>Ga0209526_10000294_pt1 | contig 31563 bp, 35 predicted proteins | sample JacPinW_OM2H0_M1_FD_188566 | JGI IMG/M metagenome (GOLD analysis project Ga0209526, IMG submission 188566) | Forest soil microbial communities from Algoma, Ontario, Canada - Jack Pine, Ontario site 1_JW_OM2H0_M1 (SPAdes) (version 2) | ecosystem: Environmental > Terrestrial > Soil > Boreal... | reverse complement strand
TTGTCGACGAAAAAGCCGGCGCGTCATAGGACCGCCGGCTTTTTTCACGCAGATCGAAGCGCTGCGATGCCGGTCGTCAGTTCTTGACCCAGGCGGAAAGCGTCGGTTTCGAGATCGTGCTGGATCGAGACGACCATGTAACCGCGGGCGGCGAAAACATTGGCGAGAAACGAGTATTCGGTATGCTTGACGGTGTTGCCATGGCTGAGGATGGCGACCGGCAGCTCGATCATGTCGGCCATTGCCTCGAATTCCCGGTCGCGCCGGACCGCGATGTCGACGGCGATAGGGCGATCGGAGCGTAGCGGATCATAAAAGGTCAAAGTTTTGTGATAGATCGCCCACTTGCTGGCGCTGAAATAGGCGATGCCCACCAGCGCGCAAACCGAAAGCAGAACGGCAATTTTGCGTTTCACGTTAAGCCCCATCGAAGTCCATGAGACCATCCACCCCGAGCGCGGTTCGGCCGATTTTATTGCGTTCTCTTAACAATCCAATGACTGCCGCAAGAATGCCCCACGCGCGTTCGGCGGGCCTGGAGTAACGGAACACCGGCAACGGCCCGGCGTTCGTAGCCTGCCGTTCCCTCATTCCATCCTAAGTATCGCACCCTAGGCACGGGCCATCGAACGCCGACGCTTCGAGAAGGATGAGTCATGCGGATATTTTCCCCCGGGCGGGCCCTTGGCGCAGCTTGCCTTCTGCTCGCGCTTGACCTGAACGGCCTAGCCTTGGCGCAGGATGCGGCAAACCAAAGCCAGCCGATCGGCGACCTGTCGTCCTTCCGCATCATCGCCGCCGACACGCTCGCGATCGTCAATACCGGGAAGCTCGCCCGTGCCAAGACGCGGATCAAGGATCTCGAAACCAAATGGGATCGGGCCGAAGCCAAGCTTCGGCCACGCGATCCCGAGCGGTGGCTCAGCATCGACAGGGCGATCGACGCGGCGCTGGTGCAACTGCGTGCCGACAAGCCGCAAGCGTCGGCCGCAAAAGACGCGTTACAGAACTTGCTCACCAGCTTTGATCGATCCAACCAAAGCGCAACGGTCACGACTGGAGAAACCGCGGCCGTCGAATCCGCCAGGCTTTCGGTGAACGACATCATTGCCGCGGCTGAGAAACTGCAGGCCGGCGCAAGCGTGCTCGACGTAAGCTTCGAGCCCAAAGAGGGCAAACCAGCCTACGCGGTGAGGACCTATGCGAACGGAAAGGTCTGGGACGGTCTGCTCGACGCTTTGAGCGGCACCGCCATGGACCATGGCACCGTGATGGACGAGTCGGCGCTCGACGCCGAGGACAAGGCCGAGGTGACCGCATTGAAAAGCGCCAAGATCACGCTGCGCGAGGCTGTTGCGTCAGCCGAGAAAGCGGGTGGAGGTCGCGCGCTCAACGCCGGGCTGGAGCAGGTACGCGGTCGCGCGGTATGGGAAATTCTCGTTCAAGACGCAACCAAGCCCCAACAGATTCACATCGACCCGGTCACCGGGAAGATCCTGTAACCTGGTCGGCAAGCGGCGGGGCGAGCATGACGACGCGAGCGCCCGCAGCAATGGTGGACTATAGCGATTGACCCTTCTCGTCCTCTGCAGATAAGCTTGCGGCACAGATGGGGATGGGGTCCCCCGATACCCGCCCGATGTGGGCTGATGACTCCTGCTGGGTGGGGCAAGGTTAGCCTCGTCGCGGCGGGAGCCTGTCCGTAACCCGCCATTGGCGGGCTTTTTGTTGTCCTGAAACGAGTATCGGGGGCGACGCGGTGACGGCAGCGACCAGCCGTCTCGGAAGCGAGCGCTGGGGCGGGATCGCGTCGTCGAGGATCGATCGCGCGGTCGGTCTGCGAACGAGAGGGAGATCGAACATGCAAATTCCTGAGAAAGCCTCCTTGCTCCGAATTTTCATTGGCGAGGACGACAAGGCCGATGGCAGGCCGCTCTACGAGGCGATCGTGCTCAGGGCGCGCGAGGTTCATCTCGCGGGCGCGACCGTGCTGCGCGGGCCGCTTGGGTTTGGCCGCTCCAGCGTGCTGCACACCGCCAAGGTGTTGCGGCTGTCGCAGGACCTGCCGGTGATCGTCGAGATCGTCGATACCGAGGAGAAGATCAACGGCTTCCTTCCGGTCCTGAACCAGCTTACCAAAAGCTGCCTGATCACCTTGGAAAAGGTAACCGTCATTCGCTACGGCGAGGACGAATCGGGCCTTGCTCCCGAGCATGCCAGCACCTGAAACATCCGTTCGATAGCCTCAACCCCAACGGAAACCCTATTGTCATGATACTCGAAGGCTGCGCCCTGGTGTTGCTCGGAGGTTTTTTCGGCGGCATTTTGCGCTTTTTCGTCTCCGGCTTTGTGGGGCGCCGGATCGGCGAGACCTTTCCGTGGGGAACGCTGGTGGTGAACATCTCGGGTGCCCTGGTGATTGGCGCGCTCGCCGGGCTCGCTCGTTCGCGGGGCGGGATCTTTGCGGGAGAGTTGTTTCGCGACCTCGCGTTCGTCGGCTTTGTCGGCGGCTATACGACGGTCTCCTCGTTCAGTCTGCAGACCCTCAACCTCGCACTCGACGGCCAGGGCGTTCCCGCCACGATGTACGTCATCCTGTCGGCCGGTCTTTGCACCGCGGCGGTTGGGATCGGGTTCTGGGCCGCTATCAGGGTTTTGGCATGAAGGCGCCACACGCGACGAAGAGAGGGCGGTGTTGAGAGTTTATCTGGCAGTCGGGGTGGGAGCGGCGATCGGATCGCTGTTGCGGTTTCTGTCAGGCGTCTTGATCGTATCGGTGATGGGGCTGAGCGGCTTGTGGGCGACGGGTTTTGTCAACGTCGTGGGCTCGTTCATCATCGGGCTGTTCGCCGCGCTTACGGCCCCCGACGGCCGGTTGCTGGTCGGTGCGGCGGGCCGGCAATTCGTCATGGGCGGCATCTGCGGAGGTCTTACCACGTTCTCGGCGATGAGCCTCGACACGTTCACATTGTTGCTGCAAGGCGATATCCCGCTTGCGGGGCTCTATCTCGTGCTCGTCGTCGTGCTTTCGCTGATGGCAGCTTGGGTCGGCCACGTGCTGGCTACGCGTCTCAATCGATGAGCGTTATCCCCATTCGGCTGAGCTAGGGCCGGGTGCAGCGCGGTTCTGACGCCTGGCACGCAAGGCCGACATTCGAGCAGAACACGCCATCGGGATTGCGCCCGCACGCGCGGCAGCCATCGGTCCACGCCATGCAGGTCGCATGGGGGCCGCTGGCAAAGTCTTCGAGCCGCCCTTCGGCGGCAATTTTGGGCGCGGGGCTGACCGGCGCCTGCGTTTGCGAATGGCTGGAAACGAGCGGCAGATCGGCGGCCGATGTTGCGCTTGCCCCGAAATTCGGACCGAGAAATAATATGGCGACGATGGTTGCGATCTGGAGCAAGCGCGTCATTTCCGGTCCCCTTGCGGTGTGATTTGATCCACCAACACCACATTCAACGGACCGGCACTGTGACAAAGATCATACAAGAGCAGCGGCTGTTAAAGCTGGCTGCCGATCAAGGCGACACCAAAGCGCAAACGGAGCTGGCTGAACTCAACAAACGACTGCCGAAATAACGCCAGCGCTCAGCCTTCGCCGAGAAGTTCGTTGATGCGGCGCTGCAGCTGACGTTTTTTCTGCTCGCTCTTGCGCAACCGCTCGGCGAGATCGGAGACGGGCGGCGCCGGCGGCGTTTCCGAGAAGGCGACGCCGACAAAATTGTCCCGCCACCAGACGATCCTGGCGAGGAAGGAGCGGCCCTTTCGCGCGATCGTCAGCGACATCTTCTCTTTGGGAAGTTTTATCACGTTAGTGAATTCGAGATTGGCGCCTTTGTCGGAGATGTTGCGGACCACGCACTGCGTGGTCGTGCCACCTTCGCCGGTCTCGGCGACACCGCCGTACATAACTTTGTGGCGCGTGCTCTGGCGTCGGTCGAACATCGAAAAATCTCCCAATAAAACGGGAAGACCTTACCCGGCTTCGCTGCCGTCGTAAGGCCGCAGGCACCAAAATGCGGCGTTAACGTAAACCGATCCGCGTCGGGGAAGCGCGGATTCCCGGGTTTTATGCGATGTTTGGAGGGGCTGCCGTCATGTCTTGGGCTCCCTCAGAGGCGCCATCATTGTGAGCTAGCCAGCCAGCCGGTTCCATGTGTCAAGCACGTCCAAACAGAGCTGCAATGCGCACTGCGACCCAATTGCGGGCAGCGCTTTGCATCGCGGTCATGGCGCTCTCGCAGCCGTTGACGCGGGCAATCGCCGACGACACGGCGCCCGCTGTGGACGGCGGCAACATCGCAAGGCCGAGCGTCGAGGAGCTCGCCATTCCGCTGCCGGAGAACAAGGCCGTGCTGCAAAAATCCGCAGATAGCGGACGCGAAACCGACACCCGTGAGGCGATGTGCCTGATGATCGAATCGGCGGCGCGGGCCAACGACCTGCCGCTTGAATTCTTTGCCCGCGTGATCTGGCAGGAGAGCCGCTTTCAATCCGATGCGGTCGGGCCCGTGACCCGCAGCGGCGAGCGTGCGCAAGGCATCGCGCAGTTCATGCCGGGGACGGCGAGTGAGCGGCGGCTGCTCGATCCCTTCGATCCCGTGCAGGCGTTGCCGAAATCCGCGGAATTTTTGCATGAATTGCGCGAGCAATTCGGCAATCTCGGGCTGGCCGCGGCCGCCTACAATGCCGGCCCGCGACGGGTGCAGGAATGGCTCTCAGGCTCCGGCTACATGCCGCAGGAGACGCGCAATTACGTGGTCGCCATTACCGGCACATCCGTCGATGAATGGGCGACAGCCAGCAAGAACAGTAAGCCGCCCGTCCGTGCCCCGAACACCACCTGCCGCGAATTGATGGCGTTGCTCCGGCGCGCGCCCAATCCGTTTGTCACCCAGCTCGAACAGCGCGTGAACCTTGCCGCAGCAAAAGTCTGGGGCGTGCAGCTCGCCGCCGGCTTCGACCGCAACAAGGCGCTGGCGATGTATGCGCGCGCGATGACACGGTTGCGTAGCGTGATCGGCGATCAGGACCCAAGCCTGCTAAGCTCGGTGATGCGCAGTCGCGGCAGCCACGCCTTTTATCAGGTGCGCATCGGCGCCGATACGCGCCCTGCGGCGGACGATCTCTGCAACCGAATCCGCCGCGCCGGAGGGGCCTGTTTTGTGCTGCGAAACTTCGGCGTGAGGGGCTGAGGCCGGCACGCTCTCTGCCCGCCATGCCTGGTCATGACGGACCGCGATAACGGATCAATTGTGGCGCGTTAGGCGTCAGCGCCTTAGTGTGTAATGAACCGTCATGACCCCAGATTGTTTCGACGCAATACCGGCCGCCCAGCGCGAGACCGCGCGCGCGGCACTCATTGCCGCTTTGGGCTCCGCTCCGATCGGCGCGATCACGCCGATGACGGGCGGGGTTACCAGTGCCTCGGTGTGCCGGGTCGAGGTCGGCGGCCGGCGCCTTGTGCTGCGGATCGAGGGTGAGCCAAGTCCGCTGCGCAATCCGCATCAATATCTCTCCATGCGCATCGCAGCCGAGGCGGGGATTGCCCCCAAAATCCACTATGTCGATGAGGTTGCCCGCGTCGCGGTGATCGACTTTATCGAGCCGCAACCGCTCAAGACCTATCCGGGCGGCCCGCGCGCATTGGCGCAAGCGCTGGGAGAGTTGCTTTCGCGCGTTCAGGCCACGCCGGTCTTCCCACACTTCGTCAATTATCCCGATATCGTCGCGCGGCTATTTGCGCATGTGCGCCGAACCGGACTTTTCGCGGCCGGTCTGCTTGATGCGCATGTCGAGCGCCTCGAGCAGGTCCGCGAAACCTATGACGCAGGCTTGACGGGATTGGTGTCGAGCCACAACGATCCCGTGCCGAACAACATTCTGTTCGATGGCAAACGCCTGTGGCTGATCGACTGGGAGTCGGCCTATCGCAACGACCCGCTGGTCGATGTGGCGATCGTGCTCGACAGCCTCGCGCGTTCGCCGGAACTGCAGGACGTGTTGCTGCGGGCCTGGCTTGGCCGCGCGGCCGACGAGGCCGTTCGCGCCCGGCTCTTGCTGGTCCGCGCGCTCACGCGCCTCTATTACGCGGGCGTCCTGCTCAGCGCTTCCGCGCTAACGCCGCGGGCGATGCCCGACAACGATCTCTCGGCGCCGACGGTTGCCGAATTCGAGCTGGCGGCCCGCGACGGTCGCGTGAAACCCGGTGCGCCCGAGACCAAGCACGTCCTCGGCAAGATGTTCCTTGCCTCCTTTTTCTCCGGCGTTGCGCCTCCTGGATTCGACTCCGCTATCTGACACGTTGAAGCCCGGCAACAAAGCCGCTCGACGCTGGCCAGCGTGATCTGCGGCGAACGGGTGGTGCTTGCTGGCAAAATAGTGTTCGGCTGATACTGTCCGGCAAAACGCACAGGGGGAAACGGCATGGATTCGCGCGCAAGGTCGGCCTTGATCTCGCTTTCGGTCATCGTTGCGGCATTTGCCGCAGTGCCTGATGCGGGAGCCGCGGATTATCCGACGCGCCCTATAAAACTGGTCGTTCCCTATGCCGCGGGCGGTCCGACCGATGTTCTCGGCCGGCTGGTCGGCGATTTCCTCGGCAAGGATCTCAGGCAGCCGGTCATCATCGAGAACAAGGCCGGCGCGCAAGGGGCGATCGGCGCCGAGGCGGTCGCCCGGTCCGAGCCCGACGGCTACACGCTGTTTATTCCGGCCGGTTCAATCATCGTGCTCAATCCGATGCTCTACAAGAAACTGTCCTACGATCCGGTCAAGGATTTTCGGATGCTGGAGCTGATCACCGATTTGCCGGTGGTTATGGAGATCCATCCGTCGCTCCCTGCCAGGACGGTGGCGGAGTTCGTCGCCTACGCCAAACAAAACCCCGGCAAGATCAATTTCGGTTCGGCCGGCACCGGCGGCACCATTCATTTGGCCGGCGAGATGTTCAAGCAGATGGCCGCTATCCAGATGACCCATGTGCCATACAAGGGCGCGGGTCCGGCGTTGACCGACCTGATCTCGGGTAACATCGAGGTGATGTTCGACGCCATTAGTGCGGCGTTACCCCCGGTCAAATCCGGACTGGTGCGTGCGCTGGGCGTTAGCTCGGTGCAGCGCAGCCCCGATCTTCCGGATGTTCCGACCATTGCCGAAAGCGGTTATCCTGATTATCGCGTCAGTGTCTGGTATGGTATCGCCGCTCCAGCAAAGCTGCCGGACGAGATCGCCGCGAAGATCACGGCAAGCCTCGACCGGGCTCTGAACGACGTAACGTTTCGCGCCTCACTGGAGAAGATCGGTTTTCCGGTCTTCCGTCCGCGCAGCGCTGCCGAGATCAAGGATTTTATCGATGCCGACCGGGCACGCTGGTCAGCCGTGATCAAATCGCAGAACATCACATTAGATTGAGAGACATGGTGGATTGAAGGACATGGTTCGAGAAAGTGAAATCCGCGAAGGGGAAGTCGCCGTCGAGATGCCGCCGCCGCGCGACGCTGGGCTCGTGTTCATCGGCCGCATCCGCACGCCGTGGACCTCGCGTCTGGAGGCGCCGCGGCAGGGCCGTCATGACGGTCCGGTGTGCCGGCTCGAAATTTTCGAGCCCTGGGTGCCGGCGCTGAAGGGAGTCGATTTCTATAGCAATCTCGAAGTGATCTACTGGCTCCATCAGTCGCGCCGCGATCTCGTGCTGCAGAGCCCGAAGAACAACAAATCGACGCGCGGCACCTTCTCGCTGCGCTCGCCGGTGCGGCCGAACCCGATCGGCACCTCGATCGTCAAGCTGGTTGGCATCGAGGGCAATACAGTCCTGGTGCGCGGCCTCGATTGCCTCGACGAAACGCCGCTGATCGACCTAAAACCCGACCGCTGCGAATTCTCGCCGCTGGCCCCGCCGCAAGCGGGAGATTTTCAGACGGAGTGATTTCCCGTAGCCCGAATGGAGCCAACGGGCCGGCGCGAAGCGCCGCCCGATGACAGGCTCCGCGAAATCCGGGGCCGGTATAGCCCGTATCGCACAAGGTCCCGGATTGCGCTTCGCTCCATCCGGGCTACTATATCTCATCCTGTCCTGCTGCCCGAATTTCAGCCTGTCTAGCGGAGCCATTGCATGATCCGGCGCCTACTGCTGCTTCTTTTCCTACTTCCCAACGTCGCCCTTGCGGAGAATTTTAAGGGATACCGGACGACCACGCTAGACGCCGTGATCGATGAGTGGAACGGCAAGACCAAGAGCGAGGGTCCCGGCGTCTCCTTTTCGCACCCCGAAAAGGTCAAATTCATCGCCACGCTGCGCGAAGCACCGGTGTCCTGCAGCAACGCCAGCCTTGAGACCGTACTGCGGATGATGAATTTTGCCGATCTGTTGAAGCAGGTCAGCGTTACCCATTGCGTTGCCTTCACATCACCCGGCGGAAGGTCGGTGGTCATCTACGTCCAGGACGTACTGGTGCCCGGATTGAATACCGACGCCCGGATCGGTCGCCCCGTGGAAATCTATGCTGATTTTCTTGCGTATCAGGTGGACGCCGATCGGTCGCGCAATACTCCAATCATGCTTGTCAACAGGTTCGAGCCGCGATGAGCGAGCCGCGTGTTTAGCCGGGAAACGAATCAACCGCCCTTCAACGCCGCCACAAGCTTCGCCGCATTCTCCTCCAGCACCTTTGCATCTTCCTTGCGGCTTGCCGGCGGCAGCAGCGCCACGCCGTTGTGGCGCGGCATCACATGCATATGCAGATGAAACACGACCTGTCCGCCGGCGGGTTCGTTGAATTGCTGCACGGTGATGCCGTCGGCCTTGAACGCCTTCATCGATGCAGCCGCAATCTTGTGGGCGGCGCGCGCGACATGGGCAAAATCCTCAGGCGTGATGTCGAGGATGTTGCGGGCCGGCGCCTTTGGAATCACCAGCGTATGCCCGGGACAGCGCGGCATGATGTCGAGAAACGCCAGCACGTGGTCGTTCTCATAGACCTTGTAGCAGGGGAATTCGCCGCGCAGGATTTTTGCGAAGGGGTTTTGTGGGTCATACGCGGTCATGGCAGCACCTCAAATCTAACAATCACGACGGATCGGCAGTTTTACGGAACGGCGCGGCCTCCGCGAGCTCGCGTCCCGCCTCCGCGACATAGGCGCGCTCGCGCTTGAGATAATCCGATATGGCGCGGCGCAGATCGGGATCGGCGATGTAGTGCGCGGAATAAGTAGTTTGCGGCAGATATCCGCGCGCCAATTTGTGCTCGCCCTGCGCGCCGGCCTCGACGATTTTCAGGCCGCGCTGAATGGCAAAATCGATCGCCTGATAATAGCAGACCTCGAAATGCAGAAACGGATGATGCTCGATCGCGCCCCAGTTGCGGCCAAACAGCGTGTCGGAGCCGATGAAATTGATGGCGCCGGCAATCCAGCGGCCGTTTCGCTTTGCCATCACCAACAGCACGTCCTCAGGCTTGCTCTCGCCGATCAGCGAGAAGAAGGCGCGGGTCAAGTAGGGCCGGCCCCATTTCCGCGAGCCGGTCTCCATGTAGAAGTCAAAAAAGGCGTCCCAGGCGTCTTCGGTGATGTCGCTGCCGGTGAGCGCGTGGATCGTGATCCCGCTCACCACCGCATCGCGCCGTTCGCGCTTGATCGCCTTGCGGTGCCGCGAATTAAGCGAGCCGAGAAAGTCGTCGAACGAACCGTAGCCCTGGTTGTGCCAGTGAAACTGCTGATCGGTGCGCTGCAGGAATCCGTGGCCTGCGAGATATTTTGCCTCTGTCTCGCGGGCAAACGTCACGTGAACGGAAGAGGCTTTTGTCACGCCGCATAGTGCGATGAGCCCGCTTGCCAGCGCGGTGCCGATGCGCTCGCGATCGACGCCATTTCGAATCAGCAGACGGGGACCGGTCGCTGGCGTGAAGGGAACCGAGACTTGCAGTTTTGGGTAATAGCGCCCGCCGGCGCGCTCATAGGCATCGGCCCAGCCGCGGTCGAACACGTATTCGCCCTGCGAATGCGATTTCAGATAGCAGGGGACGACACCGGCGATGGTGCCGTCGAGCCGCGCCAGCAGATGACGCGGTCCCCAGCCGGTCCGCGGAGTAGCCGAGCCGGAGGCTTCGATTGCGGAGAAAAAAGCGTGCGAAACAAATGGGTTATAGCTGATTTTTGAATTAGCGCAGGAATAGTCTGGAGCGCCGGGTGAAGCCAACGTGTCGAGCCCGTTCAGGCTCGCCGGTTCGGGCGCGGGGCTTGCGCAGGCGTCCCAATCCGCGGCCGGAATCTGGCTGACGGACGAAACGGCTTCGAGGGTTATTTCGGATGAGGCCATCGAGGATTTTGGACCGGTCACGCGTTACGATCAGCCATCGCGCATGGTGACCTCATGCAAAGAGTGACCTCGTGCAAAGATCGTGCATTGCACCAAAGACTTCAAGGGTGCCAATCGCGCATCAGGTTGGGGCATGATCCCGAAAAGTGGGAACCGGCTTTCGGAAAAGATCATGCCCAGACATGAAGCGACGGGTCTGATCCAAGCTGGATCAGACCCTATGGCAAAAAGCCTTCAAAGATCATCTGATCGGCGTAGCTCCCGGCCCGCGCGCGCTGCTCGAGCGTACGTACGGTCCAGGCCAGCAGCGGGCAGCCAAAGACGTGGCGGGCGATCCAGGGCGCGGCGACCGGCAATTCGTTGACCCAATAGGCGACGAAATCAGGCCGGGTGTGAAAGAAATGGCGCAGATGGGTCATGCCGCGGCGCTGGGCCGCGCTCGCCTCCGGCCAATCGGCTTCGGTGTAGTGGCGTTCGGCCACAATGCCGCGCGGGCGCGAGGGGATCAGCTCGCGCAAGGCTACGACCTGATCCGGATCGAAGGACATGCCGACCGCCGGGCCGTCATAGGCTGACAAAACCTCGGCCATCCGCTTCACCAATTTGCGGTCGCCATCAAAATGGCTTTTCACTTCGATGACGAGCGGCACGCGGCCCTTTACGAGCGTACAGAGATCGCTGAGCGACATCATCTGTTCGGACGTGTCCTTGAACTTGACCGCCTTCAGCTCGGCGGCGGTCATGCCGAGCAGGGGGCCCGAACCCTCGGTGAGACGGCCGAGCGCGTCGTCATGATGCACCATCGCCTCGCCGTCGGAGGTAAGCTGGATGTCGCATTCGATGGCAAAATTGCCCATGACCGCGGCCTGTGCCGCGCCCGGCATATTCTCGATGATGCCGCGGGCGCGGTCGTGCAGGCCGCGATGGGCTACGGGGCGGGCCGTCAACCAGTCGGGCGCACGCACCTCATCTCTTCCGTTAGGAAACCTCGAATAGTCCCTCGACCTCGACAGAGGCATCAGCGGGAAGCGAGGCGACGCCAACGGTGGTGCGGGCATGGCGGCCCTTGTCGCCAAAGGCCGCGACCATCAGGTCGGAGGCGCCGTTTAGCACCTTGGGCCCGTCGAGAAAATCGGGAGCGGAATTGACAAAACCGCCGAGCCGGACCACGCGCACCACCTTGTCGAGATCGCCGAGCGCGGCCTTGATCTGCGCCAGCAAATTGATGGCGCAACCACGCGCCGCGGCGTTGCCCTGTTCGACGGTGACGCCGGCGCCGAGCTTGCCCTTGGCGATCAATTTGCCCTGCGGGTCGAAGCAAACCTGGCCCGAGACGAACAGCAGGTTTCCGGTGCGCACGAAACCAACGTAATTTGCTACTGGGCTTGCGGGCTCATGCAAGACAATGCCCTGCGCCGCCAATTTCTGTTCAACCGTACCCGCCATGTTTCGTCCCCGTCTGATTTCACTTGCACCCGATTCCAGCTCGGATCGGGCCCGCCTGTTTCGCGCATCGCGCCCGGACATGCAAGCCGGCGCCGATCAGCCGCGGGGTGCCAAAAAACATGGCAAGGCGGCGGCTAATCCGTACTTTTTCGTGAACTGGCCCTAGTTGCGGCGCAATAGGGCGGTCATTAAAGTGACAAATCCCATCTTTTGAGGAAAACACATGGCCTGCTCGTTCCGGACTCCGTCCCGAAATGTCAGATCGCTGTTATGGACTGCGGCCGCTGTCGCGCTCGCGTCGAATTTTGCGACTGCGCAGGCTAACGCCGCGGCGGGCGGACCGTTCCTGTCGCATCAGGCGCTCTATGAACTCAGCCTGGTAAAATCGCGGGGCACCAATTCGATCAACAGCGCGCGCGGACGTATTCTGTATAATTTCTCGGGCAGCGCCTGCGAGGGCTACACCTCGGAATTCAGGCAGGTCTCGGAACTCGACAGCGGTGAGGGCAAGCTCACCCTGAGCGATCTGCGCTCGACCTCCTGGGAGGATGGCGCCGGAAAAAGCTACCGCTTCAAGATCGATGCGCGGATGAACGACGCCGATTCGAGCCCGGTCGACGGGGTTGCGGAGCGCACCGGCGATCACATCACGGTCAAATTGAAGCAGCCGGTGGCCAAGACCTTTACCCTCGACGGTTCAACGGTGTTCCCGACCGAGCAGATCCAACGCATCATTGCCGCGGCGAAGGACGGCAAATCGCTGCTTGAGCTCACCGTCTATGACGGATCGGACAATGGCGAAAAGGTCTACAACACGCTCACCGTGATCGGGCAGCCGATCCCAGGCGACCGCACCATCGAGGCGCCCGATCCCTCCACCACCAATGATGCGATGAAATCGCTGACGCGCTGGCCGGTGACAGTCAGCTATTACGACCGCGACGCCAAGGTCGCCGAAGGCGAGCAGACGCCGGTCTATGCGATGTCGTTCGAGCTGTTCGAAAACGGCGTCTCCCGGGCGCTGGTGCTTGATTACAATGATTTTGTCATTTCCGGCGCGCTCGGCAAATTCGACGTCAAGGATTCCAAGCCGTGTAAGACAGCGGAAGCGCCGAAGTAGTTACTCGCGCGAAGCGAAGCCGTTCACGCTCTGACCGTCATGCGCGGGCTTGACCCGCGCATCCATCAAACTTCAGAAAAAGCTCTTGCGAAGCAGATGGATTGCCGGGTCATAGGCGAGCGGAAGCGACGCCGTCCTTCAGACGGCTATGCCCGGCAATGACGAGATATCACTCCGCCTTCTCCGGCCCGTCATAGGCGATGCCCCTGATCACGGCGCCCTGGCCAAACTTCTTGCGCAGATCGTCCATCGCGCGTTCGGCATGGGCGGAGCGGCGGTCGAGCATGTCGGTGTCGTCGGCCTGCGAACCCGGCCGCAGCGCACTGACGCCGGCACCCATCAGGCGGAACGCCGTGCCGTCGATTTCCTTGGCGAGCATTTCGCGGGTAATGGCAAAAATCTTTGCCGCCAGCTGCGTCGGAGCGTGGATCGATTGCGAGCGGGTGCGCTGCCTGAAATCGGCGGTTTTCAGTTTTAGGGTGATGGTCGATCCCGCCAGCTCGCCATTCTTGAGGCGCAAGGAAACTTTCTCCGACAGCCGCCACAACAGCCTTTCCAGCGTCGCAAAATCCCGGATGTCGTTTTCGAACGTGGTCTCGCTGGAAATGGTCTTGGCGCCGCGATCGGGCACGACGCTGCGATCGTCGATCCCGCGCGCCAGCCGCCACAGCCTGCGGCCTTCGGTCGAAAACTGCTTCATCAGTTCGATTTCGTCGGCGCGCTGCAAATCGGCGATGGTGCGAAAGCCGCGCTGGATCAGCCGCTCCTGCGTTGCCGGCCCGACGCCAAAAATGAATCCGACCGGTTTTTCGGCAAGCATGGCACGGGCTTCCTCCTGGTCGAGCGCGGCAAAGCCGCGCGGCTTGTCGAGGTCGGAGGCGATCTTGGCGAGGAACTTGTTGCAGGACAGTCCGACGGAAACCGTAATCCCGATGTCGCGTTCGACGTCGCGGGCGAAACGCGCCAGCACCTTTGCCGGAATCATGCCGTGCACGCGCTCGGTTCCGGAGAGGTCCAAAAATGCTTCATCGATCGAAAGCGGCTCGACCAGCGGCGTCAGCGCCTGCATGGCGTGGCGCACCTCGCGGCCGACCCGGACATATTTTGCCATGTCGGGCCGGACTACGACCGCGGATGGACACAGCGCGAGCGCTTTGAACATCGGCATGGCGGAACGCACGCCAAAAGTGCGGGCGATGTAGCAGGCGGCAGAGACCACGCCACGCTTGCCGCCGCCGATGATCACCGGCTTGTCGGCGAGTTCCGGATTGTCGCGTTTCTCGACGGTGGCGTAGAACGCATCGCAATCGATATGGGCGAGCGTCAGCACCGGCAGCGCGCGGTGACGGACGAGGCGAGGGGAGCCGCAAGTGCCGCATCGTCGGCCTGTGAATTCGAGATCGCCGAGGCAATCCCGGCAAAAGCAGGTCGGCCCAGTGAGCGCTGGTGCGACCGTGCTCACGGCACGTCGCGCTCCCATGTCGGGTCGCCCAGCACCTGACGCGCCGCGGCGATGTTGGTCGGGTGAAGTTGCGAGGCGGACGCGAATGCCTTCACGGTTGCGTCATCGCGCAGCACAAAATCGAGCACGCTTGTGAGAAACTGCGGCTCGGTGGCGGCGGTGCGGAGCGTCTCGGGGCCCAAACCGCTCTCGGCCAGAAATAGTCCTAACCGCTCGGGGTCGCCGGCAATGAAGCTCAGCGCCTGAACTGCAACGATTTCAGCCACTTCCCGGGGGTTTTGAACAGACTTTTTCAACGGAGGTGTTTGCCTTTCGCTAACTTATGGTCTCTATTTTGGAACCATCATGCCCGAGTCTCTAGAACGTGTTCAAGCAAGTGGAAACCACTTCGCAAAAGACGGCAATCGGGCTTAACGGGTTAGAGCGAATCTGGCGCTAGTTTGAATTCACTTTGTGAGACGCCTGGCGGGGCATATTGTTGCACCGCATCCAAGGGTCTGTCTCCTGGGAAGTGGGAGGGACGGGATGGCAAAAACCGTCCTGATCGTGGAGGACAACGAGCTGAATATGAAGCTCTTTCGCGATCTCTTGGAAGCGCATGGCTACCAGACCTCGGGCACCTCCAACGGTTTCGAGGCGCTCGATCTTGTCCGCAAGCTTCGTCCCGATCTCGTCTTGATGGATATCCAGCTTCCGCAGGTCTCCGGCCTCGAGGTGACGCGCTGGATCAAGGACGATCCGGAGTTGCGCGCAATCCCGGTCGTCGCCGTCACGGCCTTCGCGATGAAGGGCGATGAAGAACGCATCCGCGAGGGCGGCTGCGAAGCATATTTGTCCAAGCCGATCTCGGTCGGCAAATTTATTGAAACCGTTAGACGCTTTATTGGGTAGGGAAATTTCAGATGTCCGCGCGTATCCTTGTCGTCGACGATGTCCCCGCTAACGTCAAGCTATTGGAAGCGCGGCTGTCGGCGGAGTATTTCGACGTCCTGACCGCGGCCAACGGCGCCGAGGCGCTGGCGATCTGCGCGCGTGCCGAATGCGATATCATCCTGCTCGACGTCATGATGCCCGATATCGACGGCTTTGAAGTCTGCCGCCGGCTGAAGTCGAACCCGGCCACGCATTTCATTCCGGTGGTGATGGTGACAGCGCTGGATAGCCCGTCCGATCGCGTACGCGGGCTCGAAGCGGGCGCCGACGATTTCCTGACCAAACCGGTGTCCGACATCGTGCTGATCGCGCGGGTACGCTCGCTGACGCGGCTCAAGATGATGACCGACGAATTGCGCATGCGCGCCATCACCTCGCTTGAGATCGGCGTGCAGGCGCCGGAGCGCAGCGCCGTCGCCGATACCGGCAAGCTCGGACGTATCCTCTTGGTCGACGACCGGCCGTCGTCCTATGAACGGCTGGCGCCGGTACTTTCCACCGAGCACACCATCGATGTCGAAACCAATCCGGCGGAGGCGGTGTTTCACGCCGCCGATGGCAATTACGACCTTCTCATCGTCTCACTCGGCCTCGACAATTTCGACGGCCTTCGGCTGTGCAGCCAGTTGCGCTCGTTGGAGCGGACCAGGGCGGTGCCGATCCTCGCCATCGCCGACGCCGACAATAACACGCGGTTGCTCCGCGGCCTCGAAATCGGCGTCAACGATTATCTCTTGCGCCCGGTCGACAAGAACGAATTGCTGGCGCGCGCCCGCACCCAGATTCGCAAGCGCCGCTACACCGACCATCTTCGCGACAACGTGCAAAACTCGATCGAGATGGCGATCACCGACGCGCTGACCGGCCTGCATAACCGCCGTTACATGGAGAGCCATCTGAGTACGCTTGCCGAGCAGGCCTCGAGCCGCGGCAAGCCGCTGGCGCTGATGATGCTCGACATCGATTTTTTCAAGGTGATCAACGACAATTACGGCCACGATGCCGGCGACGACGTGCTGCGCGAATTCGCGGTGCGGGTGCGCAAATCGATCCGCGGCATCGATCTCGCCTGCCGCTATGGCGGCGAGGAATTTGTCATCGTGATGCCGGAGACCGACCTGCATGTCGCCGGCATGGTGGCCGAGCGGCTGCGCCGCTCGATCGCAGGCGAACCGTTCGCCGTCCACAAAGGCGCAAAACGCATCGAGGTCACGATCTCGATCGGGCTGTCGACCTTGGAGCTCAAGGGCGAAGCTGTCGCCGACGTGCTCAAGCGCGCCGACAACGCGCTCTACCGGGCCAAGCACGACGGCCGCAACCGCGTGGTCGCCCAGGCGGCGTAGACGTCCTTATGTGATCGTGTTGGGTTACTATTCTTGCCTCTGCCGGTTAGGTGTCGCTTTCGGAAGCTTTGCCGCAGCGGGTGAGATTTGTGAGTATTCTCGCCGGCCTGCTGATGCTGCTGTTCATTGGAATTAGATATATCGGCGTTTCATCATGTCGTCCCTGCGAAAGCAGGGACCCATAACCACCGGCGGTTATGGCTGAAAAGAGATATTGCCACAGCCACCTGTTTACACTGCGCCGCCGCGGCGTATGGGTCCCTGCTTTCGCGGGGACGACGAGGGTGTGTTGTTGTCGACTTCAACGCCCGCGTTCTCCAGCAGCACCCGCGCGGCTGCCTTCGCGGCGCGCGCCATGGACGGATCGTCGCGCACCAGATCTTGCGCAATCGAGCCGTCGACCAAGAGCGTCAGTTGCGTCGCCAGATCATCGGCATCGGCGACGCCGAGCTGCTTCAGAAGATCGCGAAACCAGACGCGCCGGCTCTCCTTGAAGGCGATCGCGATCTTCTTGACCGAGCGATCTTCGGCGCCCAATTCCGCAACCGCGTTGACAAAGGGGCAGCCACGAAAATCCCGGCTGGAGAAGCGCCGTTCGAGCGAATCGAAGGTGCCGAGGATTTGCTCGGCCGCCGGTTTGTCGGAAGGGCGGGGCTGAACAAAACGGCGCGCCAGATAGGCTGCGATCAATTCGTCTTTCGAAGGAAAGTGGTTGTAGAGCGTGCGCTTACTAATGCCGATCTCGGCGGCGATGGTATCGACGCCCACGGCGCGGATGCCGCGCCGGTAAAACAACCGGTCGGCGGTTTCCAGAATCCGCTCCTTCATCGGCGTTTTTTGGGGTAGGGGCATCGTTACACAGACCTGTGTACTGTTCGGCTTGACAACGCCGCCGGCGATACAATAATTACACAGATCGGTGTAATCAAGTCCGAGGCGCCGGATTTTGGATCCGCGGGTTATCAAAGGGAGAACAAGAAAAATGCCCCTGCTGCAACTCCTCCGTCCCACGCTTCCGATTCTGATCGGTGCCTCGCTGATGCTCAGCCTGAGCATGGGCCTGCGGCAGTCGCTCGGCATCTTCCTGCAGCCGTTGACCCATGACGTCGGGATATCGGTCTCCGACTTCACACTCGCGATCGCCATGCAGAACCTGGCCTGGGGATTCCTGCAGCCGCTCGCCGGCGCGCTGACCGTGCGCTACGGTTTTCGCGCCATCATGATGGTCGGCGCACTGCTTTACATTGCCGGCCTCGTCCTGATGGCCAGTGCGCAGGGCCTTCTCAGCGTCATGCTCGGCGCCGGCGTTTTGATCGGGGTGTCGCTGGCTTGCACCGCCGCGGCGATTGCGATGTCGGTGGCGACACGTGCGGTGCCCGCGAGCGTGCGCAGCACGGTGCTCGGCATCGTCTCGGCGGCGGGCTCGCTCGGCGCATTGCTGTCGGCGCCGATCGGGCAGGTGCTGAGCGAGGGTTACGGCTGGCGAACCGGCCTTGCCGGTTTTGTCATCTTGTCGCTGGCGCTGCTGCCGGCAGCCTGGTTCGCGGGCGGCGTCGACAAGATTCCGCTGCCGCCGCGGGCCTCCGACGATATCGCCGACACCTCGGCTGCGGTGGCAACGAAAGTCGCGTTCACTAACGCGTCGTTCGTGGTGATGACCTGCGCCTATTTCGTCTGCGGCATGCAGCTTGTCTTCATCACCACGCACCTGCCGTCCTATCTTTTGATCTGCGGCATGGATCCGATGCTGAGCGCGCAGACGCTTGGCGTGATCGGCGGCTTCAACGTGCTCGGCAGTCTGTTTTTCGGCTGGGCCGGCGGCCGCTGGAACAAGCTGGCGCTGCTCGGCGGCATCTACATTTTCCGGTCGCTGGCGCTCGGCTGGTATTTTGTGCTGCCGCCGTCGCCGGCCACGACCCTGCTGTTCGGCGCGATCATGGGATTCCTGTGGCTCGGCGTCGGGCCGCTGGTGGCGGGTGCGGTCGCGGAGATGTTCGGGCTGCAGTGGCAGGCGATGATCCAGGGGCTCGCCTTCATGAGCCATCAGCTCGGCAGCTTTGTCGGTGCCTATGGCGGCGGGCTGATCTACGACACGCTCGGCTCCTACAATCTGGCCTGGCGGATCGGCGTCTCGGTGGGGCTTGCGGCGGGGATCATCCAGGTCGCGTTCGCGCTGATCCGGCCGACGCGTCCGCCGCTGGTGGCTACGGCGTAGCGCATCAATAAAAACGGGGCCGCCAAGGCCCCGTCGAAGTCAGTAGCGCTTCGCCTTCTTATCTTACTTGATCTTGGCTTCCTTGAACTCGACGTGCTTGCGCGCGACCGGGTCGTACTTCTTCTTGACCAGCTTGTCGGTCATGGTGCGCGAATTCTTCTTGGCGACGTAGTAGAAGCCGGTATCCGCCGAGGAAACGAGCTTGACCTTGATGGTGACCGCTTTGGCCATGGTGAAAACCTCAATGTAAAGATATCCGGCGCCGGCCAATCAGCGGGGCGCATTCGCCGCGCAACCTAGCCTCGATCCGTCCAAAGTCAAGGTTTTGCCGGCGAAAACCAGCGCAATTCCGGCCAGAATCAATGTTTTTGCGCGTATTCTGATCGCAAAACCGGTGCCCACTTTTGCGGAATACGCGCTAACCCTCAAAGAAGCGGTTTTTCGGCCGCGGCAGCCCCAGATTTTCCCGCAGCGTCTTTCCTTCATACCGGGTCCGGAAAATTTCGCGCCTTTGCAGTTCCGGCACGACCTTGTCGACGAAATCGTCAAGGCCAGCCGGCAGGAACGGGAACATGATATTAAATCCGTCAGAGCCAAAGCTCGTCAGCCATTCCTCCATCTGATCGGCGATGACTTTGGGCGTGCCGACAAACGAAAGCCCGCCATAACCGCCGACGCGCTGGGCGAGCTGGCGTACCGTGAGCTTGTCGCGGGCGGCGACATCGACCAGGCGCTGCCGGCCGCTCTTGGAGGCATTGGTCTCGGGGATTTCGGGCAATTGCCCGTCGGGATCGAAGCCGGACGCGTCCGTCCCCAGCATCACCGAGAGCGAGGCAATCGCGCTGTCGTAATGCACCCGGCTGTCGAGCAAGGCGCGCTTCTCTTTTGCCTCCTCGACGCTGTCGCCGACCACGACAAAGGCGCCCGGCAGGATTTTCAGGTCGTCACGGTTGCGGCCGAGCTTGTCCATGCGGCCCTTGATGTCGGCATAAAGCTTTTGCCCGTCGGCGAGACTGCCGCCGCCGGTGAACACGGCTTCCGCAGTCTCTGCGGCAAGCTGACGGCCATCATCCGAGGCGCCGGCCTGTACGATCACCGGCCAGCCCTGTACCGGGCGGGCAATATTGAGCGGGCCACGCACCGAGAGATATTTGCCCTTGTGATCGAGCACGTGCATTTTTTCTGGATCGAAATAAAGTCCGCTCTCGACGTCCCGCACAAAAGCGTCGTCGGCAAAGGAATCCCACAGCCCCGTCACCACGTCATAAAATTCGCGCGCGCGACGATAGCGCTCGGCGTGCTCCATGTGGTCGTCGAGCCCGAAATTCAGCGCGGCGTCCGGGTTCGAGGTGGTGACGATATTCCACCCGGCGCGGCCGCCACTGAGGTGATCGAGCGAGGCAAAGCGGCGGGCGACGTGATAGGGCTCGTCGAAGGTGGTCGAGCCCGTGGCGATCAACCCGATATGTTCGGTGACGGCCGATAGCGCCGACAATAGCGTGAACGGCTCGAAGGACGTGACGGTGTGGCTGCGCTTCAGAGCATTGATCGGCATGTTCAGCACGGCCAGGTGGTCGGCCATGAAGAAGGCGTCGAATTTTCCGGCTTCAAGCTTCTGGATCAGGCGCTTGATATGGGCAAAATTGAAATTGGCATCCGGCCATGCCCCGGGATAGCGCCAGGCGCCGGTATGAATGCTGACCGGCCGCATGAACGCGCCGAGCTTGAGTTGACGTTTTGGCATCGCCCCGTTCCGTGATGGTTGTTGTTCAGGAATAGATGGGGAGGCTGCAGCGCTGCGCCATCAGGTCCGGCAGCAAGAATTTTGCAATTTGCGCGACGCGGGTAGGACGATTTCCACGTCATTGCGAGCGAAGCGAAGCAATCCAGCTTTTGTGTCCCAAGGGCAGGATTGCTTCGTCGCAAGTGCTCCCTTGCGCAAACGCTTCGCGTTTGTCGCAGGCAATGACGGAGGCAGCGGAGACTACGCCCCCAGCACGTCCTTGTGCATCCTGCCGCCATAAAAATGGAAAAACGGCACCGGCGCATCGTGGCTCAGAGGCCCTGTAGCCAGACGTTTCTCAAGTTCGCCCAAAACATTCCTGGTCATCGGATGCAGGTCGGCGAGCGGTTGTGAGCTGATCTCGACCCAGACCAATTCCACCAACTCGGCATCGGCATGGATCACGCCCTCGACGCGATGGGCGATGGTCGACGCATCCGCCGTGAAAAATCGCGTATCGAAGCGCCGCACGCGGCCGGGCGGGGTGATCGCGCGCGCGATCAGGAACAATCCGGACGGGTCGGGCAGCAGGCCTGCCTCGGTGAAGGGCTTCCATGGGCCGTCGAGCGCGGGTGCCGCGCCATTGCTCTTGCTCCCGAGACAGAGACCTGTCTCTTCGCAGGCCTCGCGGATCGCGGCGATCGCCAGCGATTTTGCGCGCGACGCCGCAATTTTTGGACTGCCTTTGAGCAGATTTTCTTCAAGCGCTTTTGAAATCGGCGCGGCGACGGGGACGCGGTTGTCGGTCTTGTCGACACGGCCGCCGGGAAAGACGAATTTGCCGGGCATGAACACCACCTTGTCGTGGCGCTTGCCGACCAGAACTTTTGGAATGGTCGCGGAGCGATCGAGCAGAATCAGCGTTGCGGCGTCGACCGGGCGGCGATAGGGGTGATGATCGGCTTCCTTTTCTATCTTTTCCGTCTCGCTCATCGCACTCCCGCCGCCCATTTTTGTTTCTTGATGTAAGGGCCTGATCTACGGCTCTGGATTTTGTTCGTCAAATCCATGCATGCGCATCGCCCATTGCGCCCCGACGACGGCGCCCTTCACCGGTTGCAGCAACAGCAAGGACAGGACCAGAGTGAGTGGCAGATAGATCGCAAGCTGCAGCGGCACCGGCGGCGAATAGTCCGTCTCAACCCACAGGATCGTCGGCACTACGATGTGGCCGACAATGACGATCACCAGATAGGCGGGAAGATCGTCGGCGCGGTGCGGGGTGAAATCGAGCCCGCAGACCGAGCAGTGGTCGTCTACCTTCAAAAAGGCGCGAAACAATTTGCCCTCGCCGCAGCGCGGGCAGCGGCCGCGCAATCCACGTTTCAACGCGGTCCAGACATTGCGTTTTTCGGCTGACGCGGAATCCTGCGTCCAGACTTTTGGCTGTTCGCTCACGGTTTCCATGATTTGCCTTTCTTCGATTTGCCGGGCTTGCCTTTGCCCGGCCTGCGATCACTCTTGCGCTGTTTATCGCCCTGACTCGCCTTCGCTTGCGTTTTGGAAATATTCCGTGCGGTTTCGCGCCTTCTGCCGCGCGGAATAACCTGGCCTTCCGACAACAATTCGAACCGCAACGCGCCGGCAACCGGTGCTGCTTCTACCAGACGGACATCGACAACGTCACCCAATCGGTGCATGGCACCGCTGCGCGAGCCGACCAGCGCGTGGCGCGTCTCGTCATAGTTGAAATACTCTGTCCCCAAGGTGCGGATCGGGATCAGGCCGTCGGCGCCGGTATCCGAAAGTTTGACGAACAGCCCGGCGCGAGTGACGCCGGAGATGCGGCCCTGAAAGGTGGCTCCGATGCGGTCGGCGAGGAAATGCGCGATCAGGCGGTCGGCGGTTTCGCGCTCCGCTTTCATGGCGCGGCGTTCGGTGACCGAGATTTGGGCCGCGACCTCGGTCAGCGTTTCCACCGTCTCGGTCTCCGGCAGTGCGCCTTCGCCAAGCCCAAGCCCGCGGATCAGGGCGCGATGCACGATCAGGTCTGCGTATCGCCTGATAGGCGAAGTGAAATGCGCATAGCGCCGCAGGTTCAGACCAAAATGTCCGTAATTCTCGGCGGCGTATTCGGCCTGGGCTTGCGAGCGCAACACCACTTCATTCACCAGCGGTTCGGAATCATGTCCCTTGACCTGCGCCAGCACGCGATTGAACAAAGAGGGGCGCAACGCGCCGCTTTTCGCGAACGGCAGATCGAGCGTTTTTAAAAATTCCTGAAGGTTATGAACCTTCTCGAGCGTCGGCTCGTCATGCACCCGGTAGATAAGCGGCAGTGCCTTCTTTTCAAGCATTTCCGCCGCGGCGACATTGGCAAGGATCATGAATTCTTCGATAAGCTTATGCGCATCCAGCCGCTCCGGCACGATGACGCGATCGACCGTGCCGTCGGGCTTTAGCAAGATCTTGCGCTCAGGGATGTCGAGATCGAGCGGATCGCGCTCGTCGCGCGCGCGCTTTACGACAGCATAGGCATCATAGAGCGGTTTCAAAATCGGGTCGAGCAGGGGGCCGGTTATGTCATCCGGCCGCCCGTCAATCGCGGCTTGCGCCTGCGCGTAATTCAGTTTCGCCGCCGAGCGCATCAGCACGCGATGAAAGCTGTGCGAGCGCTTGCGGCCGTCACTGCCGATCACCATCCGCACGGCGAGGGCGCCGCGTGGCTCGCCCGGCACCAGCGAGCACAGATCGTTGGAGATGCGTTCGGGCAGCATCGGCACCACGCGGTCCGGAAAATACACCGAATTGCCGCGCGTCAGCGCATCACGGTCCAGCGCCGATCCCGGCCGCACATAGAATGCGACGTCGGCGATCGCGACATTGACGATGTAGCCGCCCTTGTTGTTCGGATCGGGATCAGGCTCGGCGTGAACCGCATCGTCATGGTCCTTGGCATCAGGCGGATCGATCGTGACCAGCGGAACGTCGCGCCAGTCCTCGCGACCCTTTAGCGTTGCCGGTTTTGCTTCCTCGGCTTCGCGCAACGCGGCGGGCGAAAACGCTTGCGGAATTTCGTGGGCGTGAATGGCGATAAGGCTGACCGCCTTTTCCGACGCCAGCGATCCCAGCCGCTCCTTGACCTTGCCGGAGGCAAGTCCAAAACCGCGCGTGCGTATCAGATCGACGCTGACGAGATCGCCATCCTCGGCGCCGCCTGCGTCGGCTTTCGCGATGTTCAGTTCACGGCCGGCCTGTTTCTTGTCGACCGGGACCAGCCGTCCGCCTCCGCCGGGAAGCGCGCGAAAAATGCCGAGCATGCGGGTCTTGGCGTGATCGATGACCTTGATGACCCGCCCGCGATAGAGCGCGCCTTCGCGCTCGTCGAGTTTTTCGATCCGCAGTAGCGCACGGTCGCCGACGCCTGCTGCCGTGCCCGGTTGCGGGCGTCGTGGAATATGGATGCGGATTTTCGGCGGCTCGCCGTTTTCGACCTCATCCCACTCGGTGGGTGTCGCGATCAATTCGCCGTCGCTGTCGCGGCCGGTGATGTCGGCCATCAGGGTCGCGGGCAAACCTGCCGGTTCGCTGATCTTCTTGCCGCTCTTCTTGATAGTACCGTCGTCGGCGAGTTCGCGTAAGATTCGCTTTAGTTCCGCGCGGTCGGCGTTCTTCAGGCCGAACTCGCGCGCGATCTCGCGGGTTCCGATTTTTCCCGGATGGGCGCGGACGAAGGCGACGATGGCGTCCCGGGCCGGAAAGCCAAGCTCGCGGTTTTTCGCCACTCTATCCCCGGGCCTTGCCGGCGCTTTTTTTCGCAGGCGTTTTGGATGCAGGCTGAGTCTTCGCCGGCGAGGTTTTTGCTGTCGCCGTCACCGGCGCGCGCGCCTTGCTGACGGCGTCGGATTTCGGCTTTGCCGCAGCCTTTTTCACGGCAGCTTTCTTCACCGGCTTCGGCGCCTTCGCATCGGCTTCCCCCTTGGCTGGCTTCGCCGCCTTGGCCTTGGCAACTCGCTTCGGCTTGGCTCCGCCCTTGGCGACGCGTTCGTCGATCAGTGCGATCGCCTCGGGGAGCGTAATTGTGTCCTGCGTCTTGTCGCTCGGGATCGTGGCGTTGACACCGCCCGCGGTAACATAAGCGCCGTAACGTCCGCTCTTGACCGCGACCGCGCCTAGCGTCGGATGATCGCCGAGCGGTTTTCCCGGATCGGCGCCAAAACGACGGCCGCTCGGGCCCTTTGCGATTTTTTCCGCGATCAGCGTCACCGCGCGGTTGAGCCCGATGTCGAACACCTCGTCGCCGGCCTCCAGGCTGGCATAGGTTTTTTCGTGCCGCACGAAGGGACCAAAACGGCCGAGGCCCGCGGTGATCGGCTCGCCGGTCTCCGGGTGCTTGCCGATTTCACGCGGCAGCGACAATAGCTTTAGGGCAAGATCAAGTTCGATATCCGAAGGCGACATGTTTTTCGGAATGCCGGCGCGCTTCGGCTTTTCGCCTTCCGCATAATCCTTTTGCTCGCCGAGCTGGATGTAGGGGCCGAACCGGCCGGCCTTCACCACGACGTCGAGATCGGTTTCGGGATCCTTGCCGAGAACGCGGTCGGCGCTGGCTTCGCTGTCGGCCGCGAGCGGGCGGGTATAGCGGCACTCCGGATAATTCGTGCAGCCGACGAAGGCGCCGAATTTCCCGGCCTTGAGGTTGAGTTTGCCGGTGCCGCAGGTCGGGCATTGCCTGACATCACCGCCATCCTCGCGCGGCGGGTAAATGTGTGGCCCCAGCATGTCGTCGAGCGCATCCAACACTTGCGTGACGCGGAGGTCCTTGATGTCGTTGACGGCGCCAATGAAATCGCCCCAAAAATCCTTCAGCACCTGCTGCCAGGAAATCTCGTTGTTGGAGATGCGGTCGAGCTGCTCTTCCAGGTCGGCCGTGAAGTCATACTCCACATAGCGCTTGAAAAAATTCTCCAGGAACGCGATGACGACGCGGCCCTTGTCCTCGCCATGCAGGCGCTTTTTCTCCAGCTTGACGTAGCCGCGGTCTTTTAGGACCTGCAGGATCGACGCGTATGTCGAGGGGCGGCCGATGCCGAGCTCTTCCATGCGTTTCACCAGCGATGCTTCCGAGAAGCGCGGCGGCGGCTCGGTAAAATGCTGGGTGACGGCGAGGTCCTGGCGCTTCAGCGCTTCGCCTTCGCTCATGGCGGGGAGGCGGCGGCTATCTTCGTCATCGCCGTCGTCGTCGCGGCCTTCCTGATAGAGCGCCAGAAAACCATCGAATTTTATCACTTGCCCGGTGGCGCGCAGTTCCAGCGCGCGGGCGCCGGCTTTTGCTGCGATATCGACGGTGGTGCGCTCCAGCTCGGCCGATTCCATCTGGCTCGCGATGGTGCGGATCCAGATCAATTCATAGAGTTTTGCCTGATCGGTATCGAGACGCCGGCGCATTTCCGCGGGCCGGCGCGACAGATCGGTCGGGCGGATCGCTTCATGCGCTTCCTGCGCGTTTTTGGCTTTGGTCTGGTACTGGCGTGGCGCGTCCGGCACATAGGCGTTGCCGTAATCTTCGCCGATCACTTTTCGCGCCTGGGTGATCGCCGAATTGTCGATCTGCACGCCGTCGGTTCGCATATAGGTGATGAGGCCGGTGGTCTCGCCGCCGATGTCGATGCCTTCATAGAGCCGCTGCGCGATCCGCATGGTATGCGCCGGCGCAAAGCCGAGCTTGCGGCTGGCTTCCTGCTGCAGCGTCGAGGTCGTGAACGGCGCCTGCGGATTGCGCCGCGCCGGCTTTGCCTCGACGGTGGTGACCGTGAAGTTAGCTGCCTCGATCGCTCTTTTAAAATCTTCGGCCTCGGCACCGCTGCCGATGTCGAGCCTTTGAATTTTTTTACCGTCGGCGCCGACCAGGCGTGCCTCGAACGCGTCGCCGCGCGGCGTCGTCAGGGTCGCGACCAGCGACCAGTATTCGCGCGGGACGAATTTCTCGATTTCGAGCTCGCGGTCGCAGACCAGCCGCAGCGCCACCGACTGCACGCGGCCCGCCGAACGCGCGCCCGGCAATTTGCGCCACAGCACCGGCGAGAGGGTAAAGCCGACCAGATAATCCAGCGCGCGGCGTGCCATATAGGCATCGACCAGCGCGCCATCGATCTGGCGCGGATGCTTCATGGCGTCGGTGACCGCCTGCTTGGTGATGGCATTGAACACCACCCGCTCGATCTTCTGATCTTTCAGCGCGCGCTTTTCTTTCAGCACCTCCAGCACATGCCAGGAGATCGCCTCGCCTTCGCGATCGGGGTCGGTTGCGAGGATCAGGCGGTCGGCGCCCTTGATAGCGCGGGCGATATCGTTGAGCCGGCTGGCGGCCTTGGGATCGACCTCCCAGATCATCTGGAAATTCGCCTCCGGATCGACCGATCCGTTCTTGGCCGGAAGGTCCCGGACATGGCCGAACGAGGCCAGAACCTCATAGGAGGCTCCCAAATACTTATTGATCGTCTTGGCCTTTGCAGGCGACTCCACAATGACGATATTCATGTCATTCCAATGGCTTACGGGAAAAATAAAGGCCGGTTCCGCGAGACTCGCGTCGGCCGTTTCGCCCCGAACATGGGTGGTGCGGGGCCCCCTGTCAAATCGACAGATGTTGAAAAGCGGCTTTCGGACCGCCCGGCCGGGTCAAAAAAGTTGTAAAATTCGTCCCATAGTTGCACTCTTGCGGGGAGCGTATTTTTTTATAGACGCGATATTGGAAGTAATTTTTTGGCCAAGGCAGGGCGGGGGCGAACCCGCGGATCCCGGGGCAGGGATGGCGGCTCGCGAGTTGAAGATCCACCGGGGGATGGCGGGCCGGACGAGGCCGCTTCCTTCATTACCGAAACCGTTACCGAGCTGGCTCTACTGGCACGGCGCCACAAGCTCGGCATGCTGATCCTTCTGCTTGAGATGGCCCAAATGGAAGCCGAGGAACGCGTCCGGCTGCGCGGCAAGGGGAAGCTGTCGTGAGTGTCCCTACGCGCGCCGCCGCCGTTTCGCGCCGGCGTTTGGCCGCAGCTCCGTGTCGCCCTCGCCGAGCAGCCTTCCGTCGCTGGCGCGCAATTCGAGCTTTCGAACCGGGCGGCCATTGTTGCGATCGACCAGAAGAGTAGGGAAGCCGCCGCCCTCGCCGGAAAATTCCTCGCTCCATTGCCGGAGCGCGACCAGCACCGGAAACACTCCGCGACCTTTTTTCGTCAACACATATTCCTGGTAGCAGCTGCCGTCGGAGGCCGCCACCGTCTTCAGGATGCCGTGCTCGACGAGGGCCCGTAGCCGCACGGTGAGGATGTTCTTGGCGAGCCCGATGTTCTTCTGGAACTCGCTGAAGCGGCGAAGCCCCAAAAGCGCGTCTCGGATGATCAAGAGCGACCACCAGTCGCCGAGCACGTCCAGCGATCGCGCGACCGGGCAATCGTCATTCTCCAGACTGGTCCGTTTCACCATGGCGTCCTCTTACATCGAACCACGATCCCGATCACAGCGTTGTGTAGTTGTATTATGAAACCAGATCCTCTAGATGGCAAATTAGTTTAATAATGCAACCACTGGAGACCACCCATGCGACTGAAGAACAAGACGGCGCTCATTACCGGCGGCAATAGCGGGATCGGGCTTGCGACCGCGCGGCTGTTCGTAGCGGAAGGCGCGCGGGTCGCGATTACGGGGCGAAATCAGGTGACGCTGGAAGCCGCCGCGAAGGAGCTAGGACCCAACGGGCTGGCACTTGTCGCCGATGCCACTGATATCGCGGCCACCGAAAAGGCGATAAAACAGGCGGTCGAAAAATTCGGCAAGCTCGACATTGTCTTTGCGAATGCCGGCATCCCCGGCAGCACGCCGATCGGCGGCACCACGCTCGATGCGTTCGAGACGGTGATCCGGACCAACATCACTGCGGTGTTCTTTACCGTGCAGGCGGCTGCCCCGTATCTGAATGACAATGCATCGATCATTCTCAACGGCTCGGTGATCTCGGTGCTCGGCAATCCCGGCTATGCGGCCTATGCGGCGAGCAAGGCTGGCGTGCGGGCAATGGCGCGGGTGATGGCCTCGGAACTCTCGCCGCGGGGTATCAGGGTCAATGTGGTCGCGCCGGGTGCGGCGCGGACCCCGATCTGGAACGGCGCTGCGCCGACGCCGGACGCGTTCGACGCACTCGAAAAACGCATCGCGCGCACGACTCCGCTGGGAAGGATCGCAGAGGCGGATCACATCGCAAAGACGGTGTTGTTCCTCGCCTCCGACGATGCCGCGCACGTGCAGAGCGCCGAAATCTTCGTCGATGGCGGTGCGACGGGTTCCCCCGCGGGCGCGCCGATCTTTCGCGGGTAGAGGGAACTTTAGGGAAATCATGAATCCAATCAGCACGATTGACGATAGGTCGCACCGCAATCGTGCTGCTCGGTTCCATCGCATGGTCGAAGTTTTTTACGGAACCTGATTCGTGAATTGAACCTTTGCTGCTTCAGGCTCGACATCTCGGTGGGCGCGATTTTGACCATTGACGCATTGGAGAGCTTGAAATGCCGCGGGCCATTCCTTTCTTCATACCGGTATCGACGTATACGCCTGCATCGGAGAAATCCGATAGCTCGCTTGATCCCATCCTGTTGTTTGGCGGAATTTGCCTGGCGGCCTTGATGATCGCCGTCTTCACGGGCGTGCAGGGCGTTTGGCTTTAAGGGTTTCCATCACCTCATATTAGCGACATCAGCCCGCTGCCGCGTTTGGGCGACGGCGGGCCGTGTCTGATTTCCTGTTATGCGGCGTGAAGATTGGTCGCCGCCTGCAAGGCGCCTGCGAGCGCCTTCTCGCGATGTTCCGGTCCGACCTGGACCCCCTCGGCGGAAATGAGTTCGAGGTTGTTGACGCCGATGAAACCGAACACCCAGCGCAAATAGGTTTCCACATATTCGCCCGCCGCGGCCGGCGTGCCGGCCCCATAGAATCCGCCGCGCGAGATCGCGACGATGACGCGCTTGTTGCCGGCCAGTCCTTCCGCGCCTTGCGCGCCATATTTAAATGTCTTGCCCGCCACCACGATGCGGTCGATCCAGGCCTTGAGCTGGCTCGGGATCGTGAAATTATACATCGGCGCGCCGAGCACCACGATGTCGGCGGCCAAAAACTCGTCCAGCACGGCCTGACCGGCGGCGAGGTCCTGCAGCAGCGCGGCCTCGGGCGTAGCCCCTTGGGCCGCGGCGAGATGCAAGCCTGACAGATGCGCCAGCGGCGTCGAAGTGAGATCCCGATAGACGATTCCGAGATTTGGCGTTGCCTTGCGCAGGCGGTCCACGATTGCGGCGGAAACCTGGCGGCTGACGGAATGGGGGCCGAGAACGCTGGAATCGATATGCAGGAGTTTCATTTGGGTCACCCTTGGTATAAGTTTGTAACTGAGACTATATGAGTGACTGTCCGCAAACCCCGCAAGAACGCACTTTTTTGATACAAGAGCACATCGTTGAAACCTGAGCACATCAGAGTGCCTGTCCTGCCGCCCCAGCCGCATCTCGATAGCGATTGCCGTGGTGTGGCCTCGATCCTGGCGCGGGTCGGCGACAAATGGAGCGTGTTCGTCATCATGCTGCTCGGTAAGGGCCCCCGGCGCTTCAACGAGCTCAAGCGCATGGTCGGCGGCATCTCGCAGCGGATGCTGACCTTGACGCTGCGCGGGCTCGAGCGCGACGGCCTGGTGACGCGCACGGTGTTTCCGACCATTCCGCCTCGCGTGGATTACGAACTAACCGACCTCGGCCGCGGGTTGTCGAAGCCGGTGGAGGCGCTCGGCAGGTGGGCGATGGATCATCAGACCGAAATCCAAGCCGCGCGGGCGCGGTTCGACGGGCGCAACGAGCCGGGCTGATCGTCAGATCAGCGACACCAGCCCGCCGCCGTGGCGCTCGAGCCGGCCAGCGAGTTCGAGCTCCAGCAGCACGGTGCGCACGATGGCAGGCGTTGTCCCGGCCATCCGGATCAGGTCATCAAGCAGGAGTGGGGTCGGCCCGAGCAGATTGACGATGCGCGCGCGCTCGCTCGCATCCGGTTCGGAATCGATCGGCTCCTCGTCCGGCTCACGCAATTCGATCGGCCGTTCCATGATAGGCTCGACTGCGTTGATGACGTCGGAAGCTTCGGTCGTCAGCGTCGCGCCCTGTTTGATCAGATCGTTGGTGCCGGCGGCGCGCGGATCGAGCGGCGAGCCGGGGACAGCGAACACCTCGCGGCCCTGCTCGGCGGCGATGCGCGCGGTGATCAGCGAGCCCGAGCGAAGCGCTGCCTCGACCACGACGACGCCGAGCGCTGCGCCCGAAATCAGCCGGTTGCGCCTCGGAAAATCCCGCGCGCGGGGCACATGCCCGAGCGGCATCTCGGAAATCGCCGCGCCGCCGGTAGCGATGATCTCTGCCAGCAGGTCCTGGTGTTCCGGCGGATAGATCCGGTCATGACCGCCAGCCAGCATCGCGACGGTGCCGCTTGAGATACTGGCGCGATGCGCCGCCTGATCGATGCCGCGCGCCAGCCCCGAGGCAATGACAAAACCGGCCTCGCCGAGATCCCGCGCGAGCGTGCCGGCGAATTTGAGACCGGCGCCGGAGGCGTTGCGCGAACCGACCACCGCGATCATCGGCCGCATCAACGTATCAAGCGCGCCGCGCACGCCAAGCAGCGGCGGCGCATCGTCGAGCGTGGCGAGCCGTGGCGGATAGCCGGCTTCGCCCGGCGCGAGAAGGCTCACACCAAGCCGTTGGCTTGCGGCAAGCTCATTGCGCGCGTCTTCCTCGCTGCAAATCCGTCCCGGACGATCAGCCCCGCCACGACGCGCGAGATCAGGCAGCCGCTGCAGCGCGGTGCGCGCGCTGCCGAAATGATGGATCAATGATCGAAACGTGCGCGGCCCGACATTGTCGGAGCGGATCAGCCGCAGCCAACCGATGCGCTGCTCATCGGTCAGATTTGTCGC
>Ga0209526_10000293_pt1 | contig 31595 bp, 27 predicted proteins | sample JacPinW_OM2H0_M1_FD_188566 | JGI IMG/M metagenome (GOLD analysis project Ga0209526, IMG submission 188566) | Forest soil microbial communities from Algoma, Ontario, Canada - Jack Pine, Ontario site 1_JW_OM2H0_M1 (SPAdes) (version 2) | ecosystem: Environmental > Terrestrial > Soil > Boreal... | reverse complement strand
CCCTGAGTCTCCTTCGCCATGTCGAGATGCTTCTTCACCATCTTCGATGTTTTGTCGGCGAATTTCTTCAGGTCAGGATCGGTGCCGTTCTGCGCTTCGGCTTGGAATTCGGCCAGATCTTTTTCGTGATCTTTGACCATCATGTCCATGTAATCCTTGTCCGATTTCCACTTCCCGGATGCTTTCGCGGCTGGGAGCGAGACGCCTTCTTCCTTCGCCAGCGCCATCAACTCGCTATTGGCCTTGGAATGGTCGGTCACCATACGATTGCCGAACTTTTTGACATCGGCATTCTGAGCATGTTGCGCGGCCAATTTCCCCGATTCCACCTCCATCATGCCGCCTTTCGCGGCATTCATCATGAAGGTCTTGTCCTTGTCGCTGAGTTTGCCGGCAGCCTTGGCCGGGGCCGCGTCTTTCTTGGGAGGACGCTTCGAGTCGTTGTTCGAGCTCTGGGCGCCTTTCAACGGCGGCATATTGATCGCTTCCGCGGACAGAGCGAAACAGAGCGCGCTCAGTGCGACGGCTGGTATTATGACGAATTTATTTTTCATAGATTGTTTTGGTTGAGCTTCTGTGATGCCGACATTCCGGCATTTGAAGATTCGTATCTTCACATCTGCTTGGACGTGAATGCCAGCCAAGCCTTCAACTCAAATCATGAGATCGACAATCATGATCACGCCGGGGTCGCGCCCTTTCGATAGGAACTTTCCACCCGTTCGGCCACGTCTTTGTAGCCGTAATCCGCCTCATAAATCTGCTTCATGCAGTTGAGCGATTTCTCGCGATCCCCCATCTGCTCGTAAACTAGTCCAAGATTGTAAACGATCTGCTTCTTCATCGCGTCCATCGACAAAATTTCCTTCGCCGCCTCCTCGAGTTGTTTCATGGCGAGGTCGACCATTCCAAGCTCGCGATAGCAAAGGCCGAGCAGGTTCATCGCTCTGAGCCGCGCATTTGGGTTTTGTCGCGCCCGCTGCAGCTCCGGCAAGGCCTCTCGAAATTGACCGGCATTGACGAGATGCTCGCCCAGCTCGAAACGAAGCTGCAAGTCGGTCGGGTTCCGTTCCACTCGTCCGCGTCCCTCTTCGATCAACAATTCCGAGCGCGCTTTCTTCGCCGCCGCGAGTTGCTCGCTTCTCTTTTGATATGATTTGTCGCTCGGCTGGTGACGGGAAAGAAATTCTTCATGCTCCGCAATTTCGCGCTCCGAGCGTTTCATTTTTAGATCGGAGACCTTTCGCAAGAGCCCGGCATCGCTCCCGCGCGTGAGGTCGGCCGCGTATTGATACCAGGACGCCGCCGTCTCCAGATCGCCCTTCTCTTCGTTCAACGTGCCGAGCTTCCTCGCAAGATCGACATTCTGCGGCTCCTTTTGGTGGCGGGCATACACTTCGGCGATTTGTTGATCGAGCGATTCACCGCTCAACTTCATCCGGCCCTGTTGCTCTAGCGAAACCGCCGCTTCCTTGTCTTTGATCAAATCGCGATAGCTCTCCGCCTGCGTCCAACCGCCCGTCGTCATGGAAGCTCGCGCCGATGCGTCCTTGCCCAGACGCAACGCCTCAGCGTCAAGCGGCTCGATTTCGGTAAGGCGATTGTAAATCTCGACCTCCTGGTCGCTCTCACCCATCTCATGATAAAGACGTCCCAGCTCGTGCAGCACCTTCACGTCGCGCGGATCTTCTTCGAGCAACGTTCGCAGCGCGAAGGCGCCGACTTGCGGCCAGCCCGCAGCCACGGCGGCTTCTTTTAAAACCAGATTCGCCTGCCGATGATACGGTTCTTCTTCCAAAATCTTCTCGATCATCTCGACCGCGCGTTTCGGATCCTTCTTCAATTCGCGTTGCGCTTTCATCAGTGCAATCGGCGCAGTCGAGATATTGAAAATTGTGCGCTTGGCCGCCTTGCTCTTCGTCACTTCCGTTCGCCGCAATAATTGCCGCCCGGTGAGAAATTCCGGCTCCTGTTTCAAAATTCCCTGCAAGAGCGAGATGGCGTAACCGAAATTGCGCAGCTCGATCGCCGCCACCGCTTTCAGCCAGTGCGCGCGCTGCGTTTCGCTCAGTTCCTTTTCCGTCTTAACGGCCATGGCAAAAATATTCTATCACAACAAGTCCAGTTGTGGTTTGTCCGCCTTCACCGGTGCTCTTGTCGATCTTCGCTTCTTCGTTTGAACGGGTTGGGTCGCGGCGCCATCCGGCCTTTCCAAATGCGACAGGATATCCTTGGCCCGATCCAGAATCTCTTTCGGCAATCCGGCCAGCCGCGCTACCTGGATACCGTAGCTCTTGTCCGCGCCGCCCGGCACGATTTTGCGCAGAAAAATGATCTGCTCGTTCCATTCCCGCACCGCCACGTTGAAGTTGCAGACACCTTTGCGTTCATCCGCCAGTTTGGTCAGCTCGTGGTAATGCGTCGCGAACAATGCCCGCGCCTTGATCTTATCGTACAGAAATTCTGCCACGCTCCACGCGATCGACAAGCCGTCGAAGGTCGAGGTCCCACGACCGATCTCGTCCAGAATAATGAGACTACGCTCCGTCGCGTTGTTCACGATGTTGGCCGTCTCGTTCATTTCCACCATGAAAGTCGATTGGCCGCGCGCCAGATCGTCGTTCGCGCCCACGCGCGTGAAGATGCGATCGACCATTCCAATTTCCGCGTTCGCCGCCGGGACGAAGCTGCCCATCTGCGCCATCAACACAATCAGCGCGACCTGGCGGATGTAAGTCGATTTTCCCGCCATGTTCGGCCCGGTAATAATGGCTAGGCGCATTTCGCCATCGAGCGTGGTGTCGTTCGGGACAAACTTTTCTTCCACCAGATTTTGATCGAGCACGGGATGTCGCCCGTCTTTGATCGCGAGCCGGAGCGAATCGTTCAGGCTGGGCCGGCAATAATGAAAGAGACGCGCCGTTTCTGCCAGCGCGCCGATAACATCGACAATCGCAATCGCCGCCGCCGTTTGCTGGATCGGTCCGATTTCTTGCAGCGTCTCGTCCCGCAGTTTCTGAAAAAGTTGGTACTCGAGGTTCCGCGCCCGCTCATCGGCCCCGAGAATTTTCGCCTCCATTTCCTTGAGCTCGGGGGTGATGAACCGCTCGCCCCCGACCGTGGTTTGTTTGCGCGTGTAGTGCGCCGGCACGTTCGCCAGGTTCGATTTCGTGATCTCGATGAAGTAACCAAAGACGGAATTGAACCGCACTTTGAGCGACTTGATTCCAGTGGCGGCGATCTCCCGCTCCTGCAATTCACCGATCCAATTCTTGCCTTCACGCGAGCCCTTTCGCAGCTCATCAAGATCGACATCGTGGCCATCGCGAAAAATCCCGCCTTCTTTCAAGGCCAGCGGCGGATCGTCCACCAGCGCGCGGCTCAATTTCGCCGCCAGCGCCGGCATCTCGTGAATTTCGTTTTGCAGCCGTTGCGCCAGCAACTCCAGACTCCCATTCTCGCTCACGCGACTGGCGCCAAAGGCCAGCCGGTCGAGCAACTTTTGCAATTCGCCTTTCAGTTTCGGGATTTGCTCGAGCGAAAATTTCAACGCCACCAGATCGCGCGCATTGCCCGAGGCCTGGCTCAATCGCCCCGCCGCGCGCTCCAAGTCCCGGATCGATTTCAATTCCGCCCGGACCAACCCGAGCAGATCCGGCTCGTGCAACAGGTCGGCGATCATTTGCTGCCGGCAGTTCAGCTCGGTTAGATCGCGCAACGGTTGCAGGATCCAGGCGCGCAATTTTCGTCCGCCCATCGGAGTGAGCGTGCGGTCGAGCACGGCGAGCAGGCTCGTGTCTCGCGCGCTGCGCGATTCCACCAGCTCGAGATTGGTCTGCGTGGCCGCATCGAGCGTGACGAATTCCCCGGACGCGTCGCAGCGCAGTGAAGTCAGGTGATCGATCTTCCGCCGCAGCTGATGTTTCAAGTAATGGACGATTCCACCCGCGGCCGCGATCGCCGGCGGCATTTGCGCGCAGCCGAAACCGTCGAGCGATTTCGTTTTGAAATGCTCGCACAAGGTGAACGACGCCTGTTCCGGCAGGAACGCGTAGCTGTCGTAACCGATGGCGTGCGCGAGCTCGCCCAGTTTTTCCTTCTGTTCGTCGCTCACCAGCAACTCTGACGGCGCGACCCGGGCCAGCGCGTCCAGGAGCGACTGTCGATCTTGCACCTGGCTTAGCCGGAATTCGCCCGTGGTCAGATCGGCATAAGCAAATCCGTAGACGTCGTTGTGGAGATAAACCGCGCCGAGATAATTCGCCCGTTTCGCTTCCAGCAGATTCAATTCGCTCACCGTCCCCGCGCTGATGATCTGGGTAATATCGCGATCGACAATTTTCTTGCCCGGCTGCGGCTCGCTCATCTGATCGCAGATGGCGACACGCTTCCCCGCCTTGATCAACTTGGCGATGTAACTCGGCGCCGCGTGATACGGCACGCCGCACATCGGCACCTGATTGCGCTTGGTCAGCGCGACATTGAGCAGGCCGGCCGCTTCCTTCGCGTCCTCAAAAAACATCTCATAAAAATCGCCCAGCCGGAATAGCAACAGCGTGTCCGCCGGGATGCTTTTCCGCAGCCGTTGATACTGCTGCATCATCGGGGTCAGCGCGTCCTGCATCACTCCAGAATTAAATTAGTGAAGGCGAATTGCGAGTTTCGATTTAGTCGACGACTGGCACGCCTTCAGCGGCCGTCCGTCGCCCGTAATGTTCGCTCAGGCGTTTCGTTCTCGCGCCAACCTTGCCCTCGCCGATGATGCGATTGTCGATCTTAGTGACACCGGCCAGCTCACCCATCGTGCCGGTGCAAAAGACTTCGTCGGCCGCGTAAACATCGACTGGTGAAAGGTCCGCTTCGACACAGCGGATTTTTTCTGCCACGCAAATTTCCATCACCGTCGCGCGGGTGATTCCTTCGGGACACGCGACAACTTTGCTCGTGGCCAGATCGCCTTTGCGCACGATGAAGATGTGGGTCGCGTTCGTCTCAGCGACGTTTCCTTGTAGATCGAGCATGAGGGCGTCGTCAGCGCCGGCATTGTTCGCTTCGATCTTGGCCAGGATCGAGTTGAGCAGGTTGGCGTGATGAATCCTGGGATCGAGAATCTCCGGTGGCGGGCGTCTGAACTTGCTCGTAATCAAAGTCAGACCTGTCTTCGCGTAGACGGGAGCTTTGTGTTCGGCGAGGATGATCAACGTCGGTCCTGATTGATTCAGGCGCGGGTCCATCCCGGAGGTGATCTTCACGCCACGCGACAAGGTGAGACGGATATGCACGCCATCGCGCATTTTGTTTGCGGCCAGCGTGCGCTTGATCTCGTCGATGATCTTTTCACGCGTTGGAAGATCGACAATCGATAACGCGCGCGCCGAGCGCTCCAGCCGATCGAGATGTTCGTTGAGTTTAAAAATGCGACCGTCGTAAAGCCGGAGTCCTTCCCAAACCGCATCGCCGCCTTGCACCGCCGAATCGAATGGACTGATCCCGGCCTCATCGCGATGCACCAGGCGACCGTTAATGTTTACGATCAGGTCGCGGTTCTTTTCGTTGAATTGCTGGAGCATTTTTTGTTGTCCGCAGATTACGCAGATTTTCGCAGATTATTCAGAGGCTGACAGGCTGACTCGGAGAATCCAAATCTGCGTAAATCTGCGTAATCTGCGTAATCTGCGGATGAAGACTCTTCAGTGCAATCGGTGTTGATAAAGCCGTTCGTAACATTCGCGGCAGCGTTCGTGAATTTCGCGCAAGCGCTCCGGCACACGTTCGTTCTTCGGCTGATACGGTTGGAACGATGTCGATCTTGCCACTTCACCATACCAATGTTTCGCCCAAACCCCGTCCGTCTCGCGCAATCCGGGCGGCCACGAAAGCATCGCGTCGTCAAAGTTGACGCCGATCGCCTCACAGAGCAGCCGTAAGATCCGCTCCGGATCTTGGAGGACATCTTTCGCGTCAACAATCGGCGGTCGCTGATCGGTGTGTTCGCGCACCCAATCAAAAATATCGCACTGCTGAACGAAACCGATGTCTTCGAGGCTCGGGTCGTCGTTCTTCTTTATATATGAGGTGATGACTTCGGCCGGATCGCGGATGAGAAAACAATTCGTCAGCGCACCAAGCCAACGTCGATCCACCTCCGGCAATTGGTGATGTGTCATCTGTTTTTGGAACGAGATCTTTTTTTCCTTTGGAATCGGCCCAGTCAGTTGCTCGACCACTTTCCGCCAATCGGTTTGGCCTTTGGCAATCACTTCGTCTGCGCCGGGATGTTTCTTGCCCGTCTGTCGTAGGTAAAAGGCGTAAAAGGGTTCATCGATAGCGAGGGCATCGGCCCGATTGCCCCATGCGCGCATCATGGCGGTGGAAATATTTCTTGGCCCGGACCACATCGCGATTCGCATTTGCGCGGGTGAATCGGGCATGTTACAGGTTGCGCCTTCGTCTCGCTTTTAGCGAGGCATAAACATTGGCGGGATTTCTGACGCCGGGCACGTAATTACCTCTCCCGGTACGAAATGCGCTCCTGAAAGGGAACCATTTTGCGAGTCAGTTTCGAATCTCATGTGAACAGTAATCCTCGAGCTTCTCCCGCCCGATTTGGAATGCCCGGTTCTCCGCTTTGCGGATTGAGTCGGGCCAACACTAGAAGTATGAAAAAATTCTGCACAATTGGGTTCGTTTTATTGTTCGTAACAGGCGCGTTCGCGCGCGAAGAGACAGTCCTTGCTCGGGTGACCGGATATTGGGCGCAAGGTGAAGGGGGCTCGGGCGGCATTGCGGCCAGCAATGGCACGCGCTTGCGACCAGGACATTGCGCCGTCGATCCGAAACGGATTCCCTACGGCAGTAAAGTCGTCTTTCCGGATACAACCTGCGTCGCCGTCGATACCGGACCGTCAGTGGTGAGCCGTAAGTCGGCTCGTTTTTGCGGACGAACTCCCGCACAGAAAACCGCCATCGTCGTCGACCGGTTCTTTGAGTCGAAACGCGACGCCGTGGAGTGGTCGAATGCCCATTCGCAATTCATGACGCTGAAAATTATTTCGGCTGGATCGCATTCCGAATGAGCCAAACCATGAAGCGCTTCGCTATTTCGCTTGGATTAGTCACACTTTTAGCGCCGGCGGTTTTCGCCAAGAACGATCCCGTGCTGGCACGCGTCACGGTTTACTGGGCGCGCGGCGGCGGCGGCTCGGATCGCTGGAGTCGCCAGCACAAGTGCGCGACTGGCGCCCGGTTGCGAGAAGGCCATTGCGCGGTTGATCCTCGAAAAATTCCTTACGGAAGTCAGGTCAAACTGCCGGACGGAACCACCCTCGCCGCGGTCGATACCGGCAGTGCGGTAAGAAATCGTAAAGCGGCTCGTCTATCGGGACGCACAAATTACGAGCGGAACGCGATCGTCGTCGATCGCTTTTTTGAAACGCGGGGCGAAGCCATCCGGTGGGCGAATCGAAACCCACAGTTCATGACCGTGAACGTTTTATCGCCGGCGGCCCCGCCTCTATCGCGAATAGCGCCAACGATCGCGATCACCCGGCCGATTGGTCTACAACCAAATCAAACATTCAAACCGGTTGCAAAGCCGACTGCGAATCCATCTGCCAGTACGCGCGTTGTCAGCACCCAGATGATTGTCCGAAGCCCCTTCAATAAGCTCGGGCAATTATAACTGGCAGTTCAAAACTTTCCGTAAACTGCCAGAAGCGGAAAGAAGCAGGCGGTATTCGAGTGGTAATCGCTGACGAAACCATGCTTCGTCCGGATCTCAACGTGACCTCTGCCGCCATAAACCAAAACGGCGCCGACCGGCGCCGAATAAGGATCGCGCACCGGAAGTTTCTTGAATCCAAACCTCGTGCTGAGTTCCTTCCCCGCTTCGTAGGCATAGGCTGATCTCGGATACGAATCCACTGCGCCGGCGGCAACGAGCGCCTCTTTCACGTACTGCCAGCACCGCGCCCGCGATCGCGAATTGGAGCGCTCCTCCGCGATCGTGGCGGCACGGCGCAATTTCGGATCGATGCGCGGATCGATCTGCCCGCCCGGATGGACAATGCGATATGTGTAACGATGAACGATCGGCGCCGAGCTCATTCGGCCGGCGCCGTCCTTGTAATAAAAACGGGAAGTCGATGAAAGAATTCCGGCGCCGTGAACCGACGAGATCGCCAGGCACAAGCAGCATCCACCGTAGCTAAGGAGTTCCAGCCGTCGCACGCTGGCGTTTCATTGCCGCGATTTTCGCGACCTGACAAATTCTTTTTTTGAGAATTGAATTGAATGTCGATCTTACGAAGAAAATTTTCCGTAAGCGGCGAGCAATCGATATCCGCAGGCGGTCTTCGAACGATAGTCACTCACAAAACCGTCCTTCGTGCGGATCTCGACATGACCGGCGCTGCTTCCATTCGAATAGACCAGCACCGAGCCGACCGGCGCGGCATACGGATCGCGGATCGACAATTTCTTAAAGCCGTAATTGCGCACCAACTCGTCACCGGCTTGTTTGGCGTAAGCCGTTTTTGGATACGAATTGACCGCACCCGCCGCCAGCAACGCTTCTTTTACATACCGCCAGCATCGCTCTTTCGATTTCGCGTTGGCGCGCTCTTCCGCCAGGGTCGCGGCGCGGAGCAATCGCCGATCGAGCCGCGAATCGATCCTGGCCAGGGGATGGGCTATTCTGCCCGGGTAATATCTGCGAACGATCTGCGCGGACTGCGTTTGCCCACCTGCATCCTGAAAGGTGAATTGAGACGCTCTCGGCCCGGTGATGAACTGCGCGTTGGCTATGGTCGCGCCCGGGCTCCAACCAACCAGAACGATGAATAGAGAGACAGGCTTCCGCATTACCCCGTTCTATTCAGCAAATCGGCTGCCGCTGGCGCCGATTTTTTGCGGGATGTTCGACTTTTTTTAACCGCCGGAAACTTCCGACGCGGCCCTGCTTCCGCAGCTCAAACCGAAGAAATGAACTCGACCATCCGCTGACGCATTTTCGCATCCGGCATCGGACCCAAACCGGCCTGCACATTGTCCTGAAGGTGATTCGGGTTGTTGGTCGCCGGGATGGCACATGTCACCGCGGCGTGAGCGACGATCCATTTGAGGAAAAATTGCGCCCAAGATCGACAATCGAATTCCGCCGCCCAATCTGGCAATGGTTTTGTACGCACGCGACTAAAGAGATCGCCACCGCCAAAAGGTCTATTTGCCAGCACCGCCACGCCTCGTTCTTGTGCGAGTGGCAGAATACGCTTCTCTACTTCGCGTTCCATGATCGAGTAGTTGATCTGGACAAAATCGAGCTTCTCGCTCTCCATGACTTTCGCCACCTCCGGATGCGCATCGGTATTGGAGTGCGTGACTCCGACGTAACGAATGCGGCCTGCCGTTTTCCATTCCCGGATCGTCGCCAGCTGCGTCGCGGTATCGACGAGATTGTGCACCTGCATCAGGTCAATGGTTTTCGTCTGCAGCCGCTGCATCGAGCGCTCCATCGATTCGATCCCGGCCTGTTTGCCGCGCGTCCAAACTTTGGTGGCCAGAAAAAACTTATCGCGCAGACCGAGTTTCGCGCACAGGTCGCCGATCACCTGCTCGGAGCGCCCGTACATCGGCGATGAATCGATCACTCGGCCGCCAACTTTGGCGAATTGTGTTAGGACTTCTTGCAGTTGTTCGCCAGTGTCCGGCCTAAGATCGACATCGAAGGTTTGCCAGGTTCCGAGGCCGATCACCGGAAGTTTCTCACCGGATGATGGGATTGCACGCGTCAGCATTGTTGGGGATTCGCTCGCCGCTTGCCCGCGCAATGCACCGATCGGCAAAAGCAGACCAACCGTCGTTCCACCAATGAGTCGCGCAGCCTCCCGACGTGTTATCTCGTTCATCTTGAAGAGAAGAATAAACCTGCGTTGGTAAACGCCAACCATGAACAGAACGACCCGCCGGCAGTTTATCAAGCTCTCCGCTGCGACTGTCACTGCTCTTGGCCTGGGCAAATTGTCTGCCGAAAAACCGGCCAAGCCGTTACGGATTCTCATCCTCGGCGGCACAGGATTCACGGGACCGTATCAGGTTCGTTATGCCTTAAGCCGCGGACACAAGATCACCACCTTTAACCGGGGCAAAACGCATCCTGGCGAATTGCCAAGAGAGGTCGAGCAACTGGTCGGCGATCGCAACGGCCAGCTCGACGCATTGAAAGATCGACAATGGGATGTCGTGATTGACAACCCAACTTCGGCCCCGATCTGGGTGCGCGACGTCGCGCAAATTCTTAAAGGCAACGTCAATCGCTATGTCTTCATCTCCACCATTTCGGTTTACGCCGACACGAGCAAACCGGGCACGGTCGAAACTGCGCCGCTCGCGAAGTACACCGGTCGCGATGCGATGAAGGAATCACGCGAAACAATCATCGCGTCGAAGTACGCGCTTTACGGGCCGCTCAAGGCGCTCTCCGAAGCGGAAGCCGAGAAATGGTTCCCAAAGAAAATGTTGATCATTCGCCCGGGGTTAATTGTCGGACCGCGCGACGAAACCGATCGCTTCACCTATTGGCCGGTGCGGCTCGATCGCGGCGGCGAAGTGCTCGCGCCCGGCGATCCAAGCGATCCCGTGCAATTCATCGATGCGCGCGACCTGGCCGAGTGGACCATCCGCATGGTTGAGAACGGTGAGACTGGAATTTACAACGCGACCGGCCCGGCAAAGAAGCTCGGCATCGGCGAAATGCTCAATGGCATTAAGGCGGCGAATAACTCGAAGGCGACCTTCACTTGGGTGAATGCAGATTTTCTTGAGCAACAGAAAGTCGCGCCCTGGTCGGACATGCCAGTTTGGATTCCTCCCCGCGGTGAAGAAGCTGGCGGCAATCAAGTCAGCAATCAACGCGCGCTCGGCAAAGGTTTGACCTTTCGCCCATTGGCTGAGACTGCGCGCGACACACTCGCCTGGTTCAAAACATTGCCGCAGGATCGACAATCTCATTTGAAGGCCGGTCTAACGAGCGAACGCGAAGCGGAAGTTCTAGCCGCATGGAAAAAGCAAGAAGCCGTGTCATCCTGAACGGAGCGAAGGACCTCACAAATGCGGAATGCGTCACACAAGTAGGAGAGGTCCCTCGCTCCCGCTCGGGATGACAAACGCTTTTGTATGAAACGCCTGCTGCAGAACATCGTCGACGTTAAGCCGGAAGAGACCCGCGCTCTCTGGCTCAGCTTCCTTTTTTTCTTTGTCGTTCTCGCTGGTTACTACGTCATCCGTCCGATTCGCGACAACATTGGCGCGAACAACTTCGAGAACCTTTGGTGGATGTTCACGGTCGTTCTTCTCACGATGATTGGCGCGAACGCGCTCTTCTCCGCCATTGTCGCGCGCATGCCGCGGCGTCGCTTCATCCCGATCGCCTATCGTTTCTTCATCCTGAATCTCATCATTTTCTTCGTGCTGATGCGTTTCGCGCCTCCGGGCAAACAACCATGGGTCGATGGCTGCTTCTTCGTCTGGGTGAGCGTCTTCAATCTTTTCGCCACCGCTGTTTTCTGGTCGTTCATGACCGATCTCTTCACGACCGAACAAGGCAAACGGCTCTTTGGATTCATCGCGGTCGGCGGTTCGTTAGGCGGAATGCTTGGACCGATTATCACCGCGTCGCTCGTTCATTACGTCAGCGTTGGAGTGCTGCTGTTGATTTGCGCGGCCATGCTGGAAATCGCGGCGCAATGCGTGCGCTTTTTCCCGGAGGAGTTTCGAGCACAAGATCGACATGGTGAATCCGCCACGGCCGAGAAACCGATCGGCGGCGGGATTTGGGAAGGCATCACCCACATTTGCCGTTCACCCTACCTTTTCGGCCTGTTTCTTTTTATTGTGCTCTACACGCTCACATCGACCTGGGCGTATCTTCAACAGGCCGAACTAACCAAAGCCGGTTTCGCTGATCGCGCTGCGCGTACCGCCTTTTTTGCCAAGCTCGACTTCTCGGTAAACACGTTGACGCTCTTGCTGCAAATTTTTCTGACTGGGCGGCTCATGAAATTTCTCGGCGTCACCACGACGCTTTTATTCATGCCCGTGCTCAGTCTCTTCGGGTTTGCCGCAATGGGAATCGCTCCGGTCATTTCCGTGCTGGCGGTCTTTCAGGTTGCGAGACGTGCCAGCACGTTCGCGTTCATGCGGCCTGCGCGCGAAGTGCTCTTCACCGTCTTGCGTCGCGAGGACAAATACAAAGCCAAGAGTTTCATCGACACCTTCGGTTATCGATGCGGCGATTCATTCGGATCATGGTCTTATGGGGGTATGCACGCGCTCGGGCTCGGATTAAGCGCGATTAGTTTTATCGCGGTGCCCGTCGTCGCAGGATGGTGTGCTGTAGGCCTCTGGCTCGGCCGAAAACAGGTTGCGCTCTCGCGCGCTCAAAGCGAATCGTAAATAACAAGATTATGGCAACACGAACTGGATCGGCTGTTTGGGACGGCACATTGAAACAAGGCAAAGGCACGATGAAACTCGGCAGCGGCGCTTACGAGGGCGCCTACTCGTTTTCGTCGCGCTTCGAAGAGGGCAAGGGCACAAACCCAGAAGAACTAATCGGCGCGGCCGAGGCCGGCTGTTTCTCAATGGCTCTATCGGCAAATCTCGAAAAGGCGGGACATCCGGCCAAACGCATCAGCACCGTCGCTACGGTGAAACTAGAAATGATCGAAGGTGCGCCGAAAATCACGACGATCGATCTTAAGACCGAAGCCAACGTTCCCGGCATCGACGAAGCGAAATTTCGCGAGATCGCTGAGCAGACAAAAAAGGGCTGCCCGGTTTCCAAGGCGCTTGCCGGAACTCAGATCAATCTGGACGCGAAGCTGCTGAAATAATCTGGCGCGACTAATCAGCGCGCTAAGATCGACACTTACGTTTACAACTTCGCGTAAACGCCGAGCAGCGGACGCGGTGACGGAATCTTAGAGCGAAAATCGCTCGCGAAACCGTCCCTGGTGCGAATCTCGACATGGCCGGGCGCTTTGCTCGCGCCGTAAACCAGCACCGAACCCACCGGCGCTTTGTACGGATCGCGCACCGAAAGCTTCTTGAATCCGTAACTCTTAACCAGTTCCTGGCCGGCTTCCTTCGCATTAACGGTCTTCGGATACGAACTGATGATGCCAGACGCGAGCAGCGCTTCTTTCACGGCACGCCAACACTGCGAGCGCGAATGTGCGCGCGCACGTTCCTGCGCAATCGTGGCTGCCCGCATTAACTTTGGATCGATCCCCCGGTCTACTTTCGCCACCGGATAAACGATCTTTTTCGGCTGATATTTCGTGACGATGTCAGCTGATTGCGTCTTTCCATCCGCGTCCTTGAAAACGAACCGTGACGATTTCGACGACACCGAAACCTGAGCGTGAACGCCTGTCACGCTTAGGAGCGAACCGGCAACAAAAACAATTAGGGGGCTGATTTTTCGCATAAGAAGCGCGCCATATCGAGCAGGATGGCTGCCTTCGCAAGCGATTTCTTAGAGAAATTTACAAAATTTTGGCGATTTTTCGCTTCGCGTGTGGCGTGGCTCTTTTAACCCGCGACTGCAATAAAAGTTGTATACGCTTCATACTGACTGCCAACGACTTACGCAGCAGATTGATCTCGCACAATGGACAGGCACGCAAACCGCTGTAAATAGAATGGAGATGAAAATGATCAACGCGCTAAATCGCGCCGCCGGGTCCCGGCAGGCTGGATAATCGCGCGTCTCGATCCGCCAAGTTGGAGCCCGCTTTCCGCGGCACCCCAGTGGTCGAATCCCGGCAGCCTTGCGCCGGTCATCCGAAATCCAAGGCGCCAACTTGTAGAAAAATTTATGAAACCAACACCTCAAATTAACCAGCGCTCCCCGCGCACGCAGCGGAATTTTCCGCTCACAGATTATTCCTATCAGACGACAGAGACCGTCATCGAAAGTTCGGCGGCAGTCGCGAAAAGAAAAATCCTTAAACCCCAGTTGCGCAGTTTTTGGAAAATCCGCGCCGGTTATTTCGGCACCGAAGCCAGTCTCGACTACGCGGCCGAAGCGATTTTGTTCGCCTCGATCTCAGCCGTCGCCGCCTGGTCAATCGCAGTTCTGCTGAATCAGGTGCTGCGCTGGATGATCTAGCGGCGAATTACAGCTTCAGACTCTGCTGCTCGGCGGCGGGAATCATCGACCCGAACTTCTTCACGAGCTCGTCGAGCTTGGCGACGTAGTAATCGATGTTCTCGTCGCGGTTCTTCGGATCAAAGTCGCTCGCGAGCTTAGCCGCTTCGTAAGCAGCGACCTTCTTCGGTGTTGCCTTGATGTAATAACTGATCTGCTCGCCGGGGCGATAATTGCGACCGCTCGCGAGTGCCAGCTCGTAGGCCGCCGCCCGATTGCGCGCTGAGCCAGCGATCTTTTGCCGATACTTCTCGAGCGAATCCTGGAGCGTGTCGGTCTTCATCAACATGTCGATGTTCCATTCCCGTCCGCGAATCTTGGTCTCGAAGCCGTTCCGAAGATCGATAATCGCCTCCGGCTTTCCTTCCATCAGCAGCTTGATCATTTCCTCGAGGAAGACGCGCTGGAATTTTTCGAGGCCGCGCGACTTCAGTGCTCCGCCTTTGATCACAACCTCGCCACCTTTTGTGAGCAGCGCATAGTTCTTCGCCTTGTAGCTGAACATCGCTTCGAACTGTTCGTCGAATTCCACTTCGATTCCGGGCGGCAATTCCTTGGCCAAACCTTTGCGCAACTCGCCGATGTCGATCTTGTCTGGCGGCACGAAATAAATTCCGTCGGTGTCGACTTCGATCACTTTCGCGCCTTGCGCGTTCAGCCAGTCGATCATCTTCTTCAACAAATCGCGCCCGATCTGGGTGACGCGCGCGGCGGCATCGAAATCGGCAAAACTGCCCTGCGCGAACCCGAGATAGCCATAAAAGCTGTTGATCAAAATCTTGAACGTATTTTGCAGCGCGTGAAAATATCGCTGTCTTGCCGGATCTTTCGCCGCGCGCATGTCCGCCTTGGATTCGAGCCGGAACGTGCGCAGATCAGTTAGCAGATGCCGGAAGATTTGCAGTTTGTCCGTCAGTGGAAAACAATCGAACTGCAGCATGATCGACGGATAGAGCGAAGCGACGTCGCAATGCCAGACATTGCGCGCGACGCCGGTAAAGAAAATGTCGGTGTAACCGCCCTCAAACCCGCGCACCAACGGCATCTCGGGAATGGAATGGCGTTGCCGGAAATATTCGCGCAGGAAAAGCGCGTTGATGCGCGTGGCATTCCCGCGCACGATTACGTCCTGGTAGTTGTAAGGGAAAATCTGCGCCTGGATGAAATAGCTCGGGCTCAGCAGCTCGGAGACGGCGCGCGTTTCGCGCACCGCGCAAAGGGCGCGCTCGTGAAATCGCTTGTCCTTGTCGATGTAGGCGCGTTGCAGCTCCTTGCCCGCTAACGTGGAAACCTCTTCGGTGTTACAAAATCCAAAATGCCGCGCGACATCGGCTCGCTCAAAGCCGGAGAGCGTGCGCATGCCGACATCGTAGAACTGCGCGAGCAGGAACGTGTCGACGAAGTGCCGGCCCTCCACGGTGAACTTCGGATAATCGATCGTCTTCTCCGCGATCTGGAGCCGCGACGGCCGCGAACGCAGAAAACCGCCGCTCCGCCCCCAATCGAGCTTTGTCTTCACCTTCTTCGCGCGTGCGACCAGATAAGGCAGATCGAACCGGAACAAGTTGTGGCCTTCGATTACGTCCGGGTCGCGCTCTTTGATGAGAGTCGTCAGTCTCTTGATGGCCGCATGTTCCGATTTCTCGACATCTTTTGGATCGACCACGATCAGCTCCTCCCAGCCGGTATTGTCCGAGAGCGCAATGCTCATGAGGTGATCATCCTCCCCTTCCGAAAATGAAAGCACCTCAAGCTGCATTCGCTTCAGTTCTTCGAACGGGAGTTCTTTAAACAACGTCCGTCCGGTCGCAGTGAGGTAATGCTGCACCGGATCGCTCAGAGCGAAGTAGTCGCGCCCGGCGTTCTTCAGCCCATTGCGCAGCGCGATCAGCTCCTTCCAGCTATCGACAGTGATGCGCCAGCCGTATCTGAGATCCCCCTCGAGCTTCTCCGCCTCGATCCCAAGATCGACAACGTCGCTATCGGCCCAGACAAATGGATGGAAGGGCTCGACCTCGGCGACGGTCGACCCATCTTTTTCGCGGCGATAAACTTTTACCGTGCCGGTCTCGCCCAGCTCGATCGCCACGATCCGCGGAGTCGGATCGGCGCCGAAGAGCAAAGTGTTTTTCTCAAATTGCACAGTTAGAGATTCCTCGACTTCGAACGGAATGACAAATTAGCTTCTGCTCATGAAGATTTGTTCATTGTCGATCTTATCCTTGCTCTGCCGCGCCGTAGCCGTTGGCATAGGCGGGTCGATCTTCGTGGCTGCTTCGGTTTCCGCGCAACAAACCCCGCAATCGCTCGCCGACGCGGAGCTGCCGTCGCTATTTGCGATTTATAAGGACATTCATAGTCATCCGGAGCTGTCCGGCCGCGAAGAGCGCACCTCGGACATTGTGGCGAAGGAATTGCGCGTAGTTGGTTGCGAAGTCACCGACCACCTCGGTAAATATTCGCGGCCCGAATTCAAAGGTTACGGGGTTGTCGGCGTGATGAAGAACGGCCCGGGGCCGACCGTGCTCGTGCGTACGGACATGGACGCGTTGCCGGTGGAAGAACAAACCGGATTGCCCTACGCGAGCACGGTCACGACGAAGAACGACAAGGGCGATGAAGTCCACGTGATGCACGCCTGCGGGCACGATGCCCACATGTCGGCGTTCATCGGCACGGCGCGCGCGCTCGCGAAACTGAAGAATCAATGGCACGGGACGATCGTTTTTGTCGGACAACCGGCAGAAGAGGCGCTCGGCGGCGCACGCGCATTACTCGCGGATGGCCTCTACACAAGATTTCCGAAGCCCGATTTCGCGCTCGGATTTCACGATCGCGCCGAAATGGAAATCGGACATATCGGCGTGACCGAGGGTTACACCTACGCGAACGTCGATTCGGTAAATATCACGGTGCGCGGTGTCGGCGGTCACGGCGCCTATCCACACAAGACGAAAGACCCGGTTGTGCTTTCGGCGGAAACCGTTGTGGCGTTGCAGACGATCGCGAGCCGCGAAAATAATCCGGTCGATCCGGTTGTCGTGACGGTCGGCTCAATTCACGGCGGAACGAAGCACAACATCATTCCTGATGAAGTCAAAATGCTGCTGACCGTGCGCACGTACAAAGCCGACGTGCGGGAACGGACTCTGGCCGCGATCGACCGCATCGCCAAAGGAATCGCTACGACTGCGGGAGTTCCGCCGGAGCGGGCGCCGATTGTCGAGGTTCTGAAAGACGAATTCACGCCGGCGACTTACAACAATCCCGAATTAACGAAACGCCTCGTCGCGGTTTGGAAGAAAGTTTTGGGGGCGCAGAACGTTGAGGCGACCGAGCCGACGATGGGCGGTGAAGATTTTTCTGAATACAGCCTGCCCGATCATTCCATACCGGCGTGCGATTTCCACATTGGCGCGGTCGATCCGGCCAAGATTGCCGAAAGCAAAAAGAGCGGAGTGCCGCTGCCGAGTCTGCACTCGAGCAAATTCGCGCCCATACCTGAGCCGACCATTCGCATCGGCACTATCGCAATGACGAGCGCCGTGCTCGAGTTGATGAGAAAGTAAAGCGGGTCGCGCTACTCAATAATGTCGCTGTAGCGCGTCGCGCCTTTATCTTGGAAGCGGCCGGTGCTGAGATTGCCATCGTCGATCTTTTGGTCGATGGCGAGCATCTGCTCTAGAGGCGCACCGCCACCAACGACGGAAACGCCGGCTGTAAAACCGAACTGATTGCAATCCCAATCCCAATTTCCACCGATTGGCGTCGGCTTCGTCCAGTCTAGGGTCGGGCCGAAGTAGAGCGCCATCCCGGCAGGAACGACGCCGCGGTTCACATCGGGGGGATATGCGCTGTGCTCCATGTTATACATTTCAAAGGCGCCGGTGGCGATGCGTAGAGCGTTAATGAATTTTGCATCCTGCGCCTGTTCTCGAGCGCGCAAAAAGCCAGGCAAAGCCATCATGGCGAGCAGAGCGATAATCGAAACGACGATCATGATTTCGACCAGAGTAAACGCAGCGACACGTCGCATATTTCATCTGAATTTGCATCATGAAGCGTGCCATTTTTCGCCGGCAACGCGTTCTCTTGTAGTGCCTTACCTGTAAAAGGTTGAGGCGTTTTCCAGTACAGAATGCCTTACTTAACCCGGATGTTTTTGCGCAGGAAGGTGGGAACATCAAGGTCCTGCCCTTCGATGATCGTCGGCTCGCTTTTCTCAAAGCGACCGCGCGTCACCGGCTCGAACTGCAAAACTTCCTGTTTCGCCGGCACATGTTTTTCCGTAACTGGCTTCGGCTCTTTTACCGGCATCGGTTTTTTCTTGGGAACGATCAATCTCGGTACCGCCGGCTGTTTCTTTGCTACCGGTTTCGGCTCGATCATGGCTTCAATTGGCACCGGCGCCGGAAAAGCGATCAGATCTTCAGGAGGTGGCGTTGCTTCGGCGATTACCGGTTCGGGTACGATGTCGATCTTAGGTGGCGGCTCGGGCTGCTCCGAGATTGGCGCAGGCGGCGGCGGTGCGGTTGGAAGCGGCTCTGGTTGCGCGAAGCTGGTCTCCTGTTGCGGCACCATCTCATCGTCTGCCACCAGTGAGCTGATGATCGTTACGCTCAAACGATTTCCCATTCGCCCATCAACGGCCGTTCCAAAAAGAATCTGCGTGTTGTCGCGCACATGTTTCCCGAGCTCCTGCATTAGAATTTCTACTTCCGACAACGTCATGGCCGGTCCGCCCGCCACTTGCACGAGCACGTGCGCCGCGTCCGCCAGCATTTTCCCTTTGTCCATCAACGGATTCTTGAGTGCCTGCGTCAACGCGTCGTGTGCGCGATTGTCCGATTCCGATTCGCCGTAACCGAAGAGGCAACGCCCGTTGTCGCTGCGCAATGCCACGAGCAAATCGTCGAAACCAATCCGAATCAAACCCGGACGTTGAATCAGGTTCACAATCGAGCGCACGCTTTGACTAATGGTGATGTCGGCGACGGCGAACGCCTGATGAATTCCAGCTTTCGGCGCCACCATGTCGCCCATGCGATCGTTTTCGAAACAGATGACCGCGTTGGCGACTTGATTCAATCGGCTGAGCGCCTCCTGCGCCTGGGCGGCGCGTCGTTTTCCTTCAAACGAAAATGGAAGTGTCGCAAACACGATCACGAGCGAGCCCCCTTCACGCGCGAGTTGCGCGACGACCGGCGCCGCGCCTGAACCCGTTCCGCCGCCGAGTCCCGTGCAGATAAAGATGATGCGCGCATCAACCAGCGCTTGCCGGATCTCATCGGCCGACTCGCACGCCGCCTGATAGCCAAGCTCGGGATCACCACCGCCGCCGAGCCCCCGCGTCGCTGCGCGGCCAAGCTGAACTTTGTGCGCCGCGACCGAGCTGGTCAGCGATTGCACGTCGGTATTGATCGCGATGAGGTCGGCCTTTTCCATGCCGTCGAGAACAATGCGATCAAGCACGTTCGAGCCGGCACCGCCCACGCCCACTACTTTGATCGCGATAATTTCTTCCTGCCGTTCGGGGAGACTGTAATTTTTGCTGAGCTGAATCATTTCGTAGTTGTCGATCTTGTTATTGCATTCCGCGCGATGTCATTCCGAGCGGACGCGAGGAATCTCACGATGCCGCCGAGTGTTTTTGTGAGGTCCCTCGCTTCGCTTGGGATGACAACAGTTTGAAGTTCGGGTGTGAATTTCATCGCATGCCGCTGAAAAATTTGCCGAAAAGCCGGCCGATGCCACGACGCGGGCGATCGGATTGCACTGCCTGCGCGTATTTGATCAAGCCGATGGCGGCGGAAAACTGCGGGTTCTCAAACGCCGAGGTCAGTCCCGACATCGTCTGCGCGTGCGCGACATGCGCCGGCATTTCGAAAATCTCTTCCGCGAGGTGATCGATACCGCCGAGCAAGCTGCATCCGCCAGTGATGAAGATTCCAGCGCCGGCGTAATTAATAAAAGATTCTTCATCGAGTTTTCGCTTGAGCAGCTCAAACGTCTCACGCAGGCGTAAATGAATGATCGTGTTGAGCGTCTCGCGCTCGATCTCCTTGCCGGCAAATCCGGAATCGTCTTTGAGCAAAATCGTTTCGCCGGGGAGACAGTTTCCGAGTGTGCAGCTCCCCTCTTCAATCTTCAATTTCTCCGCGCGCGCCATCGGGATGCGCAACCCCATCGAGATGTCGTTGGTGATGTGGTCGCCACCGATAGCAATCACGCCGCTCTGTTTGACCGCGCCATCGACATACAAAATGTAATCCGTCGTCCCGCCCCCGACATCGATGACCAACGCGCCGAGGTTCTTTTGCTGCTGGGTGAGCACGACCTGCGCAGAGGCCAGCGCCGTGAAAACGACGTCTTCGACATCGAGCGGTAATTCCTTCACACAGCGGATCGTGTTTTGAATCCGCGTGCGCACGCCGTGGATGATGTGAAAATCGGCTTCCAATTTTCCCCCAAGCATGCCGACTGGACTGAGTACGCCGTCCTGTCCATCGACATGATAATGCTGGATGATCGAATGCAGGAACGCGTTCTGCGCCGGGATGCTCACCTCGCGCGCGTTGATCTTCACGTCTTCGATGTCCTGCTCGTCGATCTCGTCGCGGTCTTCCGGCAACATGACGCAACCGCGATTGTTAAAACTTTGAATGTGCCCGCCGGCCGCACCGACATAAACACTGCGAATCATCACGTCGCTCTTCTGCTCGGCATCGACCACGGCTTCGTGCACGCATTTCATCGCTGTTTCAAAATCGACAATCTCGCCTTTGCGCACGCCGCGGGATGGCGCCTGGCCCACGCCCAGGATCTTGACCGTGCCATCGGGCCGGCTTTCGCCAACGACCACGCAAATCTTCGAGGTGCCAATCTCGAGACCGACCATCAGATCGCTACTCGCCATTTGTTTTCTTCTTTCCTTTCTCCACTGGAATCGCCCGCTTAACCGCCACCGGGGTTGGACTGTGATGTGGCTTGGCCGCGGAAAATGTTCCGAACTTTGGCGGCTGATGCACCGGAAGCGCCTTCATCACGCGCGGCTCTTCCTGCGGATTGATCGTTTCGTTGATCACTTGCGCTGCCGGTTTCGCAAACGTGACCGGAATGTTTCTTTGCACGAGCAGATTCACGGTAGCGAGCTCCTGCTTGGAATCGTCCGAATAAACCAGGAACTGTTCGAGCCGCTGCAATTGCGTATCGAGATTATCGAAACCGAAAGTCACTTGCGTGCGGTTTTTGTCCGTCACCAGCAGGCAATAGCCTTTCGAAACGTCGATCTCGCGGATTTGAAAACGCGTCTGCATGAAGCTGCGCGTGCTCAATCGCAGCAATTCGAGCGCGGATTTTGTTTCGAATGAGTCGACGATTTTGCCCGCCTCGAGCAATTCGCTCGTGCATCCCGAAATGAGCGGCAATCCCAAATATTCCGGCAACAACTTCTTCTCTTTCATCAAAACTCCGCGCGCGTCCACCAGAAAAGCAACGTCGGACGCAAATGGATCGGCGATTTGTTTCTCCGACGTGATCCAGGCAATCGGCTTGCGCTCGCTAATTTTGATGTCGATCTCCGCGGGTAATTTTCGCACGATCTGGACTTCGTCGACCTGCGGCAGTTGCTGCAATTGGTCGTGCACGCGCGCGAGCTTCACCCGAAAAATATTTTCGCCCTCGTGCAAATCGACCATCTTGAGAACTTGTTCGCGCTGCAGGGTGCCGTCCGTCTGCACTTCGATCGTTCGCAATTGATACTCCGGATTATCGAAGAAAAACCGGCTCGCTGCCTTGCGCACGCCAATGTAGCCGCCGGTGCCGAGCGCGAGAACGAGCGCCAGCTTCGAGACGAAAACAAGAATGCGGCAATTGCGATGTTGCGTCGCCGTGCGCGAGCGCACTTTGACATCGAGCAGATGTTGCTGACGGCGCTGGCGCGGCTTTGAGACGCGCTGATTGCGCGGCCGGGAACGTTTCCGCGTGAACTTCATTTGGCCGCGCCCTTTCTTCGCGCAAGCGAGAGCTCGATGATGCGCCGGCAAAGATCGACATAGTTAATGCCGGCCGCCGCCGCCGCTTCAGGCAATAGACTCGCCTCCGTCATTCCCGGGATCGTGTTCGCTTCCAAAACCGTGGCCGCGCCGTCTGCCGGCAGGAGAACGTCGACTCGGGCGTAAACCTGCAACCCAACCGCGCGATACGCGCGCAACGCGAGCTCCTGGATCTCTTTCGTTTTCTTCTCGTCGATCTTGGCCGGACAAACGTGCTCTGCTCCGCCGCCGGCCTGCGGATTCAGAAACGGATATTTGTTCGTGAAATCGTAGAACCCGCCTTTGGGAATGATCTCGAGAATAGGCAACACCTGGTCGCCCAGAATCCCGATTGTCAGCTCGCGGCCGGGAATAAATTTCTCCACGAGCAATTCGCTATCGTACTTCGCCGCTTCCTTGATTGCCGAGTCGAGTTCGCTCTCACTCTTAATAATATAGACGCCGACGGTGGAGCCCTGCCGCGGCGGCTTTACTACGAGCGGAATCGGAATGCTCGGCCGTTGTCCGACTTTAATGACCTCCCAGGCCGGCGTCACCACGCTGTGCTCACGGAATTTCTCCTTGGTCAGGATCTTATCGAAAGCGCGTTCGCTCTCCTTCACACCGTCGCCAGTGTAGGCAACTCCCCGCTTCTCCAGAATTCCCTGCAGCTGCCCGTCTTCGCCGAACGTTCCGTGAATGGCGAGGAAGGCGAGATCGACATCGTCCGGCAGCGCAAAATTTTCGTCACGCGCATCGACGTCCACCACTTCGATGCCTAACGATTTCAGCGCCTTCGACACTCCGCGCCCGGTTGCGAGCGAAACATCGCGCTCCGAGCCCGGCCCTCCCATCAACACCGCGATTTTTTTTGGTAAATCTTTGGCCATTACGCCGGTTCCCCCACAATTTGCACTTCGGTCTGTAATTCGACGCCCCGCTTCGCTCGCGCCGTCGCCTTGATCTCATCGATCAGCTCGAGCATTTCCGCTGCGGTCGCGCCGCCATCATTGACAATGAAATTGCCGTGCACTTCCGAGACGCGCGCTTTCCCCACGCCCCGATTCTTTAAACCCAGCTCATCGACCAGCTTGCCGGCAGGAATGTTGTCCGGATTCTTGAAGATACAGCCAGCGCTTTTTGCGATCGGCTGCGAAGTGCGGCGTTTCGTCTGCGATTCTTCGAGGCGTCGATCGATTTCATCGCGCGACGCCGCTTGGCCGCGAAACGTGGCCGAGACCGCGTAGTTCGTCGCCAGCTCGGGGACGTGACGATAATGCACATCCATTTCGTTTCGTGCTTTCATGTGCGTAGTCCCCTGCCCGTCCAGGTACCGAACGCTCACGACCTTCTCGAAGGTTTGCGCGCCCATCGCCCCCGCGTTCATGCGCAGCGCGCCGCCGACTGCGCCCGGAATTCCTTCCATCCATTCCAAGCCGCCCAGGTCCGCCCCGCGCGCGGCGTAGGCAATTTCTTTCAACTTCGCGCCGACGCCGGCCGTGATCTCCGTGCCGTTGATGTCGATCTTATCGAAATCGCCGCCGCACGGATGCGCGACCACGCCGCGGATGCCACCGTCGCGCACGAGTAAGTTCGAACCGCGGCCGATGACAAAGAGCGGAAGATTTTCGCGCCGGCAAAATCGAATCAGCTCGGCAAACGCATTTTCGTTGCGCGGCTCGACCCAAAATTGCGCCGGGCCACCCACGCGCAAGGTCGTGTGTTTCGACAACGGCTCGTAGAGCCGCACGTCGCCTTGTTCGCCCACGATCGCTTTCAATCTCTCCGCGATCACCAGATCAGCCGCCAGGATCGACAATTGCTCGTGAATATTTCCGGCGCCAAGACTGAGGATGAGGTCGCCGGAGTCGATCGCATTTCCAACGTCGCGATGCACCCAATCCAGACGCGGTTGGTAACTGACGGCGCGATGTCCGTGCGCGATCATTTCATCGACAATCATCTGCCCGCTGACTCCAGCCATCCGCGCTTCGTTCGATCCGTAAACGTCTGTCACGAACACGCGATCGGCATCGTCAAAAGCCCGGCCAAAATCTTTGCGCAAGGCTTTGGTGCGCGAATAACGATGTGGCTGAAACATGGTGAGAATGCGTTTCCGGCCGATCGATTTCGCCGTCTTCAACGTGGCGAGAATCTCCGTCGGATGATGTCCGTAATCGTCAACCAGGAGAAAGCGCTCGCTTTGATATTTAATCTCGAAACGGCGGCGCGCGTGCTGAAACTTGCGGAGCGAAGCTGCGATCTTGGGAAATGGGACTCCTAGTTCGGTCGCGAGCGCGATCACGCCAATGGCGTTGTGGACATTGTGCTGACCAGGAACGTTGAGGATCGCTTCGCCCAGTTCTTTGTCGCCACGATAAACGCGAAAGATTGAGGCGAAATCCTGCAGTCGGATGTCGGCGCCGCGATAATCCGCGCGCTCGGAAAGCCCGTAGCAGATACAACGCTCGCAAGATCCACAAACACGCGCGGCATTCTGGTCGTCGATGCTGTAAAAAATTGTGCCTGTGGTTTGGTGCATCAATCGGGCAAACGTTTTTTCGATAGCGGCGAGATCGGCGTAAAAGTCGAGATGCTCTTCCTCGATGTTTAGAATGAGCGTGTGCTCGGGATGAAAAAGGGCAATGGTGCCATCGCTTTCGTCGCCTTCGGCGACAAACCATTCGCCGCGCGAATCCCAGTGCGCGTTCGTGCCGAGAATCGGGATCTCCGCGCCAACGTAATGCGACGGATGCAAACCGCCTTCGCGCAACACGTGCGCCGTCATCGCCGAGGTCGTCGTTTTTCCATGCATACCTGCGACCACGATCCCGCGTTTGCCGCGCATGACCGCGGCGAGCGCTTCGGCCCGACGCACCGCTGGTTTGGCGGCCTCGCGCGCACTGGCCAAAATCGGATTGTCGATCTTGATCGCGGATGAAAAGACAATCAGCTCGGCGTCTTTGGCATGTTCGGCTTTATGCTCGCCATGAAAACGCAAGCCTAGCCGCTGCAATCGATCGGTCTCCTGCGAAGTCAATTTGTCGGAGCCGCTGACTTCATGGCCAAGTTCGAGCAAAAGCGCGGCCAGACCACTCATCCCGCTACCGGCAACACCGATCAGATGGACGCGATGGCGTTCGCGCGTGAGAAACTTTGTTAGATCGAGATCAGGCGCGGTCGTCATGATTTTGATTGCGCGTATTTCTCCATTGTATCGACGACGCGAGCGGCCGCGTTTGTCGGCGCCAGGCGTGCCGCATTCTGCGCCATCTGCTGAATTCCTTGCGGGTCGCTGATCAATTCCCGAATCTTCCGCGCGAGAAAATCGCCGGTAATGTCCGCTTCCTTAATGATGATAGCTGCTCCGGCGCGCGCAAAAATCTCAGCATTGCGCGACTGATGATCGTCCGCCGCGTACGGATAAGGAATTAGAATCGCCGGCAGCGAAAAGGTCGCGAGCTCGGCCAGACTGGCTGCGCCGGCACGTGCGAGGCTAAAATCGGCCGCGCTGTAAACTTCTTCCATGTGATGATGGAAGGCCGCGACATGGGCCGGAATGTTTTCACGGCGATAATTGTCGGCGACCAATCGCTCATCGCGCGTCCCGGCGAGATGAATCACTTGCATCGGCAAGCCGTGCAGCGACGGCAAAGTCTTGATCATTGCCTGATTGATCCCGCTCGCGCCCTGACTCCCCCCCATCACGAGCAGCGTGGAAAGATCATCGCGCAGTCCGAGTTTCTGACGCGCCACATGTCGATCTAATTTTTTCAGCTCCGTGCGAATCGGTGTGCCGGTGACTTCGGTGCACACTTTCGGGAAGAACGGCGCGCATTCCTTGAACCCGAGGAGGACAGCGCGCACCATTCGCGCGGTCAGCCGGTTCGCTTTGCCGGGCACGGCGTTCGATTCGTGGATAAAAGTAGAGATGCCGCGCATGCGGCCCGCCAGCACCGGCGCGGTCGAGGTAAATCCGCCCATCCCCAGCACGGCCTGCGGTTCAAATTTTCGGTAGATAGATCGACAAAGCGAAAGGCTTTCCGCGAATCGATGCAGAAATCCAAAAATCGCAGGCGAGAACCCGGAAGGTAAACCGACCGTCGGCAGTTTTTCATAACGGATCTCGGGATGTCCTTTCAACGCGAGCGTGTCGACTTCCTTTTCCGAAACAAAAAGCATCACTTCGTGCCCGCGGTCTCGCAGCATCTCGGCCACAGCGAGGCCGGGAAACAAATGCCCGCCCGTTCCTCCGCATGCGATCACTGCGTTCATAAAAGTTGATTGTCGATCTTGTTAAATGCGAGGCGTCATTCGCACCTGCATGGTGGCCCGTTTTTTGTGCAAAGGCTCCAGCACTCCTTGCCGATAAATATTCAAGAGCAAGCCGATCCCGAACAAACAAGCGACCAGATTGGAACCGCCGTAGCTGATAAACGGCAACGGCAAACCTTTGTTAGGCAAAAGTGACGTGGTCACGCCGATGTTGACCGCCGCCTGCAATCCGAGCAGCGAAACGATTCCGCAACCGAGCAACAGACCGAATCGGTCCTTGGCGTGCAGCGCAATCATCATTCCGCAAACGATGATGACGACGAAAAGAAATACCACGAGCAAACTCACGCGCAGACCGAGCTCTTCGCCGATCATTGGGAAAATGAAATCGGTGTGCGCGTAAGGCAGGTAGAGCATTTTCTGGCGGCCATTGCCAAGACCGAGCCCTTCCATTCCACCGCTCCCCCACGCAATCAACGCCTGCATCTGCTGCAAGCCGGCATCCTGTTTGTAATTTTCCGGATGCAAAAAAGCGAGCAAACGTCCCATTCGCTCCGGCATCAACGTTGCCGCGATGAGAATCGCACTCAAACCTCCGAGTGAAACAAGCCCAAGCAGGATTGCGTTTGCGCCTGCGACAAACATCATGACAAAGGTGGTCGCACCGATCAGCGCAGTCGTGCCGAGATCGACTTCGGCCAGAATGAGCGCGAGCAAAATCCCGGTAACGGCGATCGGGATGACGAAGTTGGCGAGTAGAGATTTTTTCGGTTTCTCCTCCCGCGCGAACCAGTATGCGAGAAAGAAAACCGCCGCGACCTTTGCGGTTTCCGATGGCTGAAAACTGAGTGGCCCGAGGCCGACCCAGCGACGCGAGCCGTTAATACGCATACCGAGATGCGGAACAAAACAAAGCACGAGCGTAACCAGTGCGAGCGCGAACCAAATCCACCAAGTGCGCTGCCAGAAATGGTAATCGACCAGCGCCGCGATCGTGCAGATTACCAATCCAATTCCGAGCCAAAGACCCTGGCGCTTGATGAAAAAATAAACGTCGCCATGACTGTCGCGCGCAAACGCGCTCGTGCTAAAAAGCATGACGATGCCGATCACGAGCATGCCGAGCACGGCCAGGAACATGATGTAAGCGCTCTTCCGATGCATTTGTTAAGTCGACCTAGGCAGACTTCTTTTGCTGCCAGCCTGCCGTGTTTGGCAACCGGCCGAGCACGATTTGCAAGAAGCGAATGTGTGCTCGCACGATCGCGATCTCATCGGCAAGCGGACGTCGGCTACCGGTCGGCAGCCGGCGCACCGCAGATGTCGGTGTAACGGGCTTGGTATGGTTTTTCATTCGTCACCTTTCTTTCCTTTGCTGGTTTTGTTGGGAATCAAAAGCTTCTGACCGATCTGCAATTTGTGCGGGTCATCGATGTGATTGAGCGCGAGCAAATCGTCGTAGGGCACTTTTAGCTTCTTCGCGATCGTGACCGGGTTGTCGCCTTTCGCTACGACGTAAGTCTTGCGCCCATCATCGGCGGCTTTTGCCGCAGGTTTGTTCGACGCGTGCGGCGGTTTCGGCTCTTCGCGTCGCACCGTCTCCTTTTGCGCGACGGCATTGTGTGACGGCGCAGGTCTGGTCTCGACGATCGGGCCAGCGGCGGGAGGACTCGGCGCGCTCACCGGATTCACTGGCGCCGGCATCGCGCTTTGGTGCGTCTTGATCGCGTTGAAGGCGATGATTCCGGAAACAGCAACAATGTGCAGAACCAGAACGATGAGCAAAGCGCGCGACAATTTCATGTTCGGCTCGGCCATCTCTTCGTAATCGGTCGCGGCCGCGATGCGAAGAGGCCGGCGCACGGCGGTGGCGCGAAGTTTTTTTCGTTGTCCGGGCAACCTGGGGATTTTCAGTTTTATTTTCATTTGGGGAGGGCTTGGACAAGAGCGCGAAATTGATCGCCCCGGTCCGCGTAACTTTTGAACATGTCGAAGGAAGATGTGCCTGGGGAAAAGAGAACGACCTCGCCCGGCTTGGCCGCGCCGCGCGCGCGTTCCACAGCGTCGGCCAGCGTGGTCGCGATCTGACAATCGACCGCGCCGCTCCAGTCGCTGGCGATGCGCTCAGCCATTTCGCCGATCAAGATTGTCGATCTAACCTTTTCTTTCACGAGCGTGCGCAACGGCTCGTAGTTGAAACCTTTGTCTTTGCCGCCGGCGATCAAGACCACCGGTTTGCTTTGCGCGACCAGCGCTTTCTCGACCGCGTCGAGATTGGTCGCCTTGGAATCGTTGATGTAATCGACGCCGCCGACCTGCCTGACGAACTCGCAACGATGCGGCTGCGGTTCGTAGACGGAGAGCGGCGGCACCATTTTCTCGAACGAAAGTCCCCGCGCCATGCCGGCCGCCAGCGTCGCCATCAGGTTCTCAATGTTATGCGCGCCGCGAAGTTTTGTATCCGAGAGCCGGAGCACCGGCTTGTTCTCGAAAACAATCGCGCCTTCGCTCAATCGAAAATCGGCGCGGTCGTTGTAAGCGCTGAAGGTGATTTTGCGCGGCCGAATCTTCGGCCACGTCTCCGAAGCGTTAACGATCGCGACGTCGTCCTCGGTCTGGTTTTCAAAGATGCGCAACTTGGCCGCGCGATATTCCGCGACCGATGTGTAGCGATCGAGATGGTCGGGCGCGAAGTTGAGCCAAAGCGCGATCGACGGGCGAAACGTTTTGATCGTTTCCAATTGAAACGAGCTCACTTCGACCGTGAGCACGTCGAATTTCTTTTTCTCGCGCGCAACTTCCGAAAGCGGTTTGCCGATGTTGCCGCAGGCGATCGTCTTTTGCCCGCAGGCGTTCAGCATTTGCGCGAGCAATTCGGTCGTGGTGGTTTTGCCGTTCGTTCCCGTGACCGCGATCACCGGAACGTCGATCGATTGCCAACCCAGTTCGAGCTCGCCGATCATGTCGATCTTGCGCGCAGAAAAATTTTGCGCCAGCGGCGACTCCGGATCGATCCCCGGACTTAAGACAATCAAATCGTACGTTGAAGCATCCTTATCGGCTTCCGGACCGCAAACGACGCGAATACCTTGCTTGCGCAGATTCTCGATGGTCGACTTGAGGAGCTTGGATTCCTCGGCGCTGTCGAGCACGGTGACGTTGGCGCCTTCGCTCTTGAGCAACAGCGCCGCAGCCGTCCCGCTCAAGCCCGCTCCCAGCACTGCAACGTTCTGATTTTTGTAGCGCAAATTTTTACCTCAATTTCAACGTCGCCAATCCGAGCAAGGAAAAGATGGCCGACAGAATCCAAAAGCGGACGATCACGGTATTTTCCTTCCAGCCGGCCAGTTCGAAATGATGGTGCAACGGCGACATCAAAAAGATGCGACGCCCGGTTGTTTGAAAACTGATGACTTGCAGGATTACCGAGATGGCTTCGATCACGAAAACGCCGCCAACGACAGCGAGGAGCAATTCTTGTTTGCAGCAGATCGCGACCACGCCAATCGCGCCGCCGATGGCGAGCGAGCCGGTGTCGCCCATGAAAACTTTCGCTGGATGACAATTGAACCAGAGAAAACCGAGACCGGCGCCGACGAGCGCGCCGCAGACGACAGTCAGTTCGCCGGCGAACGGATAGAATGGAACCTGCAGATATTCGGCGATGCGATAATTTCCGGCGGCGTAGGCGAGGAGGGCGTAGGCAAACGCGACGGTGATGGTGCAACCAATGGCGAGGCCGTCTAGTCCGTCAGTCAGGTTGACGGCATTGGACGCACCGACGATGACCATGGCAAAAAATATGAGCGTGAACCAGCCCATGTTGTCGATCACGGGCGATTTGAAAAACGGCAGGTAAAGCGAGCGCGCCTGCACTTCGAGCAGCGGGCTGGTGAGAAAAACGGCGGTAACGACGGCGGCGAGCGCGATCTGGGCGACAAGTTTGGTGCGTCCGCTCACGCCATCAGTCTTCTTTTTCGTGACCTTCAGGTAATCATCCATGAACCCGAGCGCGCCGAGATAAACCATGCTAAACAAGACGAGCCAGACGAAGCGATTGTCGGTGCGGGCCCAGAGAAAACTGGAAATAAAAACGGCGCCGATGACGAGCACTCCCCCCATGGTAGGCGTTCCTTGCTTCGGTCCGTGCAGTTCGGCGAGCCGGCGCACTTCTTCGGCGGTGCGAATGGGTTGGCCGACTTTAAGCGAGATCAGTTTGCGAATAACGAAATTACCGGAGAGGAGACAGATCGCGAACGCAGTGACGGCGGCGGCAACGGCCCGGAACGTTACATAAGAGAAAACGTTGAAGCCGCCGAATTGATCGCTCAGCCGATGGAGATAATAAAACATCGTTAGTTGCTCACGGCCGATTGCTGTTTGCTGAATTCCTCCATGACACGCTCGGTTCGCGCCAATCTGCTGCCCTTAATCAGAACCAGGTCGCCGGGCTCGGCGATTTCGCCTAACAACTCTGCAGCTTCAGTTGTCGATCTTACGCCGACTGTTTTTTCCAAGCCGGCCTTCCGTGCGGCCTGCGCGATCATTTCGCCCATTTCACCGATGGCAATGAGATGATCGACCCCAAGCGTGGCTGCGGTTTCGCCAACTTCTCGATGGCCTTGCTCGGATTCGGCCCCGAGCTCGCCCATTTCGCCAAGCACCGCGATGCGTTTCCCATCCGCGTCCAATTCGACCAGAGTCTGCAAGGCCGCCTTCATTGAGTCGGGGTTCGCGTTGTAGCTATCGTCGATGAATTGCACGCCCTGAATTTCTTTGATCTGCAAGCGCGCTTTGGTCAGCGGCGCTGTCACGAGACCGGCCGCGCATTCCTCGAGTGAAAGACCGAAAGCGCGGCCGGCGGCAACCGCCAGCAATGCGTTTTGCACCATGTGCAAACCGGGCACGGGCAACTTCGCCCGACAACGGTGCGCGCCTTCCAGGATCGTGAACTCAGATCCATTCGCGCTCTGTGTGATCTCACCAACACAGATCGCTCCGCTCGTGGTCCCAGCCAGAATCACACGGGCGTGCGTGCGCTCCGCGATTTTCGCAGTGAACGGATCATCCGCATTTAA
>Ga0209526_10000291_pt1 | contig 31639 bp, 26 predicted proteins | sample JacPinW_OM2H0_M1_FD_188566 | JGI IMG/M metagenome (GOLD analysis project Ga0209526, IMG submission 188566) | Forest soil microbial communities from Algoma, Ontario, Canada - Jack Pine, Ontario site 1_JW_OM2H0_M1 (SPAdes) (version 2) | ecosystem: Environmental > Terrestrial > Soil > Boreal... | reverse complement strand
GTTCCGGCTTCTTCGGGGCCGGCGGACGCTGCTGCGGTGGACCCGCCGGCAGCTTCCCCTCCGCGACCAGGCGCGCGATCCGCTGCTTCTCGCGCTCCGCCGCGCGCCGCGCAGCCTCCGGTCCGCGCGGGTCGGGCGGGTTGAACGGATCCTCCTCCGGTTCGGGCATGGGCGGAGCCGGCGGGAGCGATGCCAGGGGAAGCCGAAGCCCGATCGGCGCGTCCCCCACGAGCAGGTGAAGGCGGCCGCGCCGGAAGGTCCAGCGCTCGCTGTGAAAGCCTTCTCCCGATCTCGTGAGCGGGAGCACGAATCCCGCCGGCGTGCCGAGTCCGCGCTCCAGCACATTCGCGAGCCTGCGGCGCTCCTCCGGATCGCCCAGGTCGGACGCGAGCGGATCCTCCTCGGCGGGCAGCGCCGCCTCCTGCTGGACGAAGCGCCAGGGATCTTCGTACGCGACCTGGACGAACCCAGCAACCCCGAGCCGCTGCGCTATCGCCTCGCAGAGCGACTGCGCCTTGCCCAGGAGATCCGCATCCGCCGGCGCGCGCGCACCGCCAGGTTGCTGAGCCCACGGTTCCTGGGCGCGATCGGGCCAGATCGGCCGGCCATCGCGCCGGCCGACCAGCTCGAGCGTCCAGCGCGGCAAGCTCTCCCCCGGATAGTGCTTGCCCTGCCGGAGCAGCATCGCGCCGCCGGCGCACAGCCGCGCGCGCAGCTCGCGCGCGAACGTCAGCCCCTGCTCCCACTTGGTCGGTCCCAGCGCCTCCGAATTCCACTCCGGCCTTTCCGTGTGCAGCCGCGAGTTGAAGGTCGGCTCGCCGCCACAGGTCAGCTCGACGCCCGCGGCGCGAAGCTTCTCGTCGGTGGCGACCCCGGCCGTCCGCAAGGCCTCCCAGGCCTCCTCGGTGAAGGGCGCCGTCGGACGCACCTCGTGGCCGAGGCGGCCGATGCGCATCTCGAACTTCACCTCGCTCGCGCCGACGTCGGTGGTCCCCTCGACGGGCGCCGCCAGCGCCGGCGTGGCGGTGCAGGCGAGAGGGATGTGGCCTTCGCCGCAGAGGAGCCCGCTGGTCGGATCGAGACCGACCCATCCGGCGCCGGGCAGGAACACCTCGGCCCAGGCGTGCAGGTCGGCGACGTCGCGCGAGACGCCCTTGGGCTGGTCCGGCAGCATGCCCTCGTCGGTGAGCTGCACCAGGTACCCGCTGGCGAAGCGGGCGGCGAGACCGCGGGAACGCAGCGCCGCGATCAGCAGCACCGAGGAGTCGCGGCAGCTGCCGCGGCCGGCGCGCAGCGTCTCCTCCGGCGTCCAGATGCCCGCCTCTTCGCGGATGACGTAGCGCACGTGGCGCGCTACGCGACGGTTCAGCTCGACGATGAGATCGACGGTCTTGCCCTCGCGGGGAAGCGACTCGAGGAACTCGGCGGCGAGCCGTCCAACCGCGAACGGGGCGGCCCTGGCGTCGAGGTAGGCGGCCAGGTCCGGCAGGAGCGCGCCGTACGAGAACGGCATCCGATCGGCGACGGTGTCGAGCGTGAAGTCGAACGGGTTGACCGGGCGGATGTCCACCGCCAGCTCCACGTCCACTGCCAGCTCGGAGAGCCGCGCGTCCTCCCAGGTCACGGACGCGACGTAGTTCGCCGCCGGATCCTGCTGCCAGCGGATACGTCCGGGCGCCGTGACGCTCAGACCGTAGGTCTCGATCGCCGCGCGGGTGTGCGGAGCGGGACGCAAGCGGATCAGGTGCGCGCCGAGGGCCGCCGGGCGCGGATACCGGTACAGACTGCGATGGCGCAGGAGGATGCGCACGCGGCGAGGGTATCAAAGTGCGCGGGCGGAGGCGGCTCGTTCCCCGCCGCCCGCCCGGTTGCAGACCGTCAGAGCGCCAGGTTTCCGCGCTCTCCCGTCCGCACGCGCACCGCTTCCACCACCTCGAAGACGAAGATCTTCCCGTCGCCGAGGTTTCCGGTGCGCGCCGCGCGCTCGATCGCATCGATGGCCTGGCCGACGAGGTCGTCTTGCACCACCGCCTCCACCTTCACCTTGGGCACGAAATCCACGATGTACTCCGCTCCCCGGTAGAGCTCCTTGTGCCCTTTCTGCCGTCCGAATCCCTTCACTTCGGCCACGGTCATGCCGCTGACCCCGACGGAGTTGAGCGCGTCCTTCACCTCATCCAGCCGCGAAGGACGGATGATCGCCTCGATCTTCTTCATTTCAGCCCTTTCCGAGCGCGCCCTTCAGCGCGCCCTTCGGCGTTTGTTCGTCCCGGGGCGAGGCGCCGACGTGCTCGCCGATCACCGATCCGCCGAGCGCGTATGCATTCTCCGAATGCTGCGAGAGGTCAAGGCCACTCAGCTCGTCGTTCTCCGAGACCCGGATGCCGACTACCGCGTCCACGATCTTGAGGATCACGAACGTCATCGGCGCCGCGAGCGCGATGGTCACGAGCACCGCGACGAGCTGCGTCCAGAACTGGCCGGGGTTGCCGTGGAAGAGGCCGTCGGCGCCGGCGCCATTGATGGCCTTCCAGGCGAAGAGCCCGGTGGCGAGGGCGCCCCAGACGCCGCCGACCCCGTGCACGCCGACCACGTCCAGCGAGTCGTCGTATCCGAGCTTCGACTTGAGATGGCAGGCGCTGAAGCAGAGCGCTCCGCCGATTCCGCCGATGATGATGGCGGCGAGGGGGCCGACGAAGCCGCAGGCGGGAGTGATGACCACCAGGCCGGCCACCGCGCCGGAAGCGGTGCCCAGCGCGGTCGGCTTCCCGCGCAGGAACCACTCCGCGAACATCCAACCCAGCGCCCCCGCGGCGGCCCCGGAGTTGGTGGCCAGGAAGGCGTTCGCCGCCAGGCCCGAGGCTTCCAGGGCGCTGCCCGCGTTGAATCCGAACCAGCCGAACCAGAGCAGCCCGGCCCCGATCAGGGTGAGGGGCAGGTTGTGCGGCGGCATGGGGGTCTTCGGATAGCCCCTGCGCTTGCCGATCACCAGGGCGCAGACGAGCGCGGAAGTGCCGGAGGAGAGGTGCACCACCGTGCCGCCGGCGAAGTCGAGCGCCCCCAGCTTGCGCAGGAAACCTCCCTCGGCCCAGACCCAGTGCGCGAGCGGGTCGTAGACCAGCGTCGCCCAGAGCAGGGTGAAGAGCAGGTAGGCGGTGAACTTCTTCCGCTCGGCGAACGCGCCGGTGATGAGCGCGGGCGTGATCACCGCGAACATCATCTGGAAGAGCATGAACGCCTGGTGCGGGATGGTCGGCGCGTAGCTGGACGGTCCCGGGCCGACGCCGCGGAGACCGATCCAGTCCAGGCCCCCGATCAACCCTCCATGGTCAGGGCCGAACGCGAGCGAGTAGCCGAACAGCACCCACTGGATGGAGATGAGGGCCAGCGCCACGAACGACTGCAGCAGGGTGGCGAGCACGTTCCGCTGCCGCACCATCCCGCCATAGAAGAGCGCCAGACCGGGCGCGGTCATGAGAAGGACGAAGGCGGTGCAGATCAGGACCCACGCGGTGTCGCCCTTGTCGATGGGCATTCCTCATCCTCCTCGGTCAGACGCCGGGTTTCTCCGCGGGCGACTGCAAACCGGGGACCATCCCGCGGCACAGGGCCCTCGCTGCGGGGCCGATATCCGATGTTCGGCTAGGGCGACAAATTGGTATGAACTGTGAAGATTTGAAACAAAAACGTAGGCTCGCCAGAATGGCCCGGAACGAGGCTGCGAAAACATCCTCGCTACCGATTCCTGGGGTCCGCTTCAGAGGAGGCGGGCGGAGTCTGCCTGGAACTGACGAAAAGGTCTGATTCAAGAATTTGTCATACATTTTCGTCGCCATGCTTGTGCAGGCCCGGGACCGCTGCTAATGCTTCCGGCCGTGGCAGTGGCTGCGAACGAACCTCGTACGGATCTGCGTTCGCTGTCGGCGCTCTCCGATGTCGGTCGGGCGCTCGCGAGCGGGGCCGAGCTGCGCGCGTCTCTCGAACGGGCGCTGGAGAAGCTGGAGCAGCATCGCGGCATCGTGCGCGGCGCCGTGTTCCTGCTCGACGAGGCGGCGGCGGACATCGGCGTGGAGGCGGCGGTGGGCATTCCCGCCGAGGGCCTGAGAGCGCGCTACAAAGTAGGCGAGGGCGTCGTCGGGCGCGTCGTCCAGAGCGGCAGGCCGGTGGTGATCCCGGCCACGGCCCGCGAGCCGCTGGTGATGAACCGCGCCTTCCAGCGGCGCTCGGGGGCATCCGAGTCGAGCCTGGTTTGCGTTCCCATCCTGCTCGACCGCAAGCCGGCGGGCGCCATCGCCGTGGACTTCCCCTTCAACGCCAACCGCGACTACCAGAGCGATGCGCAGTTCCTCGCGGTGGTAGCGTCGATGGTAGCCCAGCTCCTGCGCGCCCAGCGCACCGTCGAGACCGAGCGCACCCGCCTGCTGGCCGAGAACGTCCACCTCAGGCAGGAGCTGGAGCAGCGCTACGACTTCTCGAACATCGTCGGGACCAGCGGTCCGATGCGCCAGGTCTACGAGCAGATCGCGCAGGTGGCTCAGACCAACACCACCGTGATGATCCGGGGCGAGTCGGGCACTGGCAAGGAGCTGATCGCGCACGCGCTCCACTACAACTCGCCGCGGGCGGGAAAGCCGTTCGTCAAGGTGAGCTGCGCGGCGCTGCCCGAGACGCTGATCGAGGCCGAGCTGTTCGGGTACGAGAAGGGCGCGTTCACCGGCGCCCAGCAGCGCAAGCAGGGCCGCTTCGACCTGGCCGAGGGCGGGACGCTCTTCCTGGACGAGATCGGCGAGCTGAATCTCGCCAGCCAGGTCAAGATCCTGCGCGTGCTCCAGGAGCGGGAGTTCGAACGGCTGGGCGGGACCGAGACGGTCCGGGTGGACGTGCGCCTGGTGGTGGCGACCAATCGGGATCTGGAGGCCAGCATCGCCGAGAAGCAGTTCCGCGAGGATCTCTACTATCGGCTGAACGTCTTCTCGATCTTCATGCCGCCCTTGCGCGACCGCAAACCGGACATCATGCTGCTCGCCGACCATTTCCTCGCCAAGTACGCCCGGCAGCACAAGCGGCAGATCCGACGTATCTCGACCCCCGCCATCGACATGCTGGTCAGCTATCACTGGCCGGGCAACGTGCGCGAGTTGGAGAACACCCTCGAACGCGCGGTGGTCACCTGCGACGGACAGGTGATCCATGGCCACCACCTCCCGCCCACGTTGCAGACGGCGGAAGCCTCCGGCACCGTGGTGCAGACCTCGCTGTGCGACGCGGTCGAGCAGTACGAGAAGGACCTGATCGTGGACGCGCTGAAGAGCGCGCGCGGCAACCGCGCCAAGGCGGCGCGGCTGCTCGGGAGCACCGAGCGGATCATCGGGTACAAGGTGCGGAAGTACGCGATCGATCCGGGGCGCTTCCGCGGGGGGCAGATGGTGGCGCCCATGCCTCAGCGATGGAAGTCGGTAGGCAGGTAGCCGCACCGGAGTGCGCTCGATGGATTCGGGCAGACCTCGACAGAACTTTCTCCGAGGCTGCATTCCCATGAAACGAACTGTTCCAGCCTTTCGAACAGCGCGGGGCCGACCGTACCGGGTTGGGACTCGGGCTGGCCAGCAGCCGTCAAGCCGTGGCCGCTGACGGCGGCTCGATCCGCGTCAGGAACCTGCCTGGCAAGGGATGCGTGTTCACCATCGACTTGCCCGCTGCTGCCGAAGAGCGACGGTCGCTGGCCAGCGACTGAAAGGTGCTCGCCTTCGTCAGCCAGGTCACCTCTGCGTGGCGCGGCGCCAGGCCCGCACCACATGCGAGGCGATCGCGTCCACTCCGGTTCCCTTCGTCACCTGCGCGAACACCGTCGGTCCATCGCCGCGCATCCTGCGCGCGTCGCGGTCCATGATCGAGAGGTCGGCGCCGACGTGGGGCGCCAGGTCGGTCTTGTTGATCACCAGCAAGTCCGACTGCGTGATCCCCGGCCCGCCTTTGCGCGGCACCTTGTCGCCGCCCGCAACGTCGATCACGTAGATGGTGTAGTCCGCCAGCTCCCGGCTGTACTGCGCGGCCAGGTTGTCGCCCCCGCTCTCCACGAACAGCAGCTCCGGCCGCACCTCCTCCATCAGCTGTTCCAGCGCGAGCAGGTTGTGACTGATGTCCTCGCGGATCGCGGCATGCGGGCACCCGCCGGTTTCCACCGCCCGGATCCTCTCCCGTGACAGCGCTTCGTTGCGCACCAGGAACTCCGCGTCCTCGCGGGTGAAGATGTCGTTGGTCACCACGCCGAGGCTGACCTGGTCGCGCAGGGCGCGGCAGAGCGCCAGCACCAGCGCGGTCTTGCCGCTGCCGACCGGACCGCCGACTCCGACGGTGAACGCGCGGGAATGGAAGTCGCGGCGCCGGGGGGCGTCCCGCTCATGAAAATGTCCCGGGTGATCGGCGTGCTCGTGATCGCCTTCGTGGCCCATGCGTGCCTCCGTCAGGACTGGAACAGCCGCGAGTAGAGCCGGTCGTGCGTGCCCTGCAGCAAGTCGGCGAGCGGTGCGGGCTGGGCGAGCGCGTCCGGCCGCAGCTCGCCGCATGCGGCGTGCGCCTCGTCCAGCAAAGGCCCCAGGCCCGCCAGCATCGCCTGCGCCTGGTGCGTTCCGGCCAGGCCAAGGCGGACCGCGGCGGAGAGCACGTTGCGCGCGGTGCTCCAGAGCAGCACGCGCTGGGCGTCGGCGAGGCGCAGATCGAGCGCGCTCATTGCCGCGCCCCAGATCGGCGCCAGGTGCAGCTTGAGGCCCAAAGCCCGCGCCTGCAGCGGGACGATGCTCTCCGGGAAGACGCGAGCCGCCGTGGAGAGAAAAGCGCGGCCCTGCGTCCGGCTCGCCCGGTTCGCCACGTGGTTGGCGAGGAATGCGTCCGCCCGGTCGTCGAGCCGCGGCAGCGAGGAGGGGTCTTCGAACACCCCGCGCACCAGCGGCAGCGCTCCCCAGCCCGCTTGCCAGATCGCATCGCGCGCGAACCGCGCCACATCCTCGGCTCCCTGGATTTCCCCGGCCTGCGCCGCCGCCTCCAGGCCGGAGGAATGGGCAAACCCCCCGGTGGGAAACGCGGAATCGGCGAGCTGGAGCAGGGTCCACATGCGCGTCTCTCAGAACAGCGAATACCGCTGCGCCAGCGGCAGCCTTGCCGCCGGCTCGCAGCGCAGCACCACGCCGTCCGCGCGCACCTCGTACGTCTCGGGATCGACCTCCAGCTTCGGCAGCGCGTCGTTGAGCTTCATGTCCCGCTTGCCCAGCGCGCGGCACCCGCGCACCGCGTGCAGCGGCTTGCGCAGCCCGAGCGGCGCCACGGTCCCCTCCGCGAGGGCACGCCGGGACACGAACGCGAGGCTGACTGGCCCCGGCGCCCGCGCCCCGAACATCGGCCGCATGAGCAGCGGCTGCGGCGTGGGAATCGAGGCGCCCGCGTCGCCCATCTGCGCCCAGGCGATGAACCCGCCCTTGATCACCAGCTCCGGCCGGATGCCGAAGAACCCCGGCTTCCACAGCACCAGGTCCGCCAGTTTCCCCGCCTCCACCGAGCCGACGACGTCGCCGAAGCCGTGCGCGATGGCCGGGTTGATGGTGTACTTCGCCACGTACCTGCGAATCCTCGAGTTGTCGTTCTCTCCGCGCTCCTCTGGAAGCCGCCCGCGCTGCTCGCGCATCTTGTGCGCCGTCTGCCAGGTGCGCGTGATCACCTCGCCCACCCGCCCCATCGCCTGGCTGTCGCTGGACATCATGCTGATCGCGCCCAGGTCGTGGAGGATGTCCTCCGCCGCGATGGTTTCGCCGCGGATCCGGCTCTCCGCGAACGCCACGTCCTCGACGATCTCGCGGTCGAGGTGGTGGCAGACCATCAGCATGTCCAGGTGCTCGTCGAGCGTGTTGACGGTGAAGGGGCGCGTCGGATTGGTGGAGGAGGGCAGGACTGATGCGACTCCGCAGACGCGCAGGATGTCCGGAGCATGCCCGCCACCTGCTCCTTCGGAGTGGTAGGTGTGGATGGTGCGGCCCTTGAAGGCGGCGATCGAGTCGTCGACGAATCCCGACTCGTTCAGCGTGTCCGTATGGATGGTGACCTGCACGTCCTCGCCCTCCGCGGCCGACAAGCAGCAGTCGATCGCGGCGGGCGTCGTGCCCCAGTCCTCGTGCAGCTTCAGCCCGATGGCGCCGGCACGGATCTGGTCGAGCAGCCCTTCCGGCCGGGAGGTGTTGCCCTTGCCGGTGAAGCCGACGTTGAGCGGGAGATCGTCGACGGCCTGCAGCATGCGGGCAAGGTTCCAGACGCCCGGAGTGCAGGTGGTCGCGTTGGTGCCGGTGGCGGGGCCGGTCCCGCCGCCGACCCAGGAAGTGATTCCGCTGGCGATGGCCTCGGGCGCCTGCTGCGGGCTGATGAAGTGGATGTGCGTGTCGATTCCGCCCGCCGTCAGGATCAGGCCCTCTCCGGCGATCGCCTCGGTGGTGACCCCCACCACCAGCCCCGGCGTCACGCCCGCCATGGTGTCGGGGTTTCCCGCCTTGCCGATCCCGGCGATGCGTCCGTGCTTGATGCCGACGTCCGCTTTGTAGATCCCGGTCCAGTCCAGGATGAGCGCGTTGGTGATCACGCAGTCCAGCGCCTGGGCGTCGGTGGCGCCGGCCTTCTGTCCCTGGCCGTCGCGCAGCACCTTGCCGCCGCCGAACTTGCACTCGTCGCCGTAGGAGGTGAGGTCCCGCTCCACCTGCGCGATCAGCGCAGTGTCCCCCAGCCGCACGCGGTCGCCGGTGGTGGGGCCGTAGAGGTCCGCATAGTGGCGGCGATCGATGCGCCGGCTCATGACCTTGCTCCGGCGCCGGCGAAGGGGACGAGCTGCACCGTCTTGCTCTCCCCCGGCTCGAAGCGGACCGCGGTGCCGGCGGGAATGTCGAGGTGCTTTCCCTGGGCGCGGCCGCGGTCGAAAGCGAGCGCGCGGTTCGTCTCCGAGAAAGGATAGTGGCTGCCGACCTGGATCGGACGGTCGCCGCGGTTCACGACAGCAAGCGCGACGCTCTCGCGTCCGGCGTTCAGCACGATCTCGCCTTCGGCCGCGAGGACCTCGCCGGGAACCGGCTCGAAAGCCGCCGGGCCGGGCGCGGAAGCAGCGGGCGCCGGCAGGAAGCTGCCGTGCAGCGCGATGGAGAGATCGCCCTGCTCGAGCGCGATGGGATGGTGCACCGTGACCAGCTTGGTCCCGTCCGGGAAGGTGCCTTCCACCTGCACTTCCGCGATCAGCTCGGGCACGCCGGACAGCACTTGCGCCCGCCCCAGCATCCGCCGCCCCAGGTCCATCAGCTCCGCCACGCTGCGCCCGTCCCTGATGAACTCGAGGAGCTGGGTGGCGATGAGCGCGATCGCCTCCGGGTGGTTGAGGCGCAGCCCGCGCGCGAGGCGCTTCTGGGCCAGGAACCCGGCTCCGTGCAGCACCAGCTTGTCGAGATCACGCGGCGTGAGGTGCATGGGTCACCCTTTCACGAGCGGCGCGCCAGGGGTCGTCCCCGAGCAGCGCGGGAATCACGGCCAGGCGGTCGCGGAGCGTACCGACCAGCTCCTCGACCGAAGCCGCGGCGAAGCGAACGACCAGCGCGTCCGCGCCGAGGGCGCTGCCGGATTCGAGCAGCCGCGCTCGCGTGCGCACCGGCCCCCCATCGACCTGTGCCCGCAGGGCCACGCGGGCGGACGCGAACATCGGACCGGCCAGAAGCACAGTGGCCAGCGCCTCGAACCGGCCCAGGCGGCCGCCCAGGGCGCCATGCGCCGCGTCGAGCAGCCACGATTCGTCGAGCACCGTCCGGCCCTGCTGGCGGAGCGCAAGGCCGAGCGAGCAGCGGTCGAAGGCCCACCGCTCGCCGCGCGCGCTGCGGCCGGCGGAGAGGACGTCCCAGAGCAAGACGGAGGCGCCCGCGGCCAGATCGAGCTCGGTCCGCTGCCGGAAGCGCGCCCCCGCGAAGCAGGCCGTCGGATCCGGAGCGAGCACCAGCGCTCCGCCCTCTGCGACGTCGGCGATCGTCTCGCTCTCGCACCCCTGCGGCGATCGATAGATACGGGTGGCGCCTTGGGTGGAGACGAACGCCCGCGCGGCCCTGCCGACCGAGATCCGCAGCTGCACGCGATCGCCGTCCACGAATCCGCCGCCCAGGGTGCTGGTGTAGACCCAGGCGGCCTCGCCGTGGTTGCGCGGCGTGAGCAACCGCAGCGGGCTCTCCGCGTACGCGTCGCGCAGCACCGTCTGCGCGCCCGCACGCTCGAACGACAGTCGGCCCTGGGCGACGCGCTGCATCGGCGGCGTTCTACCGCGGTCCGGTCCCGCTGCGCTCGCGCCGGCCGCCGGGCCCATCGGATCAGACCGAGAGATGCTTGCGCACCTGCGCAGGGTCGAGCGTTTTCGCCTTGCCCCGCATCACGATCTCGCCCCGCGAGAGCACGACGCACTGCTCCGCCAGCTCCATCGCGAAATCGAGGTACTGCTCGACGAGCACCAGGGTGAGCCGCCGTTCGAGGAGCATGCGCAGGACGCGTCCGATCTCCTTGATGGTCGAGGGCTGGATCCCTTCCGTCGGCTCGTCGAGCAAGAGGACCCGCGGCCGGGAGACCAGCGCGCGAGCGATGGCGAGCTGCTGCTGCTGGCCGCCGGAGAGATCTCCGCCCCGGCGCTTCCCCATGGTGCGGAGGAGGGGAAAGAGATGCTCGAGCTCCTCGCGCGGCACCACCTCGCCCGCGGCCGCCGACTCCCCGACCAGAAGGTTCTCGGTCACCGTCAGCCGGGCGAAGATGTCCCGCCCCTGGGGCACGTAGGCGATTCCACGGCGAGCGCGCTCCCAGGCCGCGAGCGGCGTGACGTCCTCTCCGTTCAAGAGCACCGTGCCCGAGCGGACGGGCAGCTCGCCCATCAGGCAGCGCAAGAAGGTGGTCTTTCCCACGCCGTTCCGCCCGAGCACGGCCGTGCACGAGCCGGCGGGGATTTCCAGATCGATCCCGCGCAGCGTGTGGCTTCCGCCGTAGAAGTGGTTGAGTCCGTGGACGGTGAGCATCAGCGCCCCAGGTAGACCTCCACCACGCGCGGATCGTTGCGGACCGCATCGAGGCTCCCTTCGGCCAGGAGCCGCCCCTCGTGCAACACCGTCACCTTGCGGGCGATGCTCTCCACGAAGTGCATGTCGTGCTCGACCACCACCAGCGAATGCTTGCCGGCCAGCGACCGGAGCAGCTCGCCCGTGCGCGCGGTCTCCTCGTCGGTCATGCCCGCTACGGGCTCGTCGAGCAGCAGCAAGAGCGGGTCCTGCACCAGCAGCATTCCGATCTCCAGCCACTGCTTCTCTCCATGCGAGAGAAGATCCGCCTTCTCGTCCGCCTTGTGCCGCAGCCCGACCATCCCGAGCACCTCGTCGATCCGCTCTTCCTGGGCCGGCGTGCGGTGCGCCCGCAGCGTGGACGCCACCCGCTTGTCGGTCTTCAGCGCCACGTCCAGGTTCTCGAGCACCGTGTGGTGGCGGAAGACGGTGGGCTTCTGGAACTTGCGCCCGATCCCCGCGCGCGCGATCTCGGGTTCGGAGAGGCGGGTGAGATCGTTGGCGTTGCCGAAATGCGCCTCGCCGGAATCGGGCCGCGTCTTGCCCGTGATCACGTCCATCATGGTGGTCTTGCCCGCGCCGTTCGGGCCGATGATGCAGCGCAGCTCGCCGGGGTCGACGATCAGGCTCAGGCCGTCGAGCGCCTTGAAGCCGTCGAAGCTGACGGTCACCCCGTCCAGGTACAGCACCGGGCCGCGCGCGGTGTCGAGGTTCACTTCGCCTCCCGCCGGAAGAGGCCCAGCACGCCGTTCGGCAGCCAGCGAGTGACCACGATGAAGAGGAGACCGAGCGCGAACAGCCACGCTTCCGGGGCCGCCACGGTGAGCCAGCTCTTCGCGCCGGTGACCAGGGCGGCGCCGAGCACCGGGCCAAGCAGGGTGCCGCGGCCGCCCACCGCTACCCAGATGGCGATCTCCACCGAGTTCGCCGGCGACATCTCCGAAGGGTTGATGATCCCGACCTGGGGCACGTACAGCGCTCCGGCCATGCCGCAGATGGCCGCGGAGAGCGTCCAGACGAAGAGCTTGAAGCCCACCGGGTCGTAACCGCAGAAACGGACGCGATCCTCCGCGTCCCGGATGGCGGTGAGGACCCGCCCGAACTTCGACCGCACCAGCATCCGGCACCCGACCAGCGCCGCGAAGAGCAGGGTGACCGAGAGCGCGAAGAGGGCAGCGCGGGTGCGGGGGCTGGCGAGGGGGAACCCGAGGATGCGCTTGAAGTCGGTGAACCCGTTGTTTCCTCCGAATCCGGTCTGGTTGCGGAAGAACAGCAGCATGAAGGCGAAGGTGAGCGCCTGCGTGATGATGGAGAAGTAGACGCCCCGGATGCGCGACCGGAACGCGAACCAGCCGAAGACGAACGCGAGCAGGGCCGGTGCGAGCACGGCCAGGGCGGCCTGCTGCAAGAAGCGATCGGAGCCGGCCCAGTACCAGGGCAGCTCCTTCCAGTCGAGGAACACCATGAAGTCCGGCAGGGTGCTGCCGTAGACGCCGTCGGTGCCGATGGCCCGCATCAGGTACATGCCCATTGCGTAGCCGCCGAGGGCGAAAAAGAGCCCATGCCCGAGGCTGAGGATGCCGGCGTAGCCCCAGACCAGATCCATCGCCAGCGCGACGGTCGCGTAGCAAAGGATCTTCCCTCCGAGCGCGACCGCGTGGTCCGGGAGGTGAAAAGCGCTGGACGCGGGGACGGCCAGGTTCAGGAGCGGCACCAGGATGGCCAGCGCGGCGTAGCCGCCGAGGAGGATCGCCCAGGTCCGCCGCGGATAGAGCGCCCGCAGCCCGTGGCCGTCGAGCGGGCGCCCCGGCCAGGAAAGGCCCGCCCCGAGGCCGACGAGCCTTCGCGACAAGACGGTGCTCACTCGTCTGCCGCCCGGCCGCGCAGCGCGAACAACCCCTGGGGGCGGCGCTGGATGAAGAGGATGATGAAAGCGAGCACCACGATCTTCGCCAGCACCGCGCCGGCCACCGGCTCCAGCAGCTTGTTCGCCAGTCCGAGACCAAGCGCGGCGGTGATGGTGCCGGCGAGCTGTCCGACTCCCCCAAGCACCACCACCATGAACGAGTCCACGATGAACCCCTGTCCCATCTCGGGTCCGACGTTTCCGATCTGCGAGAGGGCGCAGCCGCCCAGGCCCGCGATCCCCGACCCGAGCGCGAACGCCACCAGGTCCACGCGGGGAGTCGGCACCCCCAGGCCCGCGGCCCGCTGCCGGTTCTGCGTCACCGCGCGCACCAAGAGGCCCAGGCGCGTGCCCGAGAGCAGCATCCAGACCATCAAGAGGACCAGCGAACCGAAGAGCAGGATGACGATGCGGTTCCAGGGCAGCACCAGCCCGGCGAGCACGGTGATGCCGCCGGACATCCAGCCCGGATTCGCCACCTCCACGTTCTGTGCGCCGAACACGCTGCGCACGCCCTGCATCAACAGCAGGCTGGCGCCGAACGTGGCGAGCAGCGTCTCCAGCGGGCGGCCGTAGAGCTTGCGCACCACGGTCACCTCCAGAAACGCACCGATCAGGGCCGCCGCGATGAACGAGGCGGGGACCGCGACGGCGAGGTACCAGTCGAACCAACCCGGCGCCCAGCGGCGAAAGGCCAGCTGCACCACCCAGGTCGCGTAGGCGCCGACCATCAGCAGCTCGCCGTGCGCCATGTTGATGACGCCCATCAGGCCGAAGGTCACGGCAAGCCCCAGCGCGGCGAGCAGCAGGACGCTGCCGAGGCTGAGCCCGCTGAAGACCAGCCCGGCTGTGTCCGCCCGGCGCAACGATGCCTCGACGCCAAGGACCGCTCGCTGCAGCGCCGTCCGCACGGCGGGGTCGGTCTCGACCGCGAGCCGATCGTCGAGCAGCCTCTTGGTGCTTGCCCCAGGGACGCGCTCGAGCTGCGCGATGGCGGCGAGACGGCGGTTGCTCTCCGGAGCGGAGAGCGCCAGCATCCCTTGAGTAGTGAGGAGCGCTTCGCGAACCCGCGCATCGGACTCCCGCTGGAGCGCGGCCTCGACCGCCGGGAGCAGGTCGGTGTCGGGGGCTTGCAGCAGCGCCCGCGCGGCCTCGAGGCGCCGTTCCGGTTCGGGCGCGGACAACTCGAGGGCCAGGAGGGCGCGCTGCAGCGACCGCCGGAGGCGATTGTTGATGGTGACCTTTTCCAGATCGTCGGGGGCTGCGACGGATGCGCCCGTGAGCGCATCTCTGAACGCCCCATCTCGCTCGATCAGGACCGCCCCCTCCGGCGCTGCGTGGAGGCGGCCCTCCAGGAGCGCGCGCAGGACCCTGGCCGCGCCGGCATCGCCTGCGGCGACCAGCGCGGAGAGCGCCTCTTCACGCTCCGGCTGGCTGCCCCGGGCGATCTTGTCCAGCACGCCCGCATCGAGCGCCAGCGCGACCGTCAAGGCGGCCAGGACGCTCACCGTCACTCCTGGGCGCCCGCCCTAGCGTTCCGCCCGCTTCTCATTGCCGGCGATGAAGGGGCTCCACGGTTGTGCGCGGATCACGGTGCCCGTCTTCCACACCACGTCGAATTGCCCGTCCGCCTGCACCTCGCCGATGTAGACCGGCTTCCAGAGGTGGTGGTTCGTCTCGTCCATCTTCAGCGTGAGCCCCGAAGGTGCGGCGAAGGTCTGTCCGGCCATCGCCTTGCGCACGTCGTCGACCTTCGTGCTGCCCGCCTTCTGGACGGCCTGCGCCCACATGTGCATGCCGACGTAGGTCGCCTCCATCGGGTCGTTGGTGACTCGCGAGTCGCCGCCGGGGAGCTTGTTCTTCTTCACGTACGCCTTCCACATCTTGATGAACGCGGCGTTGTTCTTGTTCTTGAGCGACATGAAGTAGTTCCAGGCGGCGAGGTGGCCGACCAGCGGCTTGGCGTCGATTCCGCGCAGCTCCTCTTCACCCACGGAGAACGCGACCACCGGGATGTCCGTCGCTTTCAGGCCCTGGTTTCCCAGCTCCTTGTAGAAGGGCACGTTGGAGTCGCCGTTGATGGTGGAGACCACCGCGGTGTGACCGCCGGCCCCGAACGCTTTGATCTGCGCGACGATGGTCTGATAGTCGCTGTGACCGAAGGGCGTGTAGGTCTCCGCGATGTCCGATTCGGGGATGCCCTTCACCTTGAGGAACGCCCGCAGGATCTTGTTGGTCGTGCGCGGATAGACGTAGTCGGTGCCGAGCAGGAAGAAGCGCTTGGCGCCGCCGCCCTCCTTGGACATCAGGTATTCGACCGCCGGGATCGCCTGCTGGTTCGGCGCCGCGCCCGTGTAGAAGACGTTCTGCGAAAGCTCCTCGCCCTCGTACTGCACCGGATAGTAGAGCAGCCCGTTCAGCTCCTCGAAGACCGGGAGCACCGACTTGCGGGACACCGAGGTCCAGCAGCCGAACACCGCGGCCACCTTGTCCTGGGTCAGGAGTTGCCGCGCCTTCTCGGCGAACAGCGGCCAGTTCGAGGCCGGGTCGACGACCACCGGCTCCAGCTTCTTCCCCAGCACGCCGCCCTTGGCGTTGATCTCCTCGATGGTCATCAGGGCCACGTCCTTGAGCGACGTCTCGCTGATCGCCATCGTTCCGGACAGCGAGTGAAGGATACCGACCTTGATCGTCTCCGCCGCGCGCGCGGGGAGCGCGCCGGCGAGGGTGGCGCAGAGCAGGGCGAGCCAGAAGGCAGTGGGCTTGCGGATTTTGGGCATGATGGGTTTCTCCTCGGCCCGGTCGGACCTGCGCGGCTGTCAGTGCAAGTGCGAGACCAGCTTCCGCAGCGGCCCCTCGATCGAGGCTTCTCATAGGCGCCGCAACGCGCGCGCGACCGCGGTGCGTCCGACCAAACCGTCGGAACCGGCCCGGCACGACCACGGAAACGTAGGATCAGCGGCGGGCCCGGCAGCGGCGTCCGATGGAGGGCGAGGGGCACGCGATGGCGTGGCTGGCAACGAGTTCGTCGTTTTCGCCCGGTCGAGCGACGAATCCGTCAGTGACGAGCCATGCTACCGTCGGGCGTGGCCGCGGCCGAAAGCAACGCCGCCGGGGGAATCGTGCGCGCCGGGTATCTCTGCGGGGCGGCCTTCGTTGCGGCGTCGGCGATCCGCGGGTGCGTTCACGGGGAAGATTGGTGGGCGGACCTTCTCTGGACGGCGGTGTTCGGAGGAAGCGCCCTGGTGCTGCTCTGGGCGGTGGGGTCGTTGGGAATCCGGGTGCTGCTGCGCTCGAGTCTGCCGGGGGAGATCGCGCGGGGAAACGTCGCCGCCGGCGTGGCCGCGGGCGCTCATTACGCGGCGACCGGCCTGATCATCGCGCAATGCCTTTACGGCGACGATCTCGCGACGTTAGGGATCTCCATCGTGTTCTTCGTGATCGCGCAGGCGACGCTCCACCTCTTCGTCGTCTTCTTTCGCGCCCTCACCCTCTACGCCGAGGACCAGGAGATCATGGGCGAGAACGTGGCCGCCGCGGTCAGCTACGCAGGCGCGATGCTCGCCATCGCCCTCATCGTGGGCCACGCTGTAGAGGGCGACTTCGAGGGCTGGGGGGTTTCGCTCCGCTCCTACGCCGTCGCGCTCGGGTCGTTCGTGGTGCTCTACCCGGTCCGGCAGCTGGGGGTGCAGACGCTGATGCTCCGGCAGCCGTTCGCGCTGCGCGGCGGGGCGCTCGACCGGCTGGTGGCGCAGGAGCGCAATGTCGGCGTCAGCGCGGTCGAAGCGGTCTCGTACCTGGCCACCGCGGTGCTGCTCACGGGGATGGCATGATCGCCGCGGCGCAGGGTCCGGCATACGCCGCGTTCGCGGCGCGCCTGAGGGCCGGCGGGATCATCTCCGACCCGTGGCTCGAGGGAAGGCCACGGTTCCATCCCGAGCCGGTCCTGCTCAGCGCGGAAGAGCAGGGCGCTCTCTACTGCGCAGCCGAGGAGATGGCCAAGGCGTGGAACGAGCTTTGCGCGCTGTGTGCCGCCGATCCCGGGTTGGTCACCGGGTTCCTGGGCCTCACGGAGGTGCAGCAGGCACTCTGGTGGTCGTCCGCGCCGCACTGGCACGGGATTGCCCGGGCAGACGTGTTCCTCACCGAGGACGGACCTTTGGTCTGCGAGCTGAACTGCGATACCCCGAGCGGCGAAGCAGAGGCCGTGCTGCTCAACCGTACCGCGGCCATTCCCGGGCTCTCGGATCCGAACGCCGGCCTTCCCGGGCGTTTCTGCGCGATGATCGAAGCCGTCGGCCGTTCCGTCCGGCGAGCCGGACCCGAGCCGCTCTCGGTGGGGATCATCTATCCGACGGAGATGCCGGAGGACCTCTCGATGGTCCTCCTCTACCGCCAGTGGTTCGAGGAGCGCGGCTGGCGCGTCACGCTGGGCTCCCCGTTCAACCTCCGCCGTCTCGGTCCCCGCGCAGGGCTCTTCGACACGCCCTGCCAGGTGTTCCTGCGGCACTACAAGGCGGACTGGTGGACGGAGCGCAGGCCAGCGTGGGCCGACGAAGCGGAAGCTCCCGATCCCGAGCCGCTCTGCGGGCCGCTCGCGGTGATCCTCCGGAGCGCGCTCGCGGGGACGTGCGCGGTGGTGAACCCGTTCGGCGCGGTGGTCCCGCAAAACAAGCGCGCGATGGCGTTGATGTGGGAGCGCTCGGACCTGTTCTCCGAGCAGAGCCGGAGCGCCATCCGCCGCTACCTTCCCCAAACGTTGCGGCTCGAGTCGCTGGCGCGGCCGCGCCTCCTCGCGGAGCGCGAGGACTGGGTGCTGAAGTCGGATTACGGCTGCGAAGGCGACCAGGTCATAATCGGCGCGGAAACGGAGCCGGATGCCTGGGAGGCATGCGTCGGCGCGGCGCTCCCCGGCCGCTGGGTGGCGCAGCGGCATTTCCGCGCCTTGCGCGACCGCGATGGCGCCGCCGCGAACCACGGCGTCTACCTGGTGGCGGGGGAGGCGGCGGGCCTCTACACGCGCCTCTCCGTCGGCGGGACCGACCGGCACGCGCTCTCCGCCCCGGTGCTCGTCCGGGCCGAGGCGCGGCCATGACCGTCGCTCCTCCAGCGAGGCCATTTTCCCGCAAGGTGTACGTCGACGGCGAGGACCTGGTCGGGGCGCGCTGGTGGCAGGAGTCGCTGCGGCTGTCGGCAGATCCGATCAGCCGCCGGCGCGCGCTCCAGGCGCTGGCGGTGCTCGGAGGGTCCGCCGCCGTGTTCGGCCTGATCGCCGCATTTTCCGGCTCCGACGACCATGTAGACATCAGCATGGATTCCCTCGAGTTGCAGAAGCGCGAGGGTTGGAACGCCGGGCAGCAGGGCGCGGCGCTGCGCTTCCCCGGTTCGACCGGCGTCGACGCGGACGGGAGCCGCGGCTGGCGCGAGACGCTGCCGGCGCTCGCGACGGAGCTGGCTCCCGCGCAGTCTTCGCTCGCGCCGTTCTACGTGCCCACGCTGTTCCAGTCGCTCGAGGCCGAATCCGGCATGACCTTGCGCTCCGCGCTCACCCCGGTTGCGCCCGAGCCGGGCAACCGCGAATTCCTCCGCGGCCAGGCGATCCTTTCGCTCTTCAAGGCGGTGCAGATGCCGGCCGACACGGCCGTGATCCTGGATCTCGAGGGTCCGTCCTCCGTGGCCGCCGCCGCCGGCCTGGCCTCCGGATTCGAGCCGGTCTTCACCTTCGACAACTGGCCGCACCCGCTGGGAGTGGTTCCTTCGCACCTGACGCTCGGCTCCGCCGTCTACCACCGGCCCCTGTTCCTGCGCGCGCGCGCCGAGCGCTCCCCGACCGCCCCGCCGGTGTTCGTTCTCGACCGCAACCGCCTCGCCCGCTACGTCGACGAGGACGGCCAGTTCGACAACCGGTACGTGGCGAAGCTCCCCACCAGCGACAATCTCAAGTCCCTGGGAATCCGACATCTATTGTACGTGACGCCTTCGAAGGCGGACCTGCGCGAGCTCGACGACCTGAACGATGACTTCGTCGGATTCGCCAAGACGTCCATCGACGTGAAGGTGCTGCCCTTGACGGACCTCGACCCGGCACCCGCCGCGCCGACGGCTTCCACCTCGGCGCCTTCGACGGCGTACTACTACGGCGGCCATCCGCTCACGCATCTCTGGTTCTGGCACAGCTACGGCTGGTACACGCCTCCGACCGCTGCCCGGCTTCCCGCCCCAGCGCCCTCGCCGCCGCGCAACGTCTCGGGCGGCGCGGCCTACCGTCCGGCCTTGCGGCCGACGATCTTCTCCTCGCGCACGCTGGGCACCGGCAGCGGGGTCGGGAAACAGAAACCTTCCGGATTCGGCCGCGTGTCCGTGCGCGCCTCGAAGTCGACCGGAAACATCAGCGGCATCCGCTCCGGCCGGAGCGGATCGTTCGGGCGCTCCGGCAGCGGGTCAGGCGGCTGACATGTCCAAGACTTTCTTCGGCATCCAGGTGGTGGTGAAGAACTTCGTCAGCGATCCGCTGCGGCGGCAGCTCCACGAGATCATCGCCCGCTCCGACGCCGAGCAGTCGCTGACGGAGAAGCGGGCGTTCTGGAAGCGGGTCGCGGCGGTCCTGAACGAGGCGGTGCCCGTGTTCGAGCTCGGCTTCTGGGACCTGATCAGCGGCTCCGGCGCCGAGGAGGAGTTCGAGTCCTGGTCCAGCGAGATCGAAGGGAGCCTGGCCACCGAGAAGGAAGAGATGGGAACGGCCCCGGATGAGATCAGCCGGATCTCCGCCGAGAAGCGGTACATCGTCGTCACGCTGATCTTCCTGGTCGAGGGTGGCAGCAACAGCGACAGGACGCTCGCGGAACGATGCGACGTTCCGGAGTCCGAGTACTGGACCCGCCTCACTTTCGGCCGGCTCATCGCCACGATTCCATTGCTCAATTTCGCCAATGTCGAGGCGGACGCCGTCTACCTGGCCCCGGGGAGCGACGAGGACGGCCTCTCCATGGAAGACCTCCACGGCGGAGGATACGAGTACCTCAAGATGCTGCTCTGAGGCGCATCCGGCGCGGGCAGCACACGCGGGTTTTCGGCTGACGATCTCGTGCTTTGCGCCCGATGGAGCGACGAATTCGTCGGATATGCCTTGCCGAGCGCTCGCTGGACGCCCGAACACGGGGTACTTCGGCGATTCGGTTTGACAACGCACCGCATCAGGCGCTAGGGATCGGGGTCGATGAATCCGCAGCCCCCGCGCACCGCCGTTCTCTCCGCCGTCGCGCCGGAGCTTCGTTCTTCGCTTCTTCTTGGCGTCCTTGGACTGCTTCCGCTCATTAGCAGCGGGTGCGGGCCGCCGTCCTGACCGAGTAGAGTTTCCGGAAGGAACCTGGCCCCCGCACCCGAATCGGTGCGGGGGCTCTTTTTTTTCGCCCCGAGGTCCGCATGTCGTCCCAGCCCGCAGCCGTACAGCACCCGCCCAGTCCCCAAGCCGACACGGCCCAGAAGACCGGCGCCCAGATCGTCTGGGAAGTCCTCGTGCGCGAGGGCGTGGAGGTCGTGTTCGGCTATCCGGGCGGCGCGATCATGCCGGCGTACGACGCCATGCCCGCCTACCCGATCCAGCACGTGCTGGTGCGGCACGAGCAAGGGGCGGCGCACATGGCCGACGGGTACGCCCGCGCCTCCGGCAAGGTGGGGGTGGCCATCGCGACGTCGGGGCCGGGGGCGACGAACCTCGTCACCGGGATCGCGACGGCGATGATGGATTCCTCCCCGATCGTCTGCATCACCGGGCAGGTGCCGTCCAGCGCGCTGGGCAGCGATGCGTTCCAGGAGACCGACATCACCGGCATCACGCTACCGATCACCAAGCACAACTACCTGGTGACGCGCGCGGAGGACGTGGCGCCCGCGCTCCACGAGGCGTTCTTCATCGCCCGCTCCGGCCGGCCCGGTCCCGTCCTGGTCGACATCACCAAGGACGCCCAGCAGGGCCTGGCGCGCCTCGATGCGCGCCTGCCCTCGCGTCCGGCCAAGTACCGGCCGGTCCCCAGGCCCACGTCCGAGGCGATCGCGCGCGCGGCCCTGCTGATCGACGCGGCCGAACGCCCGCTGATCTTCGCGGGGCAGGGCGTGATCGCGTCTGGTGCGAGCGCGCTGGTGCGCGAGTTCGCGGAGAAGACGGGAGTCCCGGTGACCTCCACGCTGCTCGGCCTGGGCGGCTTTCCCGCCTCGCATCCGCTCAGCCTGGGGATGATGGGCATGCACGGGGAAGCCTGGGTCAACGCCTCCATCCAGGAATCTGACCTTTTGATCGCCCTGGGGATGCGGTTCGACGACCGGGTCACCGGCAAGCTGGCGACGTACGCGGTGCACGCGAAGAAGATCCACGCCGAGATCGACCCCAGCGAGATCAACAAGAACGTGCGGGTGGACGTCGCGCTGCCCGGGGACGTGCGGCGCACGCTGGAGGCGCTGGTTCCGGCCGTGCAGCCCCGTACGCGCAAGGCCTGGCTGGAGCGCATCGGCGCGCTCCGCGGCGAGGCTGGCCGCCGCGACGTGCAATCGATGCCCTCGGGCGGAAAGCTGCTCGCGCCTCACGTGCTGCACGATCTCTGGCGCCTCACCGAAGGCAAGGCGCTGGTGGTCACCGACGTCGGCCAGCACCAGATGTGGGAGGCGCAGTATTACAAGCACGATCGGCCGCGTTCGCTGATCACCTCCGGCGGCCTGGGAACGATGGGTTTCGCGCTCCCCGCCGCCATGGGCGCCCGTTTCGCCCGCCCGAACGACGAGATCTGGGTGGTGGCGGGCGACGGTGGCTTCCAGATGACCGCCTGCGAGCTGACCACCTGCGCGCAGGAAGGCATCAAGCTCAACATCGCCATCATCAACAACGGCTACCTGGGGATGGTGCGGCAGTGGCAGGAGTTCTTCTACAACCGCCGCTACGTCGCCACCCCGCTGCGCAGTCCCGACTTCGTCATGTTGGCGCAGGCGCACGGTCTGACCGGGCTGCGAGTCACGCGGCGCGAGGAGATCCCGGACGCGGTGGCGCGAGCGCGCGCCGAGCCCGGCTCGGTGGTGGTCGAGTTCCGGGTGGAGCAGGAAGACTCCGTGTACCCGATGGTGCCGGCCAACACCGACCTGCGGGACATGATCCGCCGGCCCGCCTTTGCCGAGGAGGACGACTAGCCATGGGCCACGAATCGGCCTTCTCCATTCCCGCCGGCCGCAAGATCGCGCAGACGCTGATCGCGTACGTCGAGGACCAGCCGGGCACCCTCAACCGCATCGTGTCGCTCTTCCGGCGCCGGGGCTTCAACATCGAGTCGCTCACCGTCGGACGCACCGAGCGGGAGGGCGTCTCCCGCATCACGGTGGTGGTGCGCGCCGACGACGACACCGCGCACCGGCTGGAAGCGAACCTCTACAAGCTCGTCAACGTCCTCTCGGTCGAGGACGTGACCCACACGCCCTCGGTCACCCGGGAGATGGCCTTCGTCAAGGTCCGGGCCGCTCCCGATCGGCGCGCGGAGCTGCTGCAGCTGGTCCAGACCTTCCGCGCGCGGGTGGTGGACCTGGGGCCGGAGTCCGTGATCGTCGAGACCACCGGCACCCAGGAGAAGCTCGACGGGCTGATCGAGATCCTCCGGCCATTCGGGATCATCGAGCTGGTGCGCACAGGTGCGGTGGCGATGCTGCGGGGGCCCGGAAACGGCGCGCAGGTCGAGGCATCCGAATCGGACGATGGAGTGGCAGCATGACCCTCAACCCAGAGGCAAAAGTGACGCGGATCGATGAAACCGAGGACCGGGTAATCGTCTTTGACACCACGCTGCGCGACGGAGAGCAGGCGCCGGGCGCCAGCATGAATCTTTCCCAGAAGCTGCAGGTGGCGCGGGCGCTCGCCTCGCTCGGCGTGGACGTCATGGAGGCGGGCTTTCCGGTCGCCTCGCCCGGGGACTTCCAGGCGGTCGAGGCCATCGCACGGCAGATCGACGGCCCGGTGATCTGCGCGCTGGCCCGCGCCAACCGGCCGGATATCGACGCGGCCCTCAAGGCGCTCGCCCCCGCGCCGCGCCGGCGGGTGCACGTCTTCCTCGCCACCAGCCCCATCCACCGCGAGTTCAAGCTGAAGATGACTCCGGCGGAGGTGGTGCGGGTGTCCTCCGGCGCCATCGAGTACGCGCGCGAGCGCTGCGAGGACGTGGAGTTCTCCGCCGAGGACGCGGCGCGCACCGAGCCCGACTTCCTCGTCGAGGTGGTGGAGCGCGCCATCGACGCCGGCGCGACCACCATCAACATTCCCGACACGGTGGGGTACGCGGTGCCGTCGCACTTCGCCGGCATCATCGAGAACCTGCGCGCCCGCGTGCGCGGCATCGAGCGGGTGGTGCTCAGCGTGCACTGCCACGACGACCTGGGGATGGCCGTGGCGAACAGCCTGGCGGCGCTGCAGGCCGGGGCCCGGCAGGTGGAGTGCACCATGAACGGCATCGGCGAGCGCGCGGGGAACTGCTCGCTGGAAGAGGTGGTGATGGCCCTGCGCACCCGCCACGACTTCTTCGGCCTGCGCACCGGCATCCGCACCCAGCAGCTCTGCTCCGCCAGCCGGGTGGTGGCTGGAGCGACCGGCTTCCACGTGGCGCGCAACAAGGCGGTGGTCGGCCAGAACGCGTTCGCGCATGAGTCCGGGATCCACCAGCACGGGATGATCAACCACGCCCAGACCTACGAGGTGATGCGTCCGGAGGACGTGGGGTTCAAGAGCACCAACCTGGTCCTGGGCAAGCACAGCGGCCGCCATGCGCTCACCGCGCGCCTCCGCGATCTGGGCTACCAGCTCGAGCCCGAGCAGATCGACCGGGTGTTCGAGGAGCTGAAGAAGCTCGCGGACAAGAAGAAGGAGATCTACGACGGCGACCTCGACGCGCTGCTGGTCGGCCTCTTCCAGAACGGCACGGCCCGCCGCTGGCAGCTCGCGAGCCTCAACGCGGTCAGCGGCACCGGGTCGCCTCCGACCGCCGCCGTTTCGCTCCTGGCCCGGGACGGCCGCAAGCTCGACGAGGCGGCCACCGGGGACGGCCCTGTCGACGCGGTGTTCAAGTGCATCGAGCGGATCACCGGCGTCAAGGCGCGCCTGCACGACTTCTACGTCGCCAGCGTGACCGCGGGCGAAGACGCGCAGGGCGAGGTGGTGGTGGTCGTAGAGCACGAAGGTCGCACCTACCGCGGCCGGGGCCTGAGCACCGACATCGTGCTGGCCAGCGCGGAGGCATACCTCGAGGTGGTGAACCGGATCGCCGCCGGCCGCCTCCAGCGCAAGACGCCTCCCGAGCCGGAGATGGTCTGTGGCGCAGTCTGAACCACGGACGCTGTTCGAGAAGATCTGGGACGCTCACCTGGTGGCGCCCGAGACCGCGGAGACGCCGGCGGTGCTGTACGTCGATCTGCACCTGGTGCACGAGGTCACCTCGCCGCAAGCCTTCGCGGTGCTGCGCGAGCGCGGGCTGCGCGTGCGCCGGCCGGACCTCACGGTCGCCACCATGGATCACTCCACGCCGACCACGCCGCGCCGCCCGGGCACGCGCCTGTTGGTGGAGGACCGCGAGTGCGCCGCCCAGCTCGCCGCGCTGGAGGAGAACTGCGCCCAGTTCGGCATCGAGCTGCACTCGCTCGCCAGCGAGCAGCAGGGAATCGTCCACGTGATCGGCCCCGAGATGGGGCTCACGCTGCCCGGGACCACCGTGGTCTGCGGCGACAGCCACACCAGCACCCACGGCGCGTTCGGCGCGTTTGCCTTCGGCATCGGCACCAGCGAGGTGGCGCACGTGCTCGCCACCCAGTGCCTGCTGCAGCGCCGCCCGCGCACGCTGCAAGTCCGCATCGAGGGCCAATTGCGGCCCGGGGTGTCGGCGAAGGACCTGATCCTGGCGGTGATCGCCCGCATCGGTATCGCGGGCGGGACCGGCCAGGTGATCGAGTACACCGGCAGCACGGTGCGCGCCCTCTCCATGGAGGAGCGGATGACCGTCTGCAACATGTCGATCGAGGCCGGGGCGCGCGCCGGGCTGATCGCGCCGGACGACACGACTTTCCGGTACCTCGAGGGCCGTCCGCGCGCGCCCAAAGGCGCGGAGTGGGAACGCTCGGTCGCGCGCTGGCGCACCCTGCAGACCGATGTGGGCGCCCGCTACGATCGCACGGTCGAGATCGACGCCGGCAGCCTCGAGCCGACCATCACGTTCGGAACCAACCCTTCCATGTCCGCCCCGATCGGCGGCGCGGTGCCGGATCCGGGGTCCCTCACCGACGCCGCCGATCGCGCGGCGCTCGACCGGGCCCTGCGGTACATGGGACTGCGTCCCGGCCAGCGGCTCCTGGGGCATCCGGTCGACGTGGTCTTCATTGGAAGCTGCACCAACGCGCGAATCGAGGACCTGCGCGCCGCCGCCTCCGTCCTTCGCGGGCGCCAGGTGGCCAGAGGCGTCCGGGTGCTGGTGGTGCCCGGCTCCCGCCAGGTGAAGCGGGCCGCCGAGGAGGAGGGGCTCGACCGCGTCTTCCGGGAGGCGGGCGCGGAATGGCGCGAACCGGGCTGCTCGATGTGCATCGCCATGAACGGCGATTCGCTGCGCCCGGGCCAGTCGGCGGTGAGCACCAGCAACCGCAACTTCGAGGGGCGCCAGGGGGCGGGAGGGCGCACGTTCCTGGCCAGCCCGCTGAGCGCGGCGGCGGCCGCCGTGGCGGGCGCCATCGCCGACCCGCGGGAGCTCTTGCAATGACCCTGCAGCCCTTCCACCGGCTGGAGTCGCGGACGGCGGTGATTCCCGGCCCGGACATCGACACCGACCAGATCATCCCCGCGCGCTATCTCAAGGGCACGACGCGCACCGGGTTGGGGCGCTACCTGTTCGCCGGCTGGCGCTACGACGAGAGCGGCCACCCGCGGCCTGATTTTCCGCTCTCGCGGCCGGAGGCGCGCGGCGCGAGGGTGCTGGTGGCGGGCCCGAACTTCGGCTGCGGGTCCTCCCGGGAGCACGCTCCCTGGGCGCTCCTGGACTACGGGTTCCGCGCGGTGATCAGCTCGTCGATCGCCGACATCTTCCGCGCCAACGCGCTCAAGAATGGCCTGCTACCGGTGATCGTGGACCGGGCCACGCACCAGGTCCTGCTGGCTTCTCCCGGGATGCGCGTGAGCATCGATCTCGAGGAGCGCACCCTCGCCTTCGGCGACGCGCGCGTCTCGTTCGACATCGACCCCTTCTCGCGCCGCTGCCTGCTGCAGGGAATGGACGAGCTGGGGTTCCTGCTCGCGCAGGAGCCCGCGATCGCCGCCTGGGAGGGCAAGGGGGACGGATGCGCGCCCTGATCGCAATCCTGCCCGGCGACGGCATCGGCCCCGAAGTGACGGCTGAGGCCGCCCGGGTCCTGGCGGAAGTGGGCAAGCTATACGGCCATTCGTTCGAGATGCGCGAGGCGCTGGTGGGCGGGACCGCCATCGATCGCAGCGGCGTCCCCTTGCCGGCGGACACGGTCGCGCTCTGCCGCGCGGCCGACGCCGTGCTGCTCGGCGCCGTGGGCGGACCGCGCTGGGGTCCGACCGCGCCCATCCGGCCGGAGCAGGGGCTCCTCGCGCTCCGCCGCGCGCTGGGCGTGTTCGCGAACCTGCGTCCGGCGGCCATGCATCCGCGGCTGGCTGGAGCCTCCCCGCTCAAGCCCGGGCTGCTGCGCGGCGTCGACCTGCTCGTCGTGCGCGAGCTGACGGGCGGGATCTACTTCGGCGAGAAGCGCCGCGAGGCGGACTGGGCGGAGGACCTCTGCGCCTACAGCGCGGACGAGATCGCGCGCGTGGTCCGGGTGGCGGCCAGGCTCGCGCAATCGCGCAGCGGCCGCCTCACCTCCGTCGACAAGGCCAACGTGATGGAGACGTCGCGGCTCTGGCGCGAGGTCGCCACCCGGGTCGTGCGCGACGACTTCCCGGACGTGCAACTCGATCACCAGCTGGTGGACTCCTGCGCGCTGCGCTTGCTGCAGAAGCCGGCGGAGTTCGACGTCATCGTCACCGAGAACCTGTTCGGCGACATCCTCACCGATCTCACCGCGGTGCTCGGCGGCTCGATCGGAATGTTGCCCTCGGCCTCGGTGGGCCTGGGCGGTCCCGGGTTGTACGAGCCGGTGCACGGCTCGGCGCCGGACATCGCCGGCAAGGGCGTCGCCAACCCGTATGGCGCGATCGGCAGCGTCGCGATGCTCCTGCGCCACTCGCTGCGGCTGGACACCGAAGCGCGCGCGGTCGAGGCGGCGATCGCGGCCGCGCTGGAATCCGGGGCGCTCCCCGCCGACGTGGCCGGGCCGGAAGAGCGCGCCTTCGGCACGGTCGAGGTCGGCGACACCGTTCTGCGCGCGCTCGCGCTGCACAAGGAGACCCGCTGATGCCGGACGATCCACGCTCGCGCAGCCGCGCCATCACCGAAGGGCCGGACCGGGCGCCGGCCCGGGCCATGCTGAAGGGCATCGGTTTCACCGACGCGGATCTCTCCCGTCCGATCGTCGGGGTGGCGACCACCTGGACGGAGACCATGCCCTGCAACTTCAACCTCCGCCGCCTGGCGGAGCGCGCAAAGGAGGGCATCCGCGCGGCCGGCGCGACGCCGATGGAGTTCAACACCATCGCGATCAGCGACGGCGTGACCATGGGCACCGAAGGAATGAAGGCCTCGCTGGTGAGCCGCGAGGTGATCGCCGACTCCATCGAGCTGGTCGGGCGGGGGCACCTCTTCGACGCGATGCTGGTCCTGGTCGCGTGCGACAAGACCATCCCCGGGGGCGCCATGGCGCTGCTGCGCCTCGACGTTCCCTCGCTCCTGCTCTACGGAGGCTCGATCGCGCCGGGCCGATTCGACGGCCGCGACGTCACCATCCAGGACGTCTTCGAGGCGGTTGGAGCTCACGCTGCCGGGAAGCTTCCGCTCGCGCGCCTGAAGGAGCTCGAGGACGTCGCCTGTCCCGGCAGCGGCGCCTGCGGCGGGCAGTACACGGCCAACACGATGGCGCTGGCGATGGAAGTGCTCGGCTTGTCCCCGCCGGGCTACGCCACCATCCCCGCCGAAGATCCGCGCAAGGACGAGGCGACGCGGGCGGCGGGGGCCCAGCTGGTGCGCCTCTTGCGCGAGAACCGGAAGCCCAGCGACGTCGTCGATCGGGTCTCGTTCGACAACGCGATCGCGGCGGTCGCGGCCACCGGCGGTTCCACCAACGCCGTGCTCCATCTGCTGGCGCTGGCGCGTGAAGCCGGCGTTCCGCTCACCATCGACGACTTCGACGCGGTCAGCCGCCGGACGCCGCTGATCGCCGATCTCAAGCCCGGCGGCCAGTACACCGCCGTGGACCTGGATCGGGCGGGGGGCGTCGCGCTCGTCATCCAGCGGCTGCTCGAGCAGGGCTGCCTGGACGGCAGGGCCCGCGCAGCCGACGGGAAGCCCTGGAAGGAGCATGCGGGGGACGCCACGGAGACACCGGGCCAGGAGGTGGTGCGCCCCGCGGGACGGCCCATCCGGACCACCGGAGGGCTGGTCATCCTCCGCGGCAACCTCGCGCCCGAGGGCTGCGTAGTGAAGATGACGGGCCACGAGCGCTCGTTCCACCGCGGGCCCGCACGCGTGTTCGATCGCGAGGAGGACGCCTTTTCCGCGGTCCGCGACCGGCGTATCCGCAAAGGCGACGTGGTGGTGATCCGATACGAAGGACCCCGGGGCGGACCCGGGATGCGCGAGATGCTGGGCGTCACCGCGGCGCTGGTGGGCGAGGGTCTCGGCGAGTCCGTTGCGCTCCTCACCGACGGCCGCTTCAGCGGCGCCACCCGCGGCCTGATGGTCGGCCACGTGGCGCCCGAGGCGGCGGTCGGGGGCCCGATCGCGGGGATCCGGGAAGGCGATCTGATCGTCGTCGACGTCGAGCAGCGCAAGCTGGAGGTGGAGCTCTCGCCCGCCGAGCTGGCCTCCCGCCTTCGCGGCTGGACGCCTCCCAGACCCCGCTACACCTCGGGCGTGTTCGCCAAGTACGCCGCCCTCGTTTCCTCGGCCGCCGAAGGCGCGGTCACGCAGGTTCCCGCAAGCAGCAGTCCCACACACGCAGAAGCGAAGGAAGTGAACGATGGCCACCATCTACACGGATAAGGATGCAACCCTCGACCTGGTCCGCGGCCGCAAGGTCGCGGTGATCGGCTACGGCAGCCAGGGACACGCCCACGCGCTCAACCTGAAGGACTCCGGCGTGGATGTCCGCGTCGGCCTGCACGCGGCGAGCCAGTCGCGCCAGAAGGCGCAGGCGTCCGGCGTCCGCGTCCTCTCCGTCGCCGAGGCGGCTCGCGAGGCCGACCTGATCATGGTGCTGACGCCGGACGAGAAGCAGCGCAGGATCTACGAGGAGGAGATCGCGCCGAACCTCTCCGCCGGCAAGGCGCTGTTCTTCGCCCACGGGTTCAACATCCACTATGGGCAGATCAAGCCCCCGCCCGAGGTGGACGTGGTGCTGATCGCGCCCAAGGCCCCGGGCCACATGGTGCGCAGGCTGTACGAAGGAGGGCAGGGCACGCCCGCGCTGATCGCCGTCCACCAGGACGCCAGCGGCCAGGCGCATGCGCTGGGGCTCTCCTACGCCCGCGCTCTCGGCGCCACGCGGGCCGCGGTGCTGGAGACCACCTTCCGCGAGGAGACCGAAACCGACTTGTTCGGCGAGCAGACGGTGCTCTGCGGCGGCATCACCTCGCTGGTGGTGGCCGGGTACGACACGCTGGTGGAGGCCGGCTACCAGCCGGAGAGCGCGTACTTCGAGTGCCTGCACGAGCTGAAGCTGATCGTCGACATGATGTACGAGGGCGGCCTGGGCTGGATGCGGCATTCGATCAGCGACACCGCCGAGTACGGCGACTACACCCGCGGCCCGCGCGTGGTGACCGAGGAGACGCGCGCGCAGATGAAGAAGATCCTGCGCGAGATCCAGACCGGCCAGTTCGCGCGCGAGTGGATCCTCGAGAACCAGGCCGGACGCCCCGCGTTCGACAAGCTGCGCGCCGAGGGCAAGGCCCATCCCATCGAGGAAGTCGGCCGGCGGATGCGCGAGCTGATGAGCTGGCTGCGCGACGCCAAGAAGGACTCCAGCGAAGGCCCGCGCAAGCCTCGTCCGGCCGCGCAGGCTTGAGCACCGTGAAAACACTCAGCGAGCAGATGACGGCTGGAAGCGTGGCTCCCCCGCGCATGTGGCTGAACGGCAGGCTGGTTCCGCCTGCCGAAGCGCGGCTGGACTTCCTCACCCCCGCGCTCCACTACGGGATCGCGGCCTTCGAGGGAATCCGCTGCTACCGCACCGCGCGGGGGCCCGCGATCTTCCGCCTCCAGGACCACCTCGAGCGGCTGCTGCACTCCGCCCGCGTCCTCGGCTGGCGCGAGCTGCCCTTCGGCCTCGACGAGCTCGCTGACGGCTGCAAGCAGGTGGTGAGGGCGAGCGGATTCGAGGAATGCTACATCCGCCCGCTCATCTGGCTCAGCGACGGCGGCTGGAACCTGACGGTCGATGCCGGCAAGGCTTACGCCGGCATCGCCGTCTGGGAGTGGAAGGCGTACCTGGGCGCCGCCGCCCTCGAGCAGGGCGTGCGGGCGAACATCTCCACCTTCACCCGGCATCATCCCAACGTGATGATGACGAAGGCGAAGATCAGCGGGAACTACCCGAACTCGGTGCTGGCGAAGACCGAATCGCTGCGTCTCGGGTTCGACGAGGCGATCATGCTGGACGCGCAGGGCATGGTGGCCGAATGCACGGGCGAGAACATCTTCGTCGTGCGCCGGGGAAGGCTGGTCACGCCTCCGCCCGGAGCGATCCTCGAGGGGATCACCCGCGAATCGATCATGACGCTGGCGCGGGACCTCGGCTACGAGGTGGTCGAGCAGCCCATTTCGCGCGATCAGCTCTACATCGCCGACGAGGTGTTCGTGACCGGCACCGCGGCCGAGGTGATCGGCCTGCGCGAGGTCGACTTCCGCACCATCGGGTCCGGCCGTGGAGCGCCGGTCACGCGCGCGCTGCAGCAGGCCTATCACGCGGCCGTGCGCGGCGAGCATCCACGCTCGGACAGCTGGCTCGCGTCCGTGGCCTGAGCGCGGTTCCTCGCGACACGGGCCATGAGATGCGTGCTAGTTTCCGCCTCTTTCGCGGAGGTGATCTCATGCGTTTCGGGTTGCTGCTCCTGGTCCTGGCAGGCGCCTGTGCCACTGCCTCTTCATCCGTTCCGCCTTCCAGCGACGCTGCCGCGGCCGATGGCGGCACCGCGGCAGGAGCTCCGGCGCCTGCCCCGGTCGCCACTGCGGTGCTCGAGCCACGCAGCGGAAGCAACACCTCCGGCACCGCGCGCATCACCCCGACCGCGTCCGGGGTGGTGATGCTCATCGAGGTCCAGAACGCAGCTCCCGGCGAGCACGGGGTCCACGTCCACGAGACGGGCGACTGCAGCGACCCGGCAGCCGTGAGCGCCGGCGGTCACTTCAACCCGAAATCCGCCGCGCACCATGGCGGGCCAAGCACGCCGGTTCGTCACGGCGGCGACCTCGGGAACATGCAGGTCGACTCGAACGGCCGGGGCTTGCTGGTCGTCGCG
>Ga0209526_10000290_pt1 | contig 31667 bp, 28 predicted proteins | sample JacPinW_OM2H0_M1_FD_188566 | JGI IMG/M metagenome (GOLD analysis project Ga0209526, IMG submission 188566) | Forest soil microbial communities from Algoma, Ontario, Canada - Jack Pine, Ontario site 1_JW_OM2H0_M1 (SPAdes) (version 2) | ecosystem: Environmental > Terrestrial > Soil > Boreal... | reverse complement strand
GGCGCTGGCGGGACGGGGCCTACCGGCGCTGCTGGCCAGGCTCCACGAGTTGACCGGCGTGCCGGTGTTGCTCGAGCGCGACTCAGGCCTCGACTATGTCGGCGGCGGCCGGCTCGCCGAAAGCGCGGCCGCGGCGATCGCGCAGGAACGCCCGGCGCTCGAGGAGTGGCTGCGGGAGGTTCCCCTCAGCGCCTTCGATCCGCCGGTCGCGCTTCGGCCACTGGCCCACGGCCAGTCACGGCTGATCGCGCCCATCCTGGTGCAGGGGAGCATCGCCGGCTTCCTCTCGCTGCTCGGCTCGGACGGTGAGCTCGGGGAGATGCTCCGGCTCGCGGTCGGGCGCGCGGCGCACGCCTGCGCCATCGAGCTGGTACGCGCCCGCGCGGCGCGTGATGCCCGCGACGAGGTCGAGGAAGAGCTGCTCGACGTGTTGACCGCCGGCCGACCCGGCACCCACCAGGCAGCCCGCGAGCGCGCCAAGCGCAAGGGCTTCGACGTCGATGCGAACTACCTGGTGATCGCGGCCGAGCCGGTCGACGCTGGGCTCGCACCCAGGATCCGGGCCGCCTGGGAGCGTCAGCTGGCCACCATGCGGCTCACCGCGTTGGTGCGGGAGCGCGGCGAAGCGACACTGGCCCTCGTCAGCCTCGCCGGGCGGCGCGCACCCGACCCACGATCCGTGGTCGATCACCTGCACCGTGCCGCCCGTGCCTCCGCCAACACACCGGTGGCGCTCGGCTACGGCGGCGTCCGCTCCGGCGCCAGCGAGGTGGCGGCCGGAGCCCGCGAGGCGGAGCAAGCCTTGACGATGGGCCGGCGTCTCTTCGGCCCTGATAGCGCGACTGCCTTCAACGACCTCGGTCTCTATCGGCTGCTCTACGCGCTGCAGCCGCTGCCCGAGATGCGGGCCTTCCGTGACGATTCGCTGGCGCGGCTGCGGGCCAAGGATCGGGCCGGCGTGCTGCTGCAGACGCTCGGCGCGTACCTCGCGACCAACGGCAGCCCCACCGACGCGGCGGACCGTCTGCACCTGCATCGCAACACCGTGCTCTATCGCCTCGGCCGGATCGAGGACCTCCTCGGTGTCGACCTGCGCAATGCCGAAGTCCGGCTCTCGCTCCACCTGGCGCTGAAGATCGGCGAGGTGCTCGAGCCCTGACGACAGTCACGCTCGCCTTTCCACACCGGGGCTCGCTATTGCGGCCGGGTGCGAATCACGTCCGGGATCCGCGACACCGACGGCAGTGGGCCGACGACCGGCGCCGGCCCGGCACCCAGCGCCGAGAGCACGGCGGCGGCGATCGCCGCGTGGCCCTGGTCGCCCGGATGGAACCAGTCGGTGCGGCCGAGAAAGCTCGAGCCGCCATCGCTGCCATGGAAGTCATTGACGGCATAAAAGCCGTTCAGCGTGACGAAGATCGCGCCGTGCCGCTCGCAGGTTTGCGCAATGATGGCATCGATCGCGATCGACGGCAGCCAACTGCCGATGCAGAGAACGCGAGCCTGCGGGCTCGAGACGCCGCTCACGATCGCCTCGTACTGGGCCGCGAAGGTATCGAGTGGGGTGTTGAACCCAACGTCGTTGGTGCCGAGCTCGATGGTGACGAGCGCCGGGTGGACCGCCTGGACGGCGCCGAGCTGTGGCAGCGCCCAGGCCGCTTTAGCCCCGCTACGCGCCACCAGGTTGAGCGTCATCCCTAGCTTCTCCGCCACCAGCGCCGCAAAGGTCCCGTCCTGGGCCGTGGCAAAACGGCCGGCGCTGATGCTGTCGCCGAGGGCAACGTAGGCCTTGCCCTGCAAGCCCTGGTTTTCCGTTCCGGCGTGCACGCCGAGCACCTCGCTGGGGGCCATCGCCGGGCCTTTTGCCCCCGGCTGACCAACGGCGAGAAGTACGACCACGACCCAAATTAGATATGTCACGACCCTCGGGGTGCGCGACGGCATTGCCGTTGACCCCATCCTCCTGCCCCTATTCTGCCAGCCAGACAAGACCGGCGCCCCCCGCAACCGTCGGGCACGCCGCTAGACCAGTCCCGACTCCAGCGTGGTGACCATCTCGGCGAGCGCCCGGACGGCCCAGTTTGGACGGTCAGTCATCCCGAAGAGTTGGAGGCGAGCCTCCGCGAGATGCTCGGCCGCCTGGCGACGGCAGATCGCCTGCGCGCTCGACTGGGTGATAATGGCGCGGGCGGTCTCCATCTCGGCAGCGGTGAACTTGGCGCGCGTCAGCAGTGATCGCAGCACCCGCCGGTTGCCGGCGGCGCCGCCCTTGAGCGCTACCAGCGTTGGCAGCGTCTTCTTTCCGTTCTTCAGGTCGCTACCCACCGGCTTGCCGGTCTTTGTGCTCGAGCCCCAGACGCCGAGGATGTCATCGATCACCTGGAATGCAATCCCGAGGTGGTAGCCAAACTTGCCGGCCTTGTCCAGCGACGCGTCGCCGACGCCCGCCGAGAGCCCCCCAAGCCGCGCGGCGCATTCGAACAGCGCAGCAGTCTTCAGCCCCACCATCTCCATGTACTCGTCGATGGAGACGTCCACCCGCTGCTCGAACTGCAAATCGAGCACCTGGCCACGGCAGAGCGCCAGCATCGACTCGGTCAGTAACGACAGCGCCGGCCGGGTGCGGTCCGCATAGCGCGCCGGCAACAGGTCGACGACCGCCTTCGTGACGAGCGCCTCCAGCGCCGCGCCGGCGTTGATCGCCTGGCCTGGGCCCCAGACTTTCCAGACGGATGGCCGGCCGCGGCGCAGCTCGTCATGGTCCTGGACGTCGTCGAAGACGAGCGAGAAATTATGCGCCAGCTCGACGGCGACCGCCGCCCACAGCGCGTCGGCATAGCGTCGCCCGAACGCCTCGCAGGTAAGCAGCGCGATATTCGCCCGAAGGCGCTTGCCAGGGCGTTCTGCCGCCTTGCGCAGGCCGAGGTGATACTGGACCATCTCCGTCAGGAGCGAGCTCTGGCTGGATCCGACCCCCTGCGAGAGACGCGACAGCTCGCGATCCAGGGCCTGGTTCATCGCCTGCAGCCGGTCGGTGCGGCTGGCGAAGGTCTTGGTCTTCATACCCCCCACCCCGACCCTCCGCCGCAAGGGGGGAGGGAGAAAGTCCTCATCGGGCTTCGACCGGCGGGTTGGTCCTGAGCGCGGCGATCGTCGGAGCGCCGGCGCAGAACATGGCCACACGCAACTGCCAGGCAAAACCGTCGAGCAGGCGGCGGACGGGCTCCTCGCCCTCGGACGCGGCGACGAGCACGGCATGCGCGAAGCCGGTCAGGTCCGCGCCGAGCCCGAGCGCCTTGGCGGCATCGAGCCCGTGCTTCAGCCCGCCGCTCGCGATCAGTGGCAGGCCGGGGGCGGCGCGGTGGGTCGCGATCAGCGCCTCGGCCGTGGGGATGCCCCACTCCGAAAAGGCGAGCGCCAGCTCGACTTCCTCCGGGCGCTCCCGGCGGAACGCCTCCACCCGCGCGAAGCTGGTGCCGCCGAGACCGGCGACGTCGATGGCCGCCACACCGGCGCCCACCAGCAGCTCCGCGGTCCGCCCGGAGATGCCGCAGCCGACCTCCTTGACGATCACCGGGACGGGCAGCTCGTCGCAGAGGGCCGCGATCTTCTCGATCAGCCCTCTGAAGTTGTGGTCGCCTTCGGGTTGGAGCGCCTCCTGCAACGGGTTGAGATGCAGCACCAGCGCGTCCGCCCCGATCATCTCGATCGCCTCCAGGCACTGGTCTTTGCGCATCCCGTAGTTCAGCTGGACCGCGCCCAGGTTGGCAAACAGCAAGACATCCGGGGCGACGCCGCGCACCTGATAGGTCGCGCGCAGGTCCTTGTGGGTGATGCCCGCCCGCTGCGAGCCGACCCCGAAGGCGATCCCCGCCGATTGCGCGACCAGCGCCAGCCGGCGGTTGATGTCGCCGGCGGCATGGGCGCCACCGGTCATGCTCGAGATCAGGAACGGTAGCTTGAGCGGCTTGCCAAGGAAGGTGGTCGTCAGGTCGATCGCGTCCAGGTCAAGCTCGGGCAGCGCCTCGTGCGAAAAGGCGAAGCGCTCGAAGCCGGCGCTGCGGGTGGACTGCACCGAGGCTTCCAGCGATAAGCGCAGGTGCTCGAGCTTGCGTTGGGCGATCTTTGAAACCGGGTGACCGTTGGCGTCGAGCGCCATCCTAGTGCCTAACTCGCCGCCGCCACGTCGGGCGGGGTTGGGTGGTCGTCGTGCACGTCGGCCTCGAGAGCATCCGGATTTTCCGCCTGGCGCTTGCGCATCATCTGGATGAAGTAGTCGACGATGATCGGGTCGAACTGGGTGCCCTTGCCGGCCTCGAGCTGGGCGAGCGCGAAGTCCGGCGTGCGGCGCTGCCGGTACGGTCGGGTCGACGTCATCGCGTGATAGGCGTCGCAGACCGACACGATGCGGGCGTGCAGCGGGATGTTCTGGCCCGCAAGCCCGTCCGGGTAGCCGCTGCCGTCGTACCACTCGTGGTGATGCAGGACGACGTTCAGGATCTGCCGGAAGGCCTTGATCGGCTGCAGGATGCGCGCGCCCAGGATGGGGTGCATGCGCATGATCAGCTTCTCGTCTTCGTCGAGCTTGCCCTCCTTGAGCAACACCTTGTCGACGACGCCGATCTTGCCCACGTCGTGGAGGATCGCGGCGAGCCGCAGCTGGTTCTTGTGCGCGGCCGACAGCTGCAGCATGTCGCCCAGGTCCTCGGCGAGCTTGGCGACCGACTGCGAGTGGCCGCTGGTGTACGGGTCCTTGGCGTCGATCGATGCCGCCAGCGCGTTGAGTGCTTCCAACGTCGCCTCGCTGTTGGGCGACAGCATGCCTTCGGCGAGCTCTTCGAGGTGACTCGAGTTCGCGATCTGGCCGAGCCGCTTTTCCAGGGTGGCGACCATGCCGGGGCCGACGGTATCCGCGCTGGCGAGCTGCGCGACGACCTCGCTCAACACGGAGTCGAGCGCGGCGACGCTCTCCAGCTCGCAGGCACCGCAAATGCAGTTACGCCCGCGTTTCTTCGCCATGTACATCGCGAGGTCGGCGCGGTTGAGGAGCTCATCGCGGTTCTTGGCGTCGACGGGATAGGTGGCCCAGCCAACCGACGCGGTCAGCGGCGCGAAGATCGTTTTTGGGTTGTACATGAAGACCTTGGCGAGCGTGTCGCAAATCTCCTGCGCCCGGATTGGTGCGGTCTGGATGTCGACTCCGGGAAGGATGGCGACGAATTCTTCGCCGCCGTAGCGGGTGACGGTGTCCTCGCGGCGCATCGTCGAGGAGATGGTTCGCGCGGCGGCTTTGAGCGCCACGTCACCGGCGGCGTGACCGAAGCTGTCGTTGTAGACCTTGAAGCGGTCGAGGTCGATCATCATCACGGTGATCGACCCGCCGGTGTCCTTGGTGTTCTCGAGCTCCTCGTCGAACCTGGTGTGGAAATAGCGGTGGTTGGGCAGGCCGGTGACCGAGTCGGTGACGGAGAGCTTCTGGGCTTGGTCAAGGGCGTGCGCATTGCGCATGGCGATGCCCGCGCGCTCGGCGAAGGTCAACATCAGCTCCTGCTCGGTTTGACGCAGCGGTTCGATGCGGCTCTGGAAGCCAATGATCATGTCGGCGATTGCCCGCGCCCCGTGGAAGACCGGGACGCGGTACCAGAGTCCGGCCGGCAACGACTTGAGGTTGTCGGGCAGCACGATGTTCGGATCGCTGATCGGGATGACCTGCTCGCCCATGGCTGGCGTCAGCGAGAGCCGCGCTCCCATCATGTCGACCCCCGTGTACAGGGCTTTGAGCTCGGGGCTCCAGTCGATGTACAGCGACGAGGCAGGGGGCGCCGACTCGTCCTGACCGATCAGGGGCGGCATCTGGACCTGGAGCAAGAACGCGTCGGCGTTGAGCAACGAACGGCCTTTTTCGGCGGCGAGCTGACAGGTCTGCTCGAACTCGAGGTCGCGGTTCAGCTCAACCGTGACCTCGGACAACGAGGCATGCGCCCGCTCCAACTCCTCCTCCAGCGCCTGCTCCGCTCGCCGGGCGCGGTCGCCAACGAAGCCGACGAAGATGCCGGTGATGGCGACGAAACCGGTGCGCAGCGCCAGGTTGATCAGGTCGGGGTTCAACTTGAGCGACGTCCCGGCGACCGCGTTGTCGTAGTAGACGACGGCGGTGTAGCTCAAGGCGATGGTGAGGACGGCCACGATGGCGGCCAGCCCGCCGAAGCGCACGGCCGTGGTGACGGTCACGACGAAATACGCGAGGAAGAAGGGTGAGTCCAGGCCGCCCGTGACGGCGACGCCGCCGGTGACGAGGAGGGTGTCACCAATCGCCGAGATATAGCCGCTGGTCAGCCATCCGGGTTTACGCGGAAGGATGACGACGAGCAGCGTCAGGTTGTAGATTGCCCCCAGGCCGATCAGGGCCGCCAGGGTCACCAGCGATTGCGGATTCAGACTGGTTGACAGGAAGGGAAGCGCGCCGAGCGAGACCAGAATCGCGAGCCAGCGGACCCAGATGATGCGGCGCTCCATCTCCATCGCCGAGGCATCCGGCTTCCCCGGCTGTGCCGGCTTGCGTGCACCCAGCTTGAGGTTGATGGTGCTGCTCATGGTTTCGGCTTAGCCCGTCGCCTTAAGGAGCCGATCCGAGCGCGGCTTGGTGCGTGGGACTTCGTAGAAGTCGAGGAGCACCTGGGTGCTGTCGATCAGGTGGCTCAAGAATTGCTGCGTAATCCCGGTGCGGCGCTCGCGCGCAATCGCTTTCTTAAGCTGTTCGAACTCTTCCTCCATGAGATGATGCACGGCCACCCGCGCGCTCTCGAGCGTGCGCTCGGCCGGTGAGCCGAAGATCAGGTCCACCGAGTTGAAGCGTCCCTGGGCCGCTTCCCGCTCGTGCGTCCGCAGGTCGTTCGCCAGTCGCACCACGCGCGACGCCTGGCAGATGTGGCCGAAGATCCGGTTCTTGAGCTCTTGCGAGACGTCCTGATAGGAAAAGGCGAGGATCGACACCTGGACGATGGGGAAGGAGCTGCTGTACATGCCATTGGCCAGGTAGGCGTCGAGCGTGACGCGCTCTTTGTTCTTCAGCCAGTGGTTCTCCTGGAGCATGGTCCAGATCGACTTCTCCCAGACCAGCCGGCGCATCGCGGTCCACTCTTCGGGGACTTCGTCCTCGCGGAACTGCTCCTCGATCTTGCGCGTGACCGTGGCGTTGACCAGCGGCATCTGGCTGAGGTCGCGGTTGGGCCAGAGCAGGAAGTTCTGGCAGACGCGCCGGTAATCGGCGAGGTCGAGCTCGGGGTGTTCTTCTTCGAGGTAGTCGTCGATGTAGACGATGTAGGCCATGGTCCTGGCCAGCGTCAATGCCTGCTCGAAGCTGGCACTTGGATGGAGCAGGACGGCGGCACGGCAGACCTCACCCAGCATGTCGTCGCCACGCGGGTTGGCATCGACGAGGTGGCGGATGACGGCGCGCTCGTCGGCCTGCCGTAGCAGCGTCTCCTTGAGCCGGTTAATCCGCCGGTCTAGCATGTTCGCTCCTCGCCAGCATGATTCGCGCGGAAAGCACCGCCGACCGGACGACCTGGGTCGGTCCGTAGAGCGTCTTGCCGACCCACATAGGAATGACGGGCTCTCCGTCGGTTTCATTCAGGTAGGTAGCCGCCCGGCTCAGCTGCTCCTTCAGGGAGGCCCTGAACTCGGCCGGCGCCAGCATCAGCGCCTGGACCGCATAGGCGGTCTCTTCCGGGGTGCCATGCGAGAACCAGCCCCAGGAGCCGTCCTCGCGCTGGCTGTCCCGCAGCCAGCTAAAGGCCTTCAGACAGGCGTCGGGTGCCGACGCGGTGAGCGCGAAGACGGCGTGGGCGGTGGCATAGAAGGGGGAACCATGCCACTTGTCGACCCAATGATCGCCGTCTACGCGCGCATCACGCAGGTACTTGACGACTTTCTGCTGAATCACATGCTGGCGGGGGAAGGGCTGAACGACCTGGAGGACTTCGAGGACGTGCGCATTGGCGGTAACGGACGCATCCCGCTCGAGGGGGAAGGTAAAGAAGAAGTTCACGCCTTCGAACGGCCGGAGCGGGCCCGCCGAGATCGGGAACCCGTAGCGGTGCAGGACGCTGAGGGTGAGCGCGGTATCGTCCGCGTCAGCCCGCAGGCCCTCCCGGGATACGCCCACCCCGTCGTCCGTCAGCGACTGGGCCAGGTAGCGCAGCAGCGGCGACGCTTCAGCGGGGCGGTGGTCGGCCCGGGCGAGGTTGTAGAGCACCCAGGCCATCTCGAACACCTCGAACGGTGCGACCGTCGGAATGCTGCCGTCCCCGCGGTTGCGGAGCAGCAGGGCGATGTACTCGTTCGCCTGCTCGTCGCGCGTCTTGAGCAGGAAATAGGCGGTCGCTGAGGGCGAGTTCCCAAACGAGCCGTTGGGGGACATCTGGGCCCGGGCGGCCTCGACGTCGAGCCGGTTACCGAGGTACTCCATCGAGTGCAGGAGGGGCGTCTTGACGTTGTAGATGAGCCGGGGCGGAATATGGCCGATCTTGGCATCCCGCTGGGCGGAGATCCCCATGAAGCGCTCGAAGGGCAGCGGGAGTCCTCGAACCTTGGCTTCGTCGAGCAGGGCCGGGAGGACGAGCTCGAAGCCGGCCATGTCCGGACCGGTCTGCCAGTTGCCGGTGTCCTCGTAGAGGTAGCGCAGCGCTTTCGTGCGCACCCGGTGGGCCGCCCCATCCTGAAGGTTGTGGGGAAGGTCGGCGAGCGCCACCAGGGAGCCCAGGGTCGAGATCAGCTTGTCCTTCGGAATCGGAAGGGTGGTGCCGAAACTGCCGTCGGCGTTCTGGCTGCGCAGCAAATAGCCAAGGGTTTGGGGATACGCCATCGCGTTCGGGTCGTCCGGCTGGCGCAGGCGGGCGACGAAAGCGGTGTCGTAGGCGGAGGCCGAAATCGCCCCTTGCTGGAGCGCCGCCAGCAGCTCGTGGGTGGCGGCTGGCAGCGGCAGCGCCGCCGGCCGGGGCAGTACTCCGTTGCTGGTGTAAACGTCGTTGATTTCCGTAGTCGCGACCCCCTTGAATGGCGCTCGATCGAACGTCTAGGCCGAGGCTAGCGCCGTCCTGTTGCGGGAGACGTTTCGACTGACTCCCGGGTCGCGGGACGGGCGGGCGTCACGGCCCCGTCGTATTCGTCACAGGCCGATGACCGGGGAAGGTGGCTTTGAGGCGTGGCGTTGTCCGGATACGGGCTTGCGGGACGGGTCCGAAGAGAGGGACGGGTGTTTCGGCGGACGGGGTTATCGAGCGGGCTGGACCGGCGGGCCGGCACCATGGTGCTGGTCAACGGCGCCTACACGGCCGCCAACTTGCTGGCCGGGACCTTCCTGGCCATCTTTCTCTGGCGAGCCAGTCACGACCTGGTCCCGATCGCGATCTACAGCGGGCTGAGCGCGGTCATGATTCCCGTCGCGTTCGTGGCCAACGGGCTGGTCTGCCGTGGGATGGGCGCGGGCGCCTCCATCCGTTTGGGCCTGTTCGGCAACGGCTTCACCTACCTGGTGATCCTGCTGCTGGGCGCGGATACCCCGCACTGGATCGTCGTGCTGGGGCTCCTGCGGGGTGTCGCCGAAGGCTTCTACTGGTCAGGGTTCCACCTGGTGAGTTACGACACGACCTGTGAGGGGAATCGGGATCGGTACTTCGGCGCGCAGGCGACGGCCAGCTGGATCCTGACCGCAACCCTGCCCCCCGCGGCGGGCGCCATCATCGTCGCGGGCACCCACGTCGGTGGGCCCTACCGCGGCTACGAGCTGGTGTTCGCCCTGGCGGCGGTCCTGCTGATGGCGGCCATGGTGCTCGCCGGGCGGTTGCCATCAGCGGCGCGTCCGCGGCTGTCCTTCCGCCGGGTGGCGACCCTGGCGCGCCGCAACCCGGATTGGCGCTGGGTCACCGCCGCGCGGCTGACCGATGGCTTCACCGGGAGCCTGCTGGGACTCGTGCTGACCATCCTGACGTTCCTCGTGCTGAAGAACGAACAGCAGGTGGGCAATTTCAACGGCGTGATGGGATTGCTGGGCGTGGTCATCAGCCTCGGGCTGGCCGCCTTCATGAAGCCCCACCAGCGGATCGCCTGCGCCCTGGTCGGGGGCGCGCTGCTGGTGCTGTCGACCTTCCTCCTGCCGCTCTACCTGACCGCCTGGGCGCTGGTTGCCTTCGGGTTACTGCGCGCGATCGGCGGCCCGCTCCACGGCAACGCCCTGGCACCGGTCGCGCTCCAGGTAATCGACCGTGATCCGACGCCGACGACGATGCGCTACGACTATATCGTCCACCAGGAGTTGTGCCTGGGGATCGGGCGGGTGCTCAGCATCGGCTGTTTTCTGCTGCTGGCCGCGCCCATGAACCAGATGCTGCTGGCCCGGATCGTCGTCGTGGTAGCCGGCGCCGCCCCCCTGTTGATTTGGGCCGCCCTTGCCCGCATCCCTCGGGTCGCGCCAATCGCGCAGGGCGAGAGCCGGGTCCTGCCCGCCGCGGCGTAGCGGCAAGCCCGAGGGTTGAGGCTTGGTGGAGCGAAAGAGACTCGAACTCTCGACCTCCGCAATGCGAGTGCGGCGCTCTGCCAGCTGAGCTATCGCCCCGGCGGAATTATACGTTCAGGTCAGGCGACCGAAGGCTTTGCCTGATCGAGCTTGTTTCATTCTCATGAGGCGCGCATAGACTAGCGATATGGCCCAATTCCGGCCCGACCAGACGCCGCCCCCGCAAGCGCCCAAGACCCCACGGCAGCCCAGTTCCTGGCTGCGCCTGGCCCTGCTCGCCGGCCTGAGCCTGTATCTCGTCATCCTGACCGCGCCCTTCATCGCCAAACTGGGCGGACCGGCCCGGGTCGAGCTGAGCTACTCGCAGCTCGTGACCCAGGTCGAGGAGGGCAATGTCCAAGACATCACCATCCAGGGCCAGTCGGCCCAGGGTGACCTCAAGGTGGCGTTTGCCAACAATGGCATCACCAACACCCAGTTCAACGCGACCGTCCCTGACAACGTCGGGTTGACCGATCCGACGTTTTTCCCGCTGCTGAAGAGCAACCACGTGCCCACCTCGGTCAAGACAGATACCGGCGGTATCGGCAGCCTCTTGTTTACCCTGCTCCCGTTCCTGGTCCTGATCGCGATCTGGATCTGGTTCGTGCGCCGATCCGGCCAGGCGGCACAGGGTATCTTCAGCTTTGGTCGCAGCCGCGCCCGCTTGCAGGAGCCGGGCACCCCGAAGACAACCTTCCATGATGTCGCCGGCGTGGAGCAGGCCCAGTTCGAGCTGCAGGAGATGGTCGATTTCCTGCGTGATCCCGGGAAGTTTCAGAAGCTGGGCGGCCGCATGCCGAAGGGCGTCTTGCTGATTGGCCCGCCGGGCACCGGCAAGACACTGCTCGCCCGTGCCATCGCCGGCGAGGCGGGGGTGCCCTTCTTCAGTATTTCCGCGTCGGAGTTCGTCGAGATGTTCGTCGGCGTCGGTGCCTCCCGCGTCCGCAGCCTCTTCGAAGACGCCAAGAAGCATTCGCCCTCGGTCATCTTCGTCGACGAATTGGATGCGGTCGGTCGCCAGCGCGGTGCTGGACTCGGGGGTGGCAACGACGAGCGGGAGCAGACCTTGAATCAACTGCTGGTCGAGATGGATGGCTTCGACCAGCGCGAGGCGGTGGTCGTGGTCGCCGCGTCGAACCGCGCCGACGTCCTCGACCCGGCATTGCTCCGTCCCGGTCGGTTTGACCGCCGCGTGGTCGTCGACCGGCCCGATCGCCGCGGTCGCGCCGCCATCTTGAAAGTGCACACGCGCAGCGTGCCGCTGGCCGACGACGTCGACCTGGAAATCATCGCCCGCTCGACACCGGGCCTGGTCGGCGCCGATCTCGCCAACCTGGTCAACGAGGCGGCCCTGCACGCGTCGCGCACCAATCGAACGAGCGTCGCCATGCAGGACTTCGAAGAGTCGTTCGACCGAGTGGTCCTCGGATCCGAACGCAAGATCTACCTCAGCGAGGCCGAGCGCCGCGTGATCGCCTACCACGAGTCAGGCCACGCGCTGGTGGCCTGGTACCAGCCGCAGTCCGATCCGGTGCACAAGATCACGATCGTGCCACGCGGCATGGCGCTGGGGGTCACCCAATCAATTCCGACCGACGACCGGCATAACCTGTCAGAAGAATATTTGGAGGCGCGAATCGCGATGGCGCTCGGTGGACGAGCGGCCGAGCAGTTGGGCCTCGGATCGATCACGACCGGCGCGCAGAACGATCTGGAGACCGCGACCGAACTGGCGCGACACATGGTCGTGAGCTGGGGGATGAGCAAGAAGATGGGCCTCTTCTCCTTTGACGATTCGCCGCAAGCCGTGTTCCTCGGCCGCGAGCTCGCCGGGAGCCCGCACATCAGCCAGCGGACGGCCGGGATCATCGACGAGGAAGTGACCCGCCTGCTCGGCGAGGGCTACCAGACGGCGGAGAGCATCCTCACCGCGAACCGCGCCAAGCTCGATACCCTGGCCGCGGCCTTGCTCCAAGAAGAGGTTCTCGACGAAGACCAGATCGCGCGGCTGATCGGACCTCGGGCGCTCGAAGGCGGGATTGCGTCGCCCAAGGCATGGCGGCCGGCCGTCACCGACGCCGGAGCGCAGGTCTAGACCATGGCGGACGCCGCCGAGCTGCGGCGGATTCCCCTGGTCCCCTTGCGGGACGACGTCGTGTTTCCCAAGCTAATCGTGCCGCTGTCGGTCGGGCGGCGCACCTCGATTGCGGCCATCACGGCGGCGATGGAGAAGGACAAGCAGGTCCTGTTGGTGGCCCAGCGCGACCCGCAGGTCGACGATACGACCGAGCAGGACCTTTACGCGATCGGCACCATCGCCGAGATCAACGGCATGCGCCAGACGCCCGCGGGCGTGCAGATGCTCGTCGCCGGTGCGCAGCGCGCGCGGATCGTGCGCTTCGTCCAATTCAAGCCCTTTATCGAAGTCGAGATTGAAACGGTGGCGGACCAGGTGGGGGAGGGCCTCGAGATGGAGGCTCACATGCGCTCGGTCAAGAGCCTCTACGAAAAGTACGTCGAGTCCGGCGCCACGGTCGCACCCGAGATCGCCGCCACCGTCTCCAAGACGGACGACCCGGTTTACCTGGCCGACCTGGTCTCGGCAGCCCCAGACCAGACGCTCGAGCAGAAGCAGCACATGCTGGAAACGCCCAACGTCATCGAGCGGCTCCGCCTGCTCTCGCTCTTCTTGAGCAAGCAGGTCGAGATCCTCGAGCTCAAGGCCAAGATCCAGAACGAGGTCCAGAGCACCATCGGCAAGCTGCAGCGCGACCAGATCCTGCGCGAGCAGCTCAAGGCGATTCGCAAAGAGCTTGGCGAAGACGAAGAAGGCGCCGAGCTGCACGGCTTGCGCGAGAAGATCGAAGCCGCCGGCATGCCCGACGGCGTGAAAGAGCGTGCCTTGAAAGAGATCGACCGGATGCAGAGCATCCCGGCCGCCTCGCCCGAGGTCGGCATTATCCGGACCTACGTCGATTGGTTGATCGCCCTGCCCTGGGGGCCGCCACCGGAGGAGACCTGGGACATCAAGACGGCTGCCACAGTGCTCGACGAAGATCACTATGGCGTCGAGAAAATCAAGGAACGCATCCTCGAATATATGGCCGTCCGCCAGCGTTCGCAGACCCTGCGCTCGCCGATCCTGTGCTTCGTCGGCCCGCCCGGTGTGGGAAAGACCAGCCTCGGCAAGTCGATTGCGCGGGCCCTGGGGCGCAAGTTCGTCAGGCTGTCGCTGGGCGGCATCCACGATGAGGCCGAGATCCGGGGTCATCGTCGCACCTACATCGGCGCCATGCCGGGAAGGATTCTTCAACAAATGAAAGTGGCGGGTGCGCGTAACCCGGTCTTCATGCTCGATGAGATTGACAAAGTGGGCGCCGACTGGCGCGGTGATCCATCGTCCGCCCTACTGGAGGTCCTCGACCCGGAGCAGAACCGGGACTTCTCCGATCATTACCTGGAGGTCCCCTACGACCTCTCGCACGTGCTTTTCATCACGACCGCGAATGTGGTGGACACGATCATTCCGCCGCTGCGTGATCGGATGGAAATCATCCGGCTTCCCGGCTACACCGAAGACGAGAAGATGCATATCGCGAAGCAGTTCCTGGTGCCGCGTCAGCTGCGGGAGCATGGGCTGACGGACGAGAACCTGGAGTTGCCTGAGGCTAGCTTGCGCATGCTCATTCGCGAGTACACCCATGAAGCCGGGGTGCGGAATCTGGAGCGCGAGATCGCGAACATCGCCCGCAAGATTCCCCGTCGCATCGCCGAAGGCGAGACCGAAAAAGTGACCGTGGAGCCCAGCGACCTGATGGCCTACCTGGGGCCACCACGCTTCGAGTTTGGCGTCGCCGAGTTGGAAGACCAGGTCGGCGCCGTCACCGGAGTGGCGGTCAACGAATATGGCGGCGACGTGATGACGGTCGAGGCGATCCTGATGCAGGGCCGCGGCGAGTTCGCCCTGACCGGGCAGATCGGCAAGGTTATGGAGGAGTCAGCGCGGGCGGCGGTGAGTTACGCGCGCTCGCACGCCCTCGAGCTGGGCCTCAAGCCGGGCTTCTTCGAGGACCACTTTTTCCATATCCATGTACCGGCCGGCGCCATTCCCAAAGACGGACCGTCGGCGGGCATCACGATGGCGACCGCGATCGTCTCGGTCCTGACCGACCGGCCGGTACGACGTGAGGTCGCGATGACCGGTGAGATCACGCTGCGCGGCAAGGTGCTGCCGATCGGGGGCCTGAAAGAAAAATTGCTGGCCGCGCATCGCGCCGGCATCAAGGTCTTCATCCTGCCGGAGAAGAATCGCAAAGACCTGCACGAAGTGCCCGACGAGGTCAAGCAATCGATGGAGCTCGTGATGGTCAAGCACGTCGACGAAGTGCTCGACAAGGCCCTGCTGCCGGCGGCAGCGCGGCCATCGACCCCGGGGCTCGGGTTCCGGCGGCCGCTCGGGGAAAGTCAACCCGGCACGGTCAACTAGTTTTGCTGGGCCCCCACCCGACCCTCCCCTCGAGGGGGAGGGAAATCCTGAAGGGGCCGGCGTGCCTGTTATTCGTTCTCCTGCTGCTGGCCGGATGCACGTTGCAGCCGGACGTCTCGCAGGCGGCGCCCAACGGCCGGGTCGGCACCAAGGCGGCGGCGCTCTCAGGCCAGACGCTGGCCGGCGACACCCTCTCCGTCGACTTTCGCCAATCGAAGACCGTCCTGGTCTTCTGGGCCGCCTGGTGCGGACCGTGCCGTCAGGAGCAGCCCGGCTTGAATACGCTGGCCGTCAAATACCAAAGTCAGGGCGTCCGCTTTGTCGGGGTCGACCTACTGGACCACGACCGAGCACTGGCCCGTGCCTTCGTGGCCGAGTTCAAGGTGGCGTATCCGAGCCTGTACGACGATTCGGGCAGCCTGGCGGCGGCCTACCAGATCGACTCGCCGCCCTCGTTCGTGTTCGTCGACCAACGCGGCGTCGTGGTCGATCGCTACCCGGGTGAGACGTCCCAGGCGCACCTGGAGAACTTAGTTCAGAAGCTCGCTACTTCGTCCGTCGCTGCCAGCGCGTCGCCTTGAGCATCTTCTTGTGCTTGTGTTTGCGCATTTTCTTTCTGCGCTTCTTGATTACCGAGCCCAAAAGGCCCGTCCCGTGAAAGCTCGCATGTGCCGGAACATTCTAAGCGAACTCGGGGTTTAGACTGGTAGGTACTGCGAAGCCCCACCACGAAAGGGAGTCCCGTTCCATGAGCCAAGCTGTAATTGTTGAAGCCGTCCGGACCGCGATCGGCCGCCGAGGCGGCTCGCTCAGCCCGGTGCGGCCGGACGATCTGCTGGCCCTGACGCTGCGCGAACTCGTCACGCGTGCCGGAGTCGATCCGGCGCTGGTCGATGACGTCGTGGCGGGCTGCGTCACCCAGACCGGCGAGCAGGGCATGAACATCGCCCGCGCCGCCGCCTTGATCGCCGGCTTTCCCATCGAGGTCCCGGGGACGACGATCAATCGCTTCTGCGGCTCGGGCCAGCAAGCCGTCAACTTCGCCGCCCAGGGCGTCATGTCCGGTGCCCAGGACATCGTGATCGGCGCCGGCGTGGAGAACATGTCCCGGGTGCCGATGGGCTCCGACGCGTTCGGACCTGGTGAAGGTCCCGTCAGCCCCAAGCTCATGGATCTGTTCGAGATCATCCCGCAAGGCAATTCAGCGGAGATGATCGCCAAGAAGTGGGGATTCGATCGCCAGCAGCTGGATGAGTTCGCCTACCAGAGCCACATCAAGGCTGGCCAGGCGATCAAGGAAGGACGGTTCGCGCGGGAGATTTTCCCGGTCGAGGTGAAGCAGAACGGCAGCAGCTACGAATTCGCCGTCGACGAGGGGGTTCGGATCCCACCCTCACACGAGAAGATGTCCCAGCTGAAGCCCTCATTCCAGGAGGACGGCGTGGTCACGGCCGGCAACTCCAGCCAGATCAGCGACGGCGCCGCGGCGGTGCTGGTCATGACCGAGGAAAAGGCCAAGGAGCTGGGGCTCAAGCCTCGGGCGCGGATCGTCGCACAGGCAATTGTCGGCTCGGAGCCGACGATCATGCTGACCGGCCCGATCCCGGCGACGGCGAAAGTGCTGAAGAAGGCCGGGTTGGAACTCAAGGACATCGATCTCTTTGAAGTCAACGAGGCCTTCGCTCCGGTCGTCCTGGCGTGGCAGCACGAGACCGGCGCCGATCTCGAGAAGGTGAATTACTCGGGCGGGGCGATCGCCCTCGGCCATCCGCTCGGCGCCAGTGGTGCCCGTCTGATCACGACGCTGCTACACGAGCTGGAGCGGCAGGATGCCCGCTACGGGCTGAGCACGATGTGCATCGGCTACGGGATGGGCATCGCCACCATCATCGAGCGGATCTAGGAATCTAGCTGCGCCGATCCGGGAAGTCGATCGGCTGGGCCTGCCGGCGGCGTTCGACGACGCCGGAGAGGACGAACAAGAAGATCACCTGGACTAGAAAATAGAGCGCCACGATCAGGTCGATCACGGTCGTGAGGCTACCCCCGGTCTCGCGCATGTTGCCCACGGCCAGACCGAAGAAGAGGAATGAGCACAGGTAGGTGATCAGCGCGATCCCGTAAATCGCGTTCTTCCAAACCTGGCGGTTGGCCAGGATTCGGTTCAGCCCGCGAGGGCTCGCGGCGCCGCGTCGCTCAAAATCTCTAGTGCTGGTTGTCATTCTGGCACTTCCATTTGTGGCCCCTCAGCTCGGAGTGCTGCCCGGTGTTACAGGAGCTGGCGTCCGGTGAGGCACCGGGCGGCAGCGTTGTCGTTCCGTTGGGCGCGAGGGTGGCGGTGTCCGTGAGATGGGTGAACTCGTAGCTCACGTCGCTAAAGGCAGACTGCAGCTGCGTACCTGCCAGGATGATGACCGCGAAGGAGATCGTCGCCAGCAACACCATCAGGAATGCATATTCAATGAGGGCCTGTCCCTTGCTGTTGCGGCGGCGTCTTTTCATGGCTAGCAACGACGGTAGCACCGCTTTGCGTGCGGCTCATCCGCCGTTCGGCCCTAATTGAGCCGCGATCGAATAACGGTGGCCGTTACGGCAGCCGATCGAAACCGGCCCGCAACTCCTGGTAACTGGTCGTAAGGCTCTCGTTAAGGATCTTCGTATCGGCGAGGATGGGCATGAAATTGGTATCGCCATCCCAGCGCGGGACGACGTGCTGGTGCACGTGGTCGGCGACGCCGGCGCCGGCGACCTTGCCGCCGTTGATCCCAAGGTTGAACCCGTGGGGCGAGAGCACCTCACGCAGGACACGCAGCGAACGCTGGGTCAGGGCCATGACCTCGGTCGCCGCGGCCGGCGGCAGCTCCTCCAGATTGGCCAGGTGTGCCTTGGGGGCGACCATCAGGTGCCCGTTGTTGTATGGATAGCGATTCAGGATCGCCAGCGCCAGGTCAGTGCGGGCCAGAAGCAGGTGATCGGCATCCTGCGCGGGATCGGCGGCGGCCGCCTCGCAGAAAAAACAGCCGGTGGGCTTGGGGCCCTTGATGAAGTCCTTACGCCAGGGGGCCCAGAGGTGCTGCATCGGAGGAATGATAGAAGCAGGGCCCGCCGAGCTTGTCTGCGCAGTTATACAAATCCGTGTATACTGGCGTCGTGGCGCTGGCGATCGTGGCTCTCGATCCAGCGAGTTCGCTAAACTTGACCCTCGACCCGCGCATGTGGGGCCGTGGCGCAGCTGGGAGCGCGATTGCATGGCATGCAATAGGTCACGAGTTCGAATCTCGTCGGCTCCACCACTCCTTCACTGACATGGCCAGAACTGTCGCACCCGTCTACGATCCGCAGGCGATCGAGCCCAAATGGCGCGAGGCCTGGAAGAAGGCCGGCCTGTTTGCGGTCACCGAGGACTCGAGCAAGCCCAAGTTCTACAACCTCGTCATGTTCCCCTACCCCTCGGGTCCCCTGCACATGGGGCATTTCCGCAACTACGTCATCGGGGATGCCTTTGCCCGCTACAAAGTCATGCGGGGCTTCAATGTCCTGAACCCGTTCGGCTGGGACGCGTTCGGTCTGCCCGCGGAGAACGCGGCCATCAAGAGCGGCATCCCGCCGCGGGTCTCCACCGAGGGCAACATCGCTATTTCCAAGCACGAGCTCGACATCATGGGCGTGCTCTATGCGTGGGACCGCGAGGTCACCACCTGCAACGACGACTACTACCAGTGGACCCAATGGCTGTTCTTGAAATTGCTCGAGATGGGTCTCGCCTACAAGCAGAAGGCATGGGTCAATTGGTGCCCGAAAGACAACACCGTGCTCGCCAACGAGCAGATCGTCAACGGCGTCTGCTGGCGTTGCGGCACCAAGCCGACGAAGAAGGAGCTCGAGCAATGGTTCTTCAAGATCACCGCCTACGCCCAACGCCTGCTCGATGACCTGAACAAGCTGGATCGCTGGCCCGAGCGCGTCAAGGTGATGCAGGCAAACTGGATCGGCCGGAGCGAGGGTGCTGAGCTCGAGTTCTTTATCGAGCAAGATGGCAAGCTGCGCGTCTTCACGACCCGGCCCGACACCGTCTTCGGCGCGACCTTCATGGTGGTGGCGCCCGAGCACGAGGTCGTCCGCAAGATCGTGACGCCGGAGCAGCGCGCCGCCGTCGATGCCTACATCGAACGCACCAAGACGGAGACCGAGATCGAGCGTCTCTCCACCGAGCACGAAAAGACCGGCGTCTTTTCTGGCGCCTATGCCATCAACGCCTTCACCAAGGAGCGGATCCCCATCTGGATCGCCGACTACGTGCTCGCGACCTACGGCACGGGGGCGATCATGGCCGTGCCCGCCCACGACAGCCGCGACTTTGAGTTCGCCCGCAAATACAAGCTGCCGATCCGGCGCGTGATCAGCGTGAGTCGCGAGGCGTCGAAGGAGCCACTCGACCAGGCGTTCGAGGCCTACGACGGCGTGCTGGTGAACTCGGGGCCGTTCAGCGGGCTCAGCGTCAAGGAGGGGATCGAGCGCATCAGCGCCGAGGCCGAGCGCATGGGCATCGGCCGGCCCACCATCACTTACCGCCTGCGGGACTGGCTGATCTCCCGCCAGCGCTACTGGGGCGTCCCGATTCCGATCATCTACTGCCCGGATCACGGCATCGTGCCCGTGCCCAACGACCAACTGCCCGTGCGGCTCCCGGACCAGGTCGAGTTTCGGTCGGACGGCCAGAACCCGCTGTTGCACACGCCGTCCTTCGTCAACACCACCTGCCCAAAATGCGGCAAACCGTCACGTCGCGAGACCGACACCATGGACACCTTTGTCGACTCATCCTGGTACTTCCTCCGCTACGCCGACCCCCACAACCGGAGCCTGCCATTCGACAAGAAGAAGGTGGACTACTGGATGCCGGTCGACCAATACACCGGCGGCATCGAGCACGCGATCCTGCACCTGCTCTACTCGCGGTTCTTCATGAAGGCCCTCTTCGACGAGGGCATGGTCTCGGTCGACGAGCCCTTCGCGGCGCTCTTCACCCAGGGGATGATCCATCGCAACGGGTACGTGATGGCGAAGTCGAAGGGCAACGGCATCGCGCCCGACTTCATGGTGGAGAAGTACGGCGCCGACACGAGCAGGGTCTACGAGCTCTTCATCGGCCCACCGGACCAGGACGCCGAGTGGAATGACCGCGGCGTCGACGGCGTCGCCCGCTTCCTCCACCGGGTGTGGCGGCTGGTCGTTGGCGAGGAAGACGAGGTGGTTGCCGGGATGGCGCCGGTTTCGAGCGAAGCCCTCGCCCGCAAACTGCACGAGACGATCGAGAAGGTGACGCGCGACGTCGAGGCATTCCACTTCAACACCGCCATGTCGGCGCTGATGGAACTCTCGAATTCGATGCAGGACTACTTGCAGGCCGGCGGCCAGCGCAACGAAGCCTGGGAGGCGGTCTGCCGCGACCTGACCCTGATGCTCGGGCCCTTCGCGTCCCACCTCGCCGAGGAGATGTGGCAGCGCCTGGGTGGCGAAGGCCTGGTCGTGGCTCAACCATGGCCGCAGGCCGACCCGGCCATCCTCCGCCGCGCCCAGGTCGTTGTCGTTGTCCAGGTCGACGGCAAGGTGCGTGACCGGATCGAGATGCCCGCCGGGATCGACGAGGCGGCAGCGCAGCAGCGCGCGCTCGAGGCCGCGAACGTCCGCCGTGCGATCGGTGACCGCGCCGTGCGTCGCGCGGTGTACGTGCCCGACCGCCTGATCAACCTGGTCACCGGATAACGCGGGCGTGCCCAAGCGATTCGCGGCTGGAGGGCGCCCATGCGTATAAGCGTGCGCAAGCACACAGAAATGTTGAGGGCCGGACTGCTCGGCTGGCTCTATCGCCACGACTGGCAGCTGGCGGCGCTGCTGGCCGTGGCGGTGGTCGGCGCGGGGGCCTTTGTTTTGTGGCCGCGTCCGGCGCCGGCCGCGATGGCGGCTGCTGTGATCTCTGCGGACCAAGTCGACGCGGCCCAGGAGAAGACCGTGATCGTCTACATCAGTGGGGCAGTACGCAGTCCTGGCCTCTATACGCTGGCCTCGACCCTGCGCGTCAGCGATGCGATCGTCGTTGCCGGCGGTCTGACGGAAGCCGCTGATCCGAACTGCCTCCCCAACCTGGCGGCTCACCTCAAAGACGCCAAACAGATCGCAGTGCCGTTCAGCGGCCACTGCGCGAAAGCCAAGAAGACGAAGGTCGACATCAACACGGCCACGCGCGACCAGTTGTTGCTGGTGCCCGGCATGGACGCGGCGCTCGCCGACGCGATCATCAAATATCGCGAGGACGCCGGCGGTTTTCTCGCGCTGACCGAGCTCAAGTCGGCGATGGGGCTGGACACGACGACCTACAAGCAACTGGCCAAGTCGCTGTCGGTCCCCTGACGGACCCCCCACCCCGACCCTCGCCAGCAACGGGGGAGGGAGAGCGATGGCCCTGGTGGGCGCTCGCGGTGGTGCTGACCGGGTGGTGCGCCGGGATCATGGCGGCCGTCCTGCTCAGTCCGCTGACGCCGTGGCTCGTGCTCGGCGCCACGTCGACGGCCTTCGTCGCGCTGGTCAATCGCCGTCTCGCCCTGGTTGCCGGGCTCTTTTTCGCCGCTGCAGTCATGGGCGCGGCTCGCGGCGCCATCGCATCGACTGTTCAGCTACCGCCAAGCCTCGCCGGTCAGGTCGTCGCCGTCTCCGGATCGGTCGACGACGACCCCGTCGATCACAGGGGCGCTCGGCGGCTCACGGTGCGACTCGACCACGTGCTGACCAGCGCTGGCGAGATTGCAAGCGGATTGCGGATCGAGGTGGCAGTCTACGGCGCGACGCCGGTCCACTACGGTGACCTGGTTCTGCTGAGCGGCGAGCTCCAGGCCCCGCCTCGCTTCGACCAGTTCGACTACCGCGCCTTTCTGGCCGAGCAGGGGATCGCCGGCGTCATGCCATCGGCGAGGCTGGTGCGAGTGACGTCGCATCCGGGCGACGCGCTGCATACGATGCTCTTCGGTCTGCGACACGCGGTGATCACCGCCATCGACCGGGCCTTGCCCGAGCCGCAGGCAGCCTTGCTGCTCGGCGTGGTCTTCGGTTACCGGGCCGCACTGCCGCGACTCCTCGAGCAACAGATGATCGCCAGCGGACTCATCCATATCGTCGTGATCTCGGGGCTGAAAGTAAGCCTGCTGGCGCGCATCACGCACCAGGCGATCCGCCGGCTGGCACCGAGTGCGGCGCCGCTGATCACCGTGGGCACGATGGTCGGGTACGCGCTGCTGGCTGGCGCGTCCGCCGCGGCGCTGCGCGCGGCGGCGATGGGGGTACTGGTCGTGATCGCCGGCCGGTTGCGGCGCGACAGCCACGTCTTTGTCTCGCTGGCATTGACGGGCGCCCTCATGCTCGGACTGAAGCCGGGCCTGGCGCACGACGTGAGCTTTCAACTCTCGTTTGCGGGGACCGCGGGTATTGCGGCGATGACTGACGGCATCGCCGCGCGCCTTGGCTGGATACCCGCGATCCTGCGCGATCCGTTCGCGGCGACCATCGCGGCTGAAGCCGCGACCTGGCCGCTGATGCTGGCCAACTTTCATCAACTCTCGATCGTGGCGCCGGCGGCGAACGCTCTCGTCTTGCCGCTGCTGCCGGCGATCATCGTTCTGGGCGGCGGCGGGACGTTGCTCGCCGCCGGGCTGGCGGCCGGCGGTTGGCCGGTCATGCAGTCGCTGAGCTCGATTATCAGCTGGCCGGCGCTGCAAGCATCCGGAGGGATCGCCAGCTGGTTCCGAATCGTGATCGAGTCCACGGGAGGCCTGCCAGTGGCGGCCATCGTCACTCCCTACTTTCCGCCTCGATGGCTGGCCGCGGCCGCGATCCTCAACGGCGGCGCGCTCGCGGGCATCAGGCTGCGCCAATTCTTCTGGCGACGAAAAGTATGGGCCGGGCTGGGAGCGGCGTGCCTGATCGCGGTTGCCCTGCTGTTGGTCCGGCCGGATGGACGGGTGCACGTCTACGCGCTCGACGTCGGCACGGGTTCAGCCGTCCTGGTGCGCACCGCCAACGGTCACCAAGTCCTCATCGACGCCGGCCCCGACAATGACAGGCTGGCCCAGGCGCTCGGGCGTGCCCTGCCACCGACGGCCCGCACTATCGACTGCTGGCTGATCACCGGGGGTCGGCGCGAGAACATTGGGGCTGCGGCCGCGGTGCTGGGCCGCTTCCAAATCGGCTCGATGATGGTTGTCGATCCTGATCCCTGGAGCGCGACGCTTCGCGCCCTGGTGCAACAGGCGCAAACCGCCGGTATCCCGGTTTCCGAGAATCAACCCGTCGCGCTGGACGGTGTCACCATGAGCCTGGCGAGTGATGGACGCAGCTGGCTGATTGCCGACGGGGATGCGGTCCTCGCCGTGGTCCCACCGCAGACCAACTGGCAGTCGCTGCCAGCGGGCGTTAAGGGCGCGATCTTCACCGCCGGCGGACCCACCGAGTGGCAGGGACCGGGTCACGGTTTCAGCGTGATCCAGGTGGCGTCGAACAGCCGGCAGGGGCTGCCGGTCAGGTCCGTGCTGCAGGCGCTCGCCGGCGCGGATCTCTACCGCACCGACCGGCTGGGCACCGTTGAACTGATCGAAGCCGAAGGTGGTTTCAGTTCTCCGCCGTGATCAGCCAGCCGCAAAACTGGTCTGGGCGAGCAATTGATGTCGGCGTCCGCCGATCCTTTGGTCCCCGTGCCGCATGTGTGTGAGGCGCTGTTGCTCGACGAACCCGAGCGAGAGCAGAACGTCCAGATAGGCGCTTTCAGAAGGCAGTAACAGGGTCTGTTCTGGCGAGGAGGCCACCATGGCATCCTGGATCAGATCCCGAACGGTTTCTGGGCTTGCGGCGGCACCCGGGCCGATGAGACGGTCTTGCACGAAGAGAAAGCCGCTCAGGCGCCCCGCGGTGTGTCGAGTCACGAGCCGCGAACCAAGGTGGCCAGCCATCAGCATCTCGATGAGGCTGGAACGATCGCCCCCAAAGATTTCGGAATCGAGCTCGAGCACTTGATCCTTGGTTGCGGAAGCCACTGGGCCGACGGCTGGGGTTAGTTGCTCGTGCATCGGCGCGCGTGCAAGCCGGACCGTCGATCCAACCGGTTGAAACCCGAGTCGCTCATAGATCGGGCGCCCAAGCTTCGAAGCGTCGAGCGCGACGGTACGGCATCCTTTGGCATACGACCATTTCACGAGGTGCTCGGAGAGCCGGGTCGCATGGCCGCGACCTCGAACCGCCGGGTGCGTTCCGACGAGTCCCATCCAGGAGAAGCTCCCGTAAGCAAGACACCCACCCACCGCAACGATCCGACCATCTTCTTCGATCACAAACCAGCCGTCAGGCTGCACCTTCGTGTACAGCTCGAGTTCGTTTCGACGTGAAGGCGAACCGAAAGCCAGCGTCAGGAGCTGATCGACCCGCGTCAGCTCGGAGTCCGTTCCTCGCATGACCCGAAGCATCAGCTACGTGGCACCAAGGGCATAGGCTCCTTCCTTATCCTGCGAACAATCGTTCGATGCGACCTAGATGATTCTTTACCGGGCGTAAGCGAGCTGAGTCTCGGCCGTTCTAGAAGGCGACTACCCCGCAAGGAGGACGCATCGTGCGAATTAAAGCGATCGTACTGGGAGCCATCGCCGCGCTGGCGCTGGCGACCCTGACGGCCAATGCCGGAACCAGTTCGACTCACCGGGTGTCGGGAAGCCTGGTCAGTCTGGTGGCCGCGACGACGACCGTCACAAAGGCGGCGGATCGAGAGGCTGTTGCTGCCACGACGCGGAGCACGGCTAGCGAGAAGGCCAGCGAGCCGAGCCAGAAGCCGGTCGTGGCCATCAAGTCTGTCGCACCGAGCGCGGTCCAGGTTTCAGCCGCCTGCCAGCAGGCGATCGACACGCTGAAGGCGCTGCGCCAGGCCGATGTGGCCGAGGACACTGCGGAGCGCACGCAGAAGCCGCTCTCAGCCGCGGCGATCACCACGGATCGTGCGGAGGACCTCGCAGACGCCCAGCAATGGAAGCAGGCGCTGATGGCAGTGCGGACCGCATGCATGCCGCAGCCGACCGCGGCGTGCCAGGCCGCCCTCGCAAGTCTGAAGGCACTCGCTCCGGCGAACCGGCCCGAATCGTGGAGCGAGCTGGTCAAGTCGCCGAGCCAGTTCGACCTGGCCGGGGCGCGCGCGGCCTTTGCCGCCGTCAAGGCGGCCTGCGGTCACCGCGACTAACCGACCCTAGCTAAAGGGCCCGGGCCACCGGGCCCTTTTCTATTTCCAGGCTGGCCGCGTCGACGTCAGCCACGGAGCCCAGGACGTGAACGGCGGCGAAGCCCTCGAGGTCGAGCCGCGCCACGTCGCGGGTCACATCGTCGACCTGGCGGCGGATGGCAGACGCAGGGACAGTCCTCGAGCGGGCCGCGTTGCGTGCGAGGCAAATGTCCAGCGGAAGGTTGAAGACGATCCCGATCGCCGGGTGTCCGCCGCGACGGGCGTCCGCGAGGAGCTCCGCCCGCCACATCCAGTCCGTATTGGTCGCATCGACGACGACCGTGCGGCCGGCAACGAGCGCGGCCTGAACCCGGCGATGCAACTCGGCGAAAACCACGTCATCCGGCGTCGCACCGGTCAGCTCCACCCGTAAGCGATCCGACGCAACGATCCAGTCGCCGTCGAACTGACGGGCGGCAAATGTCGACTTGCCCGATGCCGCCGCGCCGATCAGTACCACCAGAGCCCCTGCGGGGATGCCAATCCGCGTCGGCCGCGAAGCCATCTCCTGACCCACCGACGTGATCATGGCAGGCGCCGCCTGGCAGCCGGGGCAAAAGAAGAGCGGCCGGCGGGGGGAGCCGACCGCTCAAAACCGACTGAGTCCGATTTAGCTGGTAGCGCTCTGTCGGGATTCGGCCTTGTTGGGCGCGGGGGTGCCGTCGACATGAAGCAGGTTCTCCACGCCGGCGACCCCAGGAACTTTCAGGACGGCCTTCTCGACGTTGGCAATCTGGTAGGCGTTGTCCACCTGGCCGCGGATCGTGACCACCCCCGACTCGACATCGAAATTGATCTGACTCTTCGGCAGGTCGGAGTTGCGGAAGACTTCGCTCTCGACCCGGTCGCGCAACGTGAGGTCATCAGCCGGGCGGGGTCGCATCGAGCGAAGCTGAACCATGCGTTGCGGAAAAGCGGCAGCGCTGTTGCCGGTCCGCGCGCTCAGTTCGTTGACGGTACGCCATCCGCGGCGCAGCCGGGCCCCCGCCCAATCGCCAACCATCGCGCGCCGCGCGCGGCCTCGCTCCGGATCGAAGAAATAGACGGCAGCCGCGCCGGCGATGGCGCCCGTCAGCACCGACAGCCGCGTCGGACCGCCCCGCCGGGGCATCCGGTTGCGCGCGAGCCTCGCCTGCTTGTGGATTTGTGTCGAGATCGATTCTTCGGCTGAGGCCCCGAGCTCGCGGGCGGCGTTCCCCGCTCCGCTACTCAGCTCCTTTGCCGCCCGACCCACACGGTCGGCAACTTCGTCGCGGACTTGCTTGAGGTCGACGCTCTTGAGATCACGCATGATGCTGGCACCTCCCCAGGGTGGTTGAACTTGGACTGAACGTCAGCCTGAAATTATAGCATAATCTGATATTACAATTAACAAATCCGAATACGGCTGAGCCAGAGGCGCGGGGGATCCGGGCTAGGCGAAGAGCGTCTTCAGCTCCACCGACGCTTCGGCCTTGAGCTGGGCAAGGGTGCAGGACTTCGGCGACTTGTCGGGCCGCCAACGAACGAAGCCGACCCCATGTCGGAAGCGGCCATTCTCGAGTCGATCGAACGCCACCTCGCAGACGAGCTCGGGACGGACCGGCTCCCAGGACAGGTCGCGGTCCTGCGACCACCGGCTCGGTCCGCCGGGCACCCGGCCACCTTCAAAGCTGGTCCCTTCACGCAGCGGCTGGAGCAGCGTGACGAGCTCGCGCCGCTCGGTGTCATCGAACCCCGACGTGTGGCCGATGAACTCGAAGCTCTTGCCGCGATAGACGCCCAGTAGCAGCGAACCGACCCGCTTGCCGTCGTTGCCCCAGCGAAAACCTCCGACCACGACATCGGCCGTCCGCTGTTCCTTGACCTTGATCATGGCGCGCTCGCCCGGTTTGTAGATGCCCTCGACGCGCTTGGCGACGATGCCGTCGAGACCGGTGCCCCGGTAGTCCTTCAGCCAGTTGATCGCGACCTCGCGGTCACGCGTCACCGGGCTCAGGTAGATCGATTCCGGCTTTGGCCCGAGCAGCTTCTCGAGGCGCCGGCGCCGTTCCCGCAACGGCTGGTCGAGCAGGCTATCGTCGCCCTCCGCCAGCAGGTCAAAGGCGATATACGTGGATGGCTGCTCATTGGCGAGCATGTTGACGCGCGAGGCCGCCGGGTGAATGCGCAGCTGCATGGCATCAAAGGCGGTCCCGTGACCGGAGAAGATCACGATTTCGCCGTCGAGGACGACGCGCTTTGGCTTGATCCGCTGGATCGCAGGAACGAGTTCGGGAAAGTATCGCGTCAGTGGTTTGGCGTTGCGGCTGTGAATGATGACCTCGTCACCGTCTTTGAAGGCGACCGCGCGGAAGCCGTCCCACTTGGGCTCGTATTGCCAGGCGTCGCCGCGGGGCAGCTCGGACTGCACCTTGGCTTCCATTGGTGTGAACGGGGGCATGACGCCGAGTTGCACGCCCCATATACTAATTTCGTGCCCAGCTCCCAGCCTGTCGTCCATCTTCGCGACACCTTCGGGCGCATCGCCGATGACCTGCGGATCTCGGTGACGGACCGCTGCAACTTCCGCTGCGTCTACTGCATGCCGGCAGCGGGCCTGCCGTGGCTGGCCCGCGAAGAGGTCCTGACCTTCGAGGAGATCGTGCGGCTGACCCGCATCCTGGTCGAGCAATCGGGCGTTCGAACCATCCGGCTGACGGGTGGCGAGCCGCTGGTCCGCAAGGGCATCGAGGACCTCACCGCCATGATCGCCGCCATCGATTCATCGCTCGATATTGCGATGACGACCAACGGCATCCTGCTCGAAGAAAAGGCCGCAGCCCTGCGGGCGGCGGGGCTCAAGCGGCTCAACGTCAGCCTGGACACGCTGCACTCAGACCGCTTCAAGGACCTGGCCCGGCGGGATGCGCTCGACCGGGTGCTGCGCGGTCTGGCGGCGGCGCGCGCCGCGGGGTTCAGCCCGATCAAGCTCAACATGGTGGTGATGCGCGGGCGCAACGACGACGAGATCCTCGACTTCGCCAAACTCGCGCGTAATGAAGGATATGAAGTTCGCTTCATCGAGTTCATGCCCCTCGATGCCGACGGCATCTGGTCGATGGATGCTGTGGTCGCGAGTCGCGACATCATCGAAACCATCGATCGGGAATTTCCGCTCGAGCCGGTCTCGGGTCAGCCGCCGGCGCCGGCCACGCGATTCAAGTTTCGCGATGGCAGCCAGGGCGGGATCGGTGTCATCCCGTCGGTCAGTGACGCCTTCTGCAAAGTCTGCAATCGGATCCGGCTGACCGCCGAGGGCCATCTGCGCACCTGCCTGTTCTCGATCCAGGAGCACGACGTCAAGGCCTTGCTTCGCGGTGGCGCCTCGGACACCGAGATCCGCGACTTCATCGTGGCCGGGGTCTGGCAGAAAGAAGAGGGCCACAAGATCGGCCAGGCCGATTTCGTCCGGCCGGGCAAGTCCATGAGCCAGATCGGCGGCTAGTCCGTCACATACAGCCGGACGAAATTTGCGGGCCGGGGTGCCGGCTCCACTGCATCACCGTGCCGGTACTGCTTCGGTACTTTGTTAGCGTCGGCGAGATCAGGGTGATGGTCCCCTGGTCGACCGGATTGCCGAAGCCGGCGGGCGGATTGCCGTATCCATCTGAGACCGGGCCAGGCCCGATTGGGACCCAGTAACTGCCATCGAAGTCCATTGCCAGCGGCCAGTCGAGCCCGCAGTGGGTGTAAAGCCGAAATTTATACGACACACCCGGGCTGGCCCGGCCGGAGCGAGGGAAGTAGCGGAAAAGACCGTTGCCTACCGGCTGAGGCGCAACCAAGCCGACCTGCGGCGGCAGCGATCGCACGCCTGACGACACGATCTCGTCGATGATGGCTGCCGCCAGCACAATCGCCAGCACCACAACCGCGACGACCAGCACCCGCGTTGGCATCTGCCAACGGGTCACCGAGGCGATGCGCCACCAATCTCGATTCGTCGTCTTCACGTCGCTAAGATTGTTCCATGCGTGTGGCCATTGGTAGTGACGAGCGGACGCACGTGACCGACGCCGTCGTCGATCACCTTCGTGGCGTCGGCATCGACGTCGAGCTGCACGGTCCGCTGAACGACCGCCCGATGGACTGGGTCGACGTCGGCCGGGAGGTCGGCGAGCGGGTTGCATCCGGCGCCTGCCAGCAGGGCGTCCTGTTTTGCTGGACGGGGACCGGCGTCTCGATCGCGGCCAACAAGGTTCCCGGAATTCGCGCCGCGCTGTGCGCCGACGCCGAGACGGCAAAGGGCGCGCGTCGCTGGAACGACGCCAACGTGCTGGCGATGAGTTTGCGGGCGACGCCGGAAGCCGTTGCCAAAGAGATCTGCGACGCGTGGTTGGAAACCAGCCCGGATGAGGCCGAACGCGCGACGATCGCCAAAGTCGAGAGCCCCCACCCTGCCCTCCCCCAGAGGGGGACGGAGAGCTGAATGGCGACGAATCTCGCCGATCAGAAGTGCATCCCGTGTCGCGGCGGCACGCCGCCGCTCGCCCATGATCAGATCGTGCCGCTGCAGGACCGGCTCGAGGGATGGCTGGTCGAGGCGGACAAGAAGCTCATCAAGTCGTTCAAAGTCAAGAACTGGCTCGAGGCCGTCGATTTTGTCAACCGGATCTCGCCGGTGGCCGAGGCGGAGAACCATCACCCCGATCTCTATGTCCGCTGGGGCGAGGTTCGCGTCTACCTCTGGACGCACAAGATCAATGGCCTGACCGAGAGCGACTTCTACATGGCGGCAAAAATCGACCGCGTCTTTGCCCCGGCGTGATCACCCTCATCCACGGCGGCGAGAGCTACCTCGTCGATCGCGCCGCGCGGGATCTGGTGCAGCCGCTGCGCAGCGGGTTGACGCTGGAATTCAATTACGAGGACATCCAGGCGGATGCGCTCAATGCCGACGCCTTCGCCGAGAAGGCGGGCACGCTCCCCTTCATCGATCCACTGCGGGTGCTCGTGCTGCGCGACTGGGGCCTGCTAACGGGCAAGAAAGACAAGGGGGCGGGCGCGGAGCGGGCGGCGGCCTACCTGGAGGGGATCCCGGAATCGACTCACCTGGTCGTCGTGGCGCACGTGCTGGTCGCCCCTGGTAATGCGCTGTACAAGACGATCACGGCAATGGAGAAAGACAAGCGCGCTCGCATCCAGCGCTTCGAGCCGCCCCGGCGATCCGATCGTGCCGGCTGGGTGCGCAAGCTGGCCGAGGAACGCGGGCTGACGATCACGCCCGGGGCGGTGCGGGTGCTGCTCGAGCGATCGCAGCCCGACCTGCGGCTGCTCGACCAGGAGATCGCCAAGCTGGCCATGTACGCGTCGCCCTCGACTCGCATCGACGACGATGCCGTCCGGGCCCTCGTCAGCGACACGCGTGAAGAAGAGATTTTCGCGTTGACCGACTCACTGGCCAGCGGTCGGCCGGGTGAGGTCGCGGGCGTGCTGCAATCGCTGCTCGATGCGGGCCGCGAGCCCACCTGGCTGCTCTATACGCTGGTCAGCCACTGGCGGCGGCTCCTGCAGGCCAGAGCGGTGAGGGACCGGGGCGGCTCGCTGGCCGACCTGCAGGCCAAGCTGTCGGACCATCCGTTCGTGGTGGAGAAGGCCTACCGGCAGGCGGTCGATTACACCGCCGCCGACCTCGACCGCGGGTTCCATGACCTGCTGCGAATCGAGGAGCAGATCAAGCTCGGTGAGCTGGACGCCCGGCTTGCCGTCGAAGGCTTCATCCTGGAGCAAGTCCTCAGCACCGCTAGCTGAGCGACAGAGACTCAGGTCGTCGCGGCGACGCTTGGCTAGGCTTTTGCTTTCGCGGGCTTGGAGGCCGGCTTCTTAGCGGCGGGGGCCGGCTTGGCCGATGCCTTCGACACGGCTTTGGGCGCCGCGGCGGCCGGTGCGAGCTTGGCCAGCGCACTCATCAGGCGGGCCTTGCGACGGGACGCGTTGTTGGCGTGCAGGACGCCCTTCTCGGCTGCCTTGTCGAGCGCGCTGATGGCCCGGCGAACTTCCTCGCTCGTCAGGCTGGCCGCTTCCGGCAGCGCCGGGCGCCGCGCGCGTGAGACCAGCGTCTTCACCGCCGAGCGGGTGGAGCGATTCCGGTCTCGCTTGCGCAGCGAGGCGCGGACGCGTTTCTTGGCCGATTGGGTATTCGCCATGCGAGCGGTGATTATAGCCGACACCCCCCACCCCGACCCTCCCCCGCAAGGGGGGAGGGCAATGAGGCGATAATGGCGACCGATGTCTAGCGAGCGGCGGCGCATCGCGTCGGCCGCGACGCTCATCCTCGTCGCCTACGGCCTCAGCCG
>Ga0209526_10000289_pt1 | contig 31782 bp, 31 predicted proteins | sample JacPinW_OM2H0_M1_FD_188566 | JGI IMG/M metagenome (GOLD analysis project Ga0209526, IMG submission 188566) | Forest soil microbial communities from Algoma, Ontario, Canada - Jack Pine, Ontario site 1_JW_OM2H0_M1 (SPAdes) (version 2) | ecosystem: Environmental > Terrestrial > Soil > Boreal... | reverse complement strand
GGCGACGGATTGGCAGGCGCTCGATGCCGTGTTGCCAAAGCAGCTCGTGATTGCGGCCTACACCATTTCGGGTCTGTTCGACCTGGTGCCGCTGGTCGAAACCTCGATCAACAAGACCTTGCGCCTCGACCAGGAAACGGCGAAGGCCGCGAGCCCGCTGTTTTGGAAGACGCCGACGCACGGCAGCCTCGACGCGGTGGTGGGCGGCAACGAAAGCGCGGAATATTTCCGGCAGAGCCGGACCATCGTCGAGCAATGGGCCAGGACCGGCATCCCGACCCGCTTCGGCACGGTGCCCGATGCCAATCATTTCACCGCGATTGCGCCGCTGGCCGATCCGGCCTCCGCGATGGTCGTGCGGCTGAAGCAACTGGCGGGGCGCTAGGCTTCAAAAAAGCCTTGGATCGCCCGGAACTGGGCTATTGCGCCAAGATATTTTAAGCATAAAATGTTTAGGAATAAAGCGCTGCCGGGCGTTGGTCTTTCATCCCGAAGACGAGGGCGATGGAAATGTCAGGTGGAATTCAGAGCCTCGGAGCTCAGAGCCTTGGAACTCAGAGCCTTGGAATTCAAAACCTTGGCCCGTCGGGTCACATCGATGATTTCGCGCGGCGAAATCTTCCGCCGTTCCGCGAGTGGCCGGAATTGCGGCTCGACCGACCGGAGTTTCAATATCCGGAATATCTCAACGCCGCGGTCGAGCTGACCGACCGCAACGTCGAGAAGGGGTTCGGCGATCGCGTCGCGCTGATCGGCAACGGCCGCCAGCGCACCTACAAGGAACTCGCGGACTGGTCGAACCGCCTTGCGCATGCATTGGTGGAGAATTACGGCGTCAAGCCCGGCAACCGCGTCCTGATACGCTCGGGCAACAATCCGGCCCTGGTTGCCGCATGGCTTGCGGCCACCAAGGCAGGCGCCGTCGTCGTTAACACCATGCCGATGCTTCGCGCCGGTGAACTCGCCAAGATCGTCGACAAGGCCGAGATCGCGCTCGCGCTGACCGACAGCCGCATTGCGGACGAACTGGTCGCCTGCGCGAAGACCAGCCGGTTCCTCAAGCAGGTCGTGAATTTCGACGGAACCTCAAACCACGATGCCGAGCTCGATCGGGTGGCGCTGAGCAAGCCGGTTCGGTTCGATGCCGTCAAGACCGGCAAGGATGATGTCGCTCTTCTCGGGTTCACCTCCGGCACCACGGGCGAGCCGAAGGCGACGATGCATTTCCATCGCGATCTCATGATCATCGCGGATGGTTATGCGAAAGAAGTGCTCAACGTCACTCCCGATGATGTGTTCGTAGGCTCGCCGCCGCTCGCCTTTACGTTCGGGCTCGGCGGTCTTGCGATCTTTCCGTTGCGGTTCGGCGCTACCGCGACGCTCCTGGAAAACGCGGCGCCGCCCGAGATGGTCAAGATCATCGAAACCTACAAGGCCACGATCTGCTTTACCTCGCCGACCGCGTATCGCGCGATGATGGCCGCGATGGACAACGGCGCCGATCTGTCGTCGCTGCGCCTTGCGGTTTCGGCAGGCGAAACCTTGCCGGCGCCGGTTTTCGAAAGCTGGACCCGCAAGACCGGCAAGACAATTCTCGATGGCATCGGCAGCACGGAATTGCTGCACATCTTTATCACCAACCGCGTGGGCGACGCCGTCGCGGGAACGACGGGGCACCCGGTTTCCGGTTACGAGGCCAAGATCGTCGACGACAACATGAACGAATTGCCGCCGGGCACGGTCGGCAAGCTTGCGGTTCGCGGGCCGACCGGGTGCCGTTATCTAGCGGATTCCCGGCAGTCGAACTATGTGCGCGACGGCTGGAATCTGACCGGCGACACGTTCGTCCGCGACGAGAAGGGCCGCTTGTCGTTCATAGCCCGCTCGGACGACATGATCATCTCCTCCGGCTATAACATCGCCGGCCCCGAGATTGAGGCCGCATTGCTGAAGCATCCCTCCGTGGCCGAATGCGGCGTGGTCGGCGCGCCGGATGAGGCGCGCGGCATGATCGTCAAGGCTTATGTGGTGCTGGCCTCTGGCGCCGCGGCCGATGATGCGATGGCGACCGCCCTGCAGGACCACGTCAAGCGCGAGATTGCGCCTTACAAATATCCGCGCGCGATCGAGTTCGTTGCGCAATTGCCCAAGACCGAGACCGGCAAATTGAAGCGGTTTGCGCTCCGCCAGATGGCCCAGGGCCAGGCGACGTCGTCGGGCGTCGCCGCCGAATGAATTGAAGTGATGGAGAATTCTTCGTGAGCACGAGCAATGCACCCACCCTCGCTGTGCTGCCGGTTGCAAACAGCGACGCTCCGGCGGCCGCGCAGATCTTGCAACCGAGCGGCTGGCCGGCGCCGAAGGGCTATGCCAACGGCATGGCCGCCGACGGCCGCATCGTGGTGACCGGCGGGGTGATCGGATGGGACAGCAAGAACCATCTGCCGGCCGGATTTGTCGCGCAGGTCCGCCAGAGCTTGAGCAACATCGCAGCCATTCTCGCCGAAGGCGGCGCGCGGCCCGAGCACCTCGTGCGGCTGACCTGGTATGTCGTCGATATGGAAGAGTACCTTTCGAACCTGAAAGAGCTCGGCCAGATCTATCGCGAGATCTTTGGCGCGCATTATCCGGCGATGGCGCTGGTGCAGGTGGTGCGGCTCGTCGAAAAGGCGGCGCGCGTCGAGATCGAGGCGACTGCGGTGGTGCCGCGCTGAGCGGCACCGCAGCGGGCTAATACGGCCCGCAATAGCGCGGCGCTACCGCGATCCACGCGCCGTCGGGCCGCTGCACATAGCAGCCGTTCTGATAATAATAATAACCGCCCTGTCGCGGCTCGCCCTGCGACGCAATCGCGGCCCCGGTCGTAGCGCCGACGATCGCACCAATCGCCGCACCTCGGCCGCCGCCAACCGCTCCGCCGACGACCGCGCCTGCCGCGCCGCCGAAGATGGCCCCGCCGAGGGAGTTCTGCGCCGCCGCCGGTTCGACAGGCGCAAAAGCCGAAAGTGCGAGCAGCGCCGTCAGTGCGAATTTCGGTATCATGTCTATCCCTATCTTTGCCTTGATGATCAAAGTGAATCTCGCGCGGCAAGAAGGACCGCGATTCATATGGGTCACGGCGCCACGTGACCTTCGTTTTCAGCCGGCTAATTCCGATACGACGTATCGACGCGGTCGAGTTTCCGCAGCAGCGCCGGCCAGGCGAGGTCGCCGTTGCGGTTGGGCAGATTGGGGCGCGGCTTCACCTTGTCAAAAGTCTTTTCCAGCACGTCCTGCGGCGGGTAAATCAGCTTGGTGTTGCAGGACAGCGCCATCACCTGCACCTCGCAGGCGCGCTCCATGCGATAGAGCAGGTTGAAGGTCGCAGGTATCGTGCGCCCGACCACGAGCAGTCCGTGGTTGCGCAGGACCATCGCTTCGTGATTGCCGAGGTCTCTCACCAGCCGCTCGCGCTCGCCGACATCATCGGCGATGCCTTCAAAGTCGTGATAGGCGATGTGGAGAAACCGCATCGAGGTCTGCGCCAGCGGCAGCAGTCCGCATTCCATCGCCGAGACCGCCATGCCGGCCGGCGTATGGGTATGCGCGACGCAGTCGACATCGTGGCGGGCCATGTGGATGGCGCTGTGAATGACGAAGCCTGCGGCGTTGACGCCATAATCGGATGCGTTGAACAACACGTTGCCGTCAAGGTCGACCTTGATCAGGCACGATGCATCGATCTCTTCGTAGAGCATTCCATAGGGGTTGATCAGGAAGTGGTCGTGCGTGCCGGGAACGCGGCAGGAGATGTGGTTGGCGATCATCTCGGTCATGCCGTACATCGCGGTCAACCGATAGCAGGCGGCGAGGTCGACCCGGGTCTGCCACTCCTCGGCGCTCACCTGTTCGCGGACCGATTTGACGACCTTGATGGCGGGAGAGTTCACGGGCGGGGTCATCGAGCGTCTCCGTTGAAATGCGTGATTTCGGCAAGCGGAATCTGGCTGGCGGCGCAAGGATACGTGCAATGATCGCCGCGCCGCAAGGCGGGCGCTGCGGCCATCATTGCAACTCAGCCATCGCCGATGCGCTGGGGTCGCTCGCAGAGGACAAAAGGGGCTTGCCCCTCTTTGCTGCACAGCAACAAGCCGGTCGTCGCAAATCCTTCATACGCCGCCTATACTTGGTCGCCCGTTGGTGCTGATGTCCCGATCCCGGGAATGTCCTTCCTTTTTCAAATCGGAGCGACTTTTCATGAAAACCGTCCGCTTTGTCCTGACCTTGCTTGCGCTGTCCTTCCTGGCGCCCTGGCCATCGGCCGAAGCGGCCGACGTCATCTGTTACAACTGCCCGCCGGAATGGGCGGATTGGGCCTCCATGCTCAAGGCCATCAAGGCCGACCTCAACTACGATATTCCCCACGACAACAAGAATTCAGGCCAGGCGCTGGCGCAGATCTTGGCCGAGAAGAGCAATCCGGTCGGCGACATCGGCTATTTCGGCGTCACCTTCGGCATGAAGGCGAAAGCGCAGGATGCGCTGGAACCCTATAAGCCGGTGAACTGGAACCAGGTCCCGGCTGGTCTGAAAGATCCGGATGGCTACTGGACCACGATCCACTCCGGCACGCTCGGCCTGTTCGTGAACAAGGACGCGCTCGGCGGCAAGCCGGTGCCGGCCTGCTGGAAGGATCTCCTGAAGCCGGACTACAAGGGCATGGTCGGCTATCTTGACCCGAGCTCGGCCGCGGTAGGCTATGTCGGCGCGGTCGCGATCAATCTTGCGCTCGGCGGCTCCGCATCCAATTTCGATCCCGCGATCAACTTCTTCAAGGAGCTGCGCAAGAACGACCCGATCGTGCCCAAGCAAACCTCCTATGCCCGCGTGGTCTCCGGCGAGATGCCGATATTGCTCGATTATGATTTCAACGCCTATCGCGCCAAATATTCCGAGAAGGGCAATTTTGAATTTGTGATCCCCTGCGAAGGGTCGGTGGTGTTTCCTTATGTCGTAGGCCTCGTCAAGAACGCACCCGACAAGGACAAGGCCAAGAAGGTCCTGGACTATCTGTTGTCCGACAAGGGCCAGGCGATCTGGACCAATGCCTATCTGCGCCCGGCGCGCCCGATAGAATTGCCCGACGCAGTGAAGAACAAGTTCCTGCCCGACAGCGACTACGCCCGCGCCAAGAGCGTCGACTGGGGCGAGATGGAAAACGTGCAAAAAGGCTTCGTCGACCGCTATCTCGCCGAAGTCCGCTAAGGCAATATGGTGCCCCGGAGCCTCGGTTCTGAGTAGGTCAGAACCGAAGCTCCATCTCTTTGTTTGACGCGTTTTCTTCACGCGAACCGGGTTCCACTTCGCTAGAAAACGCTATGCGTTGAGGGGCACCTTTTCTTCCATGTCGCACAAAACCTTCGTTTGGTTGTGCCTGCTGCCGCTTGCCGCGGTGACGGCAGCATTCTTTCTGCTGCCGATGGCGCGGCTGGTGGTGACCGGCGCGGAGGGACCACAGGGGCTCGCCGGGTATCTGGCGGTTCTGACCGAGCCGCGCTACCGCGCCACCCTGATCAACACGGTCGTGCTCGCTGCGGCGACCACCATCGTGACCCTGATCGTGGCAACGATCGCTGGAATGTTCCTGCAACGCCATCGCTTCCCCGGCCGCGCGGTGCTGATCGCAATGTTGACGTTTCCGCTCGCCTTTCCCGGCGTCGTCGTCGGCTTCATGATCATCCTGCTTGCGGGACGTCAGGGCCTGATCGGCGATGTTTCCAATCGCTTGTTTGGCGAGAAGATCGTTTTTGCCTATTCGATCTACGGGCTGTTCCTCGGCTATCTCTATTTCTCGATCCCTCGCGTCATCCTCACCATCATGGCTGCCGTGCAGAAGCTCGATGTCGGTCTCGAGGAAGCCGCGCGCTCGCTTGGCGCGAGCCCCTGGGCGGTGCAGCGCGACGTCGTGCTGCCGGCGTTGGCGCCTGCCTTCGTCGCCTCCGGCGCGATTGCCTTCGCGACCGCGATGGGGGCGTTCGGAACTGCGTTTACGCTTGCGACCAACATCGATGTGCTGCCGATGCTGATCTATACCGAGTTCACGCTGGCCGCGAATTTCGCGACCTCGGCCGCCTTGTCGGTCGGGCTCGGCCTCATCACCTGGTTCCTCCTCGCGCTGGCCCGCTCGTTCAGCGGCAGCACGGTCGCGGCGGCCGGATAGAACCATGCGCGACCGCCTGATCTTCACCGGCCAGCTCATCTTCACATTGATCGTCGCCGCATTCCTGGTATTGCCGGCGGCGCTGTCGATCTCGGCCGGGGTCACCGTGAACTATTTTCGCGGCATTTCCTCTGGCGTGACGCTGCAATGGGTGGCGCAGGTCTGGGACGTCTATGCCGGCACGATCTCCCTGTCGTTCCTAATCGCGTTCGCAACGCTCGCCGTGACCTTGATCGCCGGCGTTCCCGCCGCTTACGCCTTGCATGTACGGGGAGGGCGATTGGCGCGCGTGGTCGAGGAAATCATCACCTTGCCGCTGGCGATCCCCGGCCTTGCCATCGCGCTGGCGCTGTTGCTCACCTATCAGGGTTTTGGCGAATTCCGCCGCTCCTGGCTGTTCATCCTCGCAGGCCACGTGATCTTCACCATGCCGTTCATGGTGCGCTCGGTGATGGCGATATTCGCAACCGTCGACATCAAGACGCTCGACGAAGGCGCGGCCTCGCTGGGCGCGCCGCCATGGCGGCGTTTTTGCGGCGTGATCGTCCCCAACGCGCTGCCGGGCATCCTCGCAGGCAGCCTGATGGTGGTGACGCTGTCGCTCGGCGAATTCAACCTGACCTGGATGCTGCACACGCCGCTCACCAAGACACTGCCGATTGGATTGGCCGACAGCTACGCCTCGATGCGGCTGGAAGTCGCCTCGGCCTACACGCTGATCTTCTTTGTCATGATCATCCCGCTCTTGGTGGCGATGCAACTATTCGCCGACAGGGAGCCATCAAGATGAGCGCGGCTTTGGGCCATGGCGCTTCAAGTCACGGCGCCGCGGTGCGCATCGAGGGTTGCGGCAAGACCTTTGTCGACGGCACCCGGGCGCTTGAGCCCGCCACGCTCGACATCGCGCGCGGCGAAACGCTGGTGCTGCTCGGTCCTTCCGGCTGCGGCAAGACCACGATGCTGCGCATCATCGCCGGTCTCGAATTACCCGATGCCGGCGGCAAGGTGCTGTTCGACGGCAAGGACATGACATCGGTGCCGATCGAGAAACGCAATGTCGGCATGGTGTTTCAGTCCTATGCGCTGTTCCCCAATATGAGCGTGTCAGACAATATCGGCTATGGGCTGAAGATCCGCGGCGTCCCTGTGCACGAGCGCGCCTCGCGCGTCGCCGAACTGGTCGCGCTGACCAACATTACCGGACTTGAGAAGCGCCGGATCGACCAGCTCTCCGGCGGCCAGCGCCAGCGCGTGGCGCTGGCGCGTGCGGTGGCGATCCGGCCGGGCATCCTGCTGCTCGATGAGCCCTTGACCGCACTTGATGCCGCGCTGCGCGACCGGCTGCGCGGCGAACTCAATCGGCTGCTGCGTGCGCTTGGGATCACAGCAATCTATGTGACGCACGACCAGTCCGAGGCCATGGAGCTCGGCGACCGCGTCGTCGTCATGCGCAAGGGCGCGATCGCCCAGATCGGCACGCCGCGCGAGATTTATTTCGCGCCGAACAGCCGCTTTGTCGCCGAGTTCATCGGGGCTGCGAACATCATCGAAGCGCCGGTCGAAGATGGCCATCTGGTGCTGCCCGGCGGCCGGCAGCCGATCGGCGGCGATGCGAGCCTGCCTTTAGCGGTCGCCATGATCCGGCCCGAAACGATCGGAATCGTTGACGCCGGCGGCGCGCCGCTTTGCGGAACCATCGACAGCGTCAGCTTTGTCGGCGACCGGCAGCGGATGATCGTCAGCGCGGCGACCGATAAACCGCTGACGGTGGATGCGCCGAACACCGTCCAAGCCAAGGCCGGCGAGCGGATCGGGCTTTCGATAGCGCCGCAAGCCGTTCGCCTGTTGCCGCCGGAAGATTGAAGAATGTCTTCAAAGCCCATTCGTATTGCGCAGATTTCCGATCTGCATATCAAGCCGCCGGGCGCGCTCGCCTATGGCCGCGTCGACACCGCGAAGGCGCTGGAGCGCTGCGTTGCCGCCCTGAACGAATTCGCCCCCGCGCCCGACTTCGTGGTGATTTCAGGCGATCTTGCGGATACGCCCGCCGTTGAAGAGTACGAGCATCTCAAGCGTCTGCTCGCGCCATTGAAGTTGCCCTTTGCCGGCATTCCCGGCAATCACGACTCTCGCGACATGATGCGCGCGGCCTTTCCGGACAACGCTTACGCCTTCCCGTCCGGGCCGCTCAATCAGAAGGTCGAGGCTGGCGGGCTCGATCTCGTGCTGCTGGATTCCAGCGTTGCCGGCAAACCGCATGGCGAGCTCGACGCTGCCACCTTGCAATGGCTCGATGCGACGCTCGCATCTTGCGCCGACCGGCCGGCGCTGCTGTTCCTGCATCACCCGCCGTTCGTTGCGGGCATCTGGCACATGGATCGTCAGAACCTCGTCAACGCCGGCGAGTTCGCGCCCATCATCCGCCGCCATCCGCGCGTGCGACTGATCGCGACCGGCCACGTTCACCGCGCGGTACTGACCATGTTTGCAGGCGTGCCGGCCACGATTTGTCCTGCGCCCAACCATGCCGTCGATCTCGATCTTAAGCATCTGCGCGAGCCCTCGTTCAAGGTCGAGCCGCCGGCCTTTCATCTCCACTGCTGGTTTCCAGACGGAGGTTTCGGCAGCGTGGTCACGCACCAGCTCCCGATCGGCCAATTCGACGGCCCGCATCCGTTCTTTGGGCGCGACGGCAAGCTGTTGTGAGCATTCTGGTCTGAATGCGCTGGTCGCTATTCCTTCAGCGTCCCCAGCTTGCGATAGGACTTGGCCGCCTTTTTCAGCAGCTGTTTTTTTCGCTTCGGGCCGAGGAATCGCAGCGGCGTTTGCACGCCGTCCTGCTGCAGCTCAGTCGCAAGCGCGTGGCCTCTTGCGCCGTCGTTCAACTCTCCCAGCGATCGTTGTGCCTTGCGCAGCTGCTTCAGCGCGGTTTTCTGTTTTGAAAATCGCCTGTCCGCGAACAGGTCTTCCAGGGAATCGATGGAATAGGTCAGTTTCTTGTTGAGGAGCCGCAGGCTATGCCGTTTCTTCGTCCCCATCCTGCGAAGCTTGCGGCTCTTCTTCAGGAGCTTCTGCTCCCATGCCGCAATCTTATCCGCGCTATAGGCGCCGATCGGAGCGGCGCGCTGCCTCGTCGCCTGCTTGCCCGTCTTTGTGGACCAGGGTCCGTTTTCGATCCAGGCGGAAGCTTGCTCGATCAGCCAGCCATACCTGACTGAGCGGAGCATGCGCGCCAGTTGGCGATGACCTTCGGCGCGTTTCTCATTCCAGGATTGAAAGGCCGGCAGCGCTTGCGGCCGCTTGTGGTTGAGCGACTTGACCCGCTCGACCGCGACGTCCAGATCGCGCACGGCGCCGAGCTCGGTATTCATCCATTTCAGCTCATCTCTTATTTCGTCGCGGATCGCGTCATCGACCATCGGCGAAAAGAACAGGATCGCGGTGCGCAGATGCGTCAGCGCAATGCGCATCTGATGCAGCGCAGTCGGATCGCCGTTGGAGGTGGCTTCCTGGTGGGCGCAGAGGCTCTCGAGGTGGCGCCGCGCGACGACCCGGAAAGCCGTATCGCATGCCATCGAGCCGTTCAGCCGGGGATTGGGCGAGGGCCGTTGCCGCCGCGCCGGTTTGGCGCGGGCGGCGGCTTTGGCTACCGATTTTCGGGATGGCGGCATGATCGTTCGCGGGCTTGGATGTGAGGTGTCATGCACTGCCGGGCCTTAAGGTTTGAGAACAGCGGCACCCAATAATTGTCCCGTCCGGAGCTTTGTAAGGACCTCGTTGGCTTCCACAAGCGGGAATGCTGTCGTTTGGGTTCGGATACCAGCCTGAGGGACAATTTTAAGGAAATCCAGCCCATCCTGACGGGTCAGATTGGCGACGGACACCAGTTGTCGCTCTTGCCAAAGCAGGTCGTAGGGAAAGCTCGGAATATCGCTCATGTGAATTCCGGCGCATACCACCCTGCCGCCCTTGCGAACCGCGCGCAGCGCCGCCGGCACCAATGCCCCCGCGGGCGCGTAGATGATCGCAGCATCGAGTGGGGTGTCTGGCAGCTGGCCCGAGGCTCCCGCCCATACCGCGCCGAGCCGGCGGGCAAAATCCTGCGCCGCAATGTCGCAGTCTCGCGTGAAGGCATAAACCTTCCGGCCCTGCCAGCGCGCGATCTGCGCCACAATGTGGCCTGCCGCGCCAAAACCATAGATGCCGAGCCGCTCGGCGTGGCCGGCCATCACCAGCGACCGCCAGCCGATCAGGCCGGCGCACAACAGCGGCGCGACAGCGACATCGTCGCCGTCCTCGCCGAGCGGGAAAGCATAGCGCCCATCGGCGATGGTGTGGGTGGCGAAGCCGCCGTCCCGCGTATATCCGGTGAAGAGGGGGCGATCGCAGAGATTTTCCATGCCCTCCTTGCAGAAGCGGCACACCCCGCAGGTGTATCCGAGCCAGGGGATTCCGACCCGGTCACCGATCCGGTGTGTCGTGACATTGCCGCCGACAAGGTCGACGCGGCCGACGATCTCGTGGCCCGGAACAATCGGATATTTGATGCCGGGAAGCTCGGCATCGACGATGTGAAGGTCGGTCCGGCAAACTCCGCATGCGCTTATTTTGATGCGAATTTGTCCATCGCCGGGGGTCGGGTCGGCGCGCTCCTCGATCCGGAGCGACGCTCCCGGGGCCGAAAGCACCATCGCACGCATCCACGTTTCTCCAGCCAGAGAACCGAGAAAGGCCATCCCTAGCATGGGTACGTTAGCCAAGCCGCCGGATTTTTGATCGCCATCAAATTTGAACCTCTCAAAACGTGGCGACTGTGCGCACCACATTGCCAAGCTAAAGGCGAGAGGGCATGCTTTCGTCAAAGGGTGACGGCCGGACAATGGCAACGCCGTGCCGTTTGACGTGGGGGAAACATGCGCCGGCTTCGTTGGTTGGTTTCGCTGCTTGCGCTTATGGCCGGCAGCTCAGGCGCGCTGGCACAGACGAATTATCCCGACCGGCCGATAAAGATGATCGTGCCGCTTGCAGCGGCGAGCGCGGTCGACGTCGCGGCCAGGATCGTGACGCAGAAGATGGCCGACAACATGGGCCAGCAGTTCGTCATCCTGAACATGCCGGGCGCGTCCGGGCTGATCGGGGCCGAGCAGGTCGCGCGCGCCGACCCAGACGGCTACACGATCGGCGGCTTCAACGATAGCATCATGACCATGGTGCCGAACCTGCAGTCCAAGATGCGCTGGGACATCTTGAAGGATTTCGAACCGGTGTCGCTGGTCGCAACCGTGGAGTGGGGACTGATCACCGGCAATCAGACGAGCTACAGGAGCGCGGCCGACCTGATCGCCGCTGCCAAGGCCGCACCCGGCAAGATCGATTACGGAAGTGGCGGGCCCGGCAGCCCGCAGCATCTGGCGATGGCGATGTTTGCCTCCGCCGCGGGCATATCGCTCACCCATGTGCCCTATAAGGGCGCCACGCAAGCCGCGACCGACGTCGCCGCCGGCCAGATCCCGGTCGGCTTTCAGGGGCTCGGGACCGTCGCGGCGCTGGTGCGCGGCGGCCAGCTCAGATTGATCGGGGTGACGACCGAAAAGCGCCTGCCGCAATTCCCCAACGTGCCGACAGTCTCGGAATCAGGGCTGCCTGGCTTCCTCTTCAACTCCTGGTTTGCGATGCTCGCGCCAGCCGGGACACCGAAAGAAATCGTCGCACGGCTGAACGCCGAAGTCGTGAAGGCCATCGGCGATGCCGAGGTTCGCCGCAAGCTCGAGGAGCTCGGCTTTGCCGCGCGCGGCAGCTCGCCGGAGGAACTCGGCGCCTTGACGCGGGCTCAGCTCGCCAAATATGCCCGCGTGATCAAGGAAATGGGCATCGCCAACGAATGAGGCGAGATGCCCGGTTTTGGCACCCTGGGAATGTTCATTTGTATACATACAATCTCAAGTGGTTCATTCACTTGTTAAGATTTTCGCTCAATACATCGCATCGGCGAGAAATCAGCGTGCGGCCTGCGGCCATAGATCACTTGGTCGGTCTCTTCCAGCTTGCTATGGTCGTGCCGGGTGGTCCGCAATTTGGCTAAATTCTTGCAAGCAAATTCTTGCAAGGTGGCCGCTCGGTCCATCTTCCTTCTATAGGCCTCCACCGCCGGTGGTCGCGTGCTTTCCGGCGAGAAAAGGCAATTGGTGAATGGCTCCAGAGAGGCCCATAGCTGACGTCGTCCGCGGCCTGGACAAGGCGGGAGATACGCGTCGCGTGGTGAGCAGCAAATTGTCGGTGCTGCACCAGCACCCGTTTTTCTGCGATCTCGAGCCCGAGGCGCTGGATCAGCTCTGCCGCTATGCCAAGCACACCACGTTGAAGCGCGGCGCCACGATCTTCTGCAGGGGAGATCCCGGCAACAGCCTGTTCGCGGTGATTTCCGGCACCGTCAAGATCAGCATTTCCTCGCCCGACGGGCGCAATGCGATCTTGAATCTGATCGGCGCCGGCGAGATTTTCGGCGAAATGGGGGTACTCGGCGGAGCGGCGCGGTCCGCCGACGCCACCGCCAATACCGCTTGCGAGATTTTCGTCATCGACCGGCGTGACTTCCTGCCTTTCGTGAAAAGCCAGCCAGCGCTCTCGATGAAGTTCATCGAGTTACTCTGCGTGCGGGTGCGACGGACCAGCGAGCAGGTCGAACAGATCATTCTTCAGAACCTGCCGGGCCGGCTCGCCAGCGCGCTCATCGGTCTCACGGAAAAGCGCAAGCTTGAGCCGGGCAGCCATACGATCGCGATCACCCAGCAGGAGATCAGCGAGATGGTCGGCATGACGCGCGAGAGCATCAACAAGCAGTTGCGAGCCTGGGCCAACCGGAACTGGGTTCGCCTCGAGCACGGCGCGATCGTCGTGCTGGATGTCGCATCGCTCCGCGAAATCGCCGAGGCCGGATCGGACGAGGATGCATAGTCGCGCGCTGCACGCGTTGCGATAGCTTGTTTTTATCCTCGAGAAATTTGGTGTCAGCCGGCGCCGGAACCTCCGAGAACAATTCCGAAAAAATGTGATTCAGATCGCATTTCCGCGTGGAGCCCTGCGCTATCAGCATCGGTGCAACCTGTCGGGAGGCATCCATGCAGCGTTCTCCGAACGATTTGAACTGCTCCGACCGCCGCTTCTTGTGGAGTTGGACCGCGGCCATTCTCGCCGTCCACGGGGTTCTTCTCCTGGTGCTTGCCAGTATTTTGATATTCCATCCGGGCGCTTCGGAATGGATTTCGCAGGCAGTGCAGGCCGAATTCGTTGGTGGTCCGCCGCCAGTAATTGTGCCGACGCAAATTGCTCAGCCGGGCGGGCAGGTGCGCGTCGTCAGGACCGACTAGAGCAGACGAGTTGATCCGGTGGGTAAGGTCGAAATAAGGGTGCGCCCCCTAAGGGCATGTTCGGTTCATCCAACCACATTGGCGCCGCGTTCGATCCCAAACTCCACGTCGACCAGTTCGCGCGAATGATTCATGTCGGATTGCGCCAACAGGAGGGCAAGGTTCTCGCCCCGCAGCGACGCCAGGACCTCCGACAACCGCTCGGAAAGCGCGGGCGCAATTCCCTCGAACGGTTCGTCGAGCAAGAGACATTTGGTGCCGACGCCGAGCGCGCGGCCGAGCGCCACCAGCTTCTGCTGACCACCGCTGAGCAACAGCGCCTTGCGGCTGCGCATCTCGGCGAGTTCGCCGATCATCCCGTAGACGAAGTCGAGCCGCGCCTTGCGGTCGAGATGTTTTGCCACCCACAGCGGCAACAGGATGTTTTCCTCGACGGTGAGCTGGGGCACCAAGCAGCGGTCTTCCGGCATGTAGCCAATTCCGAGCGCGGCACGCGCGTGACGCGGCCGCGCCGACAGATCGGCGCCCTCAAAGCGCAGGGCGCCCCGCGCCGGCTTCAGATGCCCCATGATCGCTCGCATCAGCGTTGTCTTGCCGGCGCCGTTGCGGCCGACGAGGCTCACCATGGCGCCCTTGGCTACATCCATGGAAAAACCGCGCAGTGCCGTCATCGAGCGGATATCGACGACCAGATTGTCGATCTCGAGCAGCGGCGGTGTGGCGCTCATCGCACGCCCCCGGTGACATAGCGGCGCACCTCCGGATTTCTCAGGACATCTTGCGGGTTGCCGTCGGCCAGGATGCGGCCCGAGTAGAACGCCACCACCCGGTCGGCATAACGACTGACGATCTCCATGTCGTGCTCGACGAACACGATGGTTGCGGCGTCAGGCGCAACGGCATGGATGACGCGGTCCATGGTGGCGAATTTCTCTTCCGCCGAGACGCCCGAGGTCGGCTCGTCCAGCAGCAGCAGTTTGGGCCGGCGCACCAGAGCCATCGCAATATCGATAAGCTTGCGGACGCCGCCGGCAAGCTCGGAGATCGGGCGGTCGGCGAGATTGGCAAGCCCAAACCGTTGCAAAAGTTCGATCGCCTTGTCGCGGCGGCCTTGCGCCTCCGCCGGCGAATGCAGCGAAAGCCAGCGTGCATGCATTCCCGCGACAGCCACGGCGAGATTCTCGGCCGCGGTGAGATCGATGAACAATTGCGGGATCTGAAATGAGCGCGAAATGCCGAGTTGCGCCACGCGTCTCGGCGTCCGCCTGCCGATGTCGACCCCGTCAAGCCAAATCGAACCGCGATCGGGCTTCATATATCCGGTGACCATGTTGACGAAGGTTGTCTTGCCGGCGCCGTTGGCGCCGATCAGGCTGACCTTTTGGCCGGGTGCGATGTCGATCGAGAGGGCGTCCGCGGCGACCACCGCGCCAAACCGTTTTTCCAGACCGCGCACCGACAATACGGGGTTCACGACGCTACCCCTTCTTCGGCCGCGGCTGACGCCGCAGCGGTGGGCTCGGTCCTTTTGCGCCGTTGCCGGGTCCAGAGCGAGCCGATGCCGCGCGGCAGAAACAGGATGACGGCGAGCAGGAAGACACCGAGCACGAGCTGCCAGGTGTTGGGAAGATAAAGATTCGAGAAAGAACGAACCAATTCGAGCGCGAGTGAAGCTACGAATACGGCGGAAACGCTTTGATATCCCGCGAGCACCGCGACAAAGACGAATTCGCCTGATGTGGTCCAGTAGGCAAATTGCGGGTCGATATGCCGTTGGGCCATCAGTGCGAACGCGCCGCTGGTGCCGGCAAAGGTCGCCGCGATCACGAAGTTGATGGCGGTAATCCGGTTGGCCGATATGCCGAGATACTCGACGCGCAAATTGTTTTCCCGAACCGCGAGGCTGGCAAGGCCGAATTCGGATTGGAACAGAATTTTTGCGGCGATGCCGGCGAGCCCGGTGGTGACGACCGAGACCGCGTACAGCATGAAATCCGCTTCGCGCGGGTCGACAAAACTGATGCCGAACAGGGTCGGACGCACGACATTGAAGCCGTCGGATCCGCCGAGCACGGTGGTTTTCACCAGCGCGCCGTAGAACACCATCGACAGCGCGAGCGTCAGCATGCCGAAGAAAATCCCGCTGTAGCGGGCAATCAGCGGGCCAATCGCAAGGCCAAGCAGGCCGCCGCAGACGGCGCCGATCAGCATTTGCGCTACCGCGTCCGCGATGCCCCAATTGTTCGCGATCAGGGCGACACCGTAGCCGCCCGCGGCAAAGAACAAGCCCTGTCCGAATGACACGTTGCCGGTGCGCGCCAACACCACGATGCCGAGCGCGACCAGCGCGTTGGAGGCGGCAATGGTTGCAAGCGACAAGGTCCAGGTCGGCAGCACGCGGCCGAATAGTGTCGCAACGATCACCGGCAACAGCATGAGGAGGGGGTGGGCCTGCCTCATCAGATTCGCCTCGCCGTCTCGCGCTTGAACAGGCCCTCCGGGCGAAACATCAGCACCGCCGCCATGATCAGGTAGATCACGAACAATTCGGCCTGCGGCATCAGGTGCACGGAAGCGGCGCGTGCGAGCCCGACAAGAAGCGCGCCGATGGCCGCGCCCTCGACGCTCCCCAATCCGCCGATCACCACAATGGCGAAACTCAGGATAATCACGTCCGAACTTAAGCCCGGCTGCATCGATATCTTGGGCGCGGTCAGCGCGCCCGCCAGCGCCGCGAGCATCACGCCGAAGGCAAAGGCCGCCGCATAGACGCGGTTCACCCGGACGCCCATGCTGACGCTCATCTCCTCGTTGTGGATCACGGCCAGCACGATCTTGCCCATCACGGTGCGATTGAGGCCAAACCAGACTGCAAGGCCGATGGCCGCGGCAGTCGGGATCAGCAGGAGGTCGTAGCCGACGTAAGAGAGACCGGCGAATTCAACATTGCCGAACAGCTCGTAGGGCTGCGAAGCGTAGATCGGGTTGACGCCCCAGATCAGCTTGGTGGTGTCCTCCAGGATCAGAAACACCGCATAAGTCACCAGCAGCAACACCACTTCGTCGCGGCCGTAGAACAATTTCAGCATGCCGCGCTCAAGCAGGAAGCCAATGATCGATGCGATCAGGGCGACCGAAAGCAGCATCGCGACAAAGCCGAGAGCGGGCGGCAGGCTGTGGGCGGCGACGATGGTGACGGCGGTCGCCGCGATATAGGCGCCGAGCGCATAAAAGCTGCCGTGCGCGATATTGAGAATCTTGAGCACGCCGAACACCAGCGTCAGCCCGAGCGCAACGACGAACAGCCAGGACGCCTCGATCAGCCCGTCGAGAACAATCGTCAGAAACAAATTCATGCCGTCTTCATGCCGATCATCGCGAGCGAAGGCCAGGAAAAGTCGACAGGCAGATCGCTGCAGGCGACAGCGGCGCGAGCAGCCCGCTCACGCCGCTTTGCCATCGCTTCAGAGTCAGTCGCCGCTCAGTTGCACTCGCTCAGTTGCACTTGGCGCCAACCATTCCGCCCTTGATCCACTCGATCGATTTCACGCCCGCGGGCGGGTTGACGCATTCGGCCGCGAAGTACTGGATATCGACGAGATCGACGCGTCGCAGGTCCGGGTTGTACTTGGTGCGGCTGAAGGCGATCGGCTGGATCGCCTGATGGCCGTCGGCAAGCTTCATCTGGATCAGGCCGCCGGGCGATTGCCATTCCAGCCCCGTCATCGCCGCGATCAACTCATCGGTCGACGGTTTCTTGCCGCCATTCTTGGCCATGGCCTTTTCGACCGCGGTCTTCAATCCGAGGATCGACTGCGCGATGCGATAGGCCGCCTGAACCGGATAGACGCCATTGACGTTCTGGTAGCCCTTGAAGAACCAGTCGTTGATTGGCGATTTCTGCGACATCAGGCCATAGGCGCCGCGCGCACCGATAATGGTGCCGTCCGGCATCTTGTCGCCGAGCGGCGGCAGCACGTGATCGGCGGCTGAGAGCACCAACTGGCTGCGCTTGGGCAGGCCGCGCGGGGTGGCCTGCAGGATGAAGGCCTGCAGATCGCCGCCCCACAGGCTTGAGTAGACGACGTCGGACCCGGCGCTGACCAGCGCGGAGATTTCAGTGCCGTACTGACCGGCGCCGAACTTCGGCAACAGGTCGGCCTGCAGTTTGGCGTTGGGGTAAAGCTGTCCTGCGGCGGCGACAAAGTCGGCCCTGGAGTCCTGGCCCCAAGCGTAGTCCTGGTTGATGGCGGACAGCGTGTCCATCTTGATGTTGTTCGCCTTCATGTACCTGATGAGGCCGACGTTATCCATCGTGGCATGCGCGGCGGTGCGGAAGACATAGTTGTATTTCGCTTCTTCGAAGATGCGCGGCGTGCCGCAATCCATCAGCACCAGCATCTTCTTCAATTCTTCTGCGATCGGCGCCACCGCGAGGCAATCGCCGGAGCCGATGTAGCCGAGCACGACATCGACATTGTCGCGCTCATAGAGGTTGCGCAGCTCCTGCACCTGCTTGGTCGCGCCACCGTTCTCGTCGATCACGACCGGCTCGATCTTCATGCCGCCGAAGCCTACCTTGTCGTAAGGAGCGGGCGCCGACCCCTTGTTCAATTCGTCGACCACAAATTGACCGCCGTTGCGGGCTGGCACGCCAAAACTGTCTGCAGCCGGGCCGGACAGGAAGGTCACGATGCCGAGCTTAAAGCTGTCTTCTGCGTGGGCTGGCGCGGCAAGCGCGACGGGGCCAGCGATGGCGGCAGTCAGGAGCGCGAAAGACCAGCGGGTTCGCCGGAAATGATCCATGATTTTCTCCCTTGTCGGCGGTGGTCCCGCCTTAAGATTTGGCACCGGTTGCCCCGGTGTCGGTTGTCATGGAGAGGAGTTTAGGCGGGCTTTTCCGGCGCGTCTATGGAGGCTCTCGCGGGTTCGGTTCTAGACCTTAGTCGTCGATGATCGCGACCGCCCGGGTCCAGCCGGCGGACGCGCGCTCGATCTTGACCGGAAAGCAGGACACCGTGAAGCCGGTCGAGGGCAAGAGCTCCAGATTGTGCAGTTTCTCGATGTGGCAATAGCCGATGTGGCGTCCCGCCTTGTGGCCTTCCCAGATCAGGCTCGCATCCCTGGTCTCGGCGTATTTCTTCGCGGTGTGGATAAAGGGCGCGTCCCAGCTCCAGCCGTCGATGCCGGTCAGCCGCACGCCGCGCTCGAGCAGATACATCGTCGCCTCATAGCCCATGCCGCAGCCGGAGATGACGTAGTCCTTCTGTCCGTATTTGGCGCCCGCGCTGGTATTGACTACGACGATCTCCAGCGGCGACAGCGTGTGCCCGATGCGCTTTAATTCGTTTTCGACATCCTTGGCGGTTGCGACATAGCCGTCCGGCAGGTGACGAAAATCCAATTTCACGGCGGGCTGCAGGCACCATTCCAGCGGCACCTCATCGATGGTCCATGAGCGTTGGCCGCGATTCATAGTGGGGTGAAAATGCCAGGGCGCGTCCAGATGCGTGCCGTTATGGGTGGAGAGGTTCACCTGCTCGACGGCCCAACCCTGACCGTCCGGCAGATCCTCGGCCTTCAGCCCTTCGAAGAACTGCAGCATCCGCGGCAGGCCCTGCTGGTGGTCGATGTACTGGATGGTCGGATGGTTGCCGGGCGGATCGGCCGGCACATCGTTCTGCAGCGGTACTGAAATGTCGATCAGCTTTCGCGCCATGGTTTCCTCCGGGTTCTTGATTGGATCAGACCGGCCTCACATCCCAAACACCGCCACCGCGCGGATCGGCGATGCGGTGCCGTCGCGCCACTTCATCGGCAGGCCGATAAAGGTGAAGGGGCCCTGGCCGAGCAGCGCCTCGAGATTGCACAGGCTCTCGATATGGGTGATGTCGAGATCGAGGCATGCCTTGTGGACGAACAGGTTCACATCGCCCATCGGGCCAGGCCGCATCGAATCGATGCCGAAATGCACGATGCCTTGTCGGGCGAGCCATTCGGTCGCGGCGACATTCACGCCGGAATTGTCGGTCGAATATTCCTTGCGCGGGAAGGTGCGTTGGTGATGGCCGGTGCAGAGCAGGACCGTGCCGCCCTTCGGCACGCCCACGCCTGCCTTCTTCACCGCCGCCTCCAGATCGGCGGGCGCAATTTCCGCGCGGGGTGCAATATGGCGGAGATCAAGGCAGATACCCGGCACGATGCATTTTTCCAGCGGGTATTGGTCGATCGAGATGCCGCGCGGCCCAAAATGCCGGGGCGCATCGATATGCGTGCCGCCATGGTCGGGCATCGAGATGAACATCGAGGCAAGCCCGTAGACATTGCCGGAGTCGGCAAGGGCATCCTCGTGGTTCTTCCAGACGCCATGGATGATGGGCGGATGGCCGGGATAGGTCGGAGTGCGATGATGGAGTTCGCGGCTGAGGTCGACGATTTTCACGAGATTTTGGCCTTTGAGGGGGGAGGGCGGGGAGGCCCCTGACCGTCATGCTGGCGCGTTTCCGCCGCTACTGCAAGACGGTCACGCCTTCATCGCAGCACGTGCCGCGGCAGCCATAGCGATATTTCCGGAACATAGGTGACAAACATCAGTACCAGGAACATCACCGCGTAGAACGGCCAGATCTTGCGCATGACCTGTTCGATCGTGACCTTGCCGACCGCGCAGCCGACGAACAGGATTGATCCGACCGGCGGATGGCAGAGCCCGATGCCGAGATTGAGCAGCATGATCATGCCGAAGTGAACTGGATTGACGCCGAAATTCTGCATCACCGGCAACAGGATCGGGGTCGCGATCAAGATCGACGGCGCCATGTCGACAAGCGTGCCGAGCACCAACAACAGGATATTGATCAGGAACAGGATGACGTATTTGTTGCTGGAGATCGACAGGAAGAACGCCGTCATCTTTGCCGGCATTTGCGTCAGCGCCATGATGTAGCCGACGCTGGACGCGCAGGCGATCAAGGTCAGCACCATCGCAACCGTGCGCAGCGTCCGGTGCAAGAGAACCGGCAGATCGCGCCAGCGATAATCGCGGTAGATGAACATCGTCACGAAGAACGCCCACAGGCAGGCCACCGCGCCTGCTTCGATGGCGGTGAAGATGCCGCCCAGGATGCCGCCCAGAATGATGACCAGGGTGATCAGCCCCCAGGCGGCATCGATGGTGATCCTGACTGCGTCCTTGGCCGGCACGGTCTGCCCGCGCGGATGGCCTTCCCGGTAGGCGACCACAAGACACAGGATGATCAGCGAGAACCCGAGCAACAGGCCGGGAAACACGCCGGCCATGAACAGCGCGCTGATCGAGATCGTGCCGCCGGTCGCGAGCGAATACAGCACCGCATTATGGCTGGGCGGGACCAATAGCGCCTGCACCGACGCGGTGATGGTGAGATTGGTTGCGAACACGCGGGGGTAGCCGCTCCTCTCCATTTGCGGGATCATCACCGAGCCGATTGCGGACGTATCGGCCACGGCTGATCCGGAAATGCCGCTCAGGAATGTCGTCGCCAGCACGTTGACGATCGAAAGACCGCCGCGCAGCCGCGTGAATCCAACCAGCACGTCGGCAAACGCGACCAGCCGCCGCGCCATGCCGCCTTCGGCCATGATCGCGCCGGCCAGCACGAAGAACGGGATCGTCAGCATCGCGACCTTGCTGACACCGTCGGAAATTTTCAGCATCAAGGCTTCGAGCGGAATGCCGATCGAGAGCGCGCCTGCGATCGCGGCCATCGCCAGCGAATAGGCGATCGGCATGCCGATCACGAAGCAGACCAGCATCGTCCCAAGCAGGATGAGGATATCCATTGGTCTGCCTTTCAACCGGTCATTCGAACGGTGCGGTTTCCGCGTGATGCGCAAGCGGATCTGGCGGAAGCCCAAGGAAAATGCGTTCGATGATGAACAGCAGCAGGCAAGCGCCGCCGACCGGGATCGGCAGGTAGGTGACGCCGACCGACAGGAACGGGAAATCGGCGATGCTGTTGTGCCAGGTGATTTCGACCAGCCGCTCGCCCCAGACGATCATGAAGATCGCGATCAGCGCCATCAGGAGCTGAACGACGATGTCGAGCAGGGCGCGCCATCGCTCCGGCAATTGGTCGGCGAAATAGGAGATGTTCATGTGCAAATTGAGCCGGTAGGCCGCCGCGGCGCCGACGAAGGTCAGCACGATCGTCAACAGCACCGCGAGCGGTTCGGGCCAGGATGCGGCGCTGTTGAGCACGTAGCGCGTAAACACCGCCCAGGGGATGATGGCCGAGATCAGGACGAAGGCGGTGCCGCCGACGATGACGCACACGAGGTAGAGAACGTCCATCGTTCGGCGGAACAGTCCGGCCATTTTCAAGATTCCCGATTTGCCAGATCAAGCGATCCGTTCGTTCAGATCGCCTGAATGCGCTTGATCATGTCCTGGTATTTCGGGCCGTATTTGTCCCACACCGGCTTGACCGCATTCTGGAACGGCGCCTTGTCTGATATCTCGACGATCTCGCAGCCGGCGGCTTTGGCCTTCTCCATCGCCTGTTGTTCGTATTTTTTCCAGAGCTCGCGCTCTTCCAGTTGCGCCTCGCGGGCAAACTTCTGGATCAGGCCCTGGTCGTCGCTCGAAAGCGAGCTCCATGCTTTCTTCGAGAACAGCAGCACTTCGGGAATGATCAGGTGTTCGCTAAGCGAGTAGTATTTCGCCGCGGTGTAGTGATTGCTGAAGACGTAGCTCGGCGGATTGTTCTCGGCGCCGTCGATGACTCCGGTCTGCAGCGCGCTGAACACCTGGTCATAGCCCATCGCGACGCCGTTGCCGCCGAGTGCGTTCATCATGTCGACGAAGATCGGATTGCCGATCACGCGGAATTTCAGGCCCTTGAGGTCCTCGACGGTCTTGATCGGCCTCTTGGTATTGTAAAGGCTGCGCGCACCGGAATCCATCCAGCTCAACGCGACCAGTCCGGCATTGGGACTGGCCGTGATCTTGTCGAGCAATTCCTGCCCGATCGGCCCGTCCATCATCCTTTGCGCGTGTGCCGTGTTCTTGAACAGGAACGGCATGTTGACGACATTGATATCGTCGACGATGGGACCCATGGCTCCGACGCTGACCCGCACCATCTGGATGGCGCCGATCTGGGTCTGCTCGATGGTCTCCTTCTCGCCGCCCAGTTGCATCGCTGGAAACATCTGCACCGAGAGCCGGCCGTTAGTGGCAGCCTCGAGCTTCTTGCCAAGGCTTTCGGTCGCCGCCACGGTCGGATAGCCGGCGGGCTGGACATCGGACGCCTTGAAAACCGATTTTGTCTGCGCACGCGCGAGCGAGAGCGGCTGCAACGCGGCGGCCGCTCCAAGTCCGGCACTCAGCTTGATAAAATCGCGGCGTTTCATCTCAATCCTCCCATTGTGTCGCTTGTTCTTCAGTGTTGTTTCGCGGCACTTTATTTGCGGCCGCGTTGTTTTGTCTTGCTAAGGTCGTTCGTCGAAAAACTCCGGATTGATATGTTGGGTGGCGGAGATGTCGCCAAGAAGCCGCTCGAGATGGGCTCCCATGGCACGCCTTGCGCCTTCCGGCTCGTGTTGTTCGATCGCGGCCAGGATGACCGCATGCTCGGCGATCACCTGCGCCATCCGTCCCGTCTGCGGCAGGGTCAGCCGCCGGAAGCGATCAACGTTGACCTTCACCTGCAGGATCAGCGTCCAGATCCCGGGATATTTTGCGACTTCCGCGATGGTGCCGTGGAATGTCTCATCCGCCTGATGAAAGCCGTCACGGTCACCGGCGGCGTCTGCCTCTCGCTGACGTTCCAGGATCGAATGCAGGGTGAGTATCTGGCTTGATGTCGCGCGCTCCGCGGCGAGACGCGCGGTGGTTTCCTCCAGCGCCTTGCGGATGATGATGGCCTCCGGCAGCGCGGCAAGCGGAATGCGCGAGACAAAGATCCCCGACTGGGGAAATATGTCGACCAGGCCTTCGTCGGATAGTTTGAGGATGGCTTCGCGGACCGGCGTTCGGCTCACCCCGTAGGAGAGGGCGATCTCGGCTTCCGAGATCACCACGCCGGGGCGGCGCTCCAGCGATACCAGTTCGGCCCGAAGATCCGAATAAATCCGAGCCGAAGCAGTGGCCGCGCGCGGCCGGCCGTTGCGGCGGGGGCTGGCGTTCGCCGAACGAACCGGGGCTTCAGTTTTTTTAGTCGCGCGCGCGGACATGCTTGGCTCTGGCAATTGATATATTAGTATATGAGCCTTCCGGCAAGACAAATCGAAAAAGCGCGCCGCCCTTTGTGGGCAGCGCGCGAGGCCCCAATTTTCGTGACGGCTATCGCAAGCTCGTCAGGTCGCGGGCACGGCTTCGATGACCTCGAGATCGGCCGTGAGCTTCTTGCCCTTGGTTTCAGGCCCAAGAAGCACGGAGATCACGACGATGACCAGGAACAGCATCGTGCTGATCATCATCGGCATGGCGAAGCCCATGTTCATCTGTACGGCAAAATAGGTCAGCACTGGCGCTATCAAGCCGCCCCAGATCGCCCCTTGATGATAGACAAACCCGGACGCGGTTGCCCGCACCTCGGTCGGGAAGCGCTCGGACAGATAGCTTGGGTTTTGTCCGTAGATCGAGCCGCCGAAGATGCCTTGCAGGATGAACCCTCCGACGATGTAGGTCGGATCCAAGGTCCACAGATAGAGCGGCGTCACGAAGATCGCGATCGTGGCCGGTATGATGATTCCCGGCCGGCGTCCCCAATGGTCGGAAACCACGCCCCACATGGCGCTGCCGACGAAAACGACGATGTTGGCCCAGAACAGCGGCTTGGCCACCATCAGCGGCGTCCAATGCAGTTCCTTCTGCAGGTAGGCCGAGAACAGCGCCCAGATCGAGTAGTAGACGCAGAACGCGCTGCCCATCCACAAGCAGGCGGTCAGCGTGTTGGTGAGCAGGCCGCGCTTGAAGATCGAGAACAACGGCGCCTTCACTTCGGCCTTGCTCTCCCGCTGGATCCGTTTGTTGGTGACCCAGACCTCCGGTTCCTTCACGTAATATCTGATCCAGACCACGGCGAGCGCCGGCAATATTCCGATCCACAACAGACCGCGCCAACCGATCAGGTCGAACAGGAAGCCATAGGCGGCCGCCGATAAAGCGAAGCCAAGACCCCATGAGCCCTGGAGGATGCCGCTCATGAACCCGCGGGACCGCGCCGGCCAGGATTCCATGGCAAGCGCTGCGCCGGCCGGCCATTCTGCGCCCATTCCGATGCCAAGCAGTGCGCGGAAGAAGAACAGAAAAGCAAAGCTCGGCGAAAAACCTGCGATGAAGTTGCAAAGCGAATACCAGAGGATGGAAATCATCAGCGGGGTCTTGCGACCCATCCGGTCAGCCATCCAACCGGCAGCGGTTGCGCCCACCAGGCGCATCCACAGCGTAATCGTGAACACGGCGGTGACCGCCGTTAAAGGCACGTCGAATTCCTTGGCGATCGGCACCATGATCAAGAGGAAGATCGTGAAATCGAACGCATCCAGGGTCCAGCCGAGCCAGGCGGCGATATAGGCATTCCACTGGTCTTTGGTCGGCTCTTTCCACCAGGGGATATTCGCAGAAGCATCAAGCGTGGTTGACATGGCATCCTCTACTGTTGGTTTCGGATCACATTTCCAGCGCGCAGCGGCCATTCAAAAAAAGATTGCCGACCGCTTTTCGAGGCGGCGCGAAATCTTTTGGAATGTGTGAACGGCGATGGAGACCGAAAAAGCCAGCGGTCTCTTGAGACGTCATGCCTGCCGACGGCAGCAAACCCTGCTTAGCGCAACGGGAGTTTCGGCACGTCCCCGCCTGAGAACAGGTGGCCCCAGACTTGGCAGCCTAGCTGGCACTGCCGCCCGTCGCAAACGGTAAGGGGTGTTGTCTATTTTTGGCGCTGCGGAAGCCCGCGCGGCTCCGCAACTCTTGTCGATCGGCATCAGTCAGCAAATCGATCAGCAGGCGAGCCTGCTTTGCGTTGGCGGCCTTCGTGGTCACGGCGGCCGTATACATGGTCGAAAGCTCGCATCCGACCGGGAGCGATCCCGAGAGCACGACGCCTTCGGTAGCGATGATCTCGGTCGATTGGGTGCAGCCGATCGGTCGCTTGGCATCGGATGCAGCGAGATGCTGCATTGCGGTCGCGCCGTTCGGATAGATTTTTAGCCGCGCAGCCACCGCGTCCGCGACGCCGATCTGCGCCAGCACTTTTGCGACATGAATGCCGGCGGTAGAGACCTTCGTGTCCGGCACGAAGATCGCGTCCGATGCCAATAGCGCCTCTCGCAATTCGGCTTGATCCCTGACCTTGACCAAGGGATCGCCTTTGCGCACGGCGAGTGCGGTCTCGACCAGGCCGACATCGGTGATCGAGGCGGGGACCACAAGCTTTTCTTCCGCGAGTTTGGCGACAAGCGCCGCCGTCAGGATCACGATGTCGGTCGGCGTGGCCTTGCGCAGCTTTTCGGCCATGGCTCCGACCGCGCCGAATTCTCCTGTGATGTCGAGGCCGGTCCGCGCCTTGAAGTCGGGCGCAAGGCTTGCGACCAGGCCCTGCGCCGCGCCGCCGCTCAGGATGTCCAGGCTGGCCATCAAGAACGTTCCATCGCTGCGATCAGGCTGTCGCGCGTGATCGGCAGATCGCGAATGCGCACGCCGAGCGCATCGTACACGGCGTTGGCAATGGCCGCGGTAACCGGACCGTGCGCGGCCTCGCCGGCGCCGACCGGCTCGATGTCACTTCGCTGGATGACTTCGACCACGACTTCCGGCACTTCGCTGAAGCGAAGGATCGGATACTCCGTCCAGCTGCCAGAGGTGATGCGCTCGGAATCGAAGCGGACGCGTTCCTTCAAGACCCAGCTCGTGGCCTGGATCGCGCCGCCCTCGATCTGGTTGATGACCCCGTCGGGATTGATGGCTTCGCCGACGTCGACCGCAAGCGTCAGCCGTTTGACGCGGATATCTTCATCGCCTTCGATCTCGGCTATGGCAGCACAATAGGCGCCGGTGTTCTTGTAACGCGCGAAGCCTGCGCCATGGCCTGCGCCGGGCTTTTTCGCAGGCTTCCAGTTCGCCCGGCGCGCCGCGGCACGGATCACATCCTTGGCGCGCTCATCCCGAAGATGCCGCAGCCGGAATGTTATCGGATCCTCGCCGCGTTCGGTTGCAAGCTCGTCGAGAAAAGACTCGATCGCAAATACATTGCCCTGCGCGCCGAGCGTCCGCAGCGCGGAGGTGCGAACCGGCATGGTCAGGAGACGATGGCTCTCGATCTTCCATGATGGAAAATCATAGAGCGGGATGGAGTTGCGGTCGCCGCCGCCGCCATTGGCCTGCGGCGGATTGGCTGAAATGATGCGCGGGAACGGATTTTCGATCTCGAAGCCCGCCAGCAGCGCCGGCTGCGCTGCGCGTCCCGGGCGCGCGGCGTGACCATTGCTCCAGATCGAATGGCGCCAGTTCACGATCTCATTTTGGGTATCCAGATCGGCCTCGATCTCGATCGCCATCGCCGCACCAAACGGCGCGTGGGTCATCTCATCCGCGCGCGACCATTGCACCCGCACCGGCCGGCCACCTGCCGCTCTTGCCAGCAGCACCGCATCGAGCGCGACATCGTCGGCGGCGTTGTGACCGTAGCAGCCGGCGCCCTCCATATGTTCGACCGTGATATTCTCGACCGGAATTTTGAGAACCAGCGCGAGATCGGCGCGGAGCAGATAGACCCCCTGGCTGTGGGTCCAGACATGGACGTGATCGCCGTTCCATTGCGCCATGGCGCAGGAAGGCGCGATCGACGCATGCGCGATATAGGGGCGGGTATATTGGCGGCGCATTGTCCGCAGCCCGCTGGTCGTTTTCGGCGACGCTCTGGTGTCGATGATGGTCGACTCCACCGGCTGTGCCTTCAGGAATGCGGCGAGGTCGTTCTCATCGGGCAACGCTTCGCCTGCGGCCCATGTCGCACCCTTGCGCAACGCTTTCAGCGCGGCCTCGGCGCCGTCTTCGGTCTCGCTGACGACGCCTGCAAAACTGCCGTCGCGGACAATTGCGACAAGACCCGCGACGGCGCGTGCCCCGCCTTCGCTGAGCCCGGCAAGCTTTGCCCGCGACCGCTCCGGCCGCAGCACGCGGCCATGCAGCATCGAGGGCAGGGTACAATCGTGAATGAAGCGCGGACGCGCAAAAACCTTGTCGGGAAGGTCGAGACGCTGGACCGATTGTCCGGCCAATGCGCGCCTGGTGGCCGATTTCGGCGCGGCGTCCATTGTCGCATCGCGATCGAGCGAGATTTCGTCGGCCAGTTCCCAATAGCTCGTTTGCACGTTGCCGGGTCCGGAAATCGTGCCGTCGCTGATGTCGAGCACGTTCGCATCGATCCCAAGGCGATCGGCCGCGGCGTCAAGAAAGATCTGGCGGATTTCGGCGCAGGCCTGGCGGATCGCGCGCCCCGATTGCTGGATCGACAGGCTGCCGGAGGTGACGCCTTCATTGGGGCTTGCCGCGGTCGAGGCGCGGACCATCTGCACGCGGCCGATATCGACATCGAGTTCGTCGGCGGCGATCTGCGCGAGCGCGGTGACGATGCCCTGTCCGATTTCGACCCTGCCGGGCGACAGCGTCACCTGTCCCTCGCTGGAGAATTTCACCCAGGACGAGAGCTTCGGATTGGCCGCGAGGCTGACCGGTAGTTTTGGCGCGGCCTGGTTCATGGCGCGCTCATTTCGGCTGCCGCGCGCAGCACCGCGCGCACCATGCGGTTATGCGAGCCGCAGCGGCACAGATTGCGGTCGAGCGCGGCGCGCACGTCGGCGTCGGTCGGTGAGCGGTTTCGCATCAATAGTGCGGCTGCGCTCATCAAGATGCCGGAAACGCAATAGCCGCATTGCAGGGCCTGCTCGGCAATAAAGGCGCGTTGCAGCGGATGCGGGTGCTCGGCGCTGCCCAACCCTTCTATCGTGGTGACGTCCTTGCTCTCGACCGACCACAGCGGCGTGTCGCAGGAGGTCACCGCGCGATCGCCGACAATGACGTGGCAGGCGCCGCATTCACCCGAGCCGCAGCCGAAATGCGGACCGGTCATGCCAAGCGGTCCGCGCAGGATGTCGAGCAGCGAACGATCGGGATCGGCGTCGACGTCGGTTGCGACACCATTGAGGCGAAATCGAATGTTCGGCATTGCTGACTTCAGGCCCTATTTACGGCTTGTCGAATTTCTTGACGACTTCTGCCCATTTCACAATATCGCCGCGCAGGAATTTGTCGAATTCTTCAGGAGTCATCGACATCGGAATCGCACCCTGTTCGGTCCAGAGTTTGACGATATCCGGCCGCCTCACCGCTTCGTTCACAGCCGCGTTGAGCTTGTCGATGATCGGCTTCGGCGTGCCTGAGGGCGCCATCAGGCCGAGCCAGATGGTGGCCTCATAGCCGCTAACGCCGGCTTCGGTGACCGTCGGCACGTTCGGCAGCACGCTCGAGCGCGCCTTGCCTGAGGTCGCGAGCGCGCGCACCTGATTTTCGCCGATATTGGGCGCCATCGCCGGCACCGCATCGATCATCATCTGCACCTGTCCGCCGATCACGCCAGAGCGCGCTTCGCCGCTGTTGCGGTACGGCACGTGCACGATGTCGATACCGGCCATGGCTTTGAACAGTTCGCCGGCCATGTGATAGGGCGTGCCCTGGCCGGAAGACGCGTAGTTCAGTTTTCCCGGCTGCGATTTCGCAAGCGCGATGAATTCGGCCAGCGTCTTGGCCGGTACGGACGGATGCACCACGATCACGAGATCGGAAGAGTTGACCGGCGCGATCGGCGCGAGATCGCGCATCAGTTCATATTTGCGCTGCGACAGCGCCACCAGCGACTCGTTTGCGGTTTGGGTATTCGACATCATCAACAGCGTGTAGCCGTCCGCCGGGGATTTGGCCGCTTCGAGCGTGCCGATCACGCCACCGGCGCCGGTGCGGTTCTCGACCACGAAGGGCTGGCCGAATTTTTCCTGCAGGATGTTGCCAAGCAGGCGTGCCGTGACGTCGGCGGGACCGCCGGCGCCGAAGGGGACGACGATCCTGACCGGCCGCGCCGGATAATCTTGCGCATGCGAAGGTGGTATAGGCGCCGCAGCCAGCATTGCGATCAACGCTAGCGCGAACCCAAACGCAAACCTCTGGCCCGTCATTTCCATCTCCCCGAAACGTCGTATTGGTTGCCGGTCAATTTAGCTGCAAGGCGAATGGACTGTCGACGACAGACTGGGTATAGGCGCTAGGAATAAAACATAATTGGCGGTGTACCTGACATCGCCCACAAGCGGGAAGAACGAGCCCATGAAGCATTCGAAGGTTTCGCGTCGCGGCGTGCTCAAGGGCGCGGGCGCTCTGCTTGCGGGTAGCGCACTCTCGACCCGTGTCATGGCGGCGGCGCCGCCTCCGGAGGCGGTCACGCCTGATTTGATCGAGGCGGCACGGAAAGAAGGCCAGGTCATCTATTACACTTCGACCGATCTGCCGGTTGCCGAGAAACTCGCCAAGGCGTTCGAGGCGAAATATCCGGGGATTGCGGTGCGCGTTGAACGCACCGGCGCCGAGCGCGTGTTCCAGCGTATCGGCCAGGAATATTCCAGCAACATTCACGCCGTCGATGTCGTGAATTCGTCCGATGCCGCGCATTTCATCGTCTGGAAGCGCGACGGCATTCTCGCGCCTTACGTGCCGGAGGAAGTCGCGAAATTTTATCCGGCCGAGCACAAGGATCCCGACGGACAGTTCGCGAGTTTTCGGGTCTGGCTCTCGATCATCGCCTACAACACCAATCTGGTGAAGCCCGAGGAAGCGCCGAAGAGCTTTGCCGATCTGCTCGATCCCAAATGGAAGGGCAAGATCGTCAAGGCGCACCCGGGTTACAGCGGCACCATCATGACCGCGACCTACCAGATGCAGCGCGATCTCGGCTGGAGCTTTTTCGAGCAGCTTGCGAAACAGAACATCATGCAGGTGCAATCCTCGGCCGACCCGCCGAAGAAGCTCGATCTCGGCGAGCGCGCCGTGATGGCCGACGGCAACGAGTACAATATCTTCCAGATGAAGGAGACCGGCCGCCCGGTCGAGCCGGTCTATGCCAGCGAAGGCTCGCCGCTGATCGTCGGGCCGAACGGCGTCTTCAAATCTTCGCCCAACCCGAACGCCGCAAAACTGTTTCAGTCGTTCTCCCTCGGCCGCGAGGCGCAGCAGATGATCATCGACGTCGGCGGTCTCCGTTCGGTGCATTCCGAAACCAAGGAGAAGGCCGGCCGCAAGCTGCTCAAGGACATCAAGACCATGAAGGACGATCCGGCGGCGGTGGAAAAGGAAGGCGACGCGATCAAGGCGCGCTACACCAAGATATTCCACGTTTGATCCGCCCGGAAACGGATCATGACGCCGGACTTGCCGAAAATCTCCGTCGCCGAAGCGCTCGCCGGGAAAATCGCAGCGCTGAAGCCGGGCGCGCTTCCGGCTGCGACCACGCGCAAATGCGAGGATTTGCTGATCGATGTCGTCGGTCTCTGCGTCACCGCGCGCAACGAGAACTATGTCAGGAGCGCCATCAATGCCTGCGACGATGACGGCCCGTGCACCGCGATCGGCCACGTTCGTACGCTCAATGCGGCAGGCGCGGCCTTCGTCAACGGCACCGCGGCGCATGGCGAGGATTTCGACGATACATTCGAGGGCGGCCCGGTGCATGCCGGCGCCGTGGTCGTGCCCGCGGTGCTCGCGGCCTGCGAGAAGCACAATCCCGACGGACGGATGGCGCTAATCGGGATCGCGGTCGGCACCGAGGTGCTGTGCCGTTTGAGCCTGGTGGTGCCGAAGGCCGTGCACAAGGCCGGCTTTCACCCGACCGCGATCTTTGGCGCCATGGGTGCCGCTGCCGGCGTCGGTGCCGCGCTCGGCCTCAATGCCCGGCAGATTGTGGATGCGCTCGGCATCGCCGGCAGCATGGCCGGCGGCATCATCGAATATCTCGCCGAGGGCGCCTGGACCAAGCGGTTGCATGCCGGCTGGGCGGCGCAATCCGGCATTCGTGCCGCGTTGTTGGCGCAAGCGGGCTTTGTCGGCCCGCGCACGGTGTTCGAGGGTGTCCACGGGCTGTTCCATGGCTTCGCACACACCACCCAGGGCGACTACGGCGCGTTGGT
>Ga0209526_10000288_pt1 | contig 31809 bp, 25 predicted proteins | sample JacPinW_OM2H0_M1_FD_188566 | JGI IMG/M metagenome (GOLD analysis project Ga0209526, IMG submission 188566) | Forest soil microbial communities from Algoma, Ontario, Canada - Jack Pine, Ontario site 1_JW_OM2H0_M1 (SPAdes) (version 2) | ecosystem: Environmental > Terrestrial > Soil > Boreal... | reverse complement strand
AGCCCCGCGCCCGCCATGCCGCTCGCCTGGACCCGCTGCGACCTGGTGCTGCCCGGTCAGCCCGCGTACTTCACCGTCATGCGGATCGCCAACGGCGGCGGCAAGGCGTCGCAGGCGATCAACGTCGCGCGGCACAACACCCTCGGCGCCCCCTTCCTGCAGGCCGGCTGCCGCATCCAGCTGTGCGCCGAGCGTTTCCTGGCTGCGCCGAGCGGCACCGAGTTCGACGACACCGGGCGCCTCGTCCCGGGCGCAGAATTCTCCAGCCTCGCCACCGCGCCGCTCCGCTCCGGCGGGACCGTCGATCTCGGCATCGTGCCCGGGATGGTGGGATGGACGGACTTCGTCACCGGAGCCGTACCTCCGCGCCTGGCGCTCGGCTGGAGCTGCGTGGTGAACCCCGAGTTGCGGCTGGCGTACGTCTGCTTCTTCCCCGGTCGGGCGGCGCTTCCGGCGGGAGAGATCGCGCTCGGCTTCAATGACCTCTGGCTCCAGTACGGTGGCCGGCCATTCACGCCTTGGGCGTTGCACGAGGGTGGAGCGGACCGGACCTTCTGCCTCGGCACCGAGAACGCGGTCGGCGCGTTCGCGAACGGGCTCGCCTACGCGCGGGCGGTCCCGCACATCCTCGACACCCCGACGACGGTCGAGATCCCGGCGGGCGAGCAGCGCACGCTCTGCTACGGGACGGCGCTCGTCGGCCTCGACGAGGCGCTGGTTCGCGAGGGAGTCACCGCCATCGAGGCCGAGCAGGGCGCGCTGGTCCTCAAGGGTGCGCGCGCGTCGCAGCGCGTCCCTGTGTCGGCCGACTTCGGCGCGGTCCGGGCGCTCTGCGCCCGGCTGGAGCGGCGCTGAGGGCGCCGCCCTCCGCAGAAGCCGGGGCGTCAGGCAGGCTCGTCGCGCAGGCGATCGAGCAGCACGGCGCCGAGGATGATGAGTCCCTTTACGAGCTGCTGGAAGTAGGGCGAGATGCCGAGCAACACCATCCCGTTGTTGATCACGGCGATGAGCAGCGCGCCGACCAGCGTCCCCCAGACGCTGCCGCGGCCGCCGTTCAGGCTCGTCCCCCCGATGACGACCGCTGCGATGACGTCCAGCTCGTAGCCCATGCCGGCGACCGGCTCGGCCGAGTTGAGCCGGGAGGTGAGGATGACCGCGCTTACCGCCGAGGTCACGCCGGCGAAGACGTAGACCATGGTCTTGTAGAACTTGGTCCGGACGCCGGACAGGCGGACCGTCTCCTCGTTGCCACCGATCGCGTAGGTATACCGGCCGAGCCGCGTCTCGCTCAGGATCACCGCGGCCAGGACGACGGTGAAGAGGAAGACCACGATGGGGAAGGGAATGCCGAGGAGGTCGCCGCCGCCGATGTAGCGAAACTGGGGGTTGAAGCCGCTGATGGGATAGCCCTGGCAGTAGATGAGGGTGAGGCTGCGGCCGATGCTCATCATCCCGAGCGTCGTGACGAACGGCGTGATGCGACCGACGGTGACGATGATCCCGTTGGCCAGGCCGATGGTCGCGCCCACGGCCAAAGCCACCAGGACGACCCAGGGCAGCGCCGCGCCGGCCTTCAACATGCCGGCGGCGAGCGCGCCGGCCACCGCCAGGATCGAGCCGACCGAGAGGTCGATGCCGCCGGTGAGGATGACGAACGTCATCCCCACGGCCATGATCCCGTAGATCGAGCTCTGCCGGATGACGTTCAGGATGTTGTTCCACCTCAGGAACACCGGCGACAACCACGCCAGGATGGCGCAGACGAGGACGAACGCGAACAGGATCCCGTAGTTCTTCAGCACGCGCTTGACGTCGACCCTCATCCCGACCGCTCCTTCCCGTTGGTCCAGCGGCGGTGCCGTCTCAGGAAGCGCGCTGCTCGTGCAGTCCGAGCGCGTAGCTCATCACCTGCTCGTCGGTGGCCTCGCCGCGCGCGAACTGCCCCACGATGCGACCGTTCCAGACGACCGCGATCCGATCGCTCATGTTCATGACCTCGATCAGGTCGGAGGAAACCATGATGATGCCGGCTCCCCTGGCGGCAAGCTCCTGCATGAGGCGGTAGATCTCGACCTTCGCGCCGACGTCGATGCCGCGGGTGGGCTCATCGAAGATGTAGACGTCGCAGTTGCGGACGAACCACTTCGAGAGCACGACCTTCTGCTGGTTCCCGCCGGACAGGTTCCGCACCAGCTGGCCGAGCGAGGGCGTCTTCACGCGGACGGCGTTCGTCACCTGCGCGACGAGCGCCGTGACCTCGCGCCGCCGGATGAACCCGGCGGTGCAGTGGAGGTCCAGGATCGCGAGGGCCACGTTGTCGAGCACCGACAGTCCGAGGACGAGACCCTGCTTCTTCCGCTCCTCGGGGATGAGGGCGATGCCCCGGTGTACCGCGTCGCGGGTAGACCGGATTCTCACCTCCCGCCCGTCCACGAAGATCCGGCCGGAGTCTCTCCGCTTGGCGCCGTAGATGAGCTCCACGATCTCGGTGCGGCCGGCGCCGACGAGACCGGCCAGTCCGAGGATCTCGCCCCGCCGCAGCGAGAAGGACACGTCGGTGCACACGCCGCGCTTCGAGAGCCCCTCGACCCGGAGGACCTCCTTGCCCGCCTCCACGCGATCCTTGGGGTACTGCTCGGTAAGCGCGCGGCCCACCATGTGACGGACGATCTCGTCGACGGTGATCCCTTCCACGGGCGCGGTGACGATGCGGCGGCCATCGCGGAGCACGGTGACGCGGTCTGCCACCTGCTTGATCTCCTGCAACCGGTGGGAGATGTAGATCACCGACACGCCGCTCCGCCGCAGGCTACGGATCACCTCGAAGAGGCGGTTCACCTCGCGGCCGGTGAGCGCGGCGGTAGGTTCGTCCATGACCAGGATGTCCGACCGGAGCGAGAGGGCCTTCGCGATCTCGACCACCTGCTGGTACGCGGGACCGAGGGTGTTCACCCGCACGCGCGGGTCGAGCGACAGCCCGAAGGGCTCGAGGAGCCTCTTCACCTCGGCCCACATCCTCTTCCAGTCGATGAACCCCCCCGGCCTGCGCGGCTCGCGTCCCAGGAAGATGTTCTCGGCGACCGAGAGGTACGGCACCAGGTTGAGCTCCTGGTAGATGACGCTCACGCCCGCGTCGATCATTGCGCGCGGGCCGGTGCCGGTCACCTTCTCGCCGCGCAGCCAGATCTCGCCCTCGTCCGCGCGGTAGACGCCGGCCAGGATCTTCATGAGCGTGGACTTCCCGGCCCCGTTCTCACCCGCCAGCGCGTGGACTTCCGACGCGTTCAGGTCGAGGTCGACGCGGTCGAGCGCGCGGACGCCGGGGAAGCTCTTGCTGATGCCGCTCATCCGGAGCAGTCGTTCCACCATCACCCCTCCCCAGCACCCGGGAATCGAAGGGTCGGTGCCGCCGGTACCCTTCCCGGCGGCATCGACCCAGGACTCACCGTGAAGCCCGGCCGTTACGGCGCCTGCGTGACCGGTGCCGGGTTGATGTAGACGACCTGCTTGGCCGGCTTCTTCTTGTCCTTCACGTAGTCGACCAGGTACTTGAGCGCGTCGCCGGCCTGTTTGCCGGGGAACTGGTCGATGGTGGCGTTCAGCTTCCCCTCCTTCATGTACTGGAAGGCGTCCGGGGTGGCGTCGAAGCCGATGGTCACCTTGTTCTTGATGCCCGCGGCCGACATCGCCTCGACGGCGCCGATGATCATCTCGTCGTTGGCCCCGAAGACGGCGTCGAACTGGGGGTACTTCTGGATTAGACTCTCCATCACGTTCTGGCCCTCGGAGCGGCCGAAGTTAGCCGTCTGGCTGACGAGCAGCTTCACGTTCGACTTTTTGATCACCTCGTCGAAGCCTGCCTTGCGGTCGTTGGCGGCGGAGGCGCCGGGCGTCCCCTCGAGCTCGATCACGCTGCCCTTGTTGCCGAGCTTGTCGATGATGAACTTCGCGGCCGCTCGGCCACCCTGGACATTGTCGGCGCCCACGTGGACCAGCACCGCGTCCGTGTTCGCCTTGCGGTCGACGGTCGCGACCGGGATGCCGGCCTTCACCGCGGCCTCGATGGCGGGTACGAGCGAGTCGACGGTCATGGGCGAGATCAGGATGGCCTGGACGCCCTGGGCCACGAAGTTCTCGACGTCGGCGGCCTGCTTGGACGAATCGTTCTGGGCGTCGGCGAACACGATCGTGGCGCCGAGCTTGGCGGCCGCCTTCTCCGCGTCGTTCTTCATGATGACGAAGAACGGGAATTTGAGCCCGGGGACCGTCATCCCGATCTTGATCGGGCCACCTGCCGCGCGGGCGGCCTGCGGCAGGACCATGGCGGCGAGAATTGCGAGCAGAGCTTTCTTCAGCATTGTTGCCTCCCTGGAAGGTTGGGAAACACCCGACGGGCGCCCGTGCAAGTTGTCGCGGCGGACAGACCGGGTCCTCTCGTTTTGTGCGTCGGTCGAACCATAGCAGCTGCGGGCAAACCCTTCGAGTGGTCTCCCTCCTTGTTCACCGTCCGCCCGCGGCGGGCGCCAGCTGCTGGGGACGCGGCCCGAAGTGCTTCAGGAGCACCAGCGGGTCGGCGTCGCTGGCGTTGGTGAGCTTCACGCCCGCCTTGGCGGCATTCGCCGTGACGAACACCTCGTCCTGCGTCATCTGCCCGAAGCGGATCATCGCGGGCGACTCGATGTCGAGCGCGCCCAGCTTGCCCTTGCCCTGGATGACGATCGCGCCATAGGGGCCGTCGTCACGGATGACGGCGGTCCGGCCGGGCAGGACGGTGAGCTCCTTGGCCGAAAACCACTCCGACTTGTAGACGATCCAGCTCTCCTCGTAACCCTCGGCGCGCATCTCCTCGACCGGCTTCACCGGCTTGGGCGCCATGAACCGGTTCTCGTAGAAGTAGGGGTCGACGTTCAGCTCCCAGTCGAGGATGCTCACCAGGTAGTCGAGGTCGTCCCGCCGCTCCTTCGGCACGTCCTTGAAGAGAAGCTCCTTGGGCGTGTAAACCTCCCAGACCAGCGACTGGAACATCGCGAAGACGTCGGAGGCGCGCTGCGGCTCGTAGGTGAGCAGCGAGCCCGGTGCGTGCAGGACCCCCGGTGGAACGTCCCAGCCGGTGCCGGGGCGCAGCCGGTAAGCCCTCGACAGATCCAGGATGCCGTTGTCGCCCTGGTCCCAGGACGTGAGGCAGCGCCTGATGTCCTCCTTCGCCGTCTTCGGGTGCAGGCCGAAGAAGGTGTAGGGGAACCAGCCGCCGTGATTGTTGAGCTGCTTCGGGAAGTAGTAGGCCTCGGGCTTGCCCTTGCGGCCCACGTCGGCGGCCCGCTCGTCGGTCTGGTGCACGTGGAACGGCAGCGGCTCCTGGTTGTCGAAGAACTTGCTGTACATCACCCAGCCGCCGAACTTCTTCATGACCTCGGGCCCGAGCAGCTCGTTCCCGCAGAGCTCAATGGCGTCCTTGAGCAGCACCTTCGCCGGCACGCCGTTCCCGGCCTCGATGTAGCTGAGCCCCTCGTCCGGGAGCGTCTCCGGTCCGTTGTCCGCCTTGGTGGTGGAAGCGAACCAGCGCTCGTCGATGCCGCCGCGATGTCCACCGAACGCATAGTAGTCGTTCGGGTGCAGCTTGAGCCGCTTCCCCGGTATGCAGAACGAGCGGGGCACCCAGCACGGCACGAGCCGCAGGACGCCGTTGCCCTTGTTCAGAGCGGTCTCGATCTTCTGCCTGTCAGTAGCCATTTTCTCGACCTCGCTACGTGTGGGGTTCGGCCACAGCCTGCCGCCCTGCGCGAGGGTTATCAGACAGGACGGGGGCCGCCCACAAGCGGCACCTCCGCTGCCATCGGTCACCCGCCGGCGACCGCCCGCAGCAGCGCGTCGCGCATCACCGCCACCGGCGCCGCCTTCCCGGTCCACAACTCGAACCCGATGGCGGCTTGATAGACCAGCATCCCGAGGCCATCCACCGCGCGCGCACCGCGACGGCGCGCGTCCTCCAGGAAGGGGGTGCTGGGGGCGGGGATGACGTCGCAGGCCACCAAGCCCGGCCCGATCGTGGCGTAGTCGAGCGCCGGCCTCGCCGCGACATCGGGAGGCAGCCCGATGGAGGTGGCGTTGACGAGGAGATCGGTGGCGCCCGGGACCGCGTAGGCGTCCGACCAGACGACCAGCTCGGCCCGCGCCGGGGTACGGGCGGCGAGCAGCTCGACCAGCGCCTGGCCACGCGCGGCCGAGCGGTTCACTACCGTCACCTGGGCCGCTCCGGCGAGCGCCAGCTCGACGGCGATGGCCCGGGCTGCCCCGCCCGCGCCCAGCACCACAGCGCGCTTCCCGCGAGCGTTCACGCCGGCGTCCTGGCTCAGCGCCCGCATGAACCCCTTCCCGTCGGTGTTCTCGCCGATCAGCCGGTCCCCGTCGCGTACCACGGTGTTCACGGCGCCCATGAGCGCGGCCGCGGGACGCACCTCGTCGAGGTGGCGCAGGACGGCCACCTTGTGCGGGATGGTGAGGTTGACCCCGCGCATGCGGAAGGCGCGGAGCCCGCGCATGGCGGCCTCCAGGTCCTCCGGCGCGACCTCGATGGTCAGGTAGCGCCAAGGCAGGCCCAGGGCCGCGAAGGCGGCCTGGTGCATCACCACCGTCGGGTTCTCGGCCACGGGCTGGCCGAAGACCCCGACCAGCTGCTCCAGGTAGACTCGCGATGTCGACATGACTGGGTCCGTGGGCGGCGTCAGCGGGTGAACGCCACCGCGTTGCCGGCGTCGACGTTGAGGATGTTGCCGGTGGACTTGCCCGACGCTTCGGAAGCGAAGAAGTAGATGCCCTCCGCCACGTCCTCCGGGAACACGCTGCGCTGAAGCAGGCTGCGCTTGCGGTAGAACTCCTCGACGTCGCCGGTGTCGATCTTGTTCGCGGCTGCTCGCTCCTCCCTCCACGAACCCGACCAGATCCTGGAGCCGCGGATGACAGCGTCCGGGTTGACCACGTTGACGCGGATCCCGAGCGGTGCGCCCTCCAGCGCCAGGCAGCGCGCCAGGTGGATCTCCGCGGCTTTGGCGGTGCAGTAGGCGGAGGCGCCGGCGGATGCGGCCAGCGCGTTCTTGCTCCCCACGAACACGATGCTGCCTCCCCGCCCCTGCTCCTTCAGCAGCCGGTAGCCGGTGCGCGCCACGAGGAAGTAGCCGGTGGCCAGCACGTCCATGTTCTTGCGCCACAGATCGAGCGTGGTCTCCTCCACCGCGGCGGCCGAGGCGATGCCGGCATTGGACACGACGATGTCGAGACCGCCGAAGCGGCGCACGGCGTCGCCGAATGCGGCCACGACCGCGCCCTCGTCGACGACGTTCATGACGACGCCGTGGACGACGTCCTTGCCGTGGCTCCGCGCCAGATCGGACACTGCCTGCTGCAGGGAGCTGGCGTCCACGTCCGCCAGGGTGACGCAGGCCCCCTCCGCCAGGAGCCGCAGCGCGGTGGCACGGCCGATGCCCCCTGCGCCCCCAGTGATGAAGGCGATGCGGCCGGCCAGGCTCCTGGGCTTCGGCATGCGCTGCAGCTTGGCCTCCTCGAGCAGCCAGTACTCGATGTCGAACGCGTCCTGCTCGGGCAAGCTCACGTACCGATCGACGGAGCTGGCGCCGCGCATGACGTTGATGGCATTGACATAGAACTCCCCCGCGATCCTGGCGGTGGCCTTGTCCTTGGCGTAGGACAGCATGCCCACCCCGGGGACGAGGTAGATGACCGGGTTGGGATCGCGCATCGCCGGGCTGTCGGACCGCTTGCAGCGCTGGTAGTACCGCGCGTAGTCGTTCCGGTAGGACTCGAGCTTCCCGTCGATCGAGCCCGGGAGCTTCTTCACGCCCCCCTCGGGATCGAGGTCGAGCACCAGCGGGCGGATCTTCGTACGTAGGAAGTGATCGGGGCACGAGGTCCCCAGCGCGGCCAGCCGCGCCAGGTCCCGGCTGCAGACGAACTGAAGGACCTCCGCGCTGTCGTCGAAGTGGCCGACCTTCGGCTCCTTCTCCATGATTTTGCCGCGGAGCACAGGCATGATCGCCTGCGCGACGGCCTCCCGCGTCTCCCGCGGAAGCGCCTCGGTCTTCGTTCCGCCAAAGGCCACGACCGACTGGCGCGAGGTCAGGTGATCCGCGGCGAGCTGGATGACTTGTAGCGTGCGCGCATGGCAGGCCTCGGCGGTGTCGGCCCAGGTGAAGAGACCATGGCCGGCGAGGACCACGCCCTGCGCATCCGGGTGCTCCCTGGCGAAGGCTCCGATCTTGAGGCCGAGGTCGAAGCCGGGGCGCTGCCACGGCAGCCAGCCGATCTTGCCGCCGAACAGCTCGGCAGTGAGATCCCGGCTGCGGGACGCGGCGGCGATCGCGATCACGGCGTCCGGATGCATGTGATCGACATGCTTGTAAGGCACGTAGGCGTGCAGCGGCGTGTCGATGCTGGCCGCGCGCGGGTTGAGATTGAAGGTGCAGTGCGGCAGGTAGCCCACCATCTCGTCTTCATGCTCGGGACCCCGGTAGAGCTTCTTCAGCTGCTCGAGCTTGCTCATGTAGAGAGTGGCGAAGCCGTCGAGCTTCATGCTCCCCAGGTCGCCGCCCGAGCCTTTGACCCAGAGCACCTCGACCTCGAGTCCGCTGAGCGGATCGCGCTGCATCACCTTGGCCGACGTGTTCCCGCCGCCGAAGTTGGTGATGCGCAGATCGGAGCCGAGGAGGTTCGAGCGATACAGCAGCCGTTCGGGCTCGCTCAGGGATCGAGCCTTCCCTGCATCCCAAAGGTTGGCGAGGCGGCTTGTCATGGATCTCCTTCCGCGTGGAACTATTGCGGGTTGAATGCCCTGTCGATGTCGGCGGCCTGCGCATCGTCGATCATCACCACGGCCCCGATGCTCCGGCACGCGATGAGCGCCCTGGCGCTGTATTCAGCCACTTCCAGCCGGTCGAATGCATTGATCGAGCTGCTCCCGGTAGCGATGACGCAATCGTTTTCCACCATCGCCAGTGGCGTTCCCTGGCTGAAGGTGGCGGCCGCCTTCTCGGGCTCGATGAAGGTGACGCCGAAGGGCAGCCTCGCCACGTGGCGGAGGACGATGTAGCTCTCCGGGATGGTCCGCGACTCGAAGTGTTCTCCGGTCACGGCGAAGGCCATGATGCTCGGAGGGCTGGCGCTGATGATCGAGTTGATGTGGGGGTGCTGAAGATAGACGTGCTGGTGCAGCCGCACGGACCGGCTCGGCGCCTTGCCCGCCTCGCGACGGCCGTTCTCGACGCGCACGAGGTCGCCGGCCTCCAGGTATTTCCGGTCCATCCCCTCCGGAGTGATCAGGAAGGACTTCTCGTCCAGGCGTCGCGAGAAGGTCCCCTGGGTGCTCGTGAAGAGCTGCTGGTCGCAGGCGCGGTGAACCAGGTCGCAAATCTCGGCACGGGCCTGCCTTTCGCCGCTGGCGTCGCCGCGCGGGCCGAGCTCGCTCATCTCGACCCCCCGCTTGCTCCGCCAGAGCTGGATCTTCTCCGGGGACAGACCCGTCGGCGTGCCGATCCGCGACGCGTCGATCTCCAGGCGGGCGCAGAAGTCGAGGGTCTCGAACGCCATGAAGGCCTTCGAGAGGCTCGCGGCGCCAGTCACGACGCCGTGGTTCTCCAGCATGACCGTGTTGCACCCCCGAGCGAAGACCCGGGCAATCTTCTCGCCCAGATCCTCGCTCCCCGGCAACCCGTACTCCGCCATGCCGAGCTCGCCGCAGACCGACGGAGCGTCGGGAATCAAGGAGGTGTCGGGCAGCTTCCGCACCAGGCTGAACGCGATCAGCGCCGGAGGGTGGGCGTGGACGATGGCCCTCATGTCGGGTCTGCCCCGGTACGTCTGCTGATGGAAGGGGAGCTCGACGGAGGGGCTGTGCTTCCCGATCACCTTCCCGTCGGGCTTGACCTGGACGACGTCCTCCGGCGTGAGAGTGCCTTTGTCCACCGCCCGCGGAGTGATCCAGATGTCCCCGTTCGCTTCCAGGATGGAGAGGTTTCCACCCGACGTGGTGGTCATGCCATCGGCGTAGATGCGCTCCATGATCATGACGATTCGCTGGGCAGGGGTCAGCAGCTCCAGATTCATTCGCCGGGTCTCCGGGTGCCTTTCGGATCCATGTCAAGCGCGTCCGCTCAGGACTTCGCGCTCGTAGTTTCGCACCAGATCGAGCCAAACGAGGCCGACGGGGACGCCCTGCCTCTCGCAGTAGTGGTCCCAGACCGCAGCCCACGGCATCGACTTCTGCTCCTCGAACATGGCGAGGCGCGCCGTGCCGTCCCATCGCCCTTCGGCGGCGGCCAGGCGTGCCCCGGGCTCCAGCAGCGCCCGCAGGATCGCCTTGCGCACATTGCGGGTGCCGATCACCCAGGCGGCGATGCGGTTGATGCTCGCGTCGAAGAAGTCGAGCCCGAATGCGATCCGGTCGAGCACGCCGCCGCGGACGATCTCGTTCGCGATGGCCTGGGTCTCGTCGTCCAGCAGCACCACATGATCGCTGTCCCAACGCACGCCGCGGCTGAGTTGGAGGAGGATGTCATCCACGAAGCCCAGCGCGGCCGACAGCTTGTCGGACACGACTTCGGTCGGGTGGAAGTGTCCGGTGTCCAAGCACAGCATGATCTTCCGGCTGGTCGCGTAGGCCAGGTAGAACTCGTTGGAGCCGACCGTGTAGCTCTCGGCGCCGATCCCGAAGAGCTTGCCCTCCACGGCGTCCCGGTGGATCTCGCGGGGGATCGGGATTGCGATCACCTCGTCCAGCGCCTCGATCAGGCGCCGGCGCGGGCCGAAGCGGTCGTACGGCTGGTCCTTGGAGCCGTCCGGGATCCAGATGTTCATGATCGATGGAGTGCCCAGCGACTTGCCGAAATGAGCGCTGACGCCGCGGCTCGCCTTGCAGTGATCGATCCAGAAGCGGCGGATCGCCGGATCGGGGTGGCTGAGCGTCATGTTCTGCTCGCTCTTCGGGTGCGAGAAGCAGGTGGGGTTGAAGTCCAGCCCGAGCCCCCGCTGCTTCGCCCAGTCGACCCAGCGCTGGAAGTGCTCTGGCCTGATGTCGCTGCGCTCGACCGGGCGATTGGTTTCCAGGTAGATCGCGTGCAGGTTGAAGCGCTTGGGCCCCGGGATCTGGGCCATCGCTACCTCCACGTCGGCGCGCAGCTCGTCCGCGTTCCGGGCGCACCCCGGGTAGTTGCCGGTGGTCTGGATTCCTCCCGTCAAGGGGCCCTGGGGGTTCTCGAATCCCCGCACGTCGTCTCCCTGCCAGCAGTGCAGGGAAATGGGAATGCGATCGAGGCGGGCCAGCGCCGCCTCCGTGTCGACGCCGATCGCCGCGAACGCCTCGCGCGCCAGCGCGTACGCTTTTTCAGCGGTGGGATGCCGGGTCATGACCGTGTCCTCTCTTTCGCGAGTGACTGGAACCTCTCCCAGACGGCCTCCGGGACGGCCTCTCGGGGCAGGAACTCCTCGACCGCGTACGACTGCCGGACGAGAGCGCGCGCGTCGGCCAGCGAGCGCAGCACCCCGAGAGCGATGAGCTGGCCGCACGCGTTACCGAGGGCCGTGGTCTCCACCGGCCCGGCGCTCACCGGCAGCCGGCAAGCGTCGGCGCAGAGCTGGTCGAGCAGCCGATTCTGGCAGCCGCCGCCGACGATGTGGATGCGCGACAGGGGGCGGCCGCGCAGGGTCTCCAGCTCGTTCTTCACCTGCCGATAGGACAGCGCCAGGCTATCGATGGAGCACCGCGCCAGGGGGCCCAGTCCCTCCGGCACCGGCTGCCCGGTCTCGGCACAGAAGTCGCGAATGGCCGCCGTCATGGACGGGGGATTGAAGAACCGAGGGTCGTTCGGGTGGACCACGCTGCGCCACGGTTTCGCCGCCCGCGCGGCCTCGACCAGCGTCGCGTCATCCGGCGACCCCGACTCCTGGCGGATGCGCTGCACCAGCCACAGCCCCATGATGTTCTTGAGGACCCGATAGCGGCGCTCCAGCCCGCCCTCGTTCGCGAAGTTGAGGCGCCGCGCCGTGGCGTTCGCGAAGGGCACCGGGCTCTCGAACCCCATGAGCGACCACGTCCCCGAGCTGATGAAGGCCTCGTCGGGGCCGTCGAGCGGGGTCGCCGCGACGGCGGAGGCGGTGTCATGCGTGCCCGGCGCGACGACCTTCATGCGACCCCCGCCCCCGCCGGGCGCGTCGGCCTCGCCGACGATCGTTCCCGGCTCGACGATGGGGGCCATCACTTCGCGCGCGACGCCTGCCGCGGCGAGCAGTTCGTCGTCCCAGTCATTCGCCTCGATGTTGTACATCTGCGTCGTGGTCGCGTCCGTGTACTCGTTGGTCAGCGCGCCGCAGAGCCGGAAATGGAGGTAGCTCGGCAGCATGAGGATGTGGCGCGCGCGCTCCAGCCACTCCGGGTTTCGCCGCGCGGTCGCCGCGAGCTGGTACAGCGTGTTGAAGGTCAGGAATTGGATTCCAGTGCGCCGGTAGATCTCCTCGGCGGAAATCCGCGCGAAGACCTCCTCCATGATGCCGAGTGTGCGCCCGTCGCGGTACGAGACCGCCGGTCCCACCCGCCGCCGCTCGGCATCCAGGAGGACGTAGTCGAGGCCCCAGGTGTCGACGCCCACGCTCTGCACCGGCGAATTGGCGGTCGCGGCACGCAGCCCCTCGAGGACCCGGGCTTCGATGGCATCGAGGTCCCAGCACTGGTAGCCGCTCTCGCGATCCCGGCCGAGGGGCGTCTCGAACCGCAGCGCCTCGCGGAGCGAGAGGCGCTCGCCGTCGCACTCGGCGACGACGACCCGGCCGCTTCCCGCCCCCAGGTCGACTGCTGCGCAACGCGTGGCCGTCATGCTCGACGCTCCCCGCGCATTGTACTGCGCGACAGGTGGCGCGGTGGGGGCGGCCACGTCCGGGACGATGGCCGCCTCCGCCTCAGAAGTCGAAGCCGTTGATGTTGCTCTTGGTGAAGACGTAGGGCGGGCCCAGCAGGATCTCGCTGCCGTTGACGACTTGGAGGTCGCCCAGCTTGCCAGCCTTGACCGAAGTGGCGCCGGGCTTGAGCGTGCCGTCGGCGACCGCTCGCAGGACGTAGGTCGCCGCGTAGCCGAGGTCCACCGGATTCCACAGCACGACGGACTTCACGCAGTCCTTGTTGACGTAGGGCTTCATGGCGTTGGGCGTCGCGAGGCCGATGACGGCGACCTGGCCGCACTTCTTGGCCTGCGTGACGGCTTCCGCGCCGGCCGGCGTGGCGACGCTGGTCATTCCGAAGAGTCCCTTGAGGTCGCCGCCGTACTTGTTGATGAGCGTGGTGGCCTGGTTGAAGGAAAGGACGTTGTCCTCCTGGGCCTCGACCGTCTCCAGCCACTTCATCTTGGGGTGGCACTTGGCGCCGTAGGCTGACATCTCGGCGATCCAGCGAGCCTGGTTGGGCGTCGTGAACGTCGACGTGACGATGGCGAAGCTTCCCGTCTCGCCGATCTCCTTGGCCATGCTGTCCATGAGCGACTTGGCGATGCCGTTGAACTGGGCCTGGTTCACGAACCACTGGCGCGCCTCCGGGGTGGAGTTCGCGTCGTAGCCGACCACCAGGATGCCCTTGGACAGCGCCTTCTTCAGCACCGGCGAGATGGCGACCGGATCGTTGGCGGCGAACAGGATTCCGTCCACCCCCTGCGTGATGTAGTTGTCGATGAAGGTGATCTGCTCGTCGATGTTGGCCTTGGTGGGACCGTCGGTTTTGGCGCTGACGTTGCCGAGCTCCTTGGCGCCATCAGCGATGCCCTTCGAGGTGGCGTTGAAGTACCCGATGCCGATGAGCTTGGGCACGTCGACCACGTTGATCTTCTTGCCCTTGCGGTTTGGCGCTTTGGTCGGCGAGCCGCCGTCATAGGGCTTCGCGGCCGCCTTGGCGGGGGTGGCGTCGCAGGCCAGCGGGCTGGTCGGCAGGTCGTCGCCACCCGTCCAGGCTGGCGCGGCCATGGCGGCGCTGGTTGCCAGCGAGAACGTCACTGCGAACAGGAACGCTGCACGTAGCATGATGGTCACTCCTTGTCTGGGACACGAACCGGTTTTATTGCGGCGAGACATCCTCTCCGTTTCAGCCGTCGCCGTCACGGCCAAAGAGGTTGCTGACCAGAATGGCACCGATGAGCACGAGGCCGATCACCACGATCGTGCCGTCCCCCTTCACGCCGGCCAGGGACAGCCCGCTCCGAAGGGCCTGGATCAAGGCGAGTCCGAGGACGGTCCCCATGATGGTCCCCTTGCCGCCGAAGATGCTGGTCCCGCCGAGAACGACGGCGGTGATGACATCGAGCTCGAGCCCGGTGCCCATGTCGGAGCGCGTGGTGGAGACGCGCGAGACGAAGATGACCGCCGCGAGCCCGGACATGAGTCCGGAGGCGGTATAGACGAGGAGCCGGGTGCGATCCACCGCGACCCCCGCGAAGCGGGCTGCGGTCTCGTTCGCCCCCACGGCATAGGTGGCTCGTCCGAAGGTGGTGAGGCCCAGGATCGCGGCCGAGACGGCAACCGCGACGACCATGATCCACACCTGGACCGGCACCCCCGCGGCGTCGCCCTGACCGAGTTCATAGAACCACTCCGGATAGCCCCGGACTGAACGCGACTGGCTGATGCCTTCGGCGAGGCCCCGATAGAGCGCCAGCGTCGCCAGGGTCGCGATGAGCGGAGGGACCTTGAAGCGCGTGATGATGAGACCGTTCATGAGGCCCGCCAGCCCTCCGGCGCCCACCGCGAGTACCATGGCGACGGGCAGGGCCAACCCCACGTTCTTCCAGAACACACCCACCAGGATCGCCGAAAGACCCAGCATCGAGCCGACCGAGAGGTCGATGCCGCCCGTGACGATCACGAAGGTCATGGTGAGCGCCACCAGGCCAATCTCGGCCATCAGACGGCCCTGGTTGAGGAGGTTGTCCGCGGTGAAGAAGCGCTCCGACTGCGCCGCCAGAACGACCAGCGCGACGACAACCAGCACGGCCAGGATCGTCTCGTGTCGGAGCAGCCGGCGCAGGGACAGGGCCATGGGTCGCTCCTCAGAAGGCCCTGCGGCGCCTGGCCATGTCGGCGAGCACCGTCGCGAGGATCATGAGCCCGAGGACCGCCTTCAGCCAGTAGGCGGACACGTTCAGGAAGATGAGGGAGGAGCCGATGGCGGCGAAGAGGACCGCGGCGAGCGTCGAGCCGATGACCGTGCCGGTTCCGCCCAGGATCGAGACGCCGCCGATCACCGAGGCCGTGATCACGTTGAGCTCGAGGTTGGGCGGAACGGTCGACTGGATGACCTGCAGCTGGCTCGCGAACAGGATGGCCGCGATCCCGGCGAAGAACCCGTGCAGCGCGAAGACGAACACGACGGTCGGCTTGGTCTGGATGCCGGCGGCGCGCGCGGCGTCCGGATTGCCGCCGACCGCGTAGATCGAACGGCCCAGCGCGGAGTAGCGCATCCACAGCGCCGCCAGCACGGTCAGGACGGCGGCGAACCAGACCGGGGCAAGAATCCCGAAGAGGCGGAATTGGGCGAGGAGGAAACCCGGCGGCAGGTTGGTGATCCAGGCCCCCGAGGTCGCGCTGATGAGCCCGCCCTTCAGGATCGAGAGCATGCCCAGGGTCACGACGATGGCGGGGATGCGCGCATAGGCGACGAGCGCGCCGTTGACGGCCTGGATGGCGATCCCGACCACGATGGAGGCGAGCCACGCCACCCAGATCGGATACCCGCGAACCGCGAGCGTGCCCGAGATGGTGGCGAGGACGCCGATGAGCGACCCCACCGAGACGTCGATGTGGCCGGCGATGATGACCATGGACATGCCGATCGCCGCGACGGCGACATAGGCGTTTCCCGAGAAGATGCTGTTGAGGTTGTTCTCGCTCAGGAAGCGCGCGTTCACCGCTCCCGAGAGGGCAATGACCGCCAGCAGCGATCCCAGGACGACGAGCTCCTGGCCGTACGCCGCGAAGATGCGCGCAAAGCGTCCATTCTTCGGCGCCAGGGTAGCGGTGGCGACGGCGTCCATCAGGCGACGCCCCGACTCTCGCCGACATGGGTCATGGCGGCGCCGACGGCGTCCGGAGTCGCCTCCGCCCGCTCGAAGGCGGCGACGATGCGGCCCCCGCTCATGACCAGGACCCGGTCGGCCATCCCGAGCACCTCGGGCAACTCGCTGGAGATCATGATGATGCCCAGGCCCTGCTGGGCGAGCTTGCCCATGAGCGCGTGGATCTCGGCCTTGGCGCCCACGTCGATGCCGCGGGTCGGCTCGTCCATGATCAGGATGCGCGGCTCGGTCCCCAGCCATTTCGCCACCACCACCTTCTGCTGGTTCCCGCCCGAGAGCTGGCGCGCGATCTGCTCCGTCCCGCGCGCCCGGATCCCGAGGCGATCGATGGCCTCGCGCGCACGCCTCCCCTCGCCGCCGCGGTCGACGATGGTGGCCCACGAGATGCGGTCCAGGACGGGGAGCGAGACGTTCTCGCGCAGGGTCTGCGAGCGGATGAGTCCTTGCAGCCCGCGATCCTCCGGGATGTAGGCGATCCCGAGGTCGCGGGCCACCCGCGGGCCGTCGATCTCCACGGGCTTGCCGTCGACCAGGATCTCCCCGGAGGTCGCCGGCGTGATCCCGAAGATGGTCAGGGCGAGTTCGGTCCTTCCGGATCCGACGAGACCCGCGATGCCCAGGATCTCGCCCTCCCGAACGGTCAGGGACACGTTGCGAACGGCGCGCCGATAGGACAGGTTCCTGAGCTCGAGCAGCGTCCTGCCGCGCGCCGCGTCGACCTTGGGGAAGAGCTGGTCGATCGAGCGACCGACCATCATGGAGATGAGGGAGACCTCCGTGACCTCGGCGATGGGCCGGGTCCCGATGCAGGCGCCGTCCCGGAGCACCGTGACGCGGTCCGCCAGCGCGAAGATCTCCCGAAGGCGGTGGCTCACGTAGACGATTCCCACGCCACGCCCGCGCAAGCGCCGCACGATCGCCAGGAGCCGGGAGACGTCGCCCTCCGCGAGCGACGTGGTGGGCTCGTCCATCACCAGCACGCGCGGATCCTGGGAGAGCGCCTTGGCGATCTCGACGCGCTGGCGGCTGGCGACCGAGAGCCCGCCGACCTTGGCGTCGACGTCGAGGTCGCGGCTGTCGAGCTCCTCGAGCAGCGCCCGGGCCTTCGCCCGCATTGCCGTCCAGTCGATCCGGCCCCACCGGGTCCGCGGCGCCTTTCCAAGGAAGATGTTCTCGGCCACACTCAGCTCCGGAAAAAGCAGGAGCTCCTGGTAGACCGTGGCGATTCCGCGACGACGAGCGTCGCGGGGAGACGAGAGCCGCACTACCTCGCCGCCGATTCGAACCTCGCCGCGGTCTGGCGCGTGGACGCCGGAGATGATCCGGATGAGCGTCGACTTCCCGGCGCCGTTCTCTCCGAGCAGCGCATGGACCTCGCCAGCGCGCACGTCGAAGCTCACGTCCTTCAGCGCGGGGAACCCCGCGAAGGACTTGGCGATGCCGTGCAGCTCGACGATGCTCGTGACCAGACGACCCCCTTGCCAGATCGGCCCGCCAGCGCTGCGCACCAAGGCTGTCACGACGGACGACTCCCGGCAATGGGCCGCCAAGGCGCTCCCCGCAGGACGACCCTCCTCGGCCCGTGGACGCGCCTGCCTTCGGATGAGCGCTGATCAGGCTGCGTACACGATGTCCAGGAATTGAGCATTCCGGAGTGAAGACGGGCCTCCTTGCGCTGAGACGCGGATGTATTGGCTGGTTGGCATGGCGATCGCAGTCCATCCGCGTGGAGAGGATGACTCGATGGCCAAGAAGAAAGTAGCGGACCCGTTGGTGGCTGGCCTCTTTCAAGGGCTCGCCGGGCCGCGGCGTGAGAGCGGCGATCTTGCGGAGCTGCCGCGAAGTGCGCGGGGCCCGGGGTCCGCTCTTACGGAAGGAGGCTTGAAATGGCAGGCAAGCGCACGTTACTCAAGAATGGCATCGTCATGATCGTAGACGAAAGCGTGGCCGATTTCCCGGAGCATCGAGGTGACGAGCGCGAGCGCGGGGACCGACGCCAGATACAGCCCGCCGAACCATCGTACTTGCCGGGAACGCGGGCTCACCACAGGATGCGGAGCTACTTGAAATGGCTCGCCCGTCGCCAACCTTGCTTCATCCACCTCGTCCGAATCGCCATTTTTGTCGTCATGGCATGGATAGGAGGACTCAAGTTCGTTCCCTATGAAGCCGAATCGATCGTGCCTTTCGTCGCCAACTCGCCCGTCATGAAGTTTTTCTATGCGAAGCCCGCGCCCGAATACAAACAGTACATGAATAAAGAAGGCGAACTGGTTCCGAAGAACCGGGAATGGCATCAGGAGAATCGAACGTATGTCTTTGCCGACGCTCTGGGAACGGTGATCATTGCCATCGGCATCCTGCTCTTGCTTGGATTGTTCAGTCCAAAGCTCGGCTTCGTCGGCGCGCTTTTGGCGGTCGGCATGTCATTCGTCACGCTCTCCTTTCTCATCACAACGCCCGAGGCATGGGTGTCTCATTTCCCGTATCTGGCGGGCGGCGGTCGTCTCGTAGTCAAAGACCTGATCATGCTTTCAGGCGCGTTGGTCTGTCTCTCCAGCAGCGCTCAGGAGCTTCTGAGGAGCATGGATCCCCGATTACCTGACGGGCGCGGTGCTGGGCCTGATGGCGCTGAACCGCTCGCACGAATTCCGAGCCGCGATCACGCATGACGTCGATGGATCAGAACCCGACATCGAAGATACGTATGCGGTACCTGCTTGCGACCGTCATGGCGATGCTGCTCGTGCTTGGGGCGACGGCCGGGATGCCCCACGGCGGTATGCCGATGGGCGGGACGCCGGCGGGGGCGCCGGCCGACCCCGACGAAGCGTTCATCGAGATGATGATCCCACATCATCAGGGCGCGGTCGCCATGATCGGGAGATTCCTCGACACGACCAAGCGTCCCGAGCTTCAGCAGCTTGCGCGCAACATCATCCGAAGCCAGGAGCGTGAGATCGCGCAGATGGAGAGCTGGAAGCGGTCGTGGGGCGCCGGCTCGAAGTAGGGCCGCGCGTGGAGGCAGCAAGCGGGGCGTCCCCTGTGCTCCTGGCCGGCAGTGGAGTCGCGGTCTCGTGCTCAAGCATTACGGAAACGGGTGACTGCCTCGCGCCCCCACCAAGGGCGAGGTCGCGCATGAATCGAATGCTCCCTACCATCGACGAGCAGCGCCCAGCGGTACCGGATGTACTCATCGAGCTTCATGCCCTGAAACAGTACCTTGTCGGCGCGGTCATCCTTGTCTGAAGAGATCCCGGAGGTCGCGCCGCGGCGTGTGCAAAGTCGCAGGAGCATGTCCTATGCGGAAGAACATCTGAGCCGTCTCCGAGTCCGCAACCGCGGTCGCTCTCTTGAACTCCTTCTGAAGGGCCGTCATGTCCGCATACTCCTGCAGGATCTGGCTGAGTGGGTGGATGCGCAGCCCGATGGAGGTGGCGGTGAGCTGGACCCTCGCGTACCGACGGCCGGCGAGAAGCTGATCCCGGCGGGTGTTACGGCCCGAGACGAGCAGCCCGAAGGCCGCCGCTGAGCGTGCCTGATCCGAGAGGAGCGCCACGGATTGCCTCGAGAAGCTTCCGTCCGGCTTCTTCGCGTCCTCGCGGCTGATCATGAACGTCTCTGCAAACCACTTTGCGATGCCAACCCGGCCGCTGTGGCCGAGCCCGAATCCGTCGCGCTTCTGCTCGACCTCGCGGTCGTTGAACCGGAACCAATACGCGAGCTCCTCGTCGCGATCACGGCCGGCGACCTCCACCGCCATCGCATCGCGAGCGATTCCCGCGAGCCGGGCCTTTTGATCGGCAGCATCGATCACCCTCAGACGCAGGCCGTCGCCGGTCCCGGCCGCGACGAGGCGCTCAGCCATGCCTGCCTCTAGCGGCCGGCCATCATAGGGAAGCTTGTTCGTGCAGCGCTGCTGGATGAACCCAAAAAGGGGATCCTTCGCGATAGCCGCATCCGGTACCAGGCGAACGGTGGCCACCGGACGATCATCGACGACATCGCCAGCATACTCGCCCGATGGGAAGTATTCGATCCGTGGGTCGAAGCCTTGCTCGCGCGCAGCGAGATCGAGCAACTCCAGGAACGTGCCCTGGCCCAGGTGGACCTGACGGGCGAGTGGATCGGACGCTGGCAGGAGGCGCTCGCGGTCCACGTACAGGGAGACCTCGCGCGGACGTCGCAGCTCAATCCGCCAGGACTGCGCGTTGTGCGGGCTCGGCGCCAGCAAAGCGTAGGCGAGCGCGACCATGAGCGGGTCTCTCTCGTCGGGCGGCGGGCCTTCCCAGGGCCGGAGCGCGATGCTCGGGCGCGTGCAGCCGTCGGTCAGAAATAGCACGCCAATCCCGGCGGCAGTCGTCTGCAGCAGCCGCCGACGCGTGGGCAACAGGTTCAGCCGCATGGAACCCTCTCCGCCGCGAGCACACCCGGTTTCCGGCACAGTGCTGCAGCGTCCATTCATACTCTTATCTTCGCGTCGATAGCGGCTGGAACCGAGGGACACCATACGCAATGATGGGGCCGCCACCGGAACCGAGGGACACCATACGCAATGATGGGGCCGCCACCGGGCTGAACGACTAGCGCGGTAGAGGCTCGCCGAGGCTCGCACCCGGCCGCGGTGACAAGAGGTTTGACATCGCGTTTGGCACGAAGTTGCGTATGGTGTCCCCATTAGCGGCTGTGTCAGGCAGCGGTCAGGCTGGGGCCCAATCTGCCCGAACGTCGCTTGAGCCGTCCAGGACAGAAGAACCGGATCAGCCGGAACGTAGCTTTGGGGAACAAGGAACACGACTGCCACGACGATTCGGTGGGCCCGGGGACGGCCGGGACGGCCAACTTCTGGCGCGCGAACCGCGGGCAAACGGAGAACCGTCCCGGCCTGTGCAGACAGCAGGACGACGGAGATCACGGGGGGGCCGAAGACGAGGACGAAGACTGAGTTGTTGCCGTCTGCTGAGGACCTCCAATTCTTGTAGACGTCGGCCCTGGTGGTAGAGCAAATGCATCGCGGCGCTGGAAGCGCGCTGCAGGGAAGCAGCCGCGGCGCTGCGGGGATGATCTGGAACAGGCCGACAAATGAGGCTTTCATTGCGGATTGTGACGCCAGATTGTCCACGGCGAACTGACGATCTGTGCGTGTACAGCTTTGCCGGGCCCCGAATCAGAAGAAGCGCACCACGACCGGCACTGGCACGGACGGTGCAGCCACGACCGCAGTGCTTCATGCGGGAGGTAGACAGTGGCGAGCAATGCGAACTCTTCGGGACCGGTGACCCTGTCCGAGGCGTATGGCCTTTTGCAGAGTACGCGGAGCGCAGCGAACGATGATCAGGACGCGCCACCTCCACCGACCGAAGAGGTGCCCCGACGGTCGCGGAGCGCTTCCAGGCTTCGAAAGCGTTGGCGCTCACGCATGCCGCGGTGACACGCGAGTCATGACTGCGGTTTCACCGATCCCGCTGCAGCCAAGGCGAGGTTCCTGAGCTTCGTCGTGGCCACGCTCAGGTAGGCTTCGCGCACGAGGGCCGCGACTGCATCCCAGTCCGGGCCCGTATCGAGCACCACGCCGACCCAGCCGCTCACGCCGACGTAGGGCGGCCGGAAGAAACGCTCGGGGTCGGAGCCGATCAAGGCTTCCTGTGCCCCGAACGGCTGGGGAAGCCACACCGAGAGGTGCGCGGCGCCGTGGTGATGGTCGTCGAGCATCGCGAAGACCTTGCCCTTCCCTGCGAACCAAGTCGGCTCGCCGTGCGAGAGCTTCTCCTTGGCCTCGGGAAGAGCCATGCAGATCCGGCGGAGTCGCCCGACCAGGCGATCCCTCGCGGCGCTGCCGCGATCCATGCCGAATGTAGCGCGGTGCTTTCTTCCTTTAGCAGCCACGGGCCTCTTACCCTGTTGTGTGAATATCGCTACTCTGCCGCCCGCAGCTCCTCGACCAAGGCAAATCCCTCCGGCCACATGCCGAGGCCGGACGCACTGTTGATGTGTCCCTTCGGGCCGACATCGACGAGCCGACTGCCCCAGGCCTGTGCGAACTGACGGGCACGGCCTGGCGTGACGTACTGGTCATCGGAGCTCATCACGACGATGCTCCGGAACGGCAGTTTCCTGAGCGCCATCGGAGCGAAGCCGGTTGTGCCAGCGGGGTAGCTGGGCGCCTCGACGTCGCTCGGCGCGACCAGCAACGCCCCGCGCACCTTGCCTGGGTGTCTCGACCCACTCGCCCAGTGCGCGACGAGCGCGCAGCCCAGGCTGTGCGCAGCAAGCACCACCGGCAGGCTGCTTCCGGCTACTGCCGCGTCGAGCGCGGCCACCCAGTCGCTGCACCGGGGAGTCTCCCACTCCCTCTGGAGAACCCGACGGCAGTCGGTGCGCTCGCGCTCCCAATACGACTGCCAGTGCTCCGGACCGGAGTTCCACAAGCCAGGGACGAGGAGGATGTCGGTCATGGGAAGCCAGACTCTCTAGCAGCCCGGATGCGGTTGGTCACGCGGCGGCAGCACATCAGGGCTTTCACCGCTCCTGAACGTACCGGCCCGAAGAAGAACGACTTCGATGCGCCCGGCGGATTGATCAAGCTCTGCAGATGCCCGGCGTTGGCGAGCACGAAGGTCGACGCAGGGCCGATCCTGCCGCAAACCAGACACTCGCGGTGCGCAGGGGTCGGCGGATGCCTTGCCCTGCTCCGAGCGCATGCTCATGGTTCGCCCCCGCCGGAGGTCTCGGATGCCGCTCAGACTCTTCGCAGGCCTCGCGGCAATGCTCCTGTATGCTTGTGCACCCTCCGACGGCAAGGCACTGATCGGAGCGCCGGGCAGCGACCCAGGAGAATCGCCACACACCGACGGTGGCATACCGACCCTGCTGGACGCTGGTCCCCCTCCGATCGGGGAACCTAATCCCGTCGCGCTGGAGAACGCTCTCCCTGGCACGACCTCGTGGGCCATCTCTCAGGCCGCGGGCGCCGGCCAACTCGAAGGATACGCTAGCGACGTCAGCGTGAACCACGGCGGTTCCGTGACCATCCACGTCCGCACCGACAAACCGTCCCAGGCTCGCTGGGAGCTCTACCGGATGGGCTGGTACGGCGGCGCGGGTGGGCGGTTGATCGCAAGTGGCGGGCCGTTCGACGCCGGCAGTCTTCCGTCTCCGACGCCGGATCCAGTCACCGGTCTGGTCGAATGCCGGTGGCCCGCCAGCTTCCGCCTCGAGACCCGTGCCGGCTGGGCGAGCGGCATCCACCTGATCAAGCTGGTGCGCCAGGATGGCCTCGAGGCTTACGTGCCCATCGTCATTCGCGCCGACGAGCGGAAGAAGACTGCCGTCGTGCAAGGTTCGGTCACCACCTGGCAGGCGTACAACGATTGGGGCGGGGAAAGCCTGTACGGCGACGCGCTGGGCCTTCCCTTCGGACATGCCAGCGAAGTCTCGTTCGACCGCCCCTACAGGGACGGATTCGGCGCCGGCGAATACTTCTACTTCGAGCATTTCTTCGTGCAATGGCTGGAATCCCGAGGCTACGACGCTACCTACCTGACGAATGTCGATGCGCACCGCGATCCGTCCCTGCTCAGGGGGCAGCGGCTGTTCATCTCCTCGGGCCACGATGAGTACTGGTCGCGCGGCGAGAAGGACGCGGTCGATGCCGCTCTTGCTGACGGGACTAGCATTGCCTACCTGACGGCTGACGAGTCGTTCTGGCAGATCCGGCTCGAGCCGTCGCGTAGCGACAAGCGCCCCTGGCGCACGGAGGTCTGCTACAAGGAAGCAGCTCCGGCCCATGACCCGCAGGCCGGAACGAATCTGATCACGATGCGCTGGCGCGACGTCGAGGTCGGTGCCCCGGAGCAGGCGACGCACGGCGTGATGAGCGACGGCTGGGAGTTTGCCGACCTGCCCTGGGTCGTACGGGGCAGCGGATCGTGGGTGTACGCCGGGACCGGCCTCAAGGACGGGGACTCGATCCCCCTGCTCGTCGGCTACGAGTCGGACCGCATTTTCGCCGAATTTGCCCAGCCCGCCGGAGTCCAAGTGTTGGCGCGCTCGCCGGTGGTGAGCTTCGATTCGGGTGAGGCCGGGCCGAGCTGGCACAACTCCACCGTCTACACGACTCCGTCCGGCGCATTCGTCTTCGCCGCCGGCGTGGTGAACTGGTCGTACGGATTGTCCTCACCGGGCGTGGCCGACGCGCGCGTGCAGCGGATGACGGACAATCTCTTCCAGCACGCCGGCCTGGCTCCTTCGCTTCGCGGCGATTCCTTTGGCGCGGGGCCGCCGCGCATCGAGGCGGCCGGCGCGGCGGCTTCGGTCTCGACGCTATCGGGTGCGTCCTATGAAGAGGCGCTCGTCGACGGTCCTGCGGCCCGCGCGCGCTTCCGCCGCCCGGTCGGAATCGCCGCCGATGCGGGAGGGAACATCTACATCGCGGATTCAGGCAATCACGCCGTCCGCAAGATCGCCGCCGACGCTGAGCGCACTGTGACCACTCTCGCCGGTGCTGACGTTCTCAGCGCGCCTTACGGGGTCGCGCTGGGACAGGATGGGTTCCTCTATGTTGCCGATTTCGGGAAGAACCGGATCTCCCGCATCGCGCCCGACGTTCCGCATACCGTGAGCGTCTGGGCAGGTTCTCCCAACGGCAACTCCGGGACCGCGGACGGCAATGGGACCGCCGCCCTGTTCAACATGCCTGTGGCCGTCGCCTCCGTGGGCAACGACCTCTACGTCGTGGATTCCCTGACCTCGCGCGTGAGACGGATCGACGGCGCCCAGAACGTCACGACCGTGGTCGGTCTCAAAGGCAGGGGCCATACCGATGGTGAGGGAGTGAATGCCCGGCTCAATCATCCCACTGGAATCGCCGCCGGAACTGACGGGCTGTACGTCGTCGACTCCGGCAACCGCGTCATTCGTCGGATCGCGCTCGACGGGCGCTACACCGTCACGACCATCGCGGGAAGCGGGCAAGGCGCCTATGCCGACGGACCGGCCACGGTAGCGATGCTCATGCCCCTCCTTGGTGCCGTGGTTCTCGACGGCACCGTGCTGGTCGCGGATGGGGGCAGCGCGCGGATTCGCAAGATCGCTGGTGGAAACGTCACGACCTGGGCCGGCAACGGCCGCTCAGGCGCGGACGACGGGCCGGCGCTGTCGGCCTCGTTCAACGTCCCTGCAGGGCTCGCGGTCTTGCCCGACGGAACCGTGGCCGTCGCCGACCAGGGCGGCTCGACCATCCGTCTCGTCCGCAGTCGCTGAGAGCGCTCCCGGAAAGGATCGCCGGGACACGTCCGCGCCGCCAGCACGGACGAGGACCTTGGACTTCGTCCGGGAGGTCGCGGACCCGGACACCTTCGCCGCCTGATCCAGGCCTACGATCTGGGAGGCACACGCGCGCTGCGCGAGGCAGCGGCATTGCGGACGAGGATCGACGCAAGGCCGCCGCCCAGGAGGAGCGTTCCCACCACGCCGAGCAGCGTGCTCCACGAGAGGACCCGGGGGATCGGGCTGAGCCCGTCACCGGTGAGGATGAACGCGGCCCAGTAGCGCGGGTGCCGCAGCGCCGTCCCGGAGCGCAGAAAGCGCAGCTTGGCGAGGCGCAGCGCCTCTGCCTTTGGCTTCCCGCGGTTCAGCTCGAAGTACAGCTGCGCCATGAAGTCGCGCGCGGGCTCGTCCGCCACTCGCCAGAGGGTCGTCACCGCGGCGCGCGCCCCAGCGGACAGGAGCGCGCGGCTGAACCCGTGCAGGCCCTCGCCGCGGACGAGCTTGCCGCGCTCGGTCTCGCAGGCGGAAAGGGTGGCGAGGTCGACCCCGCGCAAGTCGAGGTCGTAGACTTCCTTCAGGAACAGATAGTCCGCCCCGTCCTGCTCGCGGTCCGGCGAAAAGAGGATCCTCGATCGTTCCGCGGTGGCTATATCGGCGACGGCATGGGTCGCAAGGTGCAGCAGCGGCACGCCGGCAGCAGCGCCCTCCACCAGGTGTCTCTTGAGATTCGCGTTCCCGATGAACAGCTGAGCGCGGCCGGGGCAGGTGCGCGCGATGGCGCGGGCCTCCTCGGCCGAGGCGGGAAGCGGGTTGCTCAACTCCGCGCCGCCGAGCTCCATCGCCGCGCCGTACGCCACCTGGATCCGGGGGGCCGCGAATGAGACCAGCTGGCGCCTCCAAGGGGGTGCCCAGAAACGCGAGGGGCCGGAGGAATCGCGCAACAGGACCGCTGCGGAGGGCAGGTAGGAGACGTCGAACCGCTCGATGATCGGTGAGCCTGTGCCCGCGTCCAGCAGCTCGAAGGGAATTTCGCCCAAGGCTCCGTCGGGAACGACGATCAGATGGGTGGCGTCGGGCCGCCCGAGCGCTGGGATTCCGCCGAGCAGCCGCGCTCCGATCGTGGCCGCCGGCCGCTTCCACCCGTCGGTCGTGCCCGCGGATGCCTCGTTCAACAGGGACGAGATCTCCCCGATATTGGGAACGACGGCGGGGAGCGAGGCGATGCCGGCCGCTTCCCGCGTCGCCCAGAGCACCGCCGCGCTGCGCGGGCCTATCCAGTATTCGAGAAGGACGGCTCCCGCCTCGAGCCGCGCCTGGACCGCGGCGAGCGTCGGCTGCGCCACCGCCAGGCGATCCTGGAACGTCCGCGCCCGCGCTCGTTCCAGCACTTCGAAAAACGCCGCGGCGTCCGGCCGCTCCAGGAGGATCTCGAGCAGCGCATCGTAGACGTCGCGTTTGTCCGCGAGGAAATCCGTCTTGAGCGAGGCGAGTTGGAGCTGCGCCCGGACCGATTCGATCCCGGAGATCGCGTCGCGAAAATGCGTGTAGGCCACCTCGTCGCGGTGGGCGGAGCGCGCCAGCCGGCCCAGTCCGTACAGCGCCTGCCACTGCTCCTCCGTGGTGCCGAGCTGCCGAGCCGTTGCGAGCGCCGCCTCGAAATTGCGCGTGGCCCCACCCGCGTCGCCCTGCCGGTAGAGACTTTCGCCGCGATAGAGATGGGCCTGCATCGCCTCCCTGAGGTCGCCGCTCTGTTCCGCGAGCGCGAGCGCGTCGGTAAAAGCCGCGACCGCGACAGGGAGGTCGCCCATGTCGAGGGCCTGGACGGTGCCGATGTTCGTGAGCACGTGGATCCGCGCCTGCTTGTGCTCGTTGCCAGCCAGCAGCCCCTGGGCGACCCGGTACGTCTCGAGCGCTTTGATCGGGTCGCCGAGGCTCCGGTAGAGAGAACCGAGGTTGGATAGCAGCCGCGCCTGCTCGCTCGGTGTCAGCGCTTCCGGCGCCTTGCGCAGCTCCCCATAGAGCTGGATCGCCTGATCGTCGTGCCCGACTCGCTGGAAGAGGGCTGCCAGGTTCGTGAGCGTGATGCGCCGCATCCGCGTGCTCCACGGCGCGGCTGCCGCCTGCCCGGTGCTGTCGAGCGCTTCGCGGTACGCGCGCAGCGCATCGAGGTAGCGGGCCTGGTGGAAGTGGATGCTCCCCACGTTGTTCAGCACCGCGCTCTCGCGCTCGCGATCGCCGATGGTCCGGGCGAGGGCAAGCGCTGTCTCGAAATGATTGAGTGCGGACGCGTAATGCGCCTGGTAGAGCTCTGCGACGCCGAGGAGATGGATTGCGTGCGCCTCGCCGCCCCTGTCTCCGAGCGCACGATGCAGGTCGGCCGCTTCGCGAGCCCTCGCGGCGGCAGAGTCGTATTGCCCCTGCGCCGAGGCGATCTTGCTCAGCGCATTGAGAGCCGCGCCGAGCGCGGCCGGATCGGAGGACCGCAGTTCCGGAAGGAGGGCTTCGTAGGCCTTCTGCGCTTCGCGAAGCGCGCCCCTCTGCTGCAGCGCCCGCGCGTCGTCGAGCGCCGGCGGCGCGCCGTGCACCGCGCCCGTCAGCAAGGAAATCAAGCCCAGACTGATCGCGCCGGCGGCGGGCATTCGTCCAGCGCTCAGGGAGACGCGAGCGCGGGCAGGACCGGCGTGACCGAGCCATCGGTCTCGTTCCCGCTGAGTCCCAGCATCTGGACCGGGACGGTGGCTGTCAGCCGGAAAAAGCTTCCGGCGCTGGGAATGACGCCGGGAAAGAGCTCCGAGACTTCGCGGGAGATCTTGGTCCGCGGGGGCAGCGCGACCGAAGCGGACGCAACCACTGAGCCGGCGTCCCACAGCTCGACCGACACGATCGAGTCGGCCGGCTCCGGATTCTGCAGGGCGAGCCCGAAGAATGTTCCGCTCGTCGGCGCTGCAAACAGAGCGCTGGATTGCGTCTGGACTGGAAAGATCGCCTCGGTGTCCGCGAGCAGGGGCCTCGCACTCTTGCCGAGGTCCGTGGCGCGCAGGTACGAGAAGTAGGTTGCGCCAGTGCCGTCGGGGTTGCTGACACTGACCCTCCTGCCGTCGAGTTGCGCCTCGACCGCGGTGACGACCTCGATGCGCGAGGAGTCCACCCACGACGTCGAGGCGACGGCGACGTCATCGATCAGCACCTGGGCCTCGGGCTGAAATCCGATCCCCACCACCGCGACCAGCGAGCCCGCCGGCAGAAACCCGCCGCCGGGCAGCACGTCGGTGATGGAAACCGCCCCTTTCACCACTAACTTGACCTGGTCGAGCTGGTCCGGCACACAGGGGTCCCCGAATGGATCCAGCGACGACGATGCGGCTGGATCGGACGTCAGGCTGGCCCTCGTTCTCACTGGAGCCTGATCGGGAACGGCGATGGTCACCGCGATCATCGGGGCGGAAGAAAGCCCCAGCGTGGCGGAGGGTGAGACCGTGCGGATGACCAGTAGGTTGCCGTCGATCACGCCGGTGCCCGCTGCGTCCGGCGCCCCCAGCAGCGTCACTCCCTGGACCGCGTAGAGATCTGCTCCAAAGCCGATGGGCTGCCGGTCGACGATGATGGGCGTGGGTTCGTCGATGACAGACAGCTTGAGCTGGATCGATCCCCCGGGCGGCGCAGGCTCAATGAGCACCGGCTGGCAAATGCCGACCTCAACGGCAAGTGCAATCGACGGCACCGCCAGCGCAAAGGCCGCCGCGACGAAACGATCACGCGACCGACACCTTGGTTGCTTCATCCCGATGGTGTTCATCTTCCCCCCCTTGAGCCTGCGCTACGTCCTGATCCTGAACCGCTGTTTCCCGGACCACGCGACCGCCCTGCCGGCCGCATCTTTCGCGACCACCTCCCAGAGGAGCGGCTTGCCGGGAACGATCCGCGCTCGGAGCGCCGGAGGCAGGACGATGCTCGCATCGCGGGTCTCGGCGCTCCACAGCTCGGCGTGATCGACTTCCATCACCTGGACAGAATACGACGCGGCGTCGGTCTGCGGCGCCCAGCGCAGCTCGTTGGGTGCCGTGTCCAGTTCTCCGGCAGGAGAGAGGGTCGTGATCCCGGCTGACCGCAAGACTGTGGGCGCGGCCAGCGAAGGCTGCGCGAGCTCCGGTGCGCGGCCTTCCCGCAGCCCGATCGTCACGGCCGCGGCAAGTGTCGCGGCCGCGAGGGCGAATCCACCCAGGTTCAGCGCCGTGAACACGGAACGCCGCGGCAGCGCCGCCCCGTGGCGAGCCCGCCACGGTGAAGGTCTTGCGCCCGCTTCCGAGAACCGGCGCTCCAGGCGCGCAGAGATCCACCTCACCGCGTCCTCCTCGTCGGGCCCCGGAGCGGCGTTCTCGAACTCGTTCAACAGCGTCAGCTCGGTCTGGCAGCGCGCGCAGCTCGAGACGTGATCCCTCAGGTGCGCAGCCGCGGGTTGTGCGAGCGACCCGTCGGCGAGGCCACCCAGCTCGAGCAGAGTGGCACAGGCGTGGGAAGGCGACAGAGCCTTCCTCAGCAACGAGCGGTCCCTGGATCTCGCTTCTGCCATGCTCTGATCTCCCTGTGCTACGCGGTCAGCCTTTCGCTCGCTCGCCATCGCCGCAGGGCGCGGGCCAACTTGCGCCTTGCGCTGACGAGGTACGCCTTCGCGCCGCTGGGGTTCTCAAGCCCGAGCAAGCGGGTGATGGTCAGCAGCGGCACGTCGTCGCCGTAGTGCAGTATGAAGACGCGCTTTTCCGTATCGGTGAGCTCGCGATCCAGGAGAGCGCGGGCGGCCTGGAAGGAGGAATGCAATTCGAAAATGCGTTCCGGCCGCGACTCCGGATCGTCGGGCAGCGCCTCGGCGACGTCGTCGTCCAGCGCATCGTTGAGCGGACAGCGCGATTTGAGATAATTCAGGCACTCGCTTCTCGTGATCGAATAAAGCCACGTGGACACTTTCGAATCTCCGCGAAAGGCTCCGAGATGGCGCTGCGCCTTCACGAACACTCCCTGCGCGAGGTCATGGGCTTCCTCGCGGTCGCCGGCGACCCGCAGGCACCATGTCACCACCTTCGTGTAGTGACGGCGGAAGAGCTCCTGCAGCCAGATGCTCGCCCCACTGCCACCTGCAGCGAGGTGATTCGACACCAGATCCGCATCCGACAGCGCTTCCAGAACGCCCCCACGGAAGATGAGACAACCAGCGAGGCAGGCGTGGAACAACTCTGTTGTCCGCGGGCCCCCCAGCCGCCCACAGTCGACACCTAGTTGAGACGGTTGTCCACTCCGACCAAGGCTGGAGAGGCGGGAACGCCTGCCGAGACGATTCCTGTTCCGCGCCGCGCACTGCGGTTGTCAAACCGGTAAGTGCGCAACGGCACGGCAAGATCGAGGAGGGCACGCGAGTGAAGATCGCCGCCGACGACCCCTGTGGCCTGTCCCCCCCCCCAAGGACGTCAGGGGCACGAATTGTCGATGGCGCGTGCATGCGTGCCCGAGGACGTCCGCGAGTCGGGCCGCAGCCGTGAAGCAGGCCGGGTCGCGATGGCCCCCCCGTCGCGCCCGGCCTGCTTCCGGAGTGTCCTGCCCGGAAGTTCCTTTTTAGGGACGCCGCCGCGTGGTCATGTAGGGCAAGCCGAACAGCCAGCGGAGAACGTTTACATCTTGCGAGGACGAAGACCTTGCGGAACGAGCCCGTGCTTGCCCAAGCGGACTCCGAAGATCGTCAACATCTGTTCGTGATGCGTGCCGAGTCCCATCACGCGTAGATGATGCGGCTTGGTATATCGGACGTATTGCTCCTTGATTGCCCTTTCGCATGACTCCCCCCTCCTAGACAGCAGCACCTTGATGATCGTTGTCAATGCTTGGAGCGGGTGATACGCCGAGCATTCGGAGAGTGCAAGGTCTGACGAAAGCAGGAGGTCTCGCGCGCTGCCTCCGGCAGCCGGAATCTGAGCCAGACGCCGCGGGCCGGTAAAAGCCGTCAAATCGATCGAAGGGCTTGGTGTATCGCGGGAAAGCCCGTGAGCTGGGTCATCCACAACTTCTTCCGCTACGACGATCAAGGCCGACTTGCCGAGGAGTGGGCGCAGTTCGACAAACCTCGGACTCCTCAAGCAGCTCGGCGTCGAATTGCGTAAGTAAGCCGTCGCACGCTGCGAGGCCCACGCGTACGCTTGTCGCGAGCGACCGGCAGCGCGCTCGACTCTTGGAGGCACGTGGGCAAGATCACTCTGACTGCCAAAAACGACGGCCCGAGGCCTTACTGCGTGGCCTCGGGCCGATTCGACTTCGGCCGCTTGGACGAGAGTCATGAGCGGCTAGGAGTTGCGGGGGCAGGATTTGAACCTGCGACCTTCGGGTTATGAGGCAACCGACGAAGGCTTGCAGGCGGGATCAAGCTGTATCAACCCATCGGAATCCG
>Ga0209526_10000286_pt1 | contig 31852 bp, 24 predicted proteins | sample JacPinW_OM2H0_M1_FD_188566 | JGI IMG/M metagenome (GOLD analysis project Ga0209526, IMG submission 188566) | Forest soil microbial communities from Algoma, Ontario, Canada - Jack Pine, Ontario site 1_JW_OM2H0_M1 (SPAdes) (version 2) | ecosystem: Environmental > Terrestrial > Soil > Boreal... | reverse complement strand
CTCGCCGACCCCGAGCCACTTCATCGCCCAGGCCGGGGCGATGTACTGGTACCCGGCGAAGAGCTTCTTGCCGTCGGCGCTCCTGTACTTGCTTCCTTCCGCCTGGATCCAGACGTTGGAGAAGACGCTGGCATAGCCCACGGCCTTCTCCGGGTCGTCGAACGGATGGTCCTTGAGCCCGGGCGCCTTCGGCGTGGACTTCACCACGTCCAGCTCGAGCAGTCCGTCGGGCTTCTGGATGCGCATCTTCCCGTCCGGCAGCGCGGAGAACACGGCCGCCATCTGCGAGTTGCAGCAGTTGCTCGACCCGGAAGCGCCCCACTCGATCCCGAAGGCATGCCAGAGCGAGATGCCGCCCGCGGTCTTCTTCGCCGGCTCGATCTGCATCAGGCCGTCCAGCGCCGGCCACTCGTTCAGCACGCCAGCGGGCGCCTTGTACTTCTTCACCACGCCGTTCCAGGAGTAGATGCAACCCACGCGCTCGCCGCCTTCGTCGCGCAGCTCCCAGTCGATCAGCGCGCGCATCATGCGCATCCCGAACTTCATCGAAACCTTCTTCGACTTCGCGTCGAACACGAACGGCTTGTCGGCGGGCGGCGCCGGCTTGTCGTCCTTCGAGGTCGGCTTCGGCTTCGGCGCGGGCGACTCATCTCTGGCCTCGTCTTTCGGCCTCGCGGGCTGCAGGTCCGCCGGCGCGGCCGCCTCCTCGTGATCGATCGGCCGCGGCGCACCCATGCCGGCGCCGTCGAACCAGCCCTTCACCTTCCCGTCCGGCTGCAGCGCCTCGCCTTGGACGGAGTCGCCCTGGACGAGCTTGAACTTCCAGCTCCCCTCCCAGAGCTGCCAGGTCTCGGACGGGTTCTCGTCGGTGCCGGGATTCAACGAGGCCCTGAGGTCCAGGACGCACTTGTGGCGGTCCTCGTCGAGGAATGCGGCGAAGAGGGTGTCGTTCCAGCCGCCCGGCCTGGGGCTGATCAGGCAGCGCTCTTGAAAGCTCTTCACGCCGACCAGGTTCACCTTGCCTTTGGCTTCCTCCCACTTGCCGCCTGCGCGCTGCACCACGGCCTTGAGCGCGTCGTACTGCGCCACCGGAGTGGGAGGAAGCAACGCCGCGGTGAGCTTCTCGCCCGCTTTCGGCGACTCCCCCGGATGCTCGACGTGCTTTGCCGGCGCGTCGCCGAAATCATCCACGTGCATCCATCCGGCGAACTTTTCCGGCACCTTGTCGATGGAGATGACCTGCACCGCGCTTCCGGCGCCGCCGTCGGGGACCGGTCCGAGGACCCGGCCACCGCCCAGGTACACCATCGGGTGCCGGAGGGCGTCGTTGTCGTGGTCACCCTTGCCGAACCATGCCAGGTCGCCGGGGAAGATCTCCTCCGGCGGTTTGCCCGGATCGCCGCCGCACACGTGCCAGAGCGCCGAAAGGTGCGTCGCGTCGCCGGGCGTCTCCTCGTCGGTCTTGAAGATGCCGACGCGCCTCATCGCGATGGCGATCAGGTTCGCCCCGTCGATTCCTTCCCCAGGCTTGCTCGATCCCGCCTTGTGAGGCGCGCCCAGGAAGTTCATGCAGGCCTGGATGAACTCGTCGCGTTTCCCCGCCGCCTTCGCCGTGGGAGCGCCGCCGGGATCCGGAGTCGTGGGGAGCGGGTCCCCGGGCTGCTTCACCGAGAGGCAGAGCCGGCCCCCATGCGATCCGATGTGCACGCGGAGCGTGTGGTTGTCGACCAGCACAGGGGCGGGCAGCGTCTCGGCGCCCACCGCTGGCTTCCGTTGCGCCTCCGTGGGCGACTCTTTCGCGGTCTTTCCCCCGCCGGTCGCGTTCCGGAAAGTATCGGCCACGCTTCCCGGCGGATGGTAGCAGTCTGCCTCGGTCAGCCCGGCGTACCCGAGCACCTTGGGCCAGTCGATGTAGGGCCCGATGTCCGAGCGCCGCGCGGGATCGATGTTGACGTGCGTGCAGATGCCGCGGAAGTCGCGGCGGATCTTCTCGTCCCTCTTGAAGTCGTCGTACCGGTGCTCCTCGGGCAGGATGATCCGGGGGATCTGGTGCTTGAAGCAGAGGGCTTTGAGGAGCTTGCCGAGCCCCACGTACTGCTTCTCCGGCAGCGTGGCCCAGTGCTTGAATCCGGAGAACTGCTTCTCCAGATAGACGTCCTTCTCGTCCGCCTTGCAGTAGACGTCCTTCTTCTCCCGGGTGCTGTACTCCGAGATCATCTCCTTCCCCTGCTTGCGCAGGCCACCGATGTTGTCGATCTCGATGCCGATGGAGTTCGGGTTCCACCAGGTGGCGTGCCAGGAGGTGAAAGCGGTGGGCACCAGCAGATAGGGCGTGCCGCAGCGGCCGAGCAGGAAGTGGGCGCTCGCGTCGTGGTCGCTGCCGCCCATCAACCCCGTGAAGTTCCCGTAGCCGCAAGTCAGGTGCAGCACGATGCTGGTGCGCGGCGCCTCCACCGCCTTGCAGAACCTGGTCACCGGCACGCCGTCGCGCTTGCAGACGCGGACCTCGAGCGGCTCCTCGCCGGGCACCGGCCACTGCTCCTTCTTCCAGGAGACGTCGCCCTCGCGGTCCTTGTCGAGGCGGGAGATCCATCTCTGATCGACTTTTTGCCAGAGCATGTCGCCTCAGCGGAACTCGGTTCCGGCCTTCTGCATCGCCTCCATCAGCGTCAGGCAGCGCCACTCGTACAGCTCGCCGTACGGCGTCTGTCCGCTCACGCGCCTGCCGGTCTCGACGAACTGGTCGTCATTTACTTTCGCAAAGGCGTCCTTGATGTCGCCGAAGAACGACTTCACCATGTGGAGGTAGATGCGCGGATCGTCGTGGATGATCTGCCCCAGCTCCCGCTCGCTCAGCGCGTCGATGCCCTTGTAGCCGTACTTCAGCAGCGCCGGCTCGCAGTGCTTCTTGTAGTTCTCCCGGAAGGTGAGCTGGATGATCCCGCGCCCGCGGAACTTCCAGAAGTCGCACTCGTGCACCTTGTCCTTGATGCCGGTGTCGTCCGGATACGACGAGCCGTTCCAGGCGGCTACGCGGTCGTCGGCGATCGCGCCCATCGCTTTGAGTTGACCGCCCGCCGGGCGGTTCACCTTGCTGGTGTTGTAGCTGGCCTTGCCCGCCGCCGTGGGCTCGAAGATGTACTTCTCGCTGCCGCCCTCGGAGATCGGCTCGAGCGTGCCGCCGGTCTCGTTGTAGAAGATGCAGAAGAAGCCGAGGAATTCTTGAAGGCTGAGCTCCTTCGCCCAGAGGTGCTCCACGCTGTCGAACACCGTCTGGAAGTTCTTCTTGTTCACCTTGCTCGGGAACATCGGCGCGGGCTTCTTCCAGAGGAGCAGGGTGGGGTGGTTGCCCGGGTAGAGCGGCTTGAAGTCGTCGTTGAACCAATCCGCGAAGTGCTTGCGGCCCACGAGCACGTTCCCGCTCTTCACCTTGTCGCCCGCCGCCCCCGCCGCCGCCTTGGAAGCGCCGCCCATCAGCGACGCATAGATCTCGCTCTTCTTCAGCCGGATGGGGACCTCGGGCGGCAGCGGACCGAGCGGAGTCGCGCCGTCGACGAAGGCCAGCAGCACCACCGCCTCGCCGCCCGCGCGCGGGAGCCCGAGCTTCCAGAACACCTCGTAGGACGCGCCCAGCCCCGTGTCCTTGTCCTTGAACTCGTCCTTCTGCACGGCGGCTTCCGGTGATTCCAGGTTGCCGGCGCTCTTCCAGCGCGGCCCGCGGGCTTCCTGCGAGCACACCACGGCGGCGCCGTTCTGCGGGTTGAGCAAGAGGACGCGAAGGTTCCTTCCTGAGTCGCGCAGGTACGGATAGCCGGCCCCGGCCGTACGCAGGGGCAAGCGGACGTGCCACCGCTCCCGTTCCTCCGCGTGCTCGCCGCGGACGACCCCGCTGACGAAGCAGTGCGACTTGTCGTGCTGCGCGCCTGCGCAGGAAGCGATCTCGGCGGGACAGCCGTCCTTCTTCACCACCGGAAGCTTCCCCAGCTGCACCGCCGTGCGGCAGCGCGCTTCCGTTCCGTTGTGGCAGGAGCCTAGGTTCGTGACCCGGATCTTCTCCGTGCAGCCGGTGTTTCTCCCCGCCGGCGCAACGGCCGTCTTGCAGTCCGTCGCGCAGATTCCGGTCTCGATGCCGTTTTCCGCCTTCCAGGCAACGTCCGGATCGGCCCCGATCACCCAGGTCGGAGCATCCGGCCAGGCGGCGCGAAGCAAGCCGGCATGGTGCGCGAGGGCGGCGCCCGGGAGCATGCCCTTCTCGCTCTCCAGCGCCAGGTGCTGCGCCGCGTACGCCGGCGCGACCCAGATCTTGTCCTGTCCATCTCCCGCCAGCCGCTGCGTGACTGCGCCCGTGAGCTGGGTGAGCGCGCGGGTGTCGAACTCCGTCTTGCCCCACCCGGTGAAGCGATCGGTCGCGTCATCGCGCGACACCTCGAACCAGGCGACGATCTCCTTGGCCTCGGCCGAACCCGGAGCGGGCGCGGCCGCGGGCTTCGGCGGCGCATCGGGAAATTTCGAGTCGCCGTAGATAGTGATCGCCTGGTCGCGGAGGTTCAGCTCCTTGTCCTTGGCCTTCAGCTTCGCGTAGACCGGCCGCGGCGCATTGAGCAGGTCGCTGTCGCTGGTCAACACATGGGGATCGAAGGCTGCCGCGAAGCCGCCCGCCGCCACCTTGCACTTCGATGACCCGAGATCCTGATCGTGCTCCGGCGCGCCCATCGACAGGATCGCGAACCAGCGAACCTGGAGCTCCGTGCCGTCCCCGATGTTCTGCACCCGCCCCGCGAGCACCGGATGGTCCTGCAAATGCGCGATGCGCTGCGACCACGAGGCGATCGCGTCAGGATCCTTTTTCTGCTGCTCCGCGGGCAGGTCCGGGGCGATCTTCTCCTCGCCTTCCTCGATGGACCAGCAGAACACTTCCGTCCGGCCCTGCAGCAGCGAGATCAGCTCGAACTGGCCGTCCTCCCTGCGGAAGACAATCCGCTCGGCGTGGATCGACGACTCCGGCGCGAGCAACTTTCCCGGCTGCTCGAGCTGGAACTTGTCCGGGTCCCACTTCCCGTACGCGCGGACCATCGCGCCCTGCTTCACCTTCATGCGCAGGCCCAGGCGCGCCTCGGGGACTACTTCCTCCCCGTTGAAGCTCTGATGACGAGGCGCATCTCCGGGAGTCAAGGTGGCAGGCGCGCCGGTCTCGTTGACCACCTGCACCAGCTGGCCCTTCTCGCTGACCACCTTGGAATCGACGGAGACCAGCACGTCCCGACCCCGGACGTCCTCGAGCCGGACGACGATCTCCCCTTCCGAGTCCGTCTGACCCTGCGCAACCGTGCGTCCGTCCGCCTTCACGGTCACGTCCACCGCGGCGAGCGGCCCCTTGCCGTGGCGGACGACGATCACGACGTCTTCGCCGGCGTGCGTGCGGTCCTCGGCGCTCGCTCCCTTCGTCTCGGGCGGATCGTCGTGGTCTTGCCCCAGCCGCACCTGGGCCATCAGCCGCAGGGCCGTGACCGGGTGCACGAAGATGGCCTTGCCGTCCGCCGGGAAGTCCTCTGCCTTGGAGAGCTCGTCCCAGAACAGGAGCGGTTTCGCGGTCTGCGCGAAGTCGCGGCGCTCGCCTTCGGTGTGCGACTTGTACCGATCCTGCTTGACCAGCTTGTCGACGTCCAGCTTGAAGTCGGCAAGGCCCTTCACCGCCTGGTAGCGCCCGCGCCAGCACTGCGTGGGCGTGCGGTAGAAGTGCCGCAGCTCGCCGGGCTCGACGATCCACTCCAGCTCCTTCTTGCCGATGAACTTCTTCTTCGGATCGAGCGCCTCGATCAGCGCCGTGGCGTGCTCCTTGGTGCCGTGCTCCTTCGAGGAGAGATCCAGGGACGCGAGCTTCGGCTGCTGGTCCGCCGTGAACTCTTCCTCGCCCAGCGAGCCCGCGGGAAACACCTCGCCCTTGCTGAAGACGGACCAGTGCAGGGCAGGGAAGCCCAGATACGATCCGGAGCGGCCCACCGTCTCGCCCGACTCCACCGAGCAACGGTGCGCCTTCCCGTCCTCGGACTTGAGGTCATCGAATGCGGCAACCTTGCCGTCGCGCAGGTCCTTCACGTGCGCGTCGTTCTTGCAGGCCTGCTCGAGATCGAACTGGGCGAACGGCGAGAGCTCGGTCACCTTTCCCCCGCCGCCATCCGGCCCGAGCGCCCGGACCCACTTGCCCTTCAGTTTCACGTACCGTTTGGAGGCGGCGACCAGCTCGTCTTCCTCCTCGTACACCCCGGGCTCGAGCAGGTCCTTGTGCTGGACGTTGGTGGGCGAGAATCGGCCCTTGTCCGCGTCCTTCCAGGTCGGCTGCGGCTCCTGCACCCGCCACTTCGGCTTCTTCGGCGCGTTCTTGTCCTGCATCGCCTCGATCAAGAGGCGCCGGAGCCAGGGAACATCGGTGGTGTCGGGGTGGAGCGGCTCCCGCTGCAAGTGCAGGTACAGGCAGTAGATCTTCTTGTCGCCCTCGAGCAGGTGCCGCAAGAGCACGAATCCCGTGTCGCCCCAGGCGTGCTCGCCGGGACCTGCCCCCATCCGGGCAGCGACCAGCTCGCCGTCGCTCATGGCCAGGACCGGCGAACCTCTCTCGGGCGTCACGTGCGCGCCGCAGTGGAAGAGGCCGCTGTCGCCCAGAGGGAAGAACCCGCCCGGCCCGCGTTCGGTCTGGTGATACAGGGCCGTGACCGCGGAGGCGCTGACCAGCACGGAGCCGTCGAGAGAGTAGGGGAGCCGCGGCACGCCCGTCTTCGGCGGGCACGACGGCGCGGGCGCTTTCGAGTCTTCCTTCTTCTCGCCGGCCGTGGCGCCGAGCCCCTTGGCGATCCTGTGCACCAGCTCGCTGTCGTCCTTCACCGGCTGATCGGGGATGGCGTAGAAGAAGTGGCCCAGCGGGTTGTCGCCGTGCGCGTACAGCCGCGTCTTCCGCCCCGGGTAGATCTCGAGCAGCCGGCGCGCCTTCAGCCAGTACTCGGAGAACTCCTTGTCCGGCTTTTCCGGGCGCGTGATGATCTTGAAGTTGCCGTCCCCCATCAGCTCGTCGTGGGGCCAGCAGGGATCGACGATGCGGAGCCACAGCTCGCCGCGCTGGGCGTCGCGCTTGTAGCCGTTGATGACGACGATGTGCCCGCGCTGCGCAGTGAGCTGCGTGAACTGGACCACGGGGTTGTTCTTCTTCAGCTGCTCCAGGTGGCGAGCGAACTTCTTCTCCGCGTCGTCCGGATTGACGTCCTCGTTCTTGCCGGCGATCTCGCCGGAGTCGCACCGCCAGCCGCCGGCCTCGAAGATGGCTTGCGGATCGCACTTCCCATCCTCGCTGACTCCGGCCAGCTTGCCCTTGTGGGATCCGCCGAGGAAGCGCAGGTTGAGCTTCTGGCCGTTCAGCCCCGGCTCCTTCTCACCCTCCTCATGACCGACGTACTCGCCGGTCTTCCCTTTCGCCTTGCAGTAGTAGTTGTAGATCATCGCCGCCGAGGCCCGGCCGCACCAGAAGTTGCTCCGCGCTTCCGGCGAGCGCTGCTGCAGCCTCGGGACGTCGAGCCAGCGGCCTTCCAGCCCATCCAGATCCGCCGGCTTCAGCTCCGCAGCGGTGCGGACGGTGTCGACGCACTGGATGCGGGTCATGCTGAGAGCTCCCCCGGGCACCCGCACGCACAGACAAGCAGGTTTCGTCAGCTTACCCGACAGAGCGCCTGCTTGGCGAGGGGGCGTCCAAGCGGGCGAACTCGCTCCAAGTACTTGGGCGGGACGGGGATTCTTCAGATCAAACGCCGAGCACGCTGAGCACGCCGAGGTTTTTGGTTCCAAGCTTGAGTGCTCGCAGGCGAGTATAGCCGTTGTAGAAAAATCCAGTACAGATGAATTGATTGAGCGGTTGGTTCAACCGGTTGAACCAGGTTCGTCCGGTTTGAACGATCCCGCCCCAGGCGAGTTGGGGGACGCGAGCATGGGCCTTGGACGATCACCGCATGAGCGCTCGACATGAGCGCCGAGGCGTGGAATCGGCCCGAACTCGTTCCGGAACTTCCGGAACGGGTTCCCGCTACGCCCCGTCTGGCACGGCCCGGGCAGACCCGTTCCCGCTGGGAAGGTGTGCCCAAATCAATTCGCTGCCCACGTGAAGACCACGGCCGACGCGCAACAGCAAAGCCAGCGACAACTCCGATGCCCCGCCGCCGCGCCGGCTGCCCGCGTTAGGACCTGCACCCAGGCCGCAAGGTCGTCCCACGAAGAGCTGGCCACGGAACCGACAATGCGACCACCACCAGTGCAGCTACGCCGGACCTGCGCTACGCCGACCTGCGCACGGTGTACACCGCGATCTCCCGCAAGTCCTGCGCGACCCGCGGGTCCAGCGCCGGCGAGTCGAGCGCACGCAGGGCCTCGTCGCACTGGCGGTCCGCCTCCAATCGGGCGGAGGCCTCCGCTCCGCTCCGCCGCAGGATGGCGCGCAGCTCTCCGACGTCCGCGTCGCTCCGGCCGAGCTGCGAGCGGAGCCGCGCCGCATCCTCGGGCGTCGCAGTCTCCAGCGCGCGGGCCACGATCAGCGTCCGCTTCCCTTCGCGGAGATCGCCGGCGTTCGACTTTCCGGTGACCTCCGCCTCGCCGAACGTTCCCAGCAGATCGTCCGCGATCTGGAAGGCGACGCCCAGGGGGCGCGCGTAGGCGGACAGGACATCCAACAGCGGCCGGGAGGCGCCGGCGAGAGTGGCGCCGAGGTGGAGCGGGAGCTCGAACGTGTACGAGCCTGTCTTCGCGCGCTGCACCTCGAGGATCTCGCGCGCCGTCAGCTCGCGGCCGCCCGGAGCGCGCAGGTCCGCCATCTGGCCCAGGATGACTTGCTCGAGCGTGCGAGCCGCCACCGGCGCCGCCCTGCCGAGAAGCTGGTACCCCCAGGCCTCGCAAAGGCTGCCGCAGAGCAGCGCGACGCTGGCGCCCAGGTGATCTCCGCCCAGCGCGCGGTGCAGCGTGGGGCCCCCGCGGCGCACGTCGTCCTGGTCCATGAAGTCGTCGTGGATCAATAGATACGCGTGCAGCAGCTCGACGCCGATCGAAGCATCCAGCGCGGACTCGCGCGCTCCGCCGGCAGCTTCATGCCCGAGCAAAAGCAAGGCGGCGCGAAGCCGCTTGCCTCCCCGCAGCAGGTAGTCGCGGAGTGCGGCCGCCGCGTCGCGCAGATCCACCGGCAGGGCTGCGAACGCGGGCAGCTTCTCGTCGAGGAACGCGCGCAGCCGGGGCTCGACGATGCGCGCGGACTCGACGATGCAGGCCGGCGGATTCAGGGAACCCTCGATCAGGTCGCCTCGGCCGAGGGCCCGCGCGCGGCCGCCAGCTTGGCGAGGATCTCCTGGGCGCGGTGCAGCTTGATCTCGCCGGCCGCGATGAGCGCGCGCGCCACTTCCTCCACCGCCGAGCCCTTCGCTCCCGCGCTCACGGCCAGGTTCCGGGCGTGCAGCGCCATGTGCCCCTTCTGGATTCCGACGGTGCCGAGCGCTCGCAGCGCCGCCATGTTCTGCGCGAGGCCCACCGCCGCCATGATGCCGGCGAGCTTCTGCGCCCCGGGGTTTCCCATCATCCGCAGCAGGACGGGGATGAGCGGGTTCGCTTTCACCGCCCCGCCGACCGTGCCGACCTGGATCGGAATCTCGATGCTCCCGTGCAGGGCGCCGTCCTGCACCCACCATCGGGTCAGCGGCTGGTAGCGCCCGTTGCGGGCGCAGTACGCGTGCGCGCCGGCCTCGATGGCACGCCAGTCGTTGCCGGTGGCCAGCGCCACCGCGTCCACGCCGTTCATCACGCCCTTGTTGTGCGTACAAGCCCGGTACGGGTCGGCGTCCGCGAACCGAGACGCTTCGGCGATTCCGTGCGCCACCTCCGCGCCAGAGAATCCGAAGTCGGCCAGCGCCTCGAAGGAGATGCGGCAAGACGCGCGGGCCAGCCGCAGATCGGCGAGGTTGGACAGGATCCGCAGCCGGACGCGCCCGCCGGTGACCCGCTCGATCAGGGGCGCGACGCCTTCGCACATGGTGTTGATCAGGTTCGCGCCCATCGCGTCCTGCGTGTCCACGATCAGGTGCACGATGGCGTGCGTCTCCGTCCCCACCGGGATCAGGCGCACCTCCAGGTCCTTGGCGCCGCCGCCTCGCGCCTTCATCGCGGGGTGGAGCGCGTTCGCCGTGGCGAGGATCAAGTCCTTCTCGCGCAGGATCGCCGCCTGGGCCATCTCCGGGTTCGAGAGCTCGGTGACCTGCACCTGGCCGATCATGCGCGGCTCGTCGGCGTCGGCAGTGAACCCCGCGCCTTCCCGCGCGATCTTCGCCGCGAGCGACACCGCCGCGATCACCGACGGCTCCTCGACGGCCATCGGGACCAGCACGTCCTCGCCGTTGATGAGGAAGTTGAGCCCGATACCTACGGGCAGGCCAAGGACCCCGACCGCGTTCTCGATCATCGCGTCCGCGTTCGGCAGTGGTAGGGTTGCGCTCTCGCCCAGGCCTTCCAGCTCGTCGCGCGACAGCTCGAGCTGCTCGGCCAGTCTCCGCAGCCGCTCCGCCATCTTCATCTTGTAGAAGCCCGGCAGCCTGCTCGAACCCATCCCGTGTCCTCCCCTGGTGACTGGAGTGTTGCGCGGAAGCAGACCGGGCGCACTCCAGGAACGCTCAAAACGACCAAGCACTACGTTCCTGAAGGATGCGGGGCGTACATGAAAGTCGCGCTGGAGAACGATGAAGATTTCGGGAAGTCCAGGCGACCGGTTACCTGACCGAGCCCTCGGAGGTGCTGGCGGGCGCCCTTGAAGCCATGGGAGCTTCCCGCCGCAAGCCGAAGAACATCGCCTTTCCGCCGCGGCGCACGTAGAGCCGGGACACGCTGCCCGGGCTGGAAATCACCTTTCGGTATGCGGCCTTGTCCGCAACGGCCTGGCCGTCGACCTCCACGATCAGGTCGCCCTCGCGCAGGCCGGCCCGGTAGGCGCAGCTGCGCAGATCGATGCTGCTCACCCGGATCCCGACGCCGCGGTCGCCGTCGTCCTTGGGCGGCTCCTCGACCGCGAAGCCGAAAGGCTCCTGCTCGCGGCGGAGCCCCGGAACGCGCTGGGGGGGCTCGTACGGCGCGCCCGGCTTCTCCGACAGCACGAGCAGGACCTCGAGCGCCTTCCCGCTCCGCCAGAACCCGACGCGGACCCGCTTTCCCGGCGCGCTGCGCGCGGTCAGCCAACGCAGGCGGTAGCTCTCCACGGTGGCCTCGCCGTCGAACGAAGTCACCACGTCGCCCGCCTTCAAGCCGGCCCGCTCGGCGGGACCGTCCTCGGTCACCTCGGTGATGACCACCCCTTTGCCTCCCGGCACCCCGAAGCTCTCCGCCAGTTCGGCCGACATCGACTCCTGGATGGAGACACCCATGTAGCTACGGACGACGTGGCCCTGGGCGGCGAGCTGCGGCGCGACTTCCCTGAGCTGTTCGACCGGGATCGCGAAGCCGATGCCCTGGCCAGATGGATTCACGGCCGCGTTGATCCCGACCACCGCGCCGCGCGAATCGAGCAGCGGGCCGCCGGAGTTGCCCGGATTGATGGCCGCATCGGTCTGGATGAAGTCGTAGTACCCCGGACGGCCGCTCGGGTTTACGTCCCGCCGGCCCTTGAAGCTGACGATCCCGGTCGTCACCGAGCGCGAGAGCCCGAACGGATTGCCGATGGCCACCACCCACTCCCCCACCTCCAGCCGCTCGCTCTCGCCCATCGGCAGCACCGGGAACGGCTTGTCGCCTTCGATCTTCAGCAGCGCGAGGTCGGTGGCGTCGTCATGTCCCACGAGCGTGCCGCGGTAGAGCCGCTCGTCCTCCCCCACCTGGACCGTGATGTCGGTGGCGCCCTCGACCACGTGGCCGTTGGTGGCGATCAGGCCGTCGCCGCGGATGAAGAATCCGGTGCCGATGCCGCGAACCGGCGCTTCGCTGGGACCGCCGCCGCCCTGTCCGTACATGCGCTCGAGGAACTCGCGAAAAGGATCGTTGCTGCCGCCGCGTGCCGTCGTCGCGACGATTCCCACCACGGCCGGCATGGACGACTTCGCCAGCGCCGAGATCGAGGCGGGCGGGCCGGTGGGCCGATCCTTGGCAGGCGGGGCTTCGGTCCAGACGGGTTTGGCGGCAAGCAGCAGCGCGAGGGCGAACGGCATGCGGGCAAACGTGGGGACGCCCGCCTGGCGGCGCAACGCAGCGTCTATTTCTGGACCCTGGCCCCGACGAGCTCCTCGGCGGCGGCGTTGGCGGCCCGGGGAGGACGCTTGCCGTCGAGCAGGACGCGGAACTGGTACTCGACGTTCGGATTTTTCGGCGTGGAGCAGCGGACTTCCACGTCGCCGAGGAGCTGCGAGACGACCTTGCCGGCGCAGAGTGGGTCGCCTTCGTTCCTCGCGGCGAGGGCGTCGAAGACCGTCTGGCCGCCGGACGGTTTCCAGGACATGGCGGCGGCGATCGCCTTCTTCGTGTCGGTCGCGTCGAAGCGTCCCTGCAACCAGGACAGCGTGAACGCCAACAGGACCACCATCGCGATCGCAAGGGGCCAGCGCTGCCGCGGGATGCTGAATGCCTGCGCCACGGGAGCGTGTTCCTAACACGACTGCCCTCGCCCGCAGGTCATCTTCGCCTGCCGGCGCCGGATCAGGGCCGCGCTGGCCGGGCGAGGAGGGTGTCCAGCGCCGCGCGGTCCGTCGGGTGCAGGGTTTCCGGCGGTGGCTGCGGCACGATCCCGTCGCGATTCGCGCGGCGTTGCGGCGTCGCGGCCTGCGCCTTGCGCGACGCCTGGCGGGCAGGCGTGGGCGGACGACTCGCCTCGGATCCGATGGCCGCGACCCAATCCCAGCCCGCCCGGAGCCCGCGCGCCGCGAGCCGCGCGGCGGTGCGCGGCGGAACGGACGCCACGGCGAAACAGATTCCGCCCACCAGGGCCAGTGCGAGAAGCCACTTCATGCACCGACGCTGTCACACCCATGGAACGCGCGCCATTTTTCAGCCGCTTGACGGGGGGCGGGCCCCCCCGCATGGTATCCGCCGATGACGGACGAGGCACTGCGCGCGCGCGGGACCGACATCTGGATCTGGGCGCTGCTCGCCCTGGCCACGGCGAGCGTGGTTGCTCTCGCGGTGGTGCAGAAGAACCGCGCGGGCGCGGAGCGCCTTCCGGCAGGAGTAGTCTCGGCGGTGGAGCTGCCGCTGCTCGGTGGGGGAAAAGGCGCGTTGCCACTGGGAAAGGTCACCCTGGTCGATTTCTGGGCAACCTGGTGCGCTCCCTGCCGCGTCTCCATGCCCCGGGTGCAGAAGCTCTGGGCGGAGTACAAGCCGCGCGGGATGGAGCTCTACTCGGTCGATACCGACGATCCCTCCCCCGGGCGCGAGGCGGAGATCCAGGCCTTCCTGAAGGAAAACGGATTGCGGTTCCCGGTAGCCATCGACGACGGCAGCGCGAGCGCGGCGTTCTCGGTCTCGAGGCTGCCCACGATGTTGTTGCTGGACCGGACCGGGCAGGTCATCTGGATCCACGTGGGCGCGCTGACGCAGTCCGGGGAACAAGGGCTTCGAGCGGCCCTCGATCGCGCCCTTTAGGTTCCCTGCGGCGCCGTCCGCCCCATCGTGTGGTAGCCCTTGTCGACGTAGACGGTCGTCCCGGTGATCCCCGTGGCCAGCGGGCTGGAGAGGAATGCGGCCACGTTGCCCACCTCGCTCGCTGCCAGCTGCTGCGGCAGGGGTGAGTTCGCCGTATAGAAGTCGACCATTTCCTCGATGAACCCGATGGCGCTAGCCGCGCGCGAGGCCAGCGGTCCCGCCGAGATGGTGTTCACCCGGATGCCGTACTTGCGACCCGCCTCGAACGCCAGCGTGCGCGTGTCGCTCTCCAGCGCCGCCTTCGCCGAGGACATGCCGCCCCCGTAGCCCGGGACCGCACGCTCGCTGGCGAGATACGTGAGCGAGACCGCGCAGCCCCCGGGCCGCATCAGGGGCGCGAGCCGCTGCAGCATCGAAACCAGCGAGTACGCGCTCACGCCGATGGCGGCCAGGTACCCGTTGCGCGAGGTCTCGAGGAGTGGCTTCTTCACCTCCGGTCCGTTGGCCAGCGAGTGCACCACGATGTCCAGCGGCTTGTCGCCGAAGTCGCGGCGCATCGCGTCCGCCAGGCCCTGGATGGAGAAGTCTCCGCGCTCGTTGTAGCGCTTGCTGGTGCGGACATCCTCTGGACAGTCCGCGAGCGTGTCGTACGCCGCATCGAGTGGGTAGATCTTCTCGAACTCCAGCATTCCGCCGCGGGCGAGCTTGCGCGACTCGTCGATCTTGCCCCGCCGGATCAGCGTCTCGAAGATGTTCAAGGCCGGCGGCCAGGTGCCCACGACCACGCTGGCGCCCGCCTCCGCGAGCGCCTTGGCGATGGCGAACCCGTACCCCGCATCGTCGGCGATTCCGGCGACCAGGGCGCGCTTTCCAGTGAGATCGATGGCGAGCATGCGCGCGGTATCGCGCAACTATCGGTAGTCCGCAAGCGACAGGTCGAAGCGCTTGACCCAACGGTGCACTTGCATGCGGGCCCCGATGCACTGCTCCAACGCGCGTTTCCCCTGATACGCTGTCGCGGTGCGGTTCCTGCTCTTGGCCCTGGCCGGGTGTGCCCACGCCGCGGCGGCGCCGCCCCCGCCCGGATTCGCCCGATCGAAGGACCGAGCGGCCGAGGTGTGCCTGCCCCCGGGAGTGAAGACCTATCTGGCCAGTCTCCGTTGCCCCGGCGGCGCCGAGCCGCAGACCAGGCGCGTGGGCTCGGTCGGGACCCGCGTGGCTCCACTGGACCCGAACGATCCTCGCATCCTCCTCCAGATGGACCCGGAGCGGCCGGTGGGTCCAGGCGAGCCCGACCTGCACATCGTCGACGCCTTCGAGGTCCGCTGTCCCGGCGCGACGTACACGGTCTTCATCGACATGTACCACTGCCCGGCGGGGCCGCAGCCTCCTCCCGACGGGCTCACACGCTGAGAGGTCCTACTCCGTGCGCCACTGGCCGATGGGCGCGGGCGGCGGAGGAATGTCCTCGTCGCGCGTCCGGCCCAGGTTCAGCGTCTCGGCGGCCAGCCCGATCAGGCGCACCAGCTCGTGGTCCCGCCAACCCTTGTTCGCCTCTCCATGCAGGAACTCGATGGCGTTCGCGCGGGTGCGCGCCCGGTGGTAGGGGCGGTCGGTGGTGATCGCATCGAAGATGTCGGCGAGCTGCAGGATCTGCGCGGGAACGGGGAACTGGCTGCCCTTGAGCCCGTCGGGGTAGCCGGTGCCGTCGAGCTTCTCGTGGTGCCAGCGGATGATCGGCAGCAGGTGTCGCAGGCTCTTCAGCGGCTCGCAGATGCGCTCCCCGATGATGGGGTGCTTGTTCATCACGATCCGCTCCTTGTCGGTCAGCCGGCCCGCCTTGTTGATGATCTCGTTGGGGATCCCGATCTTCCCGATGTCGTGGAGCACGCCGCCCTGGCGCAGCGCCTCGCAGGTCTCGCCGTCGAGCCCGGCGAGGCGACCCGCCTCGACCGCCAGCGCCCCGACGCGCTCGGTGTGTCCTTCGGTGTACGCGTCCTTGGCCTCGACCGCGTTGGCCAGCGCGAAGATCACCTGCGAAGCGTCCTCGAGGCGCTCGGTGGCCACCCGGTTGCGCAGCGCCGAGCGGATGCGCGCGTGCAGCTCGGCCCGGGGGGGCGGGAAACCGAGCGCGTGGTCCGCGCCGGCATCCAGCGCGGCCACCGTGCTGTCCTCTCCCGGGTCCGCGCACGCGACCACGGGCAAGAGGCGCGTGCTGGCGGCCCCTTTGATCCTCCGGCAGATCGCGTCGCCGGGACCCGACCCGCCGCGCAGGTCGACCACCGCCAGCACCGGCTTCGCCGCCAGCAGCGCCTCGGCCGCCGCGTTCACGGTGTCCGCCTCGATCAGGCTGTAGCCGCTGCCCAGCGCCGCCGCGATGCCCTCGCGAAACGCGATGTCACCGGCGACCAGGACCGAGATTCCCATGCGCCCGGTCAGCGTAACACGGGCTACGACCCGAGGCCCACCCAGGACGAGCCGTCCGGATACAGCTCGCGCTTCCAGATCGGCGCGTCCGTTTTCAGGGCCTCGATGGCATGCCGGCAGGCGTCGAACGCGTCGCCGCGGTGCGGGGCGGCGGCAGCGATCACGACGGAGATTTCGCCGGGCTCGAGCGAGCCGATGCGATGGTGGATGGAGATGCGGGCGGCCCACCTTTCACGCGCCTGGGCGGCGATGTGGTCGAAGATACGCAAGGCCATTTCCGGATAGGCCTCGTACTCCAGGCGCACCACGCGCTTGCCGTGGTTGGTCTCGCGGACCGTCCCCACGAAGCCGACCACCGCGCCGCAATCCGTGCCGGCGACCTCGCGCAAAGGCGCATCGGGATCGAGCGGCGCGGTGGCGATGCGGTGCGGGCCTGCGCCGCCCGAGACCGGGGGGATCAGTGCGATCTCGCTGCCTTCGCGCAGCGCGCGATCGGCTGGAGCGAATTCCTGATCGACCGCGAGGCGCAGCTTCGCCGCAACCGCTTGAAGCGGCGGGTGGCGCGCGCACGCGGCCGCCAGCGCGTCGCCGGCGGTCGCTCCCTCGGCCAGCTCCAGCGTCTCGGTCCCCGCGCCGGCGCGCTCCCGGGCCGCGGCGAAATAGAGCATCGTCACCCGCATTGCCCCCTCATCGTAGCAGCGTTGACGCCTCTCGGGGCCGTCTCTATTGTGCGCAGCCCCTATGGTCCAAGCGCACAACCTGACGGTCGACGAGTGCCTGGCCCTGCTCAAGGACGTCTCCCTGCGGCCGGAGAGCATCGTGGAGGAGATGGAGTGCGCCGGCGTCTCGCGGCCGCTGCCTGCCGAAGTGCAGGCGGCGCGCGACGCGCTCGCTAAATTGCAGACCGAGACCGGCGGGCTGGCTCCAGCGGACGCGCGGGCGGTTGCCGCCGGCATTTCGGCGCTCCCGGAGATGCTGGCGCTGGCCGTCGTCCACGCAGCTGGACGGGCCTCCCGGCAGGAAGTGCTCTTTGAGCTGGCCACCTCGCGCAGCCGGACGCTGGCGAAGGAAGCCAAGCGCGAGTTGCAGAAGCTGAAGCAGCGCGGCGTCCAGGTGCAGGAGCTCCCCCCGCAGGGCGAGCCGGTGCTCAAGCCGTTGCCCGAGGGGGAAGCGCCCGTCTGCTACGCGAGCAGCATCGATGCCTACGGCGAGCGCGCGGTGTGGTGGGCGCAACCCGCCCGCCAAGGCGTGGAGGTGGTGCAGGTCGTGCTCTCCGACCTGAAGGGGATCCTGGCGGCGGACGCGCTCGCGCTGTCGCGCCGCTCGTGGCGGGAGTTCGTCAAGCGCCTCCCGCGGCAGAACGTGATCACCACCGCCGAGATCCCCAAGGACCACGCGCGCCAGCTGATCGCGGACGCGGAATCCGCCGGTTCGCGCAACGGCTTCTCGCCGCCGCCCGCCTACGCGGAGGCCCTGCGGATCCTGGGACCCGCTCCGGCGGCGCCGCCACCCTCGCCGGGGCTCTCCGTCGATCTGCCCGACGAGCTGGCGCACCAGCTCGCCGGCGCGGCGCTGTTCGAGGACCCGCTGTTCATGGCCTGGATTCCCGAGGAAGATGATCTGCGCCGATTCGGCCTGCGCGTGGACGAGGTGGCCACCAGCCGCCTCTACATCGACCCGAAGCAGCGCCAGCAGGCATTCGAGCGGGCAGCCGACGATGCCGCCCTCAACTACTTCACCCCGCAGCGCCGCGGCCTGTACGCCAGACGGCTGGTGGAGATGGCGCATCTCCTCGCCTCCGAAAAGCGGCTGGACGCGGCGCGGACGGCGCTGGCGGTGGCGCGGGCATTGGAGAAGGACGCGACCAACCCGTTCTGCCGCGCGCTCTTCACGCATGCGCTGCAGGACCGCCTGGAGCCGAAGACTTCCCCGCCGCAGCTGACTCCATCCGGGCTGGTGATCCCGTGAGCGCCGAGCCCCGGCACCGCAATCCGATCCCCACCACCGACGCGATCATCTCCGGCCCTGACGGCAGGATCGTCCTCATCCTGCGCAGGAACGAGCCGCTCGGGTGGGCGCTCCCGGGAGGCTTCGTCGACTGGGGAGAGGAGCTCGGCGCCGCCTGCCGCCGGGAAGCGAAGGAGGAGACGGGACTGGACGTGGAGCTCGTCACGCAGTTCTTCACCTATTCGGATCCTCGCCGCGATCCGCGCAAGCACACCATCTCGACCGTGTACGCCTGCCGGGTGCCCGCCGGGGCCGAGCCGAAAGCGGACGACGACGCGAAGGAAGCGCGGTGGTTCAGCGAGAGCGAGGTCCCGTGGAGGGAGCTCTGCTTCGACCACGCGGAGGTCCTGCGCGACTACTTCCGCTGGGTCCGCACCGGCGAGAGGCGGCGGATCTAGCCCCGGCCACCGCCGACACCTCAGGGCTACGCTTGAGCCTCAGACAGGTCAGTTCGAGGTGGGTTCGCCCGTGGGGGGTGGAACCGACATCGTCGACGGCTTGGCGAGGGTGCGGGCGCGCGCGTCCGCCTGCTGCCAGCGGTTGTACACGTCCACCGCGTTCGAGCGCCGCTGGGCGATCTCCTTGCGGAGAGCCGCTTCATGCGCCTGCGCTTCCGCCACCCGCTGATCGACGTCGCCTGCGTTCACGGAGGCCGCCTCGGGCGCGTTGCCCGCCCGCATCGCCTGGTGCTTGGCCTGCTCGGTCAGCGCCTGCGCCGTGAGCACGTGCGCTTCGGCCAGCTTCCGCTCCGACTCCGCCACGGAGATCATCAGCTGCAGGTACTGCGACTTGAGATCGGAAGCCCGGACGCGATCCTGGGAGGCGGCGACCTCCTGGTCGATCTCCGCCATCTTGTCCGTGTTCGCGTATTGCTTCTTCAAGAGATCCCGCTCGGCGAGCGCCCGCTTGAGCTGCGCATCGGCCACGCCGCGCTCGCTCTTCCCGACCTCCAGGCGCGCGCGGGCGTCCGCCTCTCTCGCCCGCGCCTTGGCCAGGGCGTCGTTGGCGCGGCCTTCCTCGACCCGCGCGGCGTCGACCGGCTCCATCTGGGACTCGTTGAGCCGCGCCAGGCCGGAATCGTCGACCTTGGTGACTGGCTTCTGCGAAGAGCAAGCGACCGCAAGCAGAGCGCCGCCGACTGACATCAGGATCCTGCGCATACGAAACCCCCTGTGCGAAGCACAACGTAGTTCCTGCGCGGCGCCGGAGCATGGGCTATGCTGCCGCTCCACATGGCCATCGTCGTTGCCGTCGTCGGCCTCGGACTGCTCATCGCGGCCCACGAGGCGGGACACCTGGTGCTCGCCCGCCTGATGGGCATGCGGGTGGAGACCTACTCGCTCGGATTCGGGCCCCGCATCGCCGGGTTCCGCTACGGGGAGACCGACTACCGCCTGAGCGCGCTCCCGCTCGGCGGCTACTGCAAGATCGCCGGCTTCACGCCCGACGATCCTGCCGCGCAGGACGTGTCGGACCCCGGCTCCTACATGAACAAGGCCGCCTGGCGGCGCTTCCTGGTGATCGCGGCCGGGCCCGGCGTGAACTACCTCCTCGCCTTCGTGCTCATCGCAGCGCTCTACGCCACGCAGGGCTTTCCCGACCTCTCCACCACGCGGATCGACGTCATTCCCGGCGGGCCGGCGGCGGCGGCGGGCCTGCAGACCGGCGATCAGGTGATCGCGGTGGACAGCGTCCCAGTGCAGTCCTTCGAGGATCTTCGCCGCGAGCTGCTGAAGCCCGGAGCACCGCCCGAGCGGCGGATCGAAGTGCTGCGCGGGGGCGAGGGGAAAGCGCTGGTCGTGCGGCCCGTCAACGGCACCATCTCGGTGAGGGCCGACCGGGTGCCGGTGCGACTGCCCCTGTTGGAAGCGATCCCGCGCGCGTTGCACGACGTGTGGACCCTGAACGCGGCGACGCTGGGCGCGCTCTGGGACGTCCTGCGGGGGAAGGGCAGTGCGTCGCTCGCCGGCCCCGTCGCCATCGTGCAGCAGGCCAGCGCCGAGGTGAAGCGCGGGATGGCGGACTTCGCCAGCATCCTCGCGAACATCTCGGTGGCGCTGGCGGTGTTCAATTTCCTGCCGGTTCCCGCGCTCGACGGGGGCCGGCTGGTGTTCCTCGGCGTGGAGCTGATCACCGGCCGAAAGGTGAACCAACGATTCGAGTCGGTCGTACACGTGATCGGCTTGCTGCTCCTGCTTGCCCTGCTGGTCTCGGTGGTTCTGTTCTCCGACCTCCAGCTCGGCCGCCGCCTCTTCTCGCGCGGCGGCTGAAGCGGGCCGCCCGTGATACACAGCGGACCCATGGCCAAGACGACGCGCAAGACGTTGGGGCGGCGGGCCAAGGCCCCCCTTGCGAAGAAGCCGCCGTCGCGGGTGCAGCTCACTGACGCGCACCGCGAGCTGATCCACCGTCTCTCCGACCGGACGGGGGTAGAGCCCGCCGAGATCCTCGGCCGCGCGCTGGCGGGATACGCCGCCGTCGCCGCGCCAGGCATGTCCCTTCAGGAAAATCCGGCGCGGAAGGGCCGGAAGGTCGAGGGGCAAAGGCTCTTCCTCTCCGTCGACGGCAGGCCGGAGATCGAGGTGGACCGGACCGAGTTCATCCTCGGAAGCGCCGAGGGAGTGGATCTGCGCCTCGACCTGCCGCTGATCTCGCCGCGCCATGCGCGCATCCTCTGGAAGAGCGGGCGCCCCGTGTTCGAAGATCTGCGGTCGGCGCGGGGTTCGTACAGGTTGGGACAGCCGGTGGACGTGCGGATGATTGAAACCGGCGACGAGATCGACCTCGGCGGCTTTCTGCCGATCCGGTTTCGCCTCGCGGACGCGGTGGCGTAGGGCGGGATTGCGCGTTCCCCTTCGGTGGCATGGGGGGGGAGGTCGCGCAGGCGAACTCAGGATCGCTGCGATTGATTTCGGGGGACCTCGTCTCAGGATTTGCCGCGGCGCCATGAGCTCGTTCCGGAATTTCCGGAACGAGCTCGGAGCGGGGTTGGGTAGATTCGAATGGCTCTGCCCGTGAGAGCGTTTTCGACTGTCCGTGGGGAGAATGAGTTGGCTCAGGCGGCGCGGCCGCGGCCGAGGACCTTTCCGAGATACTGCCCGGTATAGCTGCTCTTCGACTGGGCCACCTGCTCCGGAGTGCCTGTCGCGACGATGCGGCCGCCCTTGTCGCCGCCCTCTGGGCCGACGTCCACGATCCAGTCGGCGCACTTGATCACGTCGAGGTTGTGCTCGATCACCAGCACGGTGTTGCCCGCCTCGACCAGCCGGTTGAGCACGTTCAGGAGGCGCTTGATGTCCTCGAAGTGAAGGCCGGTGGTGGGCTCGTCGAGGACGTAGAGCGTCCGCCCGGTGTCGGTGCGGGCCAGCTCGCGCGAGAGCTTGATGCGTTGCGCTTCGCCACCGCTCAGAGTCGGTGAGGGCTGGCCGATCTTGATGTAGCCCAGGCCGACGTCGTCCAGCGTCTTGAGGATCCGGATGATCTCCTTGTGGAGCGAGAAGTGTTCCATCGCCTCGCGGACGCTCATGTCGAGCACCTCGGCGATGTTCTTCCCCTTGAAGGTCACGCGCAGGGTGGCGTCGTTGAACCGCTTGCCGTGGCAGATCTCGCAAGAGACGTACACGTCGGCGAGGAAGTGCATTTCCACCACCTTGAGCCCGTCGCCCTCGCAGGCCTCGCAGCGGCCGCCCTTCACGTTGAAGGAGAACCGGCCCGGCTCGTATCCGTAAGCGCGGGCTTCCGGCGTGCGCGCGAAGACCTCGCGAATGGCGTCGAACACCTTGGTGTAGGTGGCCGGGTTGCTGCGGGGAGTGCGGCCGATGGGCTTCTGGTCGATCTCGATCACCTTGTCCAGGTGCTCGATGCCGCTCAGGGCCTTGTACGCCCCGGGCGCCTCGCGCGAGCCGTAGATCGCCCGCGCCAGCGCCGGATACAGGATGCGGTTCACCAGCGTGGACTTGCCGGCGCCCGAGACGCCGGTCACCGCCACCACGCAGCCGAGCGGGATCTCGACGTCTACCTCTTTCAGGTTGTTCTCCGCCGCGCCGAGGAGCTTGATGCTCTTGCCGTTTCCGCGGCGGCGCTGGGCCGGGATCTCGATCTTCTTGCGCCCCGAAAGGTACGCGCCCGTCAGCGAGCGCTCGTTCTTCATCACCTCACGAGGGGCGCCCGAGGCGACGATCTCACCGCCCAGCTCGCCGGCGCCCGGACCGAAGTCCACCAGCCAGTCCGCTTCCTGCATGGTCTCCTCGTCGTGCTCGACGACGATGACCGAGTTCCCCAGGTCGCGCAGGCGCTTGAGCGTGGAGAGCAGGCGCGCGTTGTCGCGCTGGTGCAGCCCGATGGACGGCTCGTCCAGGATGTAGATGACGCCGGTCAGCTCCGAGCCCATCTGCGAGGCCAGCCGGATGCGCTGGGACTCGCCGCCGCTCAGGCTCGGTCCCGGCCGGTCCAGCGTGAGGTACCCGAGACCGACGTCGAGCAAGAAGCGGAGGCGGTTGCCGATCTCCTTGAGGAGCTCGGATGCCACCACCTTGTCGCTCCCTTCGAGCGGCAGGGTGGAGATGAGCTGCATCGCCTGATCGATGGTCATGCGCGAGACCTGCACGATGCTCTTGCCCGGCGTCTCGCCCACGTCGCCGATGGTTACCGCCCGGCTCTCCGGCCTCAGCCGCTCTCCCTGGCAGGCGCTGCAGGGCTTGTCGCTGAAGTAGCGCAGGTAGTGCTTGCGCATGCTCTCGGAGGTCGTCTCCTTGAAGCGGCGCATCAGCATCGGGATGATGCCCTCGAAGCTCGTCTTGTACGTGCCCGTGCGCCCGCCTTCGCTCCAGCGGATGCTCATGGTCTCGTCGCCGCTGCCGTAGAGGAGCAGGTCCTTCACCTCGCGCGGGAGCTCCTTCCAGGGCTTGTCCAGCGGCACCTTGAACGAGCTGGAGAGCGACTCGATCATCCGGAAGGTCCAGCCGCCTTGTTTCTCCAGCGCGTGGTTCCAGGGCTCCACCGCCCCGCCGCGGATGCTCTTCGAGGGATCGGGGACGATCAGGTCGGCGTCCATCTCCGGCCGGGTGCCCAGGCCGTTGCACTCGTGGCACATCCCCAGCGGGTTGTTGAAGGAGAAGCTGTGCGGCGCCAGCTCGGGAAAGCTGATGCCGTCCACCGGGCAGGAGAGGTGCTCGCTGTAGATGCTCTGCGTCTCGCCGCCGCGCGGGAGCTGCGTCAGCGCCTGGAGGACACCCTTGCCCTCCTTGAGCGCGGTCTCCACCGAGTCGATCAGCCGCCGGGACCCATCCTCCTTCTTCACCACCAGCCGGTCGACCACCACGGCAATGTCGTGCTTCCTCTTCTTGTCGAGATCGATGTCTTCGTCGAGGTCGCGGATGACGCCGTCCACCCGGGCCCGGGCGAAGCCGCGCTTGCGCGCATCGGCCAGCACTTCCTTGTGCTCGCCCTTGCGCTGCTCGATCAGCGGCGCGAGCAGCGTCAGCTTCGTTCCCTCCGGCAGCTTGGCCAGCTCCTCCGCGATCTGCTGCGCGCTCTGCTTGCCCACCCGCCGGCCGCAGACGGTGCAGTGCTGCTTGCCGACCGCTGCGTAGAGGACGCGCAGGTAGTCGTGGATCTCGGTGATGGTGCCCACGGTGGACCGCGGGTTGTTGGACGCCGCCTTTTGCTCGATGGAGATGGTGGGCGACAGTCCCCGGATGACGTCGTAGTGCGGCTTCTCCATCTGCCCGAGGAACTGCCGGGCGTAGGCGGAGAGCGACTCCACGTACCGCCGCTGGCCTTCCGCGTACAGGGTGTCGAACGCGAGCGAGCTCTTCCCGCTGCCGGAAACGCCGGTGAACACCACCAGCTTCTTCTTCGGGATCTCCAGCGTGATGCCCTTGAGGTTGTGCTCTCGGGCTCCCTTCACGAGGATGGATTCGGGCTCCATGGCGGCCTTGTGCAAAAGGGGACCGGGCAGGATAAGCGGCGAGGCCAGGCTTCTCAAGGTGCAATCCGGTGTAGCGCCGGGGTCTGACACAGCCCGGCGGTCCGGCTTCCCGGCGGGCGAGCGAGCCATGAAAACCATCCGGAGTTACGCGCGATTCCGGGCACGGACAGCGCCGAACCCCAGCGCGGCGAGCGCGGCCCATCCCGGCCAGTCGCCGAGCACCGCATACGGCGTGGTCCCCACGAGCATCGGGACCTGTGCGAGCGCGACCCCGCGCTGGTTCCGCTCGATCCTCTGGACCACGCGCCCTCCGGCGTCGACGAACGCGCTGATCCCGGTGCTGGTCGACCGCAGCAGCCAGCGGCGATGCTCGATGCTGCGCACCGCAGCCAACATGAGGTGCTGCTCCTGCTCGTGTCCCGCGCCGTACCAGGAATCGTTCGTCAAGTTCACCAGCGCATGGGCGCGGCCTTGGCCGTCGTCCGCCAGGATGGACCGGACGATGCCTGGAAGGATGTCCTCGTAGCAGATGAAGGTCGCGAACCTCCAGGACTTCCAGCGCAGCGGAGCGGTGCTGCGGCCGCGAGTCAGGTGCGACGCCAGCGGCGACCACTGGTAGAGCTGCGGAAACCACTCGCCGCCCGGGATGTACTCGCCAAAGGCGAGGAGCTGGATCTTGTCGTAGTGGTCGCCGATGCGGCCCTTCTCGTCGATCATCACCGCGCTGTTGAACACGTCGCGGCCTTCCACCCGGATGGCGCCCGCGATGGCAGCGACCGGCACGCCGCCCGTGATGGCCCTGCCGTCCGTGTCGCCAGGGCGCACCGGGCGCACGTTGTAGCCGACCTCCGGCCAGATCACGAGCGACGCGCCGCGCGCGTGCAGCTCGGCGGTCTGCTGCTGGAGGGTGCGGACCGAAGCCATCGGGTTCGCGTGCAGCTCGACCTCGCCGACGTTGGGTTGGGCGAGCCCGACCGGGATCTTCGGAGCGGCCTCCTCCGCGCCCTGGACGCGCACCAGGCGCAAGTACCCATAAGAGGCGCTTCCCACCAACGCGATCACCGACACCATCATCGCCGGAACGGGCACTCCTCTTCCCGTCAGCCACGCTTCCATCGCGTCGAACAGCGCGCCGTTCACCACCGCCTGGAGCGCGGAGAGGATCAGCGGGCCGCCCAGATCGGCGATCTGCACCAGCGGGAGCACCGGCATGAGGGCCACTCCGGTGTAGCTCTGGAAGAGCAGGGGATAGGCGAACTCCGTCGCCACCAGCGCGAGCGGGAGCAGCGCCGTTGCCGGCCAGCGCGTGCGCCGGCCCACCCAGACCAGCGCAAGCGACATCACGCCGAAGAGGAATCCCTGCGCGACGCAGACCAGCAGATACCCGAGGAACGCGAGCGGCGCCGGCGCGGACGCGAACACGCGCAGCACGTGCATGATCCAGGTGTATCCGCCCAGGTGGGTGACGAACCCCATCCACGCGCCCAGCCAGAGCGCCTGCCGCGGAGTCGCGTCCCGCAGCGACCAGAGAAGCGGGAGGAAGCAGACGAACGCCAGCGGCCAGATGCCGAACCCGATCCAGGAGAGGAAGTAGAGGACGCCGGACAGCGTCGGAAGCAGCAGGCGTCGCATGAAGCGCCGTCATGTAACATGACCTCCATGGCGGTGCTGCTGAACCAGACCAGCAACCTGCGCCTGCGGATCGAGCTGCTGCGGCGGCTCTCCGACGGAACCACCGCGCCCGCCTCGCTGGAGATGCGCGTGGCGGTGGACCGCTACCAGCACCGTCCCTCCGGAGACCACGCCTTCGTGCCGATGCTGGACGTCCCGCGCGCGACGCTCCTCGACATGGACTTGATCCAGTTCCTCCAGTGCCTGGAGGAGCTGCTCGAGGGCCGCACCGCCGCCGCCGCGCTGGAGGCCAGCGTGGACCCTGCCATCGGGCTGCGGCTGCAGGGCGGGCCCGAGGCATTCCTGGTCGAGGCGGGCATTGATCTACTCAATGTACTAGAGCCCGTGGGAGGTCTCGCGGGAGATCGCGGCACCGACCTGGCTCTCTACCGGTTCGTCGCGAACAAGCGCGCCGCGCTCGCGTTCTGTGCCGGGCTGATCCAGGAATTCGGCGAGTTCCCCACCGATCCGTCGGCGGTCAATCCCGGACAACCGGCGTAGCCCCGGCCACCGGAGGTGGCTCAGGAGCTGTGCTTGAGCGTGGTCATTCGGCAGTTCCGGGCATGAAACGCGTTTCAACGGGCTACTTCGCGGCCTGGAGCAGGCGGGCCACCTTCGCGCGCTCCTCGGGGTCGTCGTAGAGCTGGAACGACTTGCGCCACCATTGGATGGCCTTGGCCCGGTTGCCCTTCTTGGCTTCCGCCTCGCCCATCATCCGGCTCGCGCGGGCCTGGTCCCTGCGGGACAGCCCGGGCTTCCGCAGGATGTCCTTGAGGATGGTCAGCGCCCCCCCAGGCCGGCTGGTCCACAGCGCCTTCTGCGCGCGATCGAAGTTCTTCGCCCAGGGGCTGGCCGCGTTCTGCGCCAGCTTGCTGGGCCGCGGGGGCTCGGCTCCGGGAGCCGGCGCGGTCCGCAGGGCGTCGGCTGGAGCGGGAGGTGGGGTCGGTTCCAAAGCCTGCGGAGCAGCAGGAACCGCCGCAGGCCGGATAGCGGCGGCAGCCCCAGACGCCGCGCGCTCGTGCTCGCTCCGAACCAGGACCGCAGCCACCGCTCCCGCCAGCACGACGGCCGCGGCGGCGGGCCACCAGCGCGGCGGCACGAACACCGCCCATTCCGGCACGCCGGGAATGCGCTCCGGAGGAGGGGATGGAACATGGCCCATCATGGCGCGCTCGAGCGCCGGATCGACGGCCGGCGGCAACATCTGCGGCGGCGGCGCACCCGGAGCGCGCGCCGGCAGGATTGCGATCGGGTCGTCCTCGGCCATCTCGTCCTCGACCAGCACGGCGGCCGCCAGCGCCGCGAGCGACCGCATCATCAATGCGGCCTCGCCAGCGCTCTCCGGCCGCTGCGCAGGGTCCCTGGCCAGCAGCCGGGCAATCAGCTCCTCCAGCTCGGGATGCACCCGGCGCCCGATGTCCTGCAGCCGCAGCGTGGCATGTTCCCGATGCGCGCGCAGCAGCTCGTCGGAGGTGGCGCCCCTGACGGGAAGGCGGCCGGAGACGAGCTGGAAAAGGAGCACGCCGACCGCGTAGAGATCGGTCCTCTGGTCGGCGCCGCGACCCTCTGCCCGCTCCGGCGCCGTATACGCAGCCGTCGAGAGGGGCAATGAGGCGGTTTCCCGCAGCCCGCTGCTCGAGACCAGGTGCGCGGTGACGCCATCCAGGATGATCGCCTGCTCCGTCCCATCGGAAAGCCGCGTCAGCCCCACGTTCGCGGGCTTCAGATCGAGATGCAGGACGCCGGCGCCGTGGAGCGCAGCCAGGCCTTCGCAGATCTGCGCGCAGAGCTCGAGCGCCCGGGCCGGGACCACCCGCCCGCGCTGCCGCAGCTCGTCGGCCAGCGTCAGCTCGCCCCCGCCCTGGTAGACGAGGAAGAACGCCTGCACCAGGTGCACCCCAGCAGATAGCGGGCGGGCAAGGTGCGGATGATCGAGCTCGGCCGTGGTCGCCAGGCGCTCCGCTTCGGCAAGGAATTTGTGGACCGCGTCCGGATCGGGAGCGTAGCGGCGCAAGAGCTTCACCACCACCGCATGGCTGCGCGCGTCCTCCCCGAGCCACGAGTGCGAGAACCGACCCGCGCCCAGCTCGTGCAGCAGCCTGAATCCCGCCACTTCGGCCTGCTGCAGCGGGGAGCTCGGCTCCGGGTGCGCCAGCCCCTGGCACCGATCGCACACGGTCTGACCGTCGACCACCGGGTTGAACGGCGCGCCGCAGTGCGCGCACGAGTTCATCGCGCCGAAGCTGTGGGCCGCTTGCTCCACTGCGCCGACTCTACGCCACGGGTCTGCGCTGCCAAAGGTCGCGGGCGTACCAATGTGAACGGCCGGGTTGCTCCGTTTGTCCCACACGCGGTGCCACCCTGAGGTGTGGTATGTGCGCGCCGTGTCGGAACCTCCGCGAATGCCTGAGGAGTTCGAGCCCAAGGCCTCGCCCCCGTCGCGGTTTCGCATCATTCCGCCCGCGCCGCTGCGGCCCAACCTCTTGCCCGACGAGGCGCGCTTCGCCATGCGCCTCTCCATCCTGGTGGGATGTACGGAGCTGGCGGCCTGGGCGTGGTTCGCCCGCACGGGCCCCCGCGGCGCTGTCCTCGGGTGGGCCGCGGGGCGGCTGCTCAAGCCGGTCTGGGCACTGTTGGGAACGCGCTTGCCGCGGCCCGCCGTGGCGTATGCGCTACTGTTCCTGGCTGTGTTCGGAGCGGCGGCGGGCCTTCTGGCCGGCGGGCAGTTCGCCTCGGCGGCGCTGATCGCGGTCGCGCTTCCGGCGCTGGCGGATCTGTGCGCGAGCTGCGCCGCGGACAGCATCACCGTCGAGAGGCGAAGCACGGCCTACGCCTGGCTGGACATGGCCCAGGGACTCGGAGGCGCTTTGGGCCTCGCCCTGGGCGCGTCCTTCGCCGGAGTGGCGGGAGTCGTCGGCGCAATCGCGCTGCTGGTCGGGGCGGTAGGATTGCCCGAGCTGCGCAACCGGGGCACGCCGCGCTCCACCTGGACGGCCGATGCGTACCTGCGAGTGCTCCAGTCTCCGTTCGGTTCGCAGCTCGTGGCCCTGGCCTTCTTCGGCGCCTTCCTCGCGATGCAGCCCTTCGCCAAGCCGATTCCCGGCTGGGCCGCGCTGCTGCTCCCGCTCGCCGGAATGGCGATCTTCGCTCGCCTGGAGCCGCGGATGCCCAACGCCGTCCTCTTGCCGCGGATGGCGCTCGGGCTCGCGGCGGTCGGTCTGTTCGTGCCCCCCGTCCGGCTGCTGGCGATGGGCACGCTGTTCGCGGCCGTCCCCGCTTCCGTCGCCCGCGGCGCGGGCGAGATGGATCGGCCGCTGGCGTCCTCGCTGGCCTGGTCTGCCCTGGCCCTGGGAGCGGCCGTGGGCGCCGTGTTATGAATGAACGCTCATTCAGCCGCGAGGAGCGCATGTTCTCGATGGACCCGCCCTTCACGCCCGAGCACCAGCTCTTCCGCCGCACCTTGCGCGAGTACGCCGAGAAGGAGCTCGCGCCCCACGCGCTGGAGTGGGACGAGGCGGGCATCTTTCCGCGCGAGGTGTTCCGCGGGCTGGCGGAGATCGGAGCGCTCGGGATCAACTACCCGGAGAGCGTCGGCGGTTCGGGCGGCGACTACTGGTACGTGGTGGTGCTGGCCGAAGAGCTGATCCGCAGCCGCAACTCGGGTCTCAACATGGGCGTGCTGGTCCAGTCGCAGATGGCGACGCCGATCATCCAGGAGATCGGCAGCGACGAGCAGAAGAAGGAGTTTCTCGCTCCCGCCCTGGCCGGGGAGAAGATCGCCGCCCTGGGGATCTCCGAGCCGGACGCCGGCAGCGACGTCGCGAACCTCAAGACCACCGCCCGGCGCGTGGGCGACGAATACGTGATCAACGGCGCCAAGATGTGGATCACGAACGGCAGCAGGGCGGACTTCATCACCCTGGCCGTGCGCACCGGCGGTCCCGGCTTCGGCGGCATCTCGCTGGTCACCTTCCCGACCGACGTGAAGGGGTACGGCGTCTCCAAGAAGCTCGCGAAGATCGGAAACCTGTCGTCCGACACCGCGCTGCTCTTCTTCGAGGACTGCCGGATCCCCACCCGCTTCCTCCTCGGGGAGGAGAACGAGGGTTTCTACCACATCATGACCAACTTCCAGGGCGAGCGCCTGGTGGCGTCGATCGGCGCCGTCTCGGGCATGCAGCACCTGGTGGAAGAAGCGCTGCGCTACGGCAACGAGCGGAGCGCGTTCGGCAAGCCGCTGGCGAAATTCCAGGTCTGGCGCCACCGCTTCGTGGAGCACCTCACCGGCATCGAGGCGGCGCGCTGGCTCACCTACCGCGCCTGCGATCTCTACGCGCGCAAGGAGCCGGCAGTGAAGGAGATCAGCATGGCGAAGCTCTTTGCCGGCGATCTGATGCAGAGGGTCGTCTACGACTGCCAGCAGTTCCACGGTGGAATGGGCTACGTGGTGGAGACGCCGGTGGCGCGCGCGTTCCGCGATGCGCGGCTGCTCACCATCGGTGGCGGTACCAGCGAGATCATGAAGGAGATCATCGCCAAGCTGGTCCCCGGGCTCTGAAGTGCGCGACGAGCCGGCGTTCTCCACCCTCGGCTTCTGGGAACGGCTCGCGTTCCGGGTGATGCGGTACTTGAACCAGGGCGGCGGCTCCGGGCCGGCCTGGATCTGGCAGCGCGGCGTGATCACGCCGCTGGTGGGCCTTCTCGTCACCCGGCGCATGCAGGTCCACGGGCTCGAGCGCCTCGATCGCGTTCCGCCGGGCGCTCCCATCCTCCTGGTGGCGAATCACCGCACCTTCTTCGACCTGTTCATCCTCGGCTGGTTCCTCATCCGCCATCCCCGGCTGACCCGGCGGGTGAACTTCCCCGTGCGCTCGAACTTCTTCTACGAGCGGCCGCTGGGCCTGTTCTTGAGCGCGGTCTTCACCGGCGGCTCGATGTTCCCCCCGTTCTTCCGTTCCGCCGAGAAGAAGGGAATGAACCGCCTGTCCCTCGGCATCCTGGTGGAGAAGCTGCGCACGCCGGGCCAGATGGTCGGATTTCATCCCGAAGGGACGCGCAACAAGACCGACGATCCGTATGCGCTCTTGCCCGCCCAGCCCGGGGCCGGGGAGCTGGCGCTGAAAGCGCGCCCGGTGGTGGTGCCGGCGTTCATTCTCGGCCTGACGAACAACCCGTGGGCGGAGCTGAAGGCGAACCTGCGCCGCGAGCGCCCGGTGATCGCCGTGTTCGGCGAGCCCGTGCCGCTTCCGGAGCCGCGCGAGACGCGGCTCTCGCACCACAAGAAGTTCGCCGACCTCCTCAATGAACGGATCGCGGCGCTCGGCGCCGAGGAGCGGGCCCTCAGGAACGCAGCTTCTCCACCGGCTTCTCTGGAGTCGGCCGGGAAGTGACCAGCCGCGGCCGAAGCAGGTTGGCGATGGTCGCCTCCAGCTCCTGCGCTTCGAAGGGCTTTCCGATGTACCCCTGGGCCCCCATCAGCTCAGCTTCCCACTCGAAGCCGAAGCCGGAGATGATCACCACCGGCACGTCCTTGAGCTCCGGCGTGGCGCGCATGCGCTGCAGCATCTCGCGGCCGTTCATCACCGGCATCTGGAGATCGAGCAGTACCAGCAACGGCGGCTTCTCCAGGAGCTTCAGCAAGGCTTCTTCGCCGTGGGCCGCTTCGTCGACCTGGTATCCCTTCATCTCCAGCGCGATGCGGAGGCCCGTCCGGAAGTCGGCGTCGTCGTCTACGACCAGGATGTACGGCCAGCGTCGCATGGGGGGCCTGGGGCGTAGATCTAACGATTGCACCTCGCGAACGGAAGGGGGCGTTTGCCTGCTTGCTTCTTCTCCAACCCTGCGGATTGACGGGGCGTCCAGCCCCTGCTACCGCGACCCACACCACCGGACCCCAGCCAGGGTGCGAGGACGGCATGCCAGCCAGTCGGACCCGACCTGACCGGGTGGAGGTGACGGTGAAGGCCCGCGGCGGAAGGTACGCAGCCTCGGTCCTCCGCGCCGCCGCGCATCGTTGGGTGCGGGAGGAGCTTTCCATCGCGCTGGTCTCCGATCGCGAGATTCGCGGCCTCAACCGGCGCTGGCGCGGAAAGGACCGCCCCACCGACGTGCTCTCGTTCCCCTTGAACGACTCCGGCGCCCTGGGCGACGTGGTCATCTCGCTGGAGACGGCGCGGAGACAGGCGCGGG
>Ga0209526_10000285_pt1 | contig 31907 bp, 27 predicted proteins | sample JacPinW_OM2H0_M1_FD_188566 | JGI IMG/M metagenome (GOLD analysis project Ga0209526, IMG submission 188566) | Forest soil microbial communities from Algoma, Ontario, Canada - Jack Pine, Ontario site 1_JW_OM2H0_M1 (SPAdes) (version 2) | ecosystem: Environmental > Terrestrial > Soil > Boreal... | reverse complement strand
GGCCAGGGCTGGCCGGGCCTTCTCTATCTCGGCTGGTTTACATTTCTTGATGCCCCGCAACTGCATGAGTTGGGGCTAAAGAACCAAGTGGGGCTCACCGATTTTTTCCGCGGACATGAAAGCTCGCATCAGTGGTGGGGCCATCGCGTAGGCTGGAAGAGCTATCACGACCAGTGGCTCTCGGAAGGGTTCGCGGAATTTTCCGGCAAGCTGTACGTGCAGTACCGCCAGAACCAAAAGGAATTCCTTACTCAATTCCGAAAAGACAAAGAGCTGCTTAACACGGGCGATGTCAAAATGCATCCATTGGACTCCCTCGGCCCGATCTGGATGGGCCAACGCATTCGTTCCTCGGAGACCGGGCCGGGCTCTTACCAGAATCTGATCTATTCCAAGGGTGGCTACGTTTTGCAGATGCTCCGCGAGCAATTAGTAGACCCACGTAACCAGGACTCCGATCATTGGTTTAAGGACATGATGAAGGACTACTGCAAAACCTTCGACAATAAGCCCGCTTCTACGGAAGATTTCAAGTCCATCGTGGAAAGACATATGACACGAAACATGGACTTAGACGGCAATCACAAAATGGATTGGTTCTTTAACCAATACGTTTACGGCACGGGCATTCCCCACTACACGTTCCGTGCCAGCCTAGATGCAACTGCCGACGGCAAGACGCACATGAAAGGCGAGATCACGCGCACAGGCGTGCCCGACAACTGGAAGGACGTCATACCGCTGTATGCGCACGTGGGCGATAAGACTCTGCGCATCGGAACTCTTTCGGTTACGCATCCAAACGAGCCGCTAGATCTGGTGCTACCGCTCAAGGCCGACCGGCTATCCATCAACGACCACGAAGACCTGCTGGCCGAGGTGAAGCAATAGCGCGCGGTTGCGCAATTTTTCTACGGAATTAGGAATTGCTTCGCGGCAAGAAACGCAGCGCGGCGGAATTGATGCAGTAGCGTAGGCCGGTGGGTTGCGGGCCATCGGTGAATACGTGGCCGAGATGGGCGTCGCAGACAGTGCATTTCACTTCTTCACGTACGATGCCGTAGCCGGTGTCGGTTCTCTTGTAGACATTTTCGGATGCGATGGGTGCCCAAAAGCTCGGCCAGCCGGTGCCGGAGTCAAACTTTGCGCCAGAATCGAACAGGGCGTTTCCGCAGCAGGCGCAACGGTAGAGTCCCGGCGCATGTTGATCGTACAGGTCGCCGCTGTAGGCAAATTCGGTGGCTGCACGGCGCGTAACGTCGTATTGCGCGGGAGTCAGCAGTTTCTTCCATTCTTTGTTGGTATGGCGGACCTTTGCGACGGATTTTGTGCCGAGCCGCTCGCCTTGGTCGGTAAATGGAACGATGCCCACCGGCCCGTGATTGTCCCGCTCGTCGTCGGCTTGGTCATCGGCTAGCGCCGAAAGGCAGACGTGCTGCACGCCTACGAGCAGTCCGTAGGAAACGAGCGTCGCCGATCCAAAAATGAATCCGCGGCGGGCGAGGTTATTCATGGTCTGTTGGCGGACCGTGCGGCTAGAAGAATTACTTCGCGGCACTCAGCGGAGGCGCCGGCAAAAGGGGCAGCCGCTTTGGTTCTCCGCGCGCGCCGCGCACTTCCAATTCTTCAAAGAACAGCGATGGAGCCACGACCGAGGCGGGCAGACCCCCTTGCGCTGACCCGAACGCGCCCAGCGCGGTGCCTGCGAACCCGGCGACTTGGCTCTGCATGTAGTTGTACACAAAATTGTCGTTGCCTATGCCGGCGACGTTCCGGAGAGCGCGCGTGTTCAAGCCAATAATGCGCGCGCCACGAATAATCTCTTCGCGGCCGTCCTGCATATAGACTTTGTATGCCACCAGTGGCAAGCGGTCGCCCGTTCCGGCACCTCCGCCAAAGCTGGCCAGGAGCTCCGAAAAGTCTTCCTGGTGCAACAGGCTAAGCGCGGGATTGTCCATTTCACGCACGATGATGCAGTATTCCAGCTTTTCCGAACGGCACGTATCCATGAACTTTTTCTTCAGCTCCGCGGGCGGGACTTTTTCGGACGCGTTGAAAAAGAGATTGCTCATGGTAGCTTTGGCGTCGCCCAGAAACCCGGAACGCCCGTGGCCATTGGAACCATCAGAATCCTGTCCGGGACGGCGGGACATCAGTAGTTCCTTCAAATTGCCCTTGTCCACGACTGTAACTTTCTGCGCGCGAACGCCTTCATCGTCCACGGCATATCCGCCGAGCAGCGGCGTGCCATGAAAATCCTTGGCGCTGGGGTCGTCGACGAGACTTACGGTGGCTGGCAGCACGCGCGAACCGATACGGCCGGCCCAGTCGCTCTTACCGCCCAGGCCGCTTAGCATTTGCTCCACGACGGGCTGAAACGCAACCGGCGGGCGCGAACCATTCATCGCGGGACCAAGCACCTGAGCTAGAAGTGGCGCGGCGGCGCGCGCTTCAAACAGGACCGGACCGGTGTAATCCTCTGCCGGCTTGGCAGCGCGGAGAGCCATGAGCTCGCTGGCCGAAACGTTCAAACCCTTGCGCACCGCGTCTACGTTCGGCAAATCGACGGGCTTTGGCGCGTACGAGGCGTACAGGTGGTTGAGCGGCATGCCATCGCTCGCCAGCGTGTTCATGCCGGCTTCGACGGCCGCGTAGGTGCGGTTGGTGCGAATTTCGGCGCCTTCGCTGGTCAGAAGATACTCGGTCGCGTAAACGAGGTAGTAGGTGACGCGCGATTCGTAGATATCCGGGAACAGACGCAGCGTTGCGGAAGCCTCGCGCGCTTCCTGCTCCCAATTGCGATTGCCCCAGTCGGGCGTAACGAGAGGTTCGATCTGCTGGATGGCCTGGGCCTTCGAGAAATCGTCGATATTCGATTGCCGCGCCAAGCCGCTCAGGTACGCTTGCTTGCGCGAGTAGGTCTCGACGGCTTGCTTAAACGCCTGGTCCGTGGCGATCCACAAATCCTGGCGCAGTGAGTCGTAATCGCGGTCGATGCCGACCGAACCTTGCGAGCCGATGAAGCCGCGGAAGGCCTCATCGCCGATGAAATTGGAGCTGTCCAGCTTGTAACTGCCGACGCGCGCTTCCACGTTCATAAAGCGATTGCGCCCCCGCGTGGTGGTCAGCAGGGTGCCGAATTCCGCGGTGATTTCCCGCACGTCGAGATCGAGCAAGCGGTATTCGACGTAGTAGGGCCGCACGGGCTGCTGGGTGCCGGGAATGTTCAGCTCCAGACGCGTCTTCGAGCGAGCCATTTCGTCGCGCATGGCGCGAAGCGTCTGGTCATTGTCCTGGGGAGCCTGCGCCGCGCTTGCGGCGTATGTGGGCTCAATACAGCCCAACAAAACCACCGTGCAGGCGAATACTTTCAACAACCGCATGCGGCTCATTGCTGGCCTCCCGCCTTGATGATGTCATGCGCGGGCGCCGGTAAAATCGGCGGGCGGTCCGTGGAGCTTTCTTTCTTCTGTACCTCCAGCTCGGAGGTCAAAATCGCCGGCGATGCCGCCGCTACCGGCACGGAGCCCGATTCAGCGCCGCAATAACCGTTAAACACTTCCTGTTTGTCGCCGGTCGCGACGATCTTGGTCAACGCGGCCAGCGGCGTTCCCACGATATCCACGCCGCGCACTAGCTCGTCAGGCCGGCCGTCCGCGTACACCTTGTAAACCACGAGTGGCAGCACTTGAAACGCTTGCGGCTGTCCACGCCCTGTGAATGTGAATCCTCCCGCGATGTCGTCGATCAGCAAACCGAATTGCTTGCCCTGCTGCTTAATAAGCTCGATGAGCTTTTCGCGAAGCTGCGCATCGGTCATGGTCTTGCTGCTTTCCACGATCAAGTTGCCCTGCCGCGAAACAGGCGAGGCACCGAGCTGGCGGCGGCCATGCCCATTGGAATGCGCGAACCCGACCAATGGCGAGCGCGACATCTCGAAGTCCTTCAACACGCCGTGGTCGACCAGGACCACGCGGTGCGCCCGCACGCCTTCATCATCATATTCGTAGTAGCCGAGCAAATCGGTCGGACCAAGCCTGCGCATGGTCGTGTCGTCCACAATGCTCAGGAACGGCGGCAAGATCTGCTCGCCGACTTTTTTCGCGAAGGTCTGACCTTCCGCCACATCTTTCTGGCGATGTCCTTCGGCGCGATGGCCAAAAACCTCATGGAAAAAGACAGCCGCAGCGCGTCCGGTCAGAAGCGCAGGGCCGACAGAAGGTTCGTTGATCGGCGCAGCGACTAATCCTTCCAACTCCTTGCGCATTGTCGCTTCCGCGGCATAGACCGCCTTATCATCCGGCGCATCGGAAGGCTTCACCCAGTCAAAGTTGTAGTAACGGTTCAGGTCCATGCCGTCTGGCGCTTTGCCCTGAACAAAGAGCTCCAGCCGGTAGCGAATCTGCCCAAATTGCAACTGCGTGCCCTCGCTGGTTACGTGATACGAGTTCTGGGCCAGCGCGGAAAAAGTCACAATCGAATTGATAACCGCAGCTGAATCGCGAAAAGCTTTTGTGTAGACGCGTACTTTCTCTTCCCAGGGTTTGCGCTCGAGGGTGAAAGAATTCTCCGGACCGATATAGGTGTGCGCCTGCTCGTGCGTAAAGTCGGGAGCGCGTCCTTCCGCGGTTTCGACTTTCACCTCGCGCCCGGTCTTTATCTTGATGAGCCATTCCGCGGCGGACTTGTACTGCTTGTCCGTCTCCAGCCAAATCTCACGCCGCATCACTTCCTGGTCGTCATCGATCGGCACGGCCGTTCCGGGCCCGCCGTTTTGGGCCTGACGCTCGCCGATTTTGTGTGTGTTATCCAGGTCGTAGTTGCCGGTGCGCACTGCGACTTCCAGCCAGCGGTTGCGATTCTCGCTGCTCGAAAGCAGCGCGCCATTGGAACCGGAAACGTCGGCTCGCTGTGTGTCCGTAATGGTGTACCCGATGAAGTACGCCGACGGATCCTGCGTGCTGAGGGTCTTGTATGAGCGGTCCAGCTCGCCTTGCATCACGGCCAGCAACGGAGAGCGCTTGGCCTGCGGCGCATCGGGAGGCGTCGCCGCCACTGCCGAATTCTTCAGCGCTCCTGCGATTGCCAGTGAGACAAGTGCACCAGCAAAGAAACCAACGCGACTGCGAGCAAATGTGTTCAAGGAATCCTCACTCCGAATTAGACGGGGCTTCGAATTATTCAGTGTACGCCGTTAAGGAAGGCCGCACAAACCCAGCCGCTTTCAAATGTACATAGATTGGACGAAAAAAGCCGCTCCAGCGTTGCATTTTGCCAATTCAATAATCATCATTTGCGCATCGCCAGAAGCAACGCGCGATACTTCTCCAGGCCAATCGTCACCTCATCTCTTATATGCGGTCAATAGACCGTAGTGGAAGACCGCGGCCGCCATATCATCATGCTGTGGCCGGCCCACGGTGAAGGCTTCCACGGCCGCGAATATGCGTCTTAGGAGTTCTCGGGGCGGAATCCGCAGGCCGTTCTCGCAAACGCTCTGCAGACGCGCTACGCCAAACGCCTCGTTTTCCGTATCGAAGGCATCTGTGATCCCGTCCGTGCAAAACAAGATAGAGTCGCCGGGTTGCAAAGTCAGTGTCGAGGTATCGTACTCTGCGTCCGCAAACAACCCTGGCGGAAGCCCTGGAATGTTCAGGACCCGGCAACCTTCCGCAGAGAGATGGAACGGCCCTGGCATTCCTGCGCTGGTAACATGCATTTCAGCGGTGCGCGGATCGAAGACTGCGTATTGCGCGGCGCTATAGCGTCGCGGTACGCCTCGAACCAGTAATCTGCGATTCAGAGTAGAGAGCACAGAACCCGGTGATTGGCCCGTTTTATGGACGCCCCGGAGCGTTCCCACGGCCAACGCGGCGTACATCGCCGCCGGAAGGCCTTTTCCCGACACGTCCCCAAGGTATAGCCCGATGCTTCCATCCGCTAGTTCGAAGTAATCCAGGAAGTCGCCACCCACCGCGGCGACCGGCTGAAACTCGTGCGAAATTCTGACGGCGCCGGCGCGCAACGGTTCGGCTGGCAGCATTACGCTTTGAATCGAGCGCGCTTCTTCCAACTCTTCTTCGCGAAGCTTCTCTATGCTGAGTTCCAGCCCGGGCACGGTCATTTTGTAAACCTACGCAAGGGAAATTGCACCAAGGAAAGGGGGTTCGGAGGCAGCCATGAGTCTAGCAGGCCGCTTCCTCAGCAAAAGGGCAAACCTGCCTGTTGTTTCCTTCCGCACGTCTGTGAACGTCGCGGTTGCAGCCGCCGCTCTAACGTCCCACAATTTCTCTATGAAGATTTTTGTGTCGCTACTAGTCACCGTCGGCTTTCTCTGGGGTATCTATCTGATTTATGTGAAGAGGATCCCAACCGCTGCGGAAGGCACCGTCTCGACACAGGCGGTTAGCATCAGCGGCGTGCGCATGGACCTACTGCAAATCGCCAAGGCCGAGCGCACGAGCATCAGTGTCGACGGCCATTGCATGTCCATGGATGAACTCCTTACCTCCGGGTCGATGAGCATGTCTCGCCCGGAACGGGACGGCTATTCCTACTCGGTCCAGTGTTCCGGCAACGATTTCACCGCGACTGCCCGCCACGCTCCCGCACCCGCCGGCTCGCCATTCCGTTACCCCAACATGGTGATCGACCAATCCATGCAAGTCCGCGAAGTTCAATAAACCACTGAAACACGCCGCCTAAGCTAGGGTCTAAATTCAGTTCCACTTACATTCCTTGACGCCACGGAACTTTATTGCGCCCGGCCGCGTACCTTTAATTGACATCAGTTCCCGCACACTGTTTGGCGCAAGGGGCGCCCAAAGAAAATCAAGGAGCGCAAATGGACGGCACGATTATCGGCTTAGTGGCTGTGATTATGAGCCTGGGCATTCCCCTGGGCGCAATGTACACCTATTACCGCGTACGTAAGTTACGCACCGAAGAACGGCTGGCAGCCATCGCTCGCGGCGTTAGCGTTCCGATGGAGCCGGAGCTTACACAGGCGGCGCGCTCGCGGCGTTGGGGCATTCTGTTCGTGTGCGGCGGGCTCGGTTTCCTGGTGGCGCTCGGCCTGATTGCTCAGATCGAGCATGAGCCCGACGCTTGGAGCGGCGCGGTTCTCGGCATTATTCCCTTCGCGATCGGGATAGGGTATTTCCTGGACTTCACGTTTATCCGCCGCGACCTGCAGGCCTCTTAGCAGCGGGGCTCCCCTCCTAAATCTCTGCGTATGGGAAGGGGTGCGCGTTTCACAGCGCGCCTTTCCTGCATGGCGTCATGGCGTCCGTTTCTGGTCAGCGACTAACACCCCCGCCTCGGCGTAATTCGTCGGCGCCACATCGTGAAAAGCGACGTGAATGTTCTCGCGCTTCGCCCGCCCCTCTTCGATCAGGACGCTGGTAATGCGCTCGGCAATTTTTCGCTTTTGTTCCGGCGTGCGTCCCTCTACCCAGGTAATCTGCACATGCGGCATCGCTTTTCCCTCCCAAAAATCTATCCGCCGCATTCTATCGCAATGCTCGGGGGAGTTAGTCTGCCGGAACAGTTTACTTAAGGGCGGTGGTAAGGGACGGAGACGAAGTGGCGTTTTGGTGTTGGGGCGCGATGGCGCTCGGCCAGATTACTTCGAGGGCGGTTTCGCGACGGACGAGCATTTTGGGGCGCTTGCTGACGCGAATGGTCAGCGTGTTTTCGGTGTCCGCACGAAGCTCGCCCAAGCCTTCTTTTTCGGTCTGCAGGCTCTTGTCGGCTCGATACAGGGCGACCCGGAGTTGGTGTGGTCCGGCGGGCAAGAGGCGCTCAAGCCGCATTGGGTCGGCAGCCGCGTGTTCACGCAGCCCGGTGGTTAGCAGCAGCTCGTGATCGGCGAAAATTGCAAGGGTCCCATCAACCACTGTCGCATCAATTTTGATACGCAGGGCGGCGCGTTCCATGGCGACGGGGACAGCAGCGACGGCGAGCGTCGGTAAAGACAGCACCGGCACGGTTAGATCGGAATGCGCGCCTCCGGGCGCAGGGGCAACGGCCCGAGCCAGTTCGCTATTGCGATGGGCCTGGCTCGCGGAGCGCGGCGCCGTCCGAATTCGCTTGGGCGCCAGCAGGCTTTTGGGAGGGACAGGTTCAGCGTCAGCAACCGAGCGGGCAACCTCAGTTGCGGCGTAACCTCGCAAATCCTCCGGGGCTTTGGGGGCAGCGAAGGAAGCGATAGGCGCAGGCGTGGGGGGCACGTGGAAATGCGAGACAACCGCGCGTCCTGCCGGCACGCTACTTCCCGCCAGCAAAATGACGGAAGCGAAGGCCCAAACATCGCGCGCTTGCATCGGGCGCGACCACCAGGAAACGCTTGGAGGGGGGAGCGGGGACGGACCACGGCGCGCCAGGGGATAGAGTGACGCGGCCAGCGCATCTCCTGAGGGGTAGCGGTCTTCCGCCTTTTTGGCGAGGCAGCGCATGACGATGTGGTCGAGGCCAGAGGGCAGCGCCGGATTGCGCTTCGAAGGCTTGACCGGATCGGCCGTCAGGATTTGTGCGCAAACGGCTGCCACCGAGCTGCCGTCAAAGGGTGGTACGCCCGTTAGCATCTGGTAGAGAACAATGCCCAGGGCGAACAGGTCGGAGCGCGTGCTGTGGGGCTCCCCCATGATCTGCTCGGGGGCTAGATAAGCCGGAGTGCCCATAATGCGCCCAGAACCAGAAACTTGCGTGGCGAAGCGCGCGATACCGAAGTCGCTGAGCTTTACCTCGCCTTCTTCGGTGATCATGATGTTGGCGGGCTTGACGTCGCCGTGAATGATGCCAGCGTGGTGCGCGCGGCCGAGCGCCGTGGCTAGGTCCGCCGCCCACGAACAGGCGCGCGGCCAAGGAATGGGAGATTCGCACAGGACTTGCTGCAAGGTTCTGCCGTTCACATACTCCATCACCAAGTACGCGATGCCGGTTTCTTCCACGCCGACGTCGAATAGGTTGACGATCGCCGGATGCGAGAGCTGGCCGACGATTTGCGCTTCCCGCAAGAATTGCTTCTGCTGCGGGGCCGCGCCGAAGGAATGAACGAGCGTCTTGATAGCTACCGTGCGGCCAATGATCTTGTCCCGGGCTTTGTCCACGCGGCTGGTGGCGCCGAAGCCCAATGGGCCAAGGATCTCGTAGCGATCTTTTTGCATGGTTGAGGGCAAACCCGCGACCCGGTTTTAACGCCGGGTTCAATCGAGATACTGAAGGAAAAGCTGTGCAAAGGAAATGGACCAAGAGTCCAGGTAAGAACCCGTCTTTGGTACCACGTCTAAAGGGCTAAGGTATTTCTGGTAGGGCGAACGGCTTGGTAATTTACTGAAAATGCGTCATTTGCTACTGCAAAAGTGTGGTACGAAACCCCGCAAGCATGCCGCTTTTCACAAAAGTACTACAAAACATGCCCTCTAGGACTTTTTGCAATGCCCCAGAAGCTAAGCCGAGCGCAGTAGCTGACCGACCCGTTCCTTCAGGGAGGACTGCTGTGTCTGTGTTTGCGCCGGTGCGCCGCGCCGTGCCAATGGGTGAAGGCGCTCCGCTAGAATATCCGCCGAGACGCAGCGCTGGGCAGGATCCTTCGCCAGGCAGGAGGCAATCAGTTCGTCAAAGGCTACAGGCACGGAAGGATTGGCGTGGGACGCTGGCAACGGTGTCGAGGAAAGAATTCGCGAACAGATGCCTTGCAAGGAGTCCGCATCGAACGGGCGGTGGCCGGTCACCATCTCATAAATGACCACGCCGAGCGAAAAAATATCCGAGCGAGCATCCTGGGGCTTGCCAACGATCTGCTCGGGGCACCAATAAGCGGGAGAGCCGAGTAGCGGCGTGTCTTTGGAATCCCGGCTGGCTACCCGAGCCATACCGAAGTCGGTCAGCTTTACGCGATCGCCCTCAGTGATAAGGATATTTGCCGGTTTCACGTCCCCGTGGATTACGCCTCTGCGGTGCGCAACGCCCAGCGCAGTGGCAACTTCCGCGGCCCAAGCGCACGCTTTCGCGCAAGGAATGCTGCCTTTTTCCAAAAGTTTCTCTAATGATTGGCCCTGAATGAACTCCATCACAAGATACGGAGTCTGAGAAGGTTCATCGATTCCCATATCATGTAGCGCGATTACCGCAGGATGGGAGATCTGCCCAACGACGCGCGCCTCTTGCACAAAGCGATTGCGGGCCTCGCCGCGGGCCAGTTCGCTTGGGAAAAGCTTGATGGCGACAATACGCGCGATCAGCGGGTCGAAGGCGCGGGCCACTCGGCTGTTGGCGCCGACACCGATCACTTCCAGAATTTCGTAACGGCCGACCTTTCGCAAATCGGAGCGAACTTGCACGGGGACGTTCCTCTTATCTCTCAGCATATAAGGATAGAAGAGGTGATGGGAAAAGGGATGAAGCGGTGGTTCCTAAAATAGAGGTACGCGCGTACTAGGCCAAATTCGTGAAAGGGTCAGCGCTGCGCGGGCAAACCGTGCAGAGCGGCGAAGATAGGGTTAGTGGCGAACTGGCCGGGGAATTCGCGGACGTAGGATTTCATTCCCGGATACAAATGGTAGTGAAAACCGAAGGAGTACATTTCGGCGACGGCCTGGTCCGCGGTCCAATTCTGCTGGGCAATACGATAGGCAGCGACCATCACTCCGGAACGATCTTCTCCGTAGTAACAGTGCACGAAGACTTTTTGCTGAGGATCGTCCCTGAAGAGTTTGAGAAATTGCGCCACCTGCGCGTTGGTAGGCGCAGACCAGCCGAGTACAGGAATGTCGATGAAACGCATTCCCAGGGATTCGACCTCGCGGCGCTCCGAGGCGACTGGTCCGCTATTACCCCTCAAATTCACGATCGTGGTGATGCCTAATTTTTTCAGTTCGGCGAGGCCTTGCGCGGAGGGCTGCGCGCCGCGGAAGAGCACGTCGCTAATTCTTCCGGCGCGGGGCACGCCGGCGACTTTTAATTTTTCTGCAGGTGCGCCGAAGGAAACACGCGCAATCGCAGGCTGCGCGGGAGCCTCGGCAACAATTTGCGCGTGCGAAGGAAAAGCAATGGCGGCGACAAAGCAAGCGGCCAGAAAAGTTTTGCACAAGCTGGAAAAAAGGACCCTGTTCACCATGGCTTGGATGCCTTAGTGTACTCCGTTGGATGGATGAAAACAGGTACAAACGGGAAAGTGTGGGCATGGAACATGACCACTACAGGTAGACATGGTACGAAAACGTCAACGACATTTAGCGTTTTCCTCTTGACACGGATTTGACAGAAGTCGATACTGCGCATCGCTGACTTTGACGGTACGTGGTAGCGCCCGGGCCGGTTTTTCTGATCGGGGGATGACCGGCTTAGAAACCACGTCGCCGCCAAGCATCAACCAAAAACGAACGCGACGACTTGCGGTGCGAAAGACGCACCGTCAAAAAGCTGCCGTGAAGCCTCCGAAGAGGAGGAGGCTGAGGCCAGCTATTTGCATTTTGCGACGAGAAGGAGTTCTGAGCCGGGATTACGATTCGTAAGGAGGCTGCATTTTTCGACCTCAATGCAGCCTCCTTACGGCTCTATAGAGTCCACGTTGCGAGCCGGTCGAACCCAGTACCAGTAGTAGTAAACTAGAAGGGTCGCCTCTGGCAGAGGCCGCCCACGAGCGCGGAGGGACAGAATGGCTACAGTGAAGCCGGCACTAAATGCGAAAGCGGTGGAGACGGGAACGCGCACGGATCAAGCAGGCGCAAAAAAGGGATTGGTGTTTGAACGCCGCTTCACGGACGGAAAGACCTCCCCGTTCGACGTGGTCGCGTGGGAGAAGCGCACTGCGCTGATCGGCAACGAAAAGGGCGCGACCATCTTCCGCCAGGAAGGTGTCGAAGTCCCCAAGAACTGGTCGCAAACCGCCACCAACATCGTCACCAGCAAATATTTCCACGGCAAGCCGGGCACCAGCGAGCGGGAAAATTCCGTGCGGCAGCTCATCAGCCGCGTGGCCAATACGATTGTGCGCTGGGGCGAAGAAGGCGGATATTTTGCCGACGCGGAATCGCGCGACGCTTTCAAGGACGAACTGACCCACCTCCTCGTTGAGCAGAAGATGGCTTTCAACTCGCCTGTCTGGTTCAACGTCGGCGTGCAGCCCAAGCCGCAGTGCTCGGCATGCTTCATCAATTCCGTGCAGGACAGCATGGAATCGATCATGGGGCTGACCCGCACGGAAGGCATGTTGTTCAAGTGGGGTTCGGGCACGGGCACGAATTTTTCGACTCTGCGTGGCAGCAAGGAAACGCTATCGGGCGGCGGAATTGCTTCCGGGCCGGTGAGCTTCATGAAAGGTTTCGACGCCTTCGCCGGCGTGATCAAGAGCGGCGGGAAAACGCGGCGCGCCGCGAAAATGGTAATTCTCAACATCGACCACCCCGACATCGTCGAATTTATCGAATGCAAGATGAAGGAAGAGCGCAAGGCGCACGTGCTGATCGAGCAGGGCTACGACTCCGGCATCGATGGCGATGCGTACAGCTCGATTTTCTTCCAAAACGCGAACCATTCCGTCCGCGTTACGGATGACTTTATGCGCGCGGCGGAAGAAGACCGCGATTGGTGGACTCGCAACATCACTGACGGTCAGCCGAACGAAAAGCTGCGCGCGCGGGATTTGCTCGCCAAGGTTGCTGATTCGACCTGGCACTGCGGCGATCCAGGCATGCAGTACGACACAACGGTCAATCGCTGGCACACTTGCAAGAGCACCGCGCGTATCAACGCTTCCAATCCGTGCAGCGAGTACATGTTCCTCGATGACACCGCGTGCAATTTGGCTTCGCTGAACTTGATGAAGTATCGCACGTCGAATGGTCAATTTGATGTCGAAGCGTTCCGGCACGCGGTGGACGTCACCATCACGGCGCAAGAAATCCTGGTCGACAACGCCAGTTACCCGACGCCGAAAATTGCCGACAATTCGCACGCCTTCCGGCCTCTTGGGCTGGGCTACGCGAACCTCGGCGCGCTGCTAATGTCCATGGCTCTGCCTTACGACTCTGATGAAGGGCGCGACGTCGCGGGCGCGATCACGGCACTGATGTGCGGTGAAGCGTATGCGCAGTCGTCACGCATCGCGGAGCGCATGGGGCCCTTCCCAGGGTACGAGGTAAACCGCGAGCCGATGCTGGACGTAATCCGCATGCATCGTGATGCCATCCGTGGGATCCAGCCGGACCACGTGCAGCCGGAACTATTTTTGGCCGCGCAAGAGTCTTGGGACGCGGCACTGCAGCACGGCGAACAGTTCGGCTACAAGAATTCGCAGGTAACCGTACTGGCGCCCACCGGAACGATCGGTTTCATGATGGACTGCGACACCACTGGAATCGAGCCCGATCTCGCGCTCGTGAAGCACAAAAAACTCGTGGGCGGCGGTTTGATCAAAATCGTTAACAATACCGTGCCGGAAGCGTTGATGAAGCTCGGCTACACGCCGGAACAGAGTAGCGAAATCGTCTCGCACATCGATAAGCAAGGGACGGTGGAAGGCGCGGCATATTTGAAGCCCGAGCATCTTCCGGTATTTGACTGCTCGCTGGCGCCGGCCGGTGGCGGCAGGTCGATTAGCTGGACTGGTCACGTGAAAATGATGGCGGCCACGCAGCCGTTCCTCTCCGGCGCAATCTCAAAAACTATCAACATGCCCGAGGAATCGACGATCGACGATATTTCTCAGGCCTACCTCCTTTCCTGGAAAATGGGACTGAAGGCCGTGGCGATTTATCGCGACAATTCCAAACGCTCACAGCCGCTCTCTGCCGCAGGCAAGAAAGACGAGAAGAAAGCGGAAGGCGCGACAACGGCTGTGCAGGCTGCCATGCTCGAGCCACTGCAGCGCGAACTCTTTGGACGACAGCAACGCGAAAAAATGCCGGTGGAACGTGCTTCCGTAACGCATAAATTCAGCGTCGGCGGCCACGAAGGCTACATCACCGCGGGCATGTACGAGGACGGGCGTCCGGGCGAAATTTTCATCAAGATGTCCAAGGAAGGCTCAACTCTGTCGGGCATCATGGACGGCTTGGCCCTAACCATCTCGCTGGGCTTGCAATACGGCGTCCCCCTCAAAGTCTTCGTCGACAAATTGCTGAATACGCGATTCGAACCATCCGGCATCACCGCGAATCCCAACATTCGCTTCGTGTCCTCGGTGCTGGATTACATTGCACGATGGCTCGGCGGCCGTTTCATTTCTTCGGACTATCTGAAATTGAATGGCGAGCACGCGACCGCAACGTCGGTTTCCGCTCCTGCTGCGCAAGCCTCTTCGACAGTATCGGCCATGACCGAAGCGATGCGCTTGGCGCCGCCGCTCACCAATCCGCTATCTTCCAAACCTCGCGACGCCCATGAGGGCGCCCCCACGTGCTCCGAGTGCGGCATGCTGATGGTCCCTAACGGCGCGTGCTACAAGTGCGAAAACTGTGGCAGTACCTCAGGATGCAGTTAAGCTGAGCCGGATATCGTTCTTACTTTTTGAAATTAGTTTGCGCGTGCAACGTACGCGAAGAACGGCAGAGATGAGCCCCGGGGAGGGGCCCGCGATTCGATGAGCGCCATGCGAACCGGTTCGGCAGTCGCCGCTGTAAACGTTGCTCCACCAAAACCGAAAACGCATGGCTTCTTGCGAATCGCGCGGCACGGTACCGGACCTGGCGCTATGTACGTGATCACTTATCACCGCCTCGAGCACGCGGAGCTCACGCGTCCGCGTCCCGTTGCTGCGGAAAGCTCACAAGCGCTGATCGAATTGCTGGAACGCATTGGCGTGGACTTCCGCCTTAGCGAAGTACGCGGCGCGCTCGAAGATATCTTGCGATTCGGCTCCGCGAATATTCCGGACCTATGGCTCAGTGACGAAGAGATGATCGAGAAGGGTTTAGTCGAGAGCTAAAGACAACAGCTAATATGGATTGCAGCATCCGCCGGAGAAGTCATTCCGGCGTTTTCACTTTGTGACGGTGAAAAACTACCGCGGTCGGGGGCGCAGCGGCGGACGCGCGGTGAGAGGGCGCGGGCGCATGCGGAAGCGCGGGCCCAGGGGCGGCGGAACATTTCGCAGAAAATCGCCACAGCAGGGGCACCGGCCTTCTACGCAAAATGCTCGCGTAGCGTCGGCGCGCAGCCACTGGCCTCGCGCTTCGCACTGCGCGTTTATGCATTGCACGGTGAAGCCGGGCAGATACTGCATATCGTTTCCCCTTCAGTGGCCGCATCGCCTTGGCGGCAGCGGCCCGTAGCGAGACCCGAATTCCCCTGTAACGGACGGATGTTGGCGCGGATTCTGGCGCAGGCCGCCTCTGCTGTCAAGAGGAAAGACCACAACATATTGGGGTGCCCTTGCAGAAGGTAGTTGGCAGATTCGATGCTGTAGCCTGGAGAAAAATAAAACGCGGGGCCGCGTAGTGGATGATAGAGGCGGTGCGCGCGGCATCCGCTTGCAGGGCTGCGCGATGGAGGCAGTCAATGGTGAACGTAACGCGTGGCGGAGGAATGGACTTGGGCGGCTCGATGCCGTCGATGCCGAATTTCCGGCTGGGAGGGTCGCGGATCCTGCAGATCGGGCTCGCGATTGTGATTTTGCTGCTGTTGCTGTGGAGCACAACGTCCATCCCGACGGGCAACGTTGGGGTGCTTACGCTTTTTGGGCGCGTGACTGGCGAAACGCTGCCAGAAGGCATCCATCTAATCAATCCTTTGAAATCTGTGCAGAAGCTCTCGGTGCAGACACAGTCGCTCAAGGAAAGCGCCAACGTCCCTTCCAATGAGGGGCTGATTTTGGCGTTGGACACTTCTCTGTTGTTCCGCCTGGATAAGAGCAAGGCTGCGTACGTCTACCAGACTATGGGAGAACCCTATGTCGAGAGGGTTGTGGAACCTACGCTACGCGCGGCAATTCGCGCGGCAACTTCCGCGCACTCCGCAAACGCGCTCTACACCAACGCGCGCGAACTGGTGCAGGCACAAATTCAAGATGAGCTGACCAAGGAACTCGCGCCGCGCGGCGTAATCGTCGAAAACGTGCTGTTGCGCGACGTTCAGTTACCCGCGATGTTGAAAGGCTCGATTGAGGCCAAGCAGCAAGCCGAACAGGACGCTCTGCGGATGAGCTTCATCCTACAAAAAGAAAAGCAGGAAGCGGAGCGCAAGCGGATCGAGGCGCAGGGTATCGCGGATTTCCAGAGGATTGTCGCGCAAGGCATAAGCACGCAGCTTCTCGAGTGGAAGGGTATCGAAGCAACAGAAAAACTGGCGACAAGCTCGAACGCAAAAGTAGTGATAATCGGCAATCCCAAGAACGGCTTGCCGCTGGTGCTGGAGCCGAGATAGCCGTTAAACCAACTACGATTGCGGAGGGTTGGCGGGGGTTTCTGTTTGCGGCGGTGGAGTCGCTTGCTGTCGCGCGGGCTTGCGACGGCTTTTCAGCTCTTCCAGGGCGGCGAGGCGTGTTTTAAGCCGCTCGACCTGCTGCTGCTTGTCGTCGATCTGCTGTTTCTCGCCTTCGAGCTTGGCTTTCCCCGCGGCGTCGTGCGCGTAGTCAGGATTTGAGAAATAGGAATCCTGATCGAGCGCGAGCTGGCGCTTGGAAAGATCGAGATCCTTTTCCGCATCTTTGACTTGCTCTTTTAATCTGACTACTTGCGCGTCTTGCTCGGCGGCATCTTTCAAAGCTTGCTGCTCCGAAGCCTTGTCGCTTGCTTCGGCAGAGGCAATCGCCTGAGGGCTGGGCGGCTCCGTTTCAAGCTGGGGGGCAGAGCCGACGTTGAACCCTCCATGGCCGGGCTGAGAATTTCTCCTATCAAGGTCCTCATCGGTAATGACTTTAGCGGACTTCGAAGTACCCTTTTTTTTGTCGCGACTGCGACGCGCAGCATCGGCTACGGACGAGTTTTGTGAAGTGGAGCCGGCATCCTGAGATTGGGCCCGTGCAGCTGTCGGTAAGCAAATTGCGATGCCGAGGAGTGTAGCGACCATCTGCAAAGAAGCTGTTAGACGCATAAGAAATGACCTCAATGAAAATCCGACTAGCAGGATAGCTCAGGATACGCCCCAGGTTTTGGCGGGGCAACACCGCGCGTCCGGGCTGTGCGAAATGAGCAACGGAGTTCAACCAGCAACGTGGGGCGGGCGTAACGCGTCCTATGTAAGCTGTGCATGGCTTTGAGTGGCGGGTTCACAAGCGCAGAAAGGTTGCGAATCACGTCGCCGCCGCGCATACTGCCGAGCCGTCAGCAGAGCTTGCCCGTCAAAGGAGATTGATGAAGTACGGTTTACCGGCTGGATTTGTAGCAGCCACAGTATGGATTGCACTGACGCCAGCTATCACCGCCGCGGGAGTGGCGGCAAGCTCGCGCGCGGCGGTGGTCGTTTCCAGTGCGGCGGCGGCCCAGACCGCACCGAACCGTTCCGCGCCTACGCCGGCGCCGATTCCCGGACTGCCGAAATCCGAGCACGTGGAGCTGCAGCGCGGAAAAACCGAGCAGTACACTTTGTCAGAAGACCGCTACGAGAAAGCGGTGGCGTATTCGCGCGCGGGTTACACGCTATATTTTGTTTCGTATTTTGTGAGCATCGCCTCGCTGCTTTTGCTACTGCGTCTGGGAGTCGCGGCCAGATTCCGAGATTTCGCGGAGCGCCTGACCGGGAGGCGATGGTTGCAGGCGTTTGTCTTCGTGCCGCTGTTGATCGTGACCTCGGACCTCTTCGATTTGCCTATCCGCGTGTACTGGCACTCATTGTCGCTTCGGTACGAACAGTCCGTGCAGCGCTGGGGTTCCTGGTTCTGGGATTGGACCAAGGAAGAACTGATAGGCACGTTTTTCGCCCTTATCCTGGTCTTGATTCTGTTTGCGGTAATACGACGCACGCCTCGGCGCTGGTGGCTGTATTTCTGGTTTGCGGCTCTGCCCATCCTGCTTGGGATTATCTTTATCGGCCCGCTGGTGATTGATCCTTTGTTCCACAAATTTGAGCCGCTCGACAAGGAACACCCGCAACTCGTGAACGCAATTCAAAAACTCACTTGGCACGCCGGAGTGCCAATTCCGCGAGAGCGCATTTTCCTGATGCGCGCCAGCGAAAAAAGCAACGCGATCAACGCCTACGTGACGGGAGTCGGGACATCCAAACGCGTCGTGGTATGGGACACCACTTTGCAAAAAACAAGCAACGACGAAGCCCTGTTTATTATCGGCCACGAACTCGGGCATTACGTGCTGGGGCATATCTGGAAGGGATTTCTGTTTGGCGCCGTCGCTCTGCTATGTGCCTTGTACCTGATCTTTCGCGGATTGCATTGGACGCTGGGGCGCTGGGGCAAGGATTGGCAGCTCTATGGCTTGGAAGATTGGGCTTCGCTAGCCGCTTTTCTCTTGCTCTTTCAAATTATCATGTTTTTCGCTTCGCCGGTCGTGAACGGCGTCACTCGGATGGAAGAACACGCCGCGGATGTGTATGGGTTGGAAGTAATTCACGGCATTGTGCCGAATTCGGAAGAGGTCGCGGCGCACGCGTTTCAGATTCTGGGAGAAGTCGATCTCGAGGATCCGAATCCGCCGGCATTCATTAGATTTTGGCTCTACTCACATCCACCGGTTGCGGAGCGCCTGGTTTTTGCCTACAGCTACGATCCCTGGTCGAGAGGCAAGTCGCCCAAGTACGTGAAAACGCGCGCAAATTGAAGTTATGAGGTGTGTCGTCGCGCGAAACTGGCCACCTTATGCCGGTTGCCGCAGATAGCCATCGAGCACCAACGTCGCCGGCGCGTGCGCGATTTGTCGCTAAAGAAAAGACCGCATGCAGGATTGGAGCAAACGCGCAATCGGGCTTGCGCGCCTTCCACGATAATCTCCGCCGCGGATCGCGCGATAGCTGCCAGCAACCAATCGAGACCACCTTCACGGGCCATGAATTCCATTTTCCACGAGGTTCCATCCGATACCAATTCGTCGTGGCCTTCCGTAATACGCAAAATCTGGTTGATGGGCTCAACCCACTCGCACGAAACTCCTTCTCGTCTGACGATCGCACTGAAAGCCTTCCGCAATGCGTTGCGAAGTCCCGTGGACCGCGATAATAGGGTTTGGGCCGCGTCCGGCTCGGAGCCAGAAAGCGCTAGAAGATTGGCGCCCCGCTCCGCGGAGACAATGCGCGATGCCTCAAGAAAAAGGATCAATTCCTCCCAAGAGAGGTGCTGAGCGGGAGCGCCCGGGTAGGACGGAATATTGGCGAAATCGATGGCGAGACGGCCGCCGAGCAAGAGAGAAGGAGCAGCAAGGTCAGGCAAGACCGCCCTCCGGAATAACCGGTTAACTCTAGCACGCCGGTTAGAAAGCGTCACCCGTATCGTTTTGTTTTCGACTGAATCTAAGTCTCGTCCGCCAGAGTTCAGCAGACGTAGTATGTATTGAGTCGCGGGAGCTGCGTTAACCATGAAGCCGTTGCCATCTCTACTGCTGTTGGCTTTAGTTTTCTTCCTGGCTGCCATTTCCCAAGGGGGAATTCCTCAGCAGCCAGTTGGCGCCGCATCCGTCGCTGGCGTCCGGGTGCCCGTCGTTTTGGAACTGTTTACATCCGAAGGCTGCTCGAGCTGCCCGCCCGCAGACGGTTTGCTTGCAAAGCTCGAAGAAAATCAGCCGATAGCAGGGGCGGAGATCATAGCTCTCGAAGAGCACGTCGATTATTGGGACCATCAGGGCTGGATTGATCCATTTTCTTCGGGGCAATGGACACAGCGGCAACAGGCCTACGCGTTCGGCTTCGGTGATCACGGCATCTATACGCCGGAACTCGTGGTCAACGGACGCTCCGGTTTTGTCGGCAGCCACGAACGTGACGCCTACCGAGCGATTGCCGGTGCCGTGGCGGAAGCCCGAACGGATATCTCTGTTTCGCTACCTAAGCCGGAGAAGAATGATCGTCAACACCTGAAGGTCGTGGTTGGAAAACTCCAGGGAGCACAACAAGGCGACATCGCCGAGGTATGGCTGGCAATTACAGAAACAGCGCTGCATTCGGCCGTAACCGGCGGCGAAAACTCTGGCCATGACCTGCGTCACGCCGCGGTGGCCCGCTGGCTGCACAAAGCCGGTACGGCGGACCGCGATGCGGCGCCGTCTTTCACCGGTGAATCAGACCTGAAGCTGGACTCTGCCTGGAAGCGCCCGAACTTACGCGTCGTGGCGTTCGTGCAGGAAAAGCGGAGCCGCCATATTCTCGGCGCCAGGTCGGCGCACCTCGAACCGTAGGCCGTCGCTCCGACACGGCACCTCGCGAGTGCCTGTGCTATCGTCAGTCGCGGCATCAAGCGAAAGCGTTCGCAATCGTCGACAGCGCGCTTCAGCTCGAACGCGTTTCTATGACCGACGCAAGTTCTTCAAATCCGGAAGTTCCACCGCAAGCAAGCCCGCCGCCGGCCGGGCACCGCATTTTTCAAAGTCAGTCTCTTCTCTTGGTGTTAGTGCGTGTTGGGATGTTCATTGTCCTATCGAGCGGAATCAGCTTCGCCTTGCTCTGGATTACGGCTGCGCTGATGCCTGGCCCGCGCTCCATGTACTCCCCGAAGATCCTGACAATCTCGGAGGGCGCTTCACTGGCAGGCGCGTTTGCCGCAGGCCTGATAATGTCGCAACTGGAAGGTCACCGGTTCGGGGACTATGGCCTCCCAAGGCGCGGGGCGTTCGGAAGATTGTTTTGGCAAGGCGCACTATTCGGGTTGGCTGAAATCAGTACCGTGATTGGCGTCATCTCGACGCTAGGTTCCTATCATTTCGGATCCTTAGCGATTCACGGAGTCGACCTGCTTCGCTGGACAGCATTCTGGGGGGCATTCTTCATCCTGGTCGGGCTCTACGAGGAATTCGCCTTCCGCGGATACGTGCAGTTCACGCTGGCGCAAGCCGTCCGCTTCTGGCCCGCCGCCATACTGTTGTCTGTCGCGTTTGGGCTGGTGCACATTACGAATCCCGGTGAAAGCAAGCTGGGCGTCGCAGGAGTGATGCTTACGGGCTTGTTCTGGTGCTTTACTCTACGGCGCACCGGGAACCTTTGGTTTGCAGTCGGGATGCACGCCAGCTTCGATTTCGGCGAGACGTTTCTCTTTTCCGTTCCGGACAGCGGCGTCGTTTTTCCGGGACATCTTTCCAATGCGACGCTCGCCGGGCCGGGATGGCTGACGGGCGGCAGCACGGGCCCGGAAGCCAGCCTATGCGACTTCATCGTGCTTCTCGTACTTTTCTATGTGTTTCACCGACTTTTCCCACCTCGCGCTCAAAGCTCGCTGTAAATTGATACAGATTGAACGTCCGGCGGCTAATCACACCGTCTGCTACACTGGCGCGCTTCATGGACCTTTCCGCAAGGCAACGTCGCGCGCTTGAAACCATTTGCGACACCTTCGCACCCGCAGGAGACGGCTGGCCGTCGGCCTGTGAGTTGGGAGTTTCCGATGCGATTGCGCGGGGCCTGGAATTTAATCCCCGCTCCGCCGTTCGCGCGCAATTTCTGCAACTGCTTGATCTCTGGGACTCGCGCTTCCACAGCTTCTTTACTGTCGGCAGATTCGCAGCTTTTTCTTCACTAACTCCAGAAGCTCGCGAGTGGGTCTTGCTTTCTTGGGCCGACAGCGGCATCAGGCGGCGGCGCGCCGCGTTTCAGGCGCTGCGCAAAGCGATTGGATTGCTTTACGTCACGCTGCCGGCAGTGGAAGGTGGCCGCAGCAAAGTCTGGGACAAACTCCATTATCCGGGACCTCCGGGTTCGCAGCGGCCCGGCGCACGACGGCCGCTGCGCGCAGTCGTGCCGGCCACCGATTTGGATTTGTCCTGCGATGTGTGCGTCATCGGGTCTGGAGCCGGAGGAGGAACTGCAGCGGCGGTGCTCTGCAAAGCAGGATGCGATGTAATCGTTCTCGAAGCCGGCGGCTATTTCGATGACGCCGATTTTGACGGCGACGCGTTGCGCGGGTTCGAACGCCTATACGCAGAGGCAGGGAACGCAGCAACCTGGGATCGAAGTGTAAACCTGCTCGCCGGGGAATGCCTGGGCGGTGGCACGGTGGTCAATTACTGCACATCATTCCGCACACCGGACGATGTCCGCGCAGAGTGGGCCGCCGCCGGTGTGCCGTGGTTCACGCAAGACGAGTACACGCGCAGCCTGGATGCGGTGTGCGCGCGACTGAACGTAAATCTAGAACACAATCGCGTTTCCGCGCGCGAGCACATCCTGGAGCGCGGACTGCAATCCCTAGGCTGGCATTGCGCGGCGATGCCACGAAACGTCATTGGCTGTGACCAAGGCAAAATCTGCGGCTACTGTGGATTCGGTTGCGCCATCGGAGCAAAACAGTCCGCAGTGAAGACATGGCTTGCCGATGCGCAAGATGCGGGCGCGCGGTTTTTTGTCGAGACGCGTGCCGAGCGTATTCGCGTCGAAGCAGGCAGCGCCGTTGGCGTGGACGCACGCACGCGCCGCGGCCAACGCGTCAGTGTGCGCTGCCAAGCGGTAGTGGCCGCGTGCGGCGCCATTCACACGCCCGCGCTACTGCTGCGTTCCGGCTTACGCAATGAGCACATCGGCCGTCACTTGTATCTTCATCCTGTCTCGAACGTATCCGGCGTCTTCCGCGAAGAGATTCGTCCCTGGGAAGGCACGATGCAAGCCGTGTATTCCGATCAGTTTCGCTTTCTGAGCGGCAATTACGGCGTCAAATACGAAACCACCGCGCTGCAGCCAGCGATCGAGGCCGCTGTTCTTCCGTGGCGCGACCCCCAGCACTACCGCTTGCTCCTCGAGAAGCTTCCGCAAACCGTGGGCATTGGTACTTTGCTGCGCGATCGCGAGGGCGGCCGCGTAACATTGGATGGCGACGGTCATCCGGTCACTCATTACGCGCTCTCAGCATTTGATCGCAAGCACCTTCGCCACGGCTTCATCGGCGCGGCCCGCATCCTGCAAGCGGCAGGTGCTGAGCTGATCTATTCACCGCACGCCAAATGGTGCGCGTATGAGCCGGGACGTCGAGGCTCGCTCAAGAGCTTTGTACAGGATATGGATACCGCCGGCTGGGAGGCCGCACAGCTGGCTCTCTTCTCGTTTCACATCATGGGCACCGCCCGCATGGGCCGCTCGCCCAAGAGTTCGGCCACCAATCCCGACGGCCAGACTTGGGAGGTCCGCAATCTCTACGTCCTGGACGGCTCATGCTTCCCCAGCGCTTCCGGAGTGAACCCCATGATTTCGATCGGGGCAATTGCGCATCGCGGCGCCACTGCGCTGGCCGCGAAATTCAACAACTGACTGCCCATTGGAACAGGGGCTGGTCGAGTGACCCAATTTGTAACGTTTTCACCCGTCGGTCTGCGCCGGCCTGGCAAAGTCTTTAGGGTGGCGGCAGGAAACCTTCGTATTTGCAGCTAGTTACACACCTCCGTTCGCTTGGCGTCCCGCCTGCTTATCTTCTGTGCATTACGGACGTGTCGCCAAGACTTTAGATTTTAGAACGAACGAAAGGAACTCAACATGAGGGCCGAACCCAGCAAGCCCAGGAAGGCGCAGCGCGGCGTCTCGCTAATTGAACTATTGGTAGTCGTCTTCGTGACGCTGATTACCGCAGCGATCGCAAGCCCGAACATCATGCGGGCCGTTTACGACATCCGCTTGCGCTCCAGTGCCGGCGATCTCGCCGGCCTGATGCAGCAGGCAAGAATCTGCGCTGCGAAGGACAATCAACCCTACCCCGTTCGGTTTACCACCCTCGGCGGCGCGAGAATCGCGTATATCGATCTGAATCGTGACGGCACTTACGTGTCGACTGAGCCGCAGGTGCAATTCAGTGGGACCGTTGTTCCAGCCGCTGGCGCGCCGAGCGGTACCGGTGGGGCGCCTTCTGCGTACGTTCTCACAGGAGACAGCAGCAGCGGATCGGTATACACGAATACAACCACTCTGGGCTTTTCGTCGCGAGGTCTACCTTGTGCTTTCGACAGCAGCACAGCGCCCCCGACTTGCGTGACTCCAGCCACAAACTATTTCGCCTACTACCTGACGGATACGCGGATGGGCACGCCGGGTTGGGCGGGCGTAATTGTGACCAAGGCCGGACGGACGAAGGTTGTTATGTGGGACGGTACATCATGGCACTGAAAATGAAATCGGCAAGATCGCGTCAGCAGCGCGGGATGTCTTTGATTGAGCTCATGATCGCCATTGCTGTTCTGACGATCGGAGTGACCGGGTGTGCGATCGTGATTCCCATTGCGATTGGTAGAAACTTCGCCAACCGGCAACAAGGGAACTCGACCGCGATCGCCCAGATGGTGCTGGAAAAACTAATGAGCGTGCCTGCCAGCGCATCTGGGACCCTAACCATCACCGACTGCGCGGGTAACGCCAACTCAGTGAACACTACAGGAACCGCCGGCGGGAGCGGGTCGACGCTGTTGGCTTCGGGCGACATCGATTTCTCACAGACCCAGGGGGGCGGAGGGGCCCCGGCCGGCTATTACATGGACTATACGACATGTGGCACGAACGGACAGCAATTCACCTATGACGTTCGCTGGAACATCAAGGCCCCATCCACGTACAGCGAGCTGATAACCGTTTCAGCCAAGCTGAAGAAGACAACCGGCGACGCAAAGATGTTCTCGCTCCCGGTGACCATTCGTTCTATGGCCGGGCAAGGAAGCTGACAATGAACAGCCAAGACATTATGCGGAGACGTGGGCAGCAAGGCTTCTCGTTGCTGGAGATGCTCGTGGTGGTGCTGGTTCTGGGAGTTGTAACCGGTGGAGTGCTTTCCCAGATGGAGGTCGCTATACGACGTTCCAACGCCGAGCAAGTAAAGCTCGACAATTTCCAGGAGGCTCGCGACTTCGTCAACCAGTTCTTCCGTGACATCAATCAGATAGGGTATCCGAACATACGGATGGCGAGCACCGCGGCGGCATGGCCGACGCCGCTTGTAACGCAAAACACCTACACCTGGGCGTCACAGTACATTAATGACAACCGATTCGCCATCGGCTTGGTAAAGATTGACGCAAACGAGATTCGCTTCGAGGCGGATGCCAATGGGGACGGGAACGTCCAAAGCATCGTTTACACCATCAACGGCTCGGGCGCGTGTGCCCTGTGCCTGCAGCGGAGTCAAGTCGACAAGGTCACCGCCAATCCGCTCACGGGACAGACACCGAACTGGGGTACGGAAGTAAATGACGTAGTTAGCACAAACCCGATCTTTTCTTATTTTAAGGCGGACGGAACAGCAGTAGCTGGGTTACCCGTCGACATAAGCACGCAAGCGGGTGCCCAGACCCTTGCCTCCATCAAGACCATTCAGATAAGCCTCGTCATTCGTAACAACGCTGTGAAAGATTTGAAAACCGGCCTTGCCATCGAGACTCCCTTCGAGGGAGAAGTTTCTCTCAACAACTGTTCGATGGCGGCCGCATACTCATCCACCCTAGCCCCGATGGGATGTCAGTAGGAGAGCACATGTCTACCCTTCACAAAAAGAAACGCAGTAGCTCTGAGCAGGGCATAGCTTTAGTCATGGCCATACTTGTGCTACTTGTGATCAGCACGGTCGTGGCGGGCATGATGATCATGTCCACAACGGACACAAGGATCAGCGCCAATTTCCGCGATGAACAAATTGCTTTTTTCGCGGGACGCGCGGGACTTGAAGAGGTCCGCGACCGCTTGCGGACGAGTGCCCCGGGCACCAGCACCCTGACTACGAACATTTGGTTCAGCACCACTCCTCTTTTGAAGCCCGGCGATAACAAGGGAATTCTCTACATCACGAATGCCCAGGCCGGAGAAACCGTTACTCCCTGGGATACGTCTGCGGACCCACAATGGGGCACAGGTACGCCGCATTACCCGGATGACGAGGTCTGCAAAGAAGTCTTTGCAGCCTGCAGCGGTAGCCCGGCCGTACCCGCCGGCAACCCATGGTATACGAGCGTCACAGCAAACAGCAGCTATTACGCTACGCCAAGGCTCCCCTGGAAGTGGGTGCGCATCATGCGCAAAATAAACAAATCCGATACGGGCGCAACGCGCATCACCACCGTGGACGGCAATCAGAGCAATAATCTTATCTGCTGGAATGGCTCGAACGAAGTTGTGATGCCGGCCGCGGCTTCAGATTGCGGTTCGAATGCGCAGGTCTTCACGATCACGGCTTTGGCGGTCACGTCGAACGGTACGAGAAGGATGGTCGAGTACGAAGAAACGTCAAATGTGAATGTTCCAGTTACTGCGGCGATGTACGCGCAAAATCACATCGATACTGGACAGGCGCTTAACGTAACCGGCGCGACAGACACGGTCTGCAGCTCGCCATCCGTTTACGGCGCGGCATCTGGGACGTCCACGGTAACAACGCCAGGATCCGGAAACGTGACGGGGTCACCCGCTGGAACCGCCAATAGCTATGGCTGGAACGCCAATCTCATTAGCAACCTGGTCAACTCCTTGAGTTCGGGCGCCAGCAATGTGACTAGCGTGTCCGGGATCACCAACGATGGCAGCAGCCCGCCGAATTATGCTCTGACTAACGGGTCGCTAGGAACGGCGCCTACAGTGACTTATTCGGGAAGCGACAACATCACAGCTATCACGAGTCCTGGCACTCCTGTCACGTACATCACCCCTGATTTGACCATTACTCCGGTAACGAGTCCGCCTACATACAGAACGCTGACTTTGGGAGGGGCTTCACCCGGAATCTCCGGCCAAGGCGTGCTGATTGTCCGAGGGAACCTCACCATGGACTTTGGACAAGCATGGAGCTACTTCGGGTTGATCATCGTCGAGGGTAACCTCAACATGATCAATACGGGTGGTGGAAATGCGAATCCCAGAATTCACGGCGCCATCATCGCCGGTGGCACGATCCTAGCCAATGGCACTGGGATGGGCAACTTCAATGGCAGCATCTCGATCCACCAAAACGCGTGCATGGTCAACAATGTGATACAGAACCAGTATTACAGGACCGTCGCGCAGCGCGAGCTGATCTACCAATAGGAGCGTCGGCTGGATCGGCTGCAAAGGCTGCCCTGTCGGGCAGGGTTCTCGGGATGGTACACAGGTTCTATTGCTGGAAGAGTGTCTGGATCGTAAAAGGTAAGCTCCAGCCACTTTCGTAACTTGGGAGCACCCCCCACACTGTGGGACACGAGAAGTGAGGAGGCTATTTTCATGGGGAAGTTCAATATGAAGTTCGTTGTTTTGGTCATTGGTCTGGCGTTGGCGTTGTTTGTAGGCTTGCCGAATGTGGTCTCTGCACAGCAGCAGGGGCAGGGCGACCAGAGCAATAAGGATGATCACGGCAAGAAAGATCAGAACGAAGACATCAACGACGACCGCCAAGATGGACCGAACGACCAGCTTCAGGAAGGTCCAAACGACGAGCGCAACGACGACCGAGAGATGGATAAGGCGGAAGGCCAGAACGCGAAGCAGGAAGTCGCGGACAGCAAGCACGAGAGCACGGACCTGAAGCACGACGCTGTGTTCGGCCATAAACACGAAGCCGACAATCGGAATCACGAAGGCGCCGCTCAGGAAACCGCAGCTGGCGACAAAAACGAAAAAGACGTAGACAACGACCGCACTCAGGACCAGCAACAAGATCGGGAGCAGGATGAGCAGCAAGGGGCCACTTCCGAGCCGCCAAGCGGCTTGTAAGACCCAAGACGAAACTTGCGCGGTCTTGCCCGCGTGAACTGAACCTTAGAGAACTGGTGGGGAGCACTACCACCGGGCGACACAGACTGCAGGCCGCTCGCGAGGTAGGCTCCCCTTCCTTCGTTTTTAGGCTCTGCAATGGCTGTCCGGGACCCTCCGGTGGCGAATGTCCCACGTCGAGGAGAAAAGGATGCGACTGCTAAGGAACTTCACCGCGCTGCTCTGGGCCGTATTTTGCATTGCTACCCCTGCTTCATCGCAAACCAAACCTTCCGCAAACGATGCCGTCGAACTCGGCCGTAACGCTTTGCGTCAGCAGAACTATGCGGAGGCCATTCGCATCCTCGAAGCTGCGCGGGTGGAAAATCCTAGCGACCGCAATCTCAAGCTAGAACTGGGGAGGGCTTACCTGTATAGCCGTCAGGATGACCGCGCCATTCGCTTGTTCCGCGACGTTCTCCGTGACGATCCTTCCAACCGTACCGCGAAACTGGAATTGGCCCGCGCTTTGAGTTACAAACGCAATTTCAAAGACTCTGATCAACTCTATCGTGATTTGTTGGTAGCCGATGCTAACGATGAGGCAGCGTCGATCGGCTTGGTTCGAAACCTAATCCATGAGAAGCGCTTCGAGGATGCGCGCAGCGCCTGCTCCGCCGGCTTAGCTCACCACCCAGATAGCAAAAGACTTCGCGATTTCCAGCAGATAGTGGAGGTAAAGAGCTCAGCCCGCACTGGCACGCAGCCGGCAAACGCAGAGCCGAATGCTGCCGCGCGGCACCAGGGCGGAGAGGCTCAAGGAAACACCGCTTACTTTTCGGATTCCGCAGGCAATCGCTCCTGGCGGTCTACCCAGGGCTTTGACCACCAAATCATCCGTGGACTAACCACCCGCTTTCGCGTGGAAGAGCGGTCTCTATGGCTAGTTGGAGGGCCCAAGGCCAATGTTCTCTGGGGAACAGACCAGGTGCGTTTGCAGTTGATGCCTTCCTTTGCGCTCAGCGGCACTGGCGGCCTTGTGCGTTTTGCTGATGGAAGCAACAGCGTCCTCTATCGCGCCGAAGCGGAGCTGCACCCCGCTCGACGACTTTGGCTGGAGGGCGGCTTTCTGCGACGTCCGATCTCCCCCACCTACGATTCCACGCAATTTAATCTGACAGCGGAAGGTTGGCGCGCCAAAGCAGAGTGGTATCCCAAGGGATGGCAATTCGACGCCTCCTGGTCGGGGGAACACTACTCCGACAGCAATCGGAGCCAAAGGTTCGAAACAGAATTCCTCCGATGGTTTGGAACATCGCATTTTTCTGTGGGCGCAGGCTATCGGCTCAATTATGTTGCCTTCGATCAGAGCCTTCTTCACGGTTATTTCAATCCCAGCAAGTATTACAGCCATCTGGGGCGCGCAGGGCTCAAATTCCGCCTGGGGAGGGCCTTTCGTGCCGAATACCTCGGGGGCGCCGGAGCAGAGTCGATCTCCGCTGCTCCATACCAGAACGCCTGGGAGTTGCTCCTTCGCAACCGCATGAAATTTGAAAGTTGGGAATTCGGCGGAGATTATTTCTATTTTCGCCTGGCCCAGAGTACCGGAGCCTTTAACTCTCAGGGCGGTCGCTTAGCCCTCGCCTATTATTTTTAATCTGGAAAGCAATGAGCTTTGCTAGTCGCCTGCCGGCACACTCGATTGGAACGCGGGAACGTCAGCAAGTATAATCATTGGATGCTCAGGACTTCGCGGAGCGCGCAGATGCATGGCACCACCGTGCTCTGCGTGCGCAAAGACAATAAAGCGGTGCTCATCGCCGATGGCCAGGTGACCATGGGCGATCACGTTATGAAGCACACCGCGCGCAAGACTCGCCGCCTGTTCAACGACAAAGTCATTGCGGGCTTTGCAGGTTCCACAGCCGACGCCATCTCGCTTTTTGAGCGTTTCGAGGGCAAGCTCCAGGAACATTCCGGAAATCTCCAGAAGGCCTCAGTCGAGCTGGCTAAGGAGTGGCGCAAGGACCGCGCACTGCGCCACCTGGAAGCGCTGCTTATAGTGGCCGACAGCAAGTCCACGTTTCTCCTGTCTGGGAATGGCGACGTGATCGAGCCCGACGACGGGCTCTGCGCCATCGGTTCCGGGGGCAGCTATGCTATCGCCGCGGCGCGCGCCATGCTCAAGCATTCCAAGCTCGGCGCGAAGGATTTGGCAATGGAAGCCATGCGCATCGCCAGCGAAATTTGCATTTACACCAACGCAAACTTTACAGTCGAGGAGCTGTAGAGTTTATGGGAGTACAACGGTTTTGTTTATCTTGAGCCTCCCAGGGCCGCTCCGCTTTTCAGGCCCGCAGTAATCGGTGGGTGGGGCAATCCAGATTAAGAAGCAGGCCGGGCTAACCTCCCCATTCCAAAACCGTCGGGACTTCAAGCAATGGGTTCGCATCTTAGGTAAGATGGAAAGATTGGGCCGGATCAGAGGAACAGAAGGATTCATGCCAAGCAAGTCTGAAAAAGAAATAATCTTGGCGCCTGGAGGCAATGGCGCCGCGCCAGAGGAATCCGAGGAGCTTCTTCCCGCGCTCGACGACATGACCCCGCGCGAAATCGTCGCGGAGCTCGACAAATATATCGTCGGGCAGAACGCCGCGAAGCGAGCCGTCGCCGTAGCCTTGCGCAACCGTGTTCGCCGCCAGAAACTCCCGCCCGAAATCGCGGAAGACGTTCTACCCAAAAATATTCTGATGATCGGGCCCACGGGCGTTGGCAAAACGGAAATCGCGCGTCGCCTCGCGCGTCTAGCTGGCTGCCCCTTCGTAAAGGTCGAAGCCTCCAAATACACCGAAGTGGGCTACGTCGGCCGCGACGTGGAATCCATGGTGCGCGATCTTGTGGAAACTTCGATCGACATGGTCCGCGAGGAAAAGCTGGATGAGGTCGCGGATCGCGCCGAGCAGACCGCCGAGGAACGCGTTCTAGACCTGCTTTTGCCTCCTTCGCCTCCGCCCGCGCAGGGTACCAGCGAAGCGGAGCTCGCCCAGCAGCGCGAGCAAATGCAGCGCACCCGCGAGAAACTGCGCGCGCAGCTTCGCGAAGGCAAGCTCGACCAGCGCATGGTTGATCTCGAAGTGCGCGAACGTTCCATGCCCTCTTTCGAAATCATCTCCAATCAAGGCGTTGAGGAGATGGACGTAAACATCAAGGACATGCTTTCCGGCATGTTCGGCCAGCAGAAAAAGAAGCGCAAGATGAGCGTCGCCGACGCCTTCGAATACCTCATTCAGGAAGAAGAGAACAAGTTGCTCGACATGGACCAGGTCACGCGCACCGCTGTCGAGCGCGCCGAGCAGATGGGCATCATCTTCATCGATGAGATCGACAAAGTCGCGGGACGCGAATCCGGCCACGGCCCGGATGTCTCCCGCGAGGGTGTCCAACGCGACATTCTGCCCATTATCGAAGGCACCACAGTCAACACCCGCTACGGCATGATTCGCACCGACCACATCCTGTTCATCGCCGCCGGGGCTTTCCATGTCACCAAGCCCTCGGACCTGATCCCCGAGCTGCAAGGCCGCTTGCCGATTCGCGTCGAGTTGCAATCGCTCAAGGAAGAAGACTTCGTCCGCATTCTCACCGAACCCAAGAACGCGCTCATCAAGCAATACGTCGCCTTGCTGGAAACCGAAGGCGTGAAGCTGAATATCACCGATGACGCCGTCGACACCATCGCGAAATTCGCCACCGTCGTAAACGAGCAGACCGAAAATATCGGCGCTCGCCGCCTTCACACTATTCTCGAGAAAGTGCTCGACGAACTGTCCTTCGAAGCTCCGGACCTCAAGAAGAAGAACGTCAAAGTGGATTCCGCATACGTGAACAAGCAGCTCGCCGAAATCGTAAAGAACCAGGACCTGAGCCGCTACATCCTGTAAAACCCGAAACTCGAAATGAAAAATCGAATTTCGCCGAGCCCCGAAGCGCCCAGGATTCGGCGGCCGCGAATTTCGCGCATCGAAATTATTGCGTCGCTCTTCGTTTTTCCGCTTGCCGCCGGCTGCGGTGCACCTGGCGAACCCACTCCACCTTCTCCCCCGATCCCCGTAGCGATCGCCGACCTCGTGGCACAGCAAGCCGGCGACGCAGTGCAGCTAACCTTCACTCTCCCGGCCAAAACCGTCTCC
>Ga0209526_10000284_pt1 | contig 32028 bp, 31 predicted proteins | sample JacPinW_OM2H0_M1_FD_188566 | JGI IMG/M metagenome (GOLD analysis project Ga0209526, IMG submission 188566) | Forest soil microbial communities from Algoma, Ontario, Canada - Jack Pine, Ontario site 1_JW_OM2H0_M1 (SPAdes) (version 2) | ecosystem: Environmental > Terrestrial > Soil > Boreal... | reverse complement strand
CGGCGTCGAACTGCCATCCATGCCGCTGATCAGCGACCCGGACACTGGTATGCAGGTTCTCAAGCTGATCTACCGGGCCGGGTTTACCAACCCCTGGCATACACATCCCTGCGCGCACGGCATTTACGTCCTCGACGGCACACTCGAGACGCATGGGGGCACATTCGGCGCCGGCAGTTTCGTATGGTTTCCGGAGGGCGGGATCATGGAGCACGGCGCCGGCAAGGATAGCGACTGCACGTTCCTGTTCATCACCAACAAGCCGTTCGACATCCACTACCCGGATAAGGAATAGGCGACACCGGCCCTGCATGCGCAGGGCTTCGAAGTCCATGTGAGACCAGTGCTCCACGAGCTTGCCGCCCCGGACGCGGAAGATGTCGAGGACCGCAAGTGGAGAAGCCAAAGGTGCCGGCAGCTGTTGTCGCCCAGGCCACAGGACAGCCCCTGCGCCTGGTCTGGCAAAACGAGCTGGGCGGCCTGACGTTCGCCGTCGGCTCCGGCTCCTCACGTCGCTTCGTGAAGTGGCTGCCACGTTTCACGCCGCTCGACCTAAGCCGAGAGGCTGTCCGCCTGAACTGGGCGGCCCCGTACACGGCCGTGCCGCTGCCAATCGACCAGGGCGTTGACCAAGACGGGTCTTGGCTGGTCACAACCGCCTTGCCCGGTGACAACGCCGTGAGCGACCGCTGGCGCGCGAATCCGGCCGCCGCCGTGACAGCCATTGGTCGCGGTCTCAGGAACCTCCATGACCTGCTGCCCGTCTCTACATGTCCGTTCTCAGGGTCAGTCGAGGATCGGCTCGCCGACGCCCGGCGCAGAGCCGCCAGAGGTGGGATCGACCGTGCAGCATGGAATCCAGAGCATCGGCATCTTGGCCTCGATCAGGCCTTGGAGCTGCTGGCCGACCCTCCTCCCATCGACCGACTGGTGGTCTGCCACGGAGACGCTTGCGCACCCAACACGCTCGTCGGGGAGGACGGTGAATGCTCGGGTCACGTCGACCTGGGACAGCTGGGCGTCGCTGACCGGTGGGCAGACATCGCGATCGCCACCTGGAGTACTACCTGGAACTACGGTCCTGGCTGGCAGGACCTTCTGCTCGACGCCTATGGGATTGCTCCGGACCTGGAGCGCACGGCCTACTACCGCCTGCTGTGGGATCTCGGCCCCTGACCTGGACGCGTTGGCTCGACACTGATGACGACCTTGCTGCGAGTGCGGCACTCCTCGAACGCCTGGCACCCGCTCTTCCGGGGCCTGTGCCGGCCCGGGCGGCCGTGACGGCGAATTTCCGAAGCGGCTAGCTCGACTGGCGCATCGCGCGCTCCCGGGTCCGCCGCGCGAGCGTTCCGAGATTGACTTCGCCCAGCAGACCGGAATTGATCAGGGCGGTGACGTGCTTTAGCGCTTTCACCTCCTCGGGCGTCAGCACGTCGAACACGAGTCGGCGAACCTCCCGGAGGTGGATCGGCCCCGTCGCCATCAGCTTCTCGTAGCCCTCGTCGGTCAGTTCGGCGTACGTTGCGCGACCTCTGGTCCCCCGGCTCCGGCGCACCCAACCCCGGCGCTCCAGCCGGGAGATCACATGCGACAGCCGAGACAGGGAGCCGTTGGCGACGATGGCCAGGTCTTTGAGTTGAAGGCTCCGGTCCGGCTGCCGGGAAAGCGCCACCATGACTTCGAACTCGAAGTGACTCATGCCGGCGTCTCGTTGCAGCTGGGAGTCGAGGGCTGCCGGCAGCAGGGTGAAGGTGCTGACCAGCTGAAGCCAAGCGCTCCACTCGTGATGGTTCAGCGATCGGAGCGACTGGGCTGACTGGGGCCTCGGATCCTGTCCCGGAATAACTTGACGGTTCAAGTGCTTGTAGGATAACAACTTGAAGCTTCAACTTCGAGATTGAACGCAGGAGCGTATTGAAATGAACCTGGTAGTCCTCGGAGCCACAGGCCGCACCGGACGTCTCGTGGTCGAGCAGGCGCTCGCCGCAGGTCACACCGTCACCGCTCTCGTCCGCTCGCCTGAGAAGCTGACCGCAGGCCACTCCAACCTTCGCGTGGTCAGGGGTGAGGCGACGGAAACGGCGGCCGTCTCCAGCGCGCTGGAGGGTGCCGACGCCGTCATCAGCACCCTCGGCGGCAAAGGATCGGTGATCGCGGATTCAACCCGGGCAATCGTCACTGCTGCCCGCAAGGCCGGAGTCAGCCGGGTCGTCGTGCTCTCAACGTTTGCCGCCGAGCGTGATCGCCTGGATGCCGGGACACGGCTGGTCACCGGCATTGGCATGGGCGCGATGCTGAAGGACAAGAGCGTCGGCGAGGAGATACTCCGCCGAAGCGACCTCGAATGGACCATCGTCTACGCGAGCCTGCTCAGCAACGGCCCGGTCAGTGGATCTGTGGTGGTACTTCCCGAGGGGGCCAAGCGGGGCCTGTCGCAGAAGATCTCGCGCGCGGACGTGGCGGCGTGGATGGTCCAGGCCGCCACCGGTGTTCAACACAGCCGCCACAGCGTCGGGATTACCGGCTGACGACGGATCGCTTCCGCCGAGTTCAAAGAGGGCAGCTCGAAGGAGGTTGGTCGCGGAGGCGGATTTGATGCGAGCAGTTCCCCATTCGTAAGAGCCTCTCTTGGACCTTCACAGGCTTTTTTATGTTTCCTCACAGGCATTTTGACGTTGCCTCACAGGGAGGTCTCAGGGCCTCGTCGCATAGTGGGATCCACAAGCAACTCACAAATGCCAAGGATGAACCACCATGACCCTCATGCAGAAGATTTTGAGCAGGCGGAAGCTCACCACGTCCATCGCTGCCGGCGTCGCGGCGATCGCGGTTGCGACCGGTGGCTACGCGATCGCCAACTCGGGTTCCAGCAATAGTGCGCACGCGGCGACGGGGAAAGTCATCCCGTTTCAACGCGGTCAACCGAGCGCGGCCACGCCGGTCGGTCAGGTCCCGGCCAACTTCACTCCCGGGACGGGCACGATTGTCACCGGAACAGCGGCGGATAAGGCCAAGGCCGCTGCGCTGGCCGCCTACCCAGGAGGCACCGTCAACCGTGTTGTGCTGTTGAGCAACGGCGAGTACAACGTCCACATGATCGGCGTCAACTGGCCGCACCACGTCTTCGTCAGCCAGGACTTCAAGGTCGTGGGCGCTGAATAGGCGCGCCCATCTTGCTAGCCCAGTGACCGGGGTTGTCCACGGTCACTGGGCAATCAATCGGGTCAGATAATCGACACCCAGGCCCAGCTCCCCCACGTCGGTCGGCAGGATTCAGGATTCGATCAGCGACCCCGGCTCGAGGTTGATTCCCATCACACGGGCCACCCGAGCGAAGTCTCGGTCATGAGCCAGGATGCTCGCGCCATTGCGCGCGGCAACCGCTGCGATGATGCAATCAATCAATCCGCGAGGCGTGACCGCCGAGGCGCGGCAGGTTCGGTACACGTGCACGGCGCCGTCAAAATCAACGATGGAGTCGAAAGGCAGCAGCTGGAATCTTGCAAGGAGGCGGCGGAGTTGCCATTCACGCTGAGTAGTACGGGCACCAGACGCCACCTCCATGATCACCGGCTCAGTGACGGCGATCTCTGCGGTCTGGCCTATCAGCTCTGTGAGTCGGTCATCGGACGGACTTCCGGTCGCCCGGTCGAACTCGACCCAAGCAGTGGTGTCCACGAGGATCAAGTCTGCGACGGCCCCTGATCCGGCGGAATCCGCCCGATCGCGCGCGCACCTCTCATGGCCAAAGCCTCTTCCCGGCTCATCGGCGAGCCGGCCAAATGCTTGAGAGCGAGGTCAACGGCCTCGGTCTTCGTACGGAGGCGATATCGATCCATGATCGTTCGGATCGCTGAATCGTCCAACTCGATGTTCGTACGGGATCGGCTCGCCATACACCAATCGTACACCCATCGAGGCTCGGTGGTCGCCGTTCTGCTTGGGCTACTCCCATCGGAAGAAGCGACTTGCCTGCCTGCCGAACTCCCCTCTAGAAGAGGTGACAGCTCCCTTGGACCCTAACGCGTCGCGTCACTCGCTTTTCCCGCTGTCCCACCGGTTGGCGCCGGTAAAGTCCGATGAGTTCTCAACCCGGGAGACGTCCATATTGCCATGACGACGCACAAGCTTGAAACCACCGAGGCCGACATCGTCTACGACGTCCACGGCTCACTGCCCGCCGCCGACGGACGCCCACCGCTATTCATGATCGGCCAGCCCATGGACGCCAGCGGCTTCAGTACGTTGGCGTCGCATTTCCCCGACCGCACCGTGATCACCTATGACCCGCGCGGACTCGGCCGCAGCACCCGCAAAGACGGCCGGGTCGACAACGCGCCCACCGTCCAGGCAGACGATGTGCACGCCGTCATCGGGGCTCTCGGCGTCGGCCCGGTCGAGATGTTCGCGAGCAGTGGCGGCGCCGTGACCGCGCTCGCACTCGTGGCGGCATACCCCACGGACGTGATTTCCTTGGTGGCCCACGAGCCGCCCCTCATCCCGGTGCTTCCGGACGCGGAGGCTGCCGAGCACGTCCGCGCCGGCGTTCGTGACGCATACGAGGCCAAGGGGTCGGGTGCCGGCATGGCGGCCTTCATTGCAATGACGTCGTGGCGGGGAGAGTTCACTGACGACTACTTCGCCCGGCCTGCACCAGATCCCGCCCAGTTCGGGATGACGACCGAGGACGACGGCTCCCGTGACGACCCGCTGCTCTCCGAGCGGTCCTGGGCAGTCAGCAGCTATCGCCCCGACTTCAACGCCCTGGCCGCGGCGCCGACACGCATCGTGATCGCCGTGGGCGAGGAGTCCATGGGCACCTTCACCGGACGCACGTCGGTGGCCACCGCTGAGCTGCTTGGTCAGCAGGCTGCCGTGTTCCCCAGCCATCACGGCGGCTTCATGGGCGGCGAGTTCGGATACCCCGGCCAACCCGAAGCCTTCGCGCGCAAACTGCGCGACGTCCTTAACGAGGACAACTGACGCCGTGCGCTTCGCGGGTCAGAGGAGGCGGCGATCAACCCCAGATGCTCGTCTCGCTCCGCATACACCGGGCCCCTCGCGGCCAGCAGCACTGCTCCCGCTCCTGTCGAGGACCCAGCGGCTCAGCCTGGCGAGCGCTCGCTGGGCGGCGTCGAGAGTCGTTCGGCGAGCGCCCCCCTCAGAATCGCGGCCGCCCGGTCCATTCGCTCAGCCGTAGGCTCGACGTCGCCCCAACCGCTCAACTCGCGCTGACCCCACGTGGCCCACGCCTCGAGCATCACGTTGAAGTCCCACAGGAAGCGAAATGTCAGCGCGCTGATGTGACCGCGCTCCGGGGGAACGCCTTCAACGAGATACTCCTGCGCGATCGACGTACCCCATCGCAGGTTGGCCTGCGCCTGCGCCTGCACGTTCTGGATGGCGTGGCGCAGGTCCTCGATCGTGCCGAACCGACCGAACCAGACCCGCAGGAGGGCTTCGCTCTCCAGCTCGATCGGTGCGATAGTCCGCGTCCCGAGCCATCGCCGGAGCGCTTCCTCGCCCCGGGGACTGATCTGATATCGCGTTCGCGGCCGGCGTCCCACCGACTCGTGTGTGGCGCGTGCCAGGCCCAGGGAGGCCAGCAGCTTGGGCGCTTCGTACAGCTTGCTGGCAGCGCGCGGCCAGAAGAATCGAAGCGTCCGCTCCATCTGCCGCGTGAGCTCGTACGCCGACTGCGCGCCCATGGCAAGCAGGCCGAGGATCGCGTAGGCGGAGGAGTTGAGCGCCTCCCGGCCATCTTCATTCAGCCTTGACATAATACTCCCAAAGGGACTATAACCCAGACGTCCCACTTCACACACCGCAAGGGCAAGGGCCAGGAGCAGATCATGAATCAGGCGAGGGTTAACGGCCGGACGATTGCCTATCACCAGGTGGGCTCGGGGGATCCGGTGGTGCTCCTACATGCGGGCTTCGTTGCTGACAGCATGGTTCCTCTTCTCGGCCGGCCTGAGCTTGCGGGGTTTCGGCTGATCGCTCCCCACCGCCGCGGATACGGGCGGAGCGAACCAGCACAGCCCCCGGTGGCGATGCGCGATCTCTCAATGGACGTCCTGGGCCTCCTGGACACGCTCGAGGTCGATCGAGCGCACCTCGTCGGTCACTCCTTCGGCGCAAACGTGGCTCTCGAAGCCGCGCGAGTCGGCCCGGACCGAGTCGTTTCGCTGACGCTCCTCGAGCCGCCGCTCGGCTTCTACCTGTCCCCGGAAGCGACGGACCACCTGATGGCTGTCGTCGGTGCGGCCATGCAGCAGTTCGCGGCTGGAGATCTCGGAGCTGCCGTCACCACCTGGCTGGACGGGGCCTTCGGACCCGGCTGGCAAGCGATTGTCGAGAGAGTGCTGCCGGGCGGGGTCGCTCAGGCGGCGCATGACGCGCCAGCCGCGCTCGGGGTCGAGGCGGCGGAACTCCAGGTCTGGCCGTTCGGACCGGACCAACTGCGGGAGATTCGTATACCAATGCTCTCGGTCGTCCATGCCGACCCCGCGTGGTCCGGTTTCCAGGAGATCCACACGGCCCTGCTCGGCGTCGGGGCGGAGGCGCTCGAGGTTGACCTGCCTTCGCACCTGCTGCAGATCATCGATCCCGCACTGGTGGCTCGCGGAGTGACAGACTTTCTGGCTCGCCATTCCCTTAGCGTCCAAGCCCGCAGCCGAACTTGATCCTGGAACCACCGATGAGAACACCGGAGGAGGCGAGGAGGCCGTCGGAGGAGACCAAGCAAGACGCGGCGACGGTGCTCAGCGAGCTGCCGTCGGCGGGCGCCGCCGTCGATGTTCGTCGTCCGATGATGGCTTTACGAGGTGGTCGAGCGGCAGTATCGTGCGCCGATGCGAACTAGCGTTCGGGCTATCGGATCATCAGCCTCGACCAACAGATAGAATCGCCCCTCGTGCCCAACGTGGGGCGAGTCGGCCCGCTGCACACCCTTTGCAGGCTAGTCCTCGGCACGGACGGTGGGACGACCGACAGCGCGAGGCCTAGCTCGATCTGACTCTATCGACGATTAAAGAGCGACTTTAGGGGCCCTCACCGGCCGCAAGGCGCGCCGTAGGTAGCTGGTTCGTGCGGCCACGGCAGCGCGCGAGACCTCAGCGTCGGCCGACGTCAGCTCGAAGCCGTGGTAACCGCCGGCCCAGAAGTGCAGCTCCATGGGGACGCCGGCCAGCCTCGAACACCCGGACCTGCGGCTACTCGCGGCCCAGCCATTTCATCCACAGGCTTCCGGCGGCCTTCCCACGGGAGGCCACACCGGTTAGATCGGGGTTCCGCCTTATTCGAAAAGGGCGGCTCGAAAAGGGCAGCTCGAAGAGGGTTCACCAGCTGACACAGGACTGTCAGCCATCACCTGGCACAAGACACACGCCCAGCTCGCGTTCTGCTGAATCTCCTCTAATAGATCAAGGCGCGTGTCCTCGCTGCGCTGCGGGCGGCGCCTCGCGGGCAGCAAATGAGCATGTTCATACAGCTCCAGGCGCTTGAATGTTGCAATGCGACTTCCTCGGAAGGTTGAAGTCGCGGGTTCGATCCCCGTCTCCCGCTTTCAAATCGCCTCGGCCTCGACGTAGCTCGCCGGCACGTCCATGGTCGCCGCGACAACGTTCGTCGCTCGCAGCCCGGCGTCACCCAGTAGTCGCTCAAAGTCGGCGCGGGTCCGCTGGCGGCCACCGGGCGTCAGCACGAGCATCTCGAGGTCGACCAGCTTTGCCACCGAGATGGCGGCACCATCGGGCAGCACCCCCTCAACGATCAGTAGCCGGCCACCGCCCATGGCAACACGACAGGACTTCAGGATGCGTACTGCGGTCGGGTCGTCCCAGTCGTGGAGGATGTTGCTGAGGATGTAGAGGTCCCCCGCACTTGGTACCGCCGAGAAGAAGTCGCCGGCGGCGATGTCGCATCTGTCTGCCACGCCGGCTCGCTCTGCGGTCTGACGGGCTTGGGCAGACACCGAAGGCGTGTCGAACAGCACTCCGCGGAGGTAAGGGTTGGCCAGGAGGATGGCACAGAGCAGAGCGCCCCTTCCCCCTCCGACATCGACGACAGTCGAGAATCGCCCGAAGTCGTAGGCGTGGACGATCCCAGCCAGCATCGAAAGCGACACTGACGTCATCGCCGCGTCGAACACCGCAGCGTCGTCCGGATGCCCGGCAAGGTATCCGAACAGGTCCGTGCCATGAAGGCGGGCGAAAGCCGGCTCACCCGTGCGGACGCTGGCATAAAGATCGGTCCACGCGTCGCGGTGAAACGGAAGACCGGCCATCGTGGCCCATGCACGGAGTGACCCATGGACGTCGGTGCGCAGCAGCTCGCCGACGGGTGTCAGCTCAAAGCGGTCGTCGTCGAGGTGAATGACCACGCCGCGGTCAGCCACGGCTCGGAGCAAGCGGTATAGCGTGGGGGCATCGGCATCGACGCTCGCGGCGATGTCTTCGCAGCTCTTTGGACCGCCGGCCAGCGCGTCGGCGACGCCCAGTCGTGCCACAACGCTGACCGCCTGGGTAACCATAGTTCCCGTAGTTAGCTGCAGCAACGCCACCGACGGCGGCGGTCCTGCCTCGACGGGGGCCTGGCTCTGGGTCTCTTTGACTGCGTCCATCGTTGCCTCCATAGTGGTTGAGTGTCCCGTGCCGAGCACGCTATCCGTGCGTTAGGGCGCTGGCTAGGAACAGGGGAGGAACAGTTGGCGGAACTGGCGCTCAGCAGGTTGTGATGGCAGCTTCAGCTGATGGGCGGCCACCGGAGCCGTTGCCGTTCGGCGAGCTCGTCAAGCACCATCGCCAGGAGGTGGGGCTGACTCAGGAGGCGCTCGCGGAGCTCGCCGGCATCACGCCGCGCGGCCTCCGTTACCTCGAGGCCGGTGCGAGAGTGCCCTACCGCTACACCGTCCGGCGCCTCGCATCGGCTCTCGGGCTCGAGGGTCGCGATCAGGAGGAATTCACTGCCGTGGCCGGGTCGGGAGTGCAGCGGTCGGTCAGCGCGTCAACCACTGCTGCTTGGCCGTCGCGGAACCTCGAGCTCATCGGCCGCGAGCACGAGCTGACGGATCTCACCGAGTTGTTGAAGCAGCCGTCTGTGCAAGTTGTGTCGGTGACCGGCCCTGGAGGTGTCGGCAAGACGCAAACAGCGGTAGAGGTCGCCCTAAGTCTGGAAGGTGAATTTGCGGATGGAGCCTTCTGGATTCCACTCGCGGACATCGACGATCCTGCGCTTGTGGCCCCCGCCATCGTGCAGGCGCTGGGCGGGACCGGGGCGGAAGGAATGCCTGACGCCGAGCTCATCGTTGCGAGGCTCGGAAATAGGGCGGCACTGCTCCTTCTCGATAACTTCGAGCACGTTGCCAGCGCGGCCGCTGTCGTGGCCTCGATTGCCGCCTCATGCCCACGCGTCAAGGTCCTCGTCACCAGCCGCGCGGCTCTTCATTTGCACAGCGAGCGCGAGTACTCGCTGGCGCCGCTGCCGGTTCCTGGTCCCGCTGAGCCGGACGCGCAGACCATCGCCAGCAACCCGGCGGTCGAGCTGTTTGTCCAGCGCGCGCAAGCGATCGACCACCGGTTCACGCTGAACGACGTCAACGCACCGGCTGTGGCGGAGATCTGCCGGCGACTCGAAGGGCTACCCCTGGCCCTCGAGCTGGCCGCTGCGCGGGCGCGAACACTTAGCCCCGTCGATATCCTGACTCGCCTCGATCGACGGCTGGCCCTGCTGTCCGGCGGTCCGATCGATTCGCCGGCGCGACAGCGGACGCTACGGGACACACTCGACTGGAGTTATCAGCTGCTCGAGGCGGCCGACCAGTTCGTGCTGCGTCGGCTGTCCGTGTTCTGGGGCGGCGCGGGCCTCGATGCAGTCGTACGGGTGTGCGGGAGCCCCGACGGCGGCAGCGTCGGCGTCCTCGATTCGGTGGACGGCCTGCGACGGAACAGCCTGTTGACCAGGGAGGAAGTGGGCGCCGGCGAGACCCGCCTGCGCCTGCTGGAAACGGTGCGGGAGTATGCCCTGGAGCAACTGGGGGCGAGTCCCGGCGAGGAGGTCGATGCGAGGAATCAACATGCCGGTTACTACGCGGACCTCGCGGTCGACCTGGCTTATCGAGTCCAGGGACCCGACCAGGTGCAAGCCCTCGGGCGCCTTGAGCAAGAGCACGACAATATTCGCGCGGCGTTGCGGTGGTGGCTGCAGACACACGACGCGACCACGGGACTGCGGGTTGCCGGAGCGCTGTGGATGTTCTGGTACATCCGCGGTCACTTGACCGAAGGTCGAGGCCACCTTGCATCGCTGCTGGCACTCCCGGAGGCAGATGAGCCCGACACCAACCGCGCGCTGGCCCTCCTCGGGGCTGGCCAGCTCGCGCGGGCGGGGGGCGACTACCAATCAGCCGCGGGATTGATGAGGGAGTCGATCGCTGTCTATCGCAGCTCGGGCGACGCGGCCGGACTACCCGGGGCCCTACTCGGCGCCGGCTTCGTTGCTCGGATGCAGGAGGATTACGACCGGGCGAGCAGCTTCTTCAAAGAAGCGCTCCAACTTGCCCGGGCCGCGGACGATCGTTACATCACCGCCGCCGCGCTTCACCACCTCGGCATGATCTCGGCCGAACGCGACGCCAACTCCAGGGCGGCGTTGACCCTTCTCGAAGAGAGCCTCGCACTTTACCGGCAGATAGGCTTCCCGCGCCACATCGCCCTTCTCCTCGCGACGCTCAGCAATGTCGAGCGGACGGAGGGCAGTCTCACGCGGGCGAGTGAGCTCCTGCAGGAGAGTCTGCGGATGCTTGTCACCAGCGGTGAGCAGTTCGGGATCCACGGAGCCCTAGAAGATCTCGCCAACCTCGCCATCGACGAGGGCCAGCCTCATCGTGCCGTCCGTCTGGCGGGCGCGGCTGCCAAGCTACGGCAAAGAATTGGTGCCTTGACCAACCCTGCGACGGCTCGACGACGCGAGGCGTGGCTCCGCGAGGCGCGCAAGGCTTTGGGCGACGCACAGTTTGAGATCGAGTGGTCCGAGGGCGAGGCTATGTCTACAGACAACGCGCTAGCAGAAGCGACCGCGGGTAGCTCGCAGGTCAGCTGACCAAATGTCATCAGCCGAGACCCCACCGGCACGTCAGCGATCTCGCTCACTATTCCTCTGTTTCACTTCGAAGTGTCAAGAGCTCCAGCCAGTCTCGCCTCTTGCTCCCTTCTTGCCCTCGTAGTCCTCCGCAGTACTCGGTCCCGTGTTCCGATATTGGCCGCCCAACTCGACGACGACGCATCAGCGGATCCCTCATCCTGGGACCCATTCTCCTGACCTCCATGACGCAAAGTCAGGACTCAAGCCCCTTGGCACAGGAGGTTCCCACGGCCTTCCGGAGGGCTTCCCATCGGACGCCACAACGGTTACATTGGGCGTGCCGCCGTATTCGAAGAGGGCAGCTCGAAGAGGGTTGGTCGGGGAGGCGGGATTTGAACCCGCGACCCCTTGGCCCCCAGCCAAGTGCGCTGCCGGGCTACGCTACTCCCCGAACCAGGGGCCCAGTCTACGCCAGGAGGGGGCCGCGGCCAGCTTGCCCGGGGTGACAGGGAACGGCGCTCAGCCCACCACTCCGAACACCCGGCTCGATCCCGAACGAGCTCCCAGCCCTACGCGTCAGGCTTCCGGGACGAGGCCCCGCACCTGCAGGAAGGAGTGAAGCTTCTCCAGGGCTAGCCTCATCGCGCTCTTGACGCTGGTGACGGGGGTGTGGGTGGCGTCCGCTATCTCCCGGTAGCTGTAGCCCGAGAAGCACGCCAGCTCCAACGCCTCGCGCTGGTCCGAGGGGAGTCGGGCAAGGCCTTCCCGGACCGCTTTGCCCACGTCGGACGTGGCAGCGCCATCCCAGGGGTCGGGAGCAGTCCCCCGAGCCTCATTGGGCCCCAGCGACTGAGATCCAGCCTCTGACCGGGTCTGGCCTTTGAGCCGATCCAGCGCCAGCTGCCGTGCGGATGAGATCAGGTGGCCGCGGACCGAGGCGCGCTCGGCGTCGAACTCACCAGCGTGCTGCCAGAGCTCGAGGAAGCAATCGAAGACGACGTCCTCAGCCTGCTGCGGGTCGCGCAGCATCCGCATCGCGACCGAATACACGTGGACCCCGTAAGCGTCGTAAACGCGCGAGAGGGAGCCGACGTCGCCCGCCGCCAGCCCGCGAGTGAGATCCAGGTCGCTCACGGCCTCCGAGCCCTCCGGGTGTGGCGGGCCAGGGCTGCTGGGCCGGGCGCTCCGCTCATCGGAGCTTTGGCGCTGTGGATCGGCATCGTCGGTCTTCATGCGGCAGGGTTCCTCCACAGGTCTTCGACGCTCGAACTGGGCAATTTGATCGGTGTGGTCGCTCGAAGCGCTGGATGCCCGGGAACCTCGGCGTCTCTCCCGCCGGAGCGCGTCCACCTGGGCGGCAGTTGCCCAGCCAAGAAGTCGGACTTGCTTTAGGTGATATTGCCTGTTACTGATTTGCTGGTCGGAGTTGCTGACTTGTTACGGAGTCCCTTGCTATAACTTAAGAGGTATGAGCGAGAACACCCTCCCGCCCCAGCACCAGCCCCGCCAGCCAGGCAGCCAAGCGATGATGGAGCCCCAGCCCGACGTCGGGCGGGGTTACCGGGCCGCCGGCAAGCTTCTCGGCCGGACGGCGCTGGTGACCGGGGGTGACAGCGGAATCGGGCAGGCCGTCTGCGTCCTCTTCGCCAAGGAGGGCGCGGACGTGAGCGTGGTCTACCTCGACGAGCACGAGGACGCGGAGGAGACCAGGCGGCTGGTGGAGGCCGAGGGCAGGCGCTGCATCACGATCGCGGGCGACGTCGGCGACGAGCAGTTCTGCCGAGAGGCCGTCCAGCGCACCGTCTCAGAGTTCGGGCACATCGAGATCCTCGTCAACAATGCAGCAGAGCAGCACGCCGCTCAGAGCATCGAGGAGATCACCGCCGAGCAGCTGGAGCGCACCTTCCGGACGAACATCTTTGGCTACTTCTTCATGGCCAAGGCGACTCTCCCTCACCTCAAAGGGGGGGCGGCCATCATCAACACCTCCTCCATCACCGCTTACCAGGGAAATCCAATGCTCCTCGACTACTCCAGCACAAAGGGAGCCATCGTCTCCTTCACCAGGGCCCTGGCCAACTCTCTGATCGAAAAGGGCATTCGGGTCAACGGCGTCGCGCCGGGCCCCATCTGGACGCCCCTGATCCCTGCCACATTCCCTGAGGACAAGGTCAAGGAGTTCGGCAAGGACACACCGATGAGGCGCCCCGGGCACCCGCACGAGGTCGCCACCTGCTACGTCTTCCTTGCCTCGGATGACTCTTCGTACATCGCCGGGCAGTTTCTCCACCCCAACGGTGGCCAGCCCGTGGAGAGCTAGCCGAGGCCGATCTGAACTTGAAACTCGCCAACTCCCCCGTCCCCGCGCTATCTTTTAGGCCAAACGGCGCTATAAGGATTTGCGCGTCGGGGGGTAATTTTCATGAGTTGGCTGTGGAGTATTTGGCTCAGGGATGGGCTTTTCGAACATGGGCGCGCTCGAAATGAGCGCGGAACCAGCCGTGCTGTCGCAGAGGCAGCGATTTCAAAGGCACAGGCGGCGCCGGCATTCGCGCGCGCTCCGCTCGGCGGTCGTAACCGCGGTATGGGGCGCGCTGGCGCTCTCCCTTCTGATGTTCGCAATGGCGTCCTGCGCATTCGCATTGAGAGGCTAGTCACGGGGCTCCGCTCAGGAGCCTGACCCGCTGCACGTCCTCCAGATAACCGGCAATTCCGAGCTGGGGGACGTGGAGAAGCATGTGCTGAACCTGACGGCCGCGCTCCGGGCTCGGGGCGTCGGCGTAGATGTCGTGTGCCCGCGCGAAGGCGCCGCACCCGAGATCCTCGAAAAGGGCGGCGTGCAGCCAGTGGTGGCCGAAATGGGGGCAACCGGCGAGGGCGACGACCTCGTTCTGAGCTGGGAAGCCGTGCTCACCCTGGCCGACCTCTGCCGCAGACTCAAGGCCGACGTCGTTCACACGCACACCTACTCCGCCGCGGCCCATGGCGTCCTGGCGGCTCGAGAGGCCGGCGTCCGTGCCGTGGTGCACACCGCACACAGCCTGCGTGTCCGCCCAGCGGAGGTGCTCCTGGCCCGTTTGGGCGGCTGTCACCTGATCGCCGCCACCGGAGCCAGCGCCAAGCAACTGGTCGGAGCCGGCATAGCACCTCAGCAGGTCACCGTCATCGCCCACGGGGTCAGGGGGAGATCCGGAGCCCACGGCCGGGCTGAGCTGCCATACCTCAACGGCCTCGTGGTTGGCTGCGCGACGCGGTTGGTCCCGGCCGCGGGACTGGATCTGCTCCTGCGGGCGGCTGCGGGTTGGCGGCACCAGCTACCCGCCTTCACCCTGCTGCTGGCGGGAGACGGCCCGGCGGCGGCCGAGCTGCGACGGCTCACCGCTGATCTGGGCCTTCAGTCCAGGACCGTGTTCGCGCGCAACAGCGACGACCCGGCCGCGCTCCTGAGTCTGATGGACGTCGTTGTGCTCCCAGCTCGGGAGGAGGCCGCTCACGCGGCCTGCCTGGAGGCAATGCTGGCCGGCAGGCCGGTGGTGGCCACGCGCGTCGGCGGCCTCGAAGAGCTGCTCGAGCCGGGAAGCGAAGGCATGCTGGTCCCCGCCGACGACCCAGATGCCATCGCCGAAGCGGTCCTCACGTTCGCCCACGATTCCGCGCTGCGACAGCGCCTCGGAGCGGCCGGGCGGAGCCGAGCCCTGTCCGAATTCACGCCGGAGCGGTTGGCGGAACGGACACAGCGCCTCTACCGGCAGCTCGTGGAAGCACAGGGGGTCTTCGCCGCCCCCAACGTGCGAGGGGTTCGGTTCGACCTCTCAGCTGGCCGTTCGAGCCGCCCGGCGCCCGGCCTCCGCCACCCGGTCGTAGGTCCGGCTGATCTCCAGGGCCATCCGCTCGACGGTGAAGAAGTCACGCAGCCGCCGGCGCCCCTGCCTGCCAAAGCGCAGGCGCTCGGCCGGATGCGCGTCCAGCCAGGCGATCGCCTCACCCAGCCCAGCCGGGTCTCCGGGCTCGGCGAGGAAACCGGTCATTCCGTCCTGCACCTCCAGGCCCACCGCCCCGACCCGAGTGGCCACGACCGGAAGCTCATGACCCATGGCCTCGAGCACGACCAGCGGCATCCCCTCGCTGCGCGAGCTGAGGAGCAGGACGTCGATCGCGCCGTAGAACCTGGCGGCTTGCGCGACGAACCCCCCGATGCGGACATGGGGCTCGAGCCCAAGCCGGCTGACCGCCTCCCGCACCTCCCCTGACAGAGGACCTTCCCCCCGCAGCTCGAGACTCGCGCGGGATCCGAGGGCGTGAGCCTGGGCCAGGGACTCGACCGCCAGTACGGGATCCTTGTCGCGGTCCAGCCGGCCCAGGAATCCGACCCTGAGCGGATCGCCGGCCTGGCGTCTGACCGGCCGCCGGGGAACGGGGACGCCGTTGGGAATGAACTCGACGCGCGAGGGCGGAAACCCTTGTTCCACCAGGGCGTCCTCGATCTGGGGCGACACCGCCAGGTGGCAGGACGCTCCTCGGAGCACCGCCCGCATGAGCCTTCGATCCGCCGGCCGCTGCCAGGTCCCGGCGCTGTGGTGGGTCACCACAATGGGGATCCCCAGCTTGGCGGCCGCCCGCCCGCCCGCGATGGAGCTGGCGTACAGGTGGGCATGGAGGACACTGGGCTTGATCCGCGCTGCGTAGCTCTCCACCACCGCGTCCAGGCGGCTGTCCTCCCGCCGCGCCACCCTCCCGGCCAGCGCCCGCACCACCACCACACTCGGATCTAGGTCGAGGGCCCGCTCTCCGGTGTGCAGGACGTGGACCTGGTGGCCGGCCTCCACAAGCTCCCGGGCCAGCAGGGCAAGGTGGCGCTGCGCTCCTCCGACCTCGAGGTGGTCGATGAGCATCAGCACCCGGTGCCGCCGCGCGGGCGCAATGGGTCTTGAACCCAGCGCGGCGCCGAGCGTCACCGGGGGACTCATGTTGTTGGACATCGTTGTAACCAGAGAAGCAAAAGCCACTCCCGCCTGTCATATCCCAAACTGGAAGCGGCTTTCCTCTCGCGCAAGGCTTGGGCGCCTCACGCCGCTTGCTCAGCGGTTGGGGTCGGCGGCGCTTATGTCGGCCAGGGCCGAGTCGGGAGCGCGCTCGACGGCCAGGTCGCCCAGGGAGACGATGCCCACCGGCCGGCCCTCTTCAACGACCGGAAGCCTTCGTATCGATTCACGCTTCATCAACTCGACCGCCTCGTCCACAGTGGCCTCCGGCGAGATGGTGGTCAGATCCTTGCTCGCGATCTGGGCCAGCACCGTGCTGTTGGGGTCCATGCCCTCGGCAACCGCCCGCACCGTGATGTCGCGGTCCGTGACGATGCCCGTGACCTGGTCGTCGTTGAGGAGGACGACGTCACCGACGTCGTGGTTGCGCATCGCTGCCGCCGCCTCGACCAACGTGGTGCCCTCCTGGAGTGCCAGCGGCTTGGCCGTCATAACCTCCCTAACGGTCTGTGGCATATAAGCCTCCTTGTCGCTCATCTCCCGACTCAAGCCTGGAAAGATGTCAGGTTGGATATCAGACTTAATTATAGGGACAGCTGATGAGCCGGCCACTCCGGCGGCCGCCCCGGCCGCCCTCTGATGAGGCTTCGCCGCGTCCACGGAAACCAGCTCGAGCTCGGGATAGCGGAGAGCGGTAAGGCGGCCGCCGAAGACACAACCAGTGTCGATGTCGATCGTCCGGCCGCGCCAGGACGGCTGCTCCACAGGCGTGTGGCCGAACACCACCAGTGCCCGCCCCCGGTAAGTCCTGGCCCACTCCGGGTCGGACGGCCGCCCGGGATGGTTCGTCTTCGCCGCCTCTTCGCCCAGGAGCGCGAAGCGACGGATTCGCGGGGAGTCGCGGCTTTGCATGGCGCCCTTGATGCCGGCGTGTGCCACCACCAGCGCGCCACGCTCGAGCACATAGTGACTTGGGAGTCCCTCCAGAAACGCGGCAACTCGGGCCGCAAGGTCGGGATCCTTGCCGAACTCATCGAGTGCAGCCACCAGATCGTGGCCGGGCTCCGGCGCGCCACCTGTGAGTGCAAGGCGCAGTGCTTCGTCATGGTCGCCGCGGACGCATAGAGCGCACTTCGCCTCCGTCATCGCCATGACCCGGCGCAGGACCCCCGGGGTGTCCGGCCCGAGGCCGGCAAGGTCGCCCACGAAAACTGCTCTCCGGCCGCCGGGATGGCTCCAGGCGCCAGACCCGTGTTCGCCTCCGGGCCGCTGCACGTAGCCCATCGCGCCCAGCAGCCGGTCGAGCTCCTCGCTGCAGCCGTGAACATCTCCGATGACGTCGAACGGCCCCCGCTCCCCACGCCGGTTCACGGCCAGTGGCACGCGCAGGAAAGTGGCTTCTTCGATCGCCGCGGCGTTCAGGAGGTGGACCTGGGCGAAGCCCTCGCGGGACAGGCCCTCGAGGGAGCGCCGGATCTGCTCGGCCTGGGCGTGGATTGCTCGGCGCCCCACCCTCCTTCCGGTCCGGCCCGCGTCGCGCGCCACGCAGACCTCCTCGGGCAGGTCCAGCACCAGCGCGACAGCGGCGCAGTCTTCTTCCTGTGCCAGCTCGAGCAGAGGCCGGCGATCCGCCGGCCGTGCGTTGACCGCGTCGACCACCGTGAGGCGGCGGCGGCGAAGGCGCAGGCGGGCTATGAGGTGGAGGATCTCGAAGGCCGGCGCCGTCGCCGACTGGTCGCTTTCGTCGTCCGCCACCAACGCGCGGCAGGCGTCGGACGAGACCACCTCCGTGGCCTTGAAGTGGCCCCTGGCGAAGGTGCTTTTGCCGGCGCCCGCCGGGCCGACGAGGACGACCAGGGCCTGCTCCGGAAGCGCGATTTTCATGGCCTGAGGGGGGCTGCAAAAGGATCTGGTCTTCGACCGAAACCTTCCTTCACCTGGCGCGTTGACTCCTGAGCGATGACCGTAACCCAGTGGTTGGAAGCCAATCGACACCGCCTCCAGGGTGAGCCGGAGGAGTGGGTCACCCAGCGCGTGGCCGTGCTCGAGATTCCCGGCCGCACGCTGACGGTGGGCCCCGAGTTGAGCCCTCCGGAAGGCCACGAACCGGTGCTGAACTCCTGCGTCGTCGAGCTGGGTGTGGAGGAAGGCAAGCCCGTGCTGACCCGGGTCACAGAGGATCCTCCGCAGGTCGAGCCTGAGGCCCGCAGGCTCATCGCCTGAGGCCGGCGCGGCGAAAGCCGGGATGCCAGGCCGCGACCCCCGTAGCCCTCACTCCCACCCTCGCTTGGCGACCAGGCTCTGTTTGGCGTATTTCTGGACCGTCTTCCACTTCCGGCGCTCTTCGGCTGCAGCCGAGCGTTGGGTCGCCGAGCCCTGCCAGGCTCTCGGCGAAATGACCATCCTAGCCAAGCTCGTAGAGCGCGGCCATGTGGTCCGAATCCAAAGTGGGTCATATCTCCGCAAGGTGAGAAACAGCGGCAGATGGTGAATGGCCGCCGCCGCGGAGGGATGCGCGCGAAAATCGGGCTCCGTCCTTCCCGGCGGCGGGCCCGACCAGTGAGGTAGGTTGGACCGGATTTGAGGACGCTCGCCTGCTGGACAATTGAGCCCACGTGAACAAAACACGGTTCGCGGTCCTCGGGCTCTTGAGCATCAGGCCGATGTCGGGTTACGACCTGAAGCAGACGATCGAGGCGAGCACCCGAAATTTCTGGAACGAGAGCTACGGCCAGATCTACCCCGTCCTGCGGGAGCTCACCTCGAGCGGGCTCACGACACGGGAAGAGGATCGCCGCGACGGTGGGCGGGCACGCCATATCTACACAGTCACAGGACCCGGCCTCCAGGAGCTCCAGAGCTGGCTGCTGGAGCCGGTGGAGCGGCAGCAGGTCCGCAACGAGCTGCTCTTGAAGCTCTTCTTCGGGGCTCAGGCCCCCATCGAAGTCAGCATCGGGCACGTGGAAGGATTTCGGGCCCGCCAGGAGCGGGCTCTTCGCCGCTACGAGGAGACCGAGGCGACCATGAACCTGCGTGAGCGCCCCGACGACCCCAACCGGCAGCACTGGCTCATCACCCTCAGCTATGGGCGGCACCAGGCGGAGGCTGCGATCGCGTGGAGCGATGAGACTCTGGCGACCCTCCGCGAGCTCGCGGGCACCACCTGACGCGGGCCCTGGAACGGCTGCAGCCGGGGCCGATCAGCCTCCGCCGCCGTCGGCGGGGCTGGCCACCGGCGTAACCAGCGAAGCCCGAACTACGAGCCGCTGCTGGTAGGTCCCTCGCTGGCGGTCCCAGGCGCCGTAGCACGTAATGAGGGTCAGCGACGGCGGGCCTGACCTCGTGAAGAGGGCGTCCGTGGGCCCGTCGTACGGCATTACAGACGTGGCCTGGACGGCGAACCTGGCCTGCGAGCCGTCCGCGCGAACGATGGTCAGTTCATCGCCTTGCCTTACCCGGCCGAGCTTCCAGAACACCGCCGGTCCGCTCGTCCAGTCGAGGTGCCCGTCGATCACCGCATTGCCCACGTCCCCAGGCGTCACGCCCGGGCTGTACCAGCCCACGTTCTCCGGACGCGACGGGGTCGCCATGCGGCCCTTGGCGTCGAGGCCAAGCGACTCCACCGGCGCGTTGACGCCAATCGCGGGCACCAAGAGGCGCTGCGGCGCGACCGCCGGCGCCACGATCGCCTGAGCCGCGGCCAGAGTGTCTCCCGAGGTTGTGCGTGGCACCGCCGCGATGGTGCCCTTCGGCGAGCTGATCGCTACGGGACCGTTCGGCGCGTGGCCGGCCTCCCCCCCGCCGCCGACCCGGCTCAGGCTGGAAAGGACAGGCAGCGACCGCCCCGCCAAGGCGACCGTTGTGCCGGCAATCAGCGCCGCCAAGATCAGCAACAGGCCGACCGTGCGTCCGAGACGGCGTCCTCTGACCGGGCCGGCCCCCTCCAGCGCCCTCACCGAATCCAGGCTAGCAAGTTCTTGACACTCCACCAGGGCATCTCTACTATCTCGCAGATAGTTTGTCATGACCTGGAGGCCCCACTTCTAGCAGGACACTAGGACCCACTGACCTGCTCGCCCCGGGCTCAAGCTGAGTCGCCGAGAGGTCGAAGAAAGGGTGCCTGCGCACCCCTGCGCCCTCTTCTGCCCAGAGACCACGCTGGTAGACTTCCGGCGCCAAACCGCCGGTCTTGGGGGGTGTGTGCCTGCAGCCCGCTGAGGGCTAAAAAACATTTGACTACCGTCGTTCGGAATTGAATAACCGCGCATAGAAGACAGAAAGGAAGGAGGGAGACGACGTTGCGTACAGTCGCGGGTCCAGCGGGACCCACTGCGGCCGCGGCCGCTGCGCCAGGCACCATCACCCAGCGGAGGTGGCGCCCGTGATGCAACGGCTTACCGTTTTCACGATTGCGGCGGCCGTAATGCTCGCCGCCTGCACCAGTCCGTTCGCGTCCTCCAAGCCCGAGATCAAGATCGGCAACGATGTGGTGGTCGGGGTTCCCCTGGCCTCCAGCGGCGACCAGGCGCAGGAGGGACTTCTGACCAGGCAGGGCTACGACCTCTGGGCAGACTGGGCGAACCGCGACGGCGGCATCCAGGTCCAGGGTGTGAAGCACCGCGTCCGCCTCGTTTACGAGGACGATGCGAGCCGGCCTGACATATCCGCGCAAGCGGCCGAGAAGCTGATTACGACCGAGAAGGCGGCCTTCCTCCTCGGACCCTACGGGACGACCAACACGGCAGCAGTGGCGGCAGTCGCCGACCGGCATCACGTCCCTCTGATCGCCGCAAACGGCGCCGCTCGCCAGCTCTTCATGCAGGGCTGGCGTTATCTGTTCGGCGTCATCGCGTCGGCGGACCAGTACCCCGAGGCCGTAATCCACATGGCGCTCGGCCTGAACCCCAAGCCGACCACCATGGCCATCCTCACCGCCGATGACGCCGCCTCCCTCGCCATCGCGAAGGGAGCCATCGACTACGGCGCCAGCCAGGGCGTAAAGGTCGTCTACTTCAAGCAGTACAAGAGCGGGACCATCAACCTCTACGACCTGGTGCAGCAGGCGAAGGACCGGAATCCCGACATCTTCGTCAACTCAGGGCATCTGCTCGAGGCCATCGCCGCTCACAAGGCGGCCAAGGACCTCCGCCTGGACGCGAGGATGTTCGCTTACGCAATCGGGCCGGCCCAGCCGGAGTTCGTGCAGACGCTGGGCACCGCTGCGGATTACGTGGTGACCGCCGCTCCCTGGACGCCGCAGGCGCGTTACACGGCCTCCTACTACCTATCGGGACCGCAGTACGTGGCCGCCTACAGGAAGAAGTACAGCACCAAACTGGAACCCACCTACCTGAGCGCGGCGGCGACCGCATCGGGGGTCGTGCTGCAGCTGGCGATGGAGCACGCGGGCAGCCTGGACCCTGACAGGATCCGCGGCGCGCTGGTCACCCTCGACGCCACCACCTTCTTCGGCAGGGTGAAGTTCGACTCGGCCGGCCAGAACTCCTACAAGAACGTCCTGGTGGAGCAGATCCAGAGCGGCCAGATCCAGACCGTCTGGCCGCCAGAGGTGGCGTCCACCACGCCCCAGTACCCCACGCCGACCTGGACAGCCCGCTTCGGTCTGCCGGCCCAACCTCCAAAGGCCAAACTGCCAGGCACCGGTATGCCCCCCAGCAACAGCTAACCGTAGAGCTTTCCCTCCCCCTGCCAGTGCAGGGGGAGGGACTAGATCACACGATTTCGCCCCTCGACCGCCTCGATCCTGTCGAGCAGGCGGAGGATGATCACCACCGCCTCGGTCGAGAGTCCAAGGTCACGCCTGAGACGGCGCGCCCGGCGGAGCTTGCGGAGCACCACGGCCTCCAGCGGTCCTTCGCTGATCGCCACCACCTCGAACTGAACGAACTCGCGAACCTCCTGGCGCCTCAATCCCGAAGAGCGCGCCAGCCTCCGCAGAATCTGCTCTTCAGCCTCCACGGGCGGACGACTCACGCAGCTTCTCGGCAAACGCCCGCACCTCCGGCGTGAGCGGCACGGGGAGGCGAACGTCAACCTCCGCGAAGAGATCCCCCGCGCCCTCCCCGCGCATGTGTGGCATGCCGAGTCCTCGCAGCCTCAGGCGCCTTCCATTCTGTGTCTCCGGCGGCACCCGCAGGGAGACCGGCGTTCCTTTCAGGGTTGGAACCATCACCTCACCGCCGAGCAGAGCCACGTCCAGGGGCACCGGGACGCGAACGTAAAGGTCGTCGCCCTCTCGGCGGAAGGTCGGATGGGGCCGCACCCGGACCCTTATGTAGAGGTCGCCGGGCCGCCCGCCGTTGTACCCGGGCGTGCCCTGTCCGGCCACCCGCACGCGAGCGCCATCACGGATCCCAGCCGGTATGGTCACCTCTACCCGGCGGGGGCCCTGCGGCGTCTGGAGCTCCACGGTCCGGGTCGTCCCCCGGTATGCCTCCTCCAGCGATATCGTCGTCTCCGCCTCTACGTCCTCACCCGACATCGGGCCCACGTCTGAGCGGCGACGGCCCGTCCGGGCTCCAGCCTGCCCCCCGTAGACGTCCTGGAAGAAATCGGAGAAGGGGCTGTCCGAGCCGAAGAGATCTTCGAGGTCCGCCGGGTCGACCGTCTGGTACTGGACTCTGCCGCCCTTCCCGAACGGCGCACCCTCTGGCCTCCCCGCCTCCTGCCAGGCTTCGTACTGCCGCCAGTCGGCACCGAACTGGTCGTACTTCTTCCGCTTCTCGGGATCGCCGAGCACCTCGTGCGCCTCGTTGATCTCCTTGAACCGTTCAGTCGCCTTGGGGTCGTTCGGATTGACGTCCGGGTGGTGCTGGCGCGCCAGCTTCCGGAAGGCAGATTTGATCTCCTTCTCGCTTGCCGTACGCGGCACGCCCAGAACTTCGTAATAATCGCGGACGCCTGTAGCCATCTTCTGCCTCTATTTATCGCCCCTGGGGCTCAGGACCAAACCCTAGTCGTTGACGTGGGCGCCCGGCCAGAATTGTGCAGCTTATGAGCAACGAACCAGAGACCCGGAATGAGAACGCGGCCCATCAGCTGATCGAGGCTATGCCCTTCGCCAACCTGATGGGCGTGGAGCTCGGCGGCGCCAGCGCCCACGAGGTCCACGGCCGCCTGGCATGGTCTCCTCAGAGATGCACGACCGGGGGCATTCTCCACGGCGGCGCCCTCATGGCCCTTGCCGATTCGCTGGGTGCCATCTGCGCCTTTCTGAACCTTCCAAGCGGCGCCGCGACGAGCACCATCGAGTCGAAGACCAACTTCTTCCGGGCGGTACGAGACGGATTCGCCGAGGCCGTGAGCCGGCCTCTGCATGTGGGCCGGACCACGATCGTGGTGCAGACCGACATCTTCGACGCCGAGCACCGGCGCGTGGCGCAGGTCACCCAGACTCAGGCGGTGCTCTCGCCCAGGCCTTAGGACGGCGGCCTGCGAGGCAAGGGAACGCTTGACCAGCTGGCGGCTGAAACCCTCTTGCCAGCCCTCCCGCGACTCGGGGGGAACTGATACACTCGCTGGCCGGCACGGCGATGGCAGGCAAGCCGCCTTCTCTTCCGGGCTAGGCCTCCCCCTCTATCGTTGCCCTGATCACCATGCGACTGTCTCAGCTCTTCGCCCGCACGCTACGAGAGGCGCCGGCCGACGCCGAGGCGCCCTCTCATCAGCTGCTGATCCGCGCTGCATTCATCCGCAGGCTCATGGCCGGCGTCTACATCATGCTTCCGCTCGGCTTCCGCAGCCTGCGCAAGATCGAGGAGATCGTCCGCTCGGAGATGGACGGCGCCGGGGCGCAGGAGATCCGGATGCCGATCCTCCTTCCCTCCGAGCCGTGGAAGATCACCGGCCGCTGGCAGGCGTATGGCAACGAGATGTTCAAGCTGGTCGACCGCGGAGGACGTGATTTGGGGCTCGGCCCGACTCAAGAAGAGGTCGTGACGCCACTGGTGGCTGCCGAGTTCCGCTCTTACCGGGACTTGCCGGTGAACCTTTACCAGGTCGAATGGAAGTATCGCGACGAGCTCCGGCCCCGCTTTGGGCTGGTGCGCGGCCGGGAGTTCCTGATGAAGGACGCCTACTCCTTCGACGCCGACGTGGAGGGCATGCGCCGTTCGTACGAGGTCATGGTCGAGGCGTACAGGCGCGTCTTCGACCGCTGCAGCCTCGATTACGGCGTCGTCGAGGCGGATTCCGGACTCATCGGGGGCGACGTCAACCATGAGTTCCTGGCCCGCACCGCGGTGGGCGAGGACGTCTTCGTCGTCTGTGAGAACGGCGATTACGCCGCCGACCTGGAGGCTGCCACTTACCAAAGCGGCGACGAAGCCTCCGACGAAGAGCTCGCGCCCCTGACGGAGGTGGCGACACCTGGACGGCACACGGTTCGCGACGTGGTCGATTTCCTGGGACGAGCGCCCTCCCGGCTCCTGAAGACCCTGATGTACCGCGCCGACGGTTCGCCCGTGGCCGTCCTTGTGGCCGGGGATCGCGATGTGAACGAGCACAAGCTGGGCCGCGCACTGGGTGCGAAAGAGGTGCGGATGTTCACCGACGACGACTTCGCAGCCAGCGGACTAGTGAAGGGCTACCTCGGGCCGCAGAGTCTCCCCGCCGACGTCACCATAGTCGCCGACCGCTCGGTGCGCGGAGGCAGGAACTGGATCACCGGCGCCAATCAGGTCGACCAGCACGTTACGGGGGCCAACGAGGGCCGCGACTTCCGAGTCGACAGATGGGAGGACGTGGGCCTGGTCCGCGAGGGCGACCGCTGCCCCCGTTGCGGTGGCTCCCTGCGGCTGGAGCGGGCCATCGTGGTCGGTCACACCTATCAGCTGGGCACCCGGTACTCCAAACCGCTCAAGGCCACTTTCCTGGACGAGGCCGGGAACGAGAAGCCGTACCTCATGGGGTGCTATGGCATTGGCATCTCGCGGATCCTGGCAGCCGTCGCCGAGCAGCACCGTGACGATCGAGGACTGATCTGGCCCAAGGCGCTGGCCCCCTACCAGCTGGTGGTGATCGCGGCCAACATGGACCAGCCGGAGGTCGTCAGAACGGCAGAGTGCCTGTACGAGAGGCTGCTCTCCCAGGGCCACGAGGTGGTCTTCGACGACCGCGACGTCACGGCAGGCGTCAAATTCGCCGACGCCGACCTGATCGGTTACCCCGCGCAGCTGGTGGTGGGCTCCCGAGGACTCCGCACCGGTACCGTCGATCTCAAGCTGCGCTCGAGCGGCGAGCGCAGCCAGGCGCCGATCGACGACGCCCCGTCAGCCGTCGCCCAGCTGCTCCAGGAAGCCCCCTAGGGAGATTCTCTCCCGCTTGCGGGAGGGTTAGAGAGGGGTCCTCCTCGAGCTGCGGCTATTGACGACCCGCCCCCAGCCGGGGTCTCACCTGCGCCCGGTGTAAGACGCTCGGTGGCCTTCAAATCGGGGGCCGGCAAATCATGCCCGAGCACCGCCAGAATGCGCTTGGCCACAACCTCTATTGAGCCGCGGCCGTCGATCTCTGAGACCAGTCCCTGGGCTCGATAGTGATCGAGCACCGGAAAGGTGTTCTCGATGTAGACGAGGATCCTGTGACGAGCGGTCTCCGGCCGGTCGTCGTCGCGGACGAGGAGCAGGCCGCCATCGTCTTCACAGCGGTCCGGGCGCGGTTGGGTATGGTCGAAGGCGTAGCTCCGGCCACAAACCGAGCACGTCAACCGGGCGCTGATACGGCGTACCAGCTCCTCCTCCGGCACCGCCAGATAGAGGATGCGATCGAAGCGCACGCCCATCGCCTGCAAGAGTCGATCCAGCGCGATGGCCTGGGCGACCGTGCGCGGAAAGCCGTCGAGCAGGAAGCCGCGGTGGCAGTCCGGGCGGCGCAGGCGCTCCTCGATGATGTCGACCATGAGCTGGTCGGGGACCAGCTCGCCCCGCTCCATGAGCCGGCCGGCCTCCAGCCCGAGCGGCGTGCGCAGCGACACCTGGGCCCGGAGGATGTTGCCGGTGGAGATCTCCGGGATGCGCAGGGACTCGCTGAGGCGGTCCCCATGGGTGCCCTTGCCGCTTGCCGGGGGGCCGAAGAGCAGGAGTCTCACGGCTGGTCAGGTCGACTCGCCAGGCCGCATCGGTGCCGCGTGCGCTCTCTCGAACCGCTCCTGTGAAGTGGCGATCTCGCGTTCAGCGGCCTCCCGATCGTCCCAGTTCAAGGTGTCGGTCTTCTTCCCCGGCTCCAACTGCTTGTAGATGTCGAAGAAGTGCTTGATCTCCAGCGTCACGAAGGTGGGAACCTCGTGGAGGTCTCGCCAGACCATCCGGACGTCCCAGCTGGGGACCGCCAGAATCTTGGCGTCGCGGCCCTTCTCGTCCGCCATCCAGAGGACGCCCACGGGCCGGCACCACATGTGGCAGCCGGGGAAGGACGGCTCGTCTACGATCACGAGCACGTCGAGCGGATCACCGTCTTCCGCCAGCGTCCTGGGGATGAACCCGTAGTCGGCGGGATACCTGGTCGATGTGAAGAGCTCCCGGTCCAGCCAGATGGCGCCCGACTCGTGGTCCATCTCGTACTTGTTACGGCTGCCCTTCGGAACCTCCACGATGATCTCGAGCTTCATCGACACCTCTCCGCTTTGACATTGACGAACATCAGCCCTCTCCTGGGCGCACTCCAGCCGGCGTGCCGGTTGCGCTCAGAACAGGAGCCGTCCGGGCGTGGGGAGGTCGGCGTGCTGCGCGGTCTGTTCGGTCTGTATCACGTGCATGACGGCGTTGATGAGCGCCAGGTGGGTGAAGGCCTGCGGGAAATTGCCGAGATGCCTCCCGGTTCGGGGATCGATCTCTTCCGCGTAGAGCTCCAGAGGGCTTGCGTAGGACAGCATCTTCTCGCAGAGCTGGCGCGCCCGCACGTGCTCCCCGATCTCGGAGAGGGCGGAGACCAGCCAGAAGGAGCAGATCGCGAAGGTGCCCTCTTCCCCGCTCAGGCCGTCGTCGGTCTCATCGACCTTGTAGCGGCAGACCAGACCATCAACCGTCAGCTCCCGGGCGATCGCCATGACGGTGGCCTTGACCCTCGGGTCGTCGGCGGGCAGGAAGCGCAGAAGCGGAAGCAGCAGCAGCGAGGCGTCCAGCGCCTTGCTTCCATAGCACTGTGTGAAGACTCCTCTGTCGTCCACGCCGTTGTCGCAGATGTCGCGGTGCATCTCGTCCGCCGCCGCCTGCCAGCGCACGGCGTCTTCCCACTCTTCCCGAATGCGCGCCAGCCTGGCTCCCCTGTCGGCGGCCACCCAGCACATCACCTTGGACGACGTGAAGTGCCTGGGCTCGCCCCTCACCTCCCACATCCCGCGATCCGGCTTCCGCCAGTTCTCCAGCGCCTGCTCGACCTGATGCTTGACGATCGGCCAGAGCCGTTCGTCAAGGTGGTCACGCGAGCGAACGTGGAGGTAGACCGATTCGATGAACGCGCCCCACACGTCGTGCTGCCGCTGGCTGTAGGCCCCGTTGCCGATGCGGACTGGACGGGCGCCCTCATAGCCGTTGAGGTGATCCAGCGTGTGTTCCTCGAGATCCTTCTCGCCGTCCACCCCGTACATGATCTGGAGATCCTGGTCGCGCTCGGCCACGTCCGCGATGAAGTAGAAGAAGTCGTTGGCCTCCCAATCGAAGCCCAGCGAATAGAGGCCCCACAGCGTCAGCGAGGAATCACGGATCCAGCTGTAGCGATAGTCCCAGTTGCGCTCCCCGTGTGGCGTCTCCGGCAGCGAGGTCGTGGGCGCCGCGACAAGCGCTCCGGTGTTGGCGTAGATCAGGCCCTTGAGGGTCAGCGCGCTCCGCTGAATGTAGCTGCGCCAGCGGTGGTCCGGGAAGGTGCCGCGCGCCAGCCAGTGCTGCCAGTGGTGCGCCGTCCAGACCAGCCTCTTGTAGGCCTCCTCGAAGGACCGAGGCGGCGGGTGCTCCGACCAGGACAGGGCGCAGAACCGCGTGTCCCCTTCCTTCACCAGTGTGCGCGCGATTGCCCGCGGGCCCTCGAAGCCGATCCGCATGTCCGAGGTCAGCTTCAGCCTCAGGTCCACTCCGTCGGCCTGCGCCACGCCCTCGTTGTATCCGTGGTCGGTGTACTCCCAGCGCGCTCTCTTGCGGCCGTAGTCGAACGCCGGTTCGCAGTCGAGGACCAGCTGGACCTCACCCTGCACGCAGCGCACGGTGCGCAGGAGGACGTGGGTCGCGTCGTAGTCCGCCGGTGAACGGCGGAAGGTGTGCGATCGCTCGTTCTCGTGATGCCAGGGTCCGATCAAGAGGAGGTCGCGAACGATCACCCAGCCTCCGTTGGACTCCCAGCTTGTCTCGAGGATCATGGTGCCCGGCAGGTACCGACGCGAGGCAGGCACCATGACGTCCGCCGGTCCCAGCCGAAAGCCTCCAGCACCGCGATCGAGGATGGTGCCGAAGACGCTCGGTGAGTCCATCCGAGGAAGGCAGAGCCATTCCACGTTGCCGCTGGGAGCCACCAGGGCGGCGACTTCGCAGTCGGAGAGGAAGGCGTAGTCGGCGATGGGCGGGAAGGGCGAGACACCCGCCAGCTCCCCCAGTTCCTCTGCCGCCGCTGCCGCTCGGGCGGCCGCCGCCTCTGCGGATTCCGATCCATTGCCGACTCGGGGTGCGAGGGGCGGAGCCCCGTCCGGCCCTCCCGACCGACTCACGCCGGCTCTGACTCGTCGCGCCATTCCACCCCCAGGCTTAACAGGAGTTCTTGGGCGGATAGTACAACCCGGATGGCCATTCCACCAGACCCACCATCTGCCTCCGATTGCACTACCGGCGGATTTTCCACCCTACCAGGGGAGGGGATAAACTCGGTGGATGAAGACTGTGGGCGTGCCCGAGGAACGGACGGTCCCGCACGAAGATCCCGTGCAGGCGCCAGCGGAGACTGAAGTGACGCCCGCGCCGGAGCCGGCCAGAGGGGGCGAGCCCGCCACGGTGTGATGGGACCGCTCCCGGTCCTTGGCTTCCGGGAGTGGGTGGTCGCTCGCCATGGATTGGTGAGCACTATCGAGGGGCGCCCCTGGCCTGCCGCAGTCATGGAGGCCAGCTGTGCGATGGGCCACCCTGCCCCCCTCGACGACTGCACGTGTGGGATCTACGCGCTGGACGGCTGGCCGCGCCTTGGAGATCGCCGGCTGTACGAGCACGCGGCCGCGCCTCTCCGCGTCGTCGCCGTCGCCCTCCTGAGCGGTTGCCTGGTCACCGGTCTCGGGGTCCTGCTGGCGATGGATCGCAACCTGGTGGCCCAGGGCCTCTGGTCCACCGCGGTTGCGATGACGCTTGTGATGCTGGTCGGGTTGGTCGGGGTCGCAGCGGCCGACCTCGCCATCTCCCGAGCGCCCCAGCCCTACCTCTTGGGAGCCGTCGTACTCACTGGGAGGATCCTTCGCTATGAGAATGGGGTGCTGCGCGCCGAGCGAGCACGAATTGCCTGCCTGGTACGTCCGCCCGCGGTTTCGCAGGTGCTTGCTGCGCGCCTTGCCGAGCAGCTGGGTGTGCCTTGTTTCGACTGGTGGGAGCGTAAGCGAGCCCTCCGTTATCTGAGCGAGCACGGTGACCTCTGGAACCGAGGCGCGTCCGGCGGCCAGGCGGTCGGCAGCTGAGCCCGGATCCGCCGAAGCAGCCGGTCACCTCAGGAGGCCGTTCTGCAGGTTGGCCGGCCGCACCGGCGGCTCGCGGAGAATGTTGATACGGTACTGACAGACAGATGGCTCCGCATCGGGTGTTCCTGGTACGCCACGGCGAGACGGAATGGAGCAAGACGGGCCAGCACACCGGCAAGACAGACCTACCCCTGACTGAGGCCGGCGAGGAGCAGGGGCGGTTGCTCACCGAGCGGCTCAAAGGCGTCGATTTCACCCTGGTCCTGACCAGCCCCCTACAGCGGGCCATGGAGACATGCCGGCAGGCGGGGCTCCTCGACAGAGCAGAGGTTTCGGACGAACTGCACGAGTGGGACTACGGCAGGTACGAAGGGCTCACCACTCCCGAGATCAGAGAGCAGCAGCCGGCCTGGAACCTCTGGACGGATGGCGCGCCGGACGGTGAGAGCCCAGCGCAGGTGTCCGCGCGCGCTGATCGCGTCCTGGAGCGGATTCGTGCCGCGGACGGAGATGTGGCGCTCTTCTCCCACGGCCACATGTTGAGGTCGCTGGGCGCACGCTGGATCGGAGTGCCGATCACCGCCGGCACACACCTCATGCTCAGCACCGCGTCGGTCTCGGTGCTCGGATATGAGCGGGAGACACCGGTGCTCCGGCTCTGGAACGGCAGGGCCCACCTGTCCGAGTTCGCTTGAGCCGCCCTGCGGCAAAGAATGGCGTGAAGGCTGAGGCGAGTCTTCTGCGCACTCCCCTGGCGACGCAGGAGGAGCGCTACAACGCCGGCCGCGCGTTGCGAGACCAGGTGCCACGGGGGATCCTCGGCCGCTGGCGGCCCGCGGAGGACAGGCCCGATCCGGTAGATCTCGTCGAAGAGGCGCATTCTGGGCGTCTCGAACGCCTGATCCCCCTTCGGGTCGGCCGGATGCTGACGTCGCCGTACGCTTTTCTGCGCGGCGCTGCGACGCTCATGGCTGAGGATTTTGCCGGTCTGCCTCGGACGGGTATCGAGCCTGTGATCTGTGGTGACGCCCACCTGGGCAACTTCGGGTTCTACGCCTCGCCTGAAAGAGACCTGGTTTTCGACCTGAACGACTTCGACGAGGCGCATCCCGGCCCCTGGGAATGGGACCTCTGGCGGCTCGCCACCAGCGTGTGGGTTGCCGGCCGGCAGAACGGGCTTGCGGAGGCAACCTGCGAAGACGCGGTGCTCCGGTGCGCGGCGGCCTACAGGAGGCAGATCCGGGGGTTGGCCGGCCAGCCGTTGCTCTCGAGGTCATTCGACCGCCTGGACATCGATCGGATGCGCCAGGAGATGGCCGACTGGTCATTGCGAGGCGAGATAGAACGAGCCGCCAACATCGCTCGGGGCCGGACCAGCGACCGTGCCCTGCCCAAGCTGACCCGCGAGCGCAAGGGAACCCGGCAGATGGTCGACCAACCGCCTGTCGTCATGCACGTCTCAGAGCAAGAGACCGAGCGCGTGGTCGACGGGCTCGAGGCTTACCTCGACACGCTCCCACCGCATTGGCGCCGGGTGCTCAGCTCGTACGTCGTCGTCGACCTTGCCCACAAGGTGGTCGGCGTCGGCAGCGTGGGCCTGCGCGCCTTCGTCGTGCTCCTCCAGGGCAATGGCGCCCATGACATGCTTTTCCTCCAGCTGAAGCAGGCGAGGCGCTCGTGCGTAGCCAAATTCGTACACGGAGACCGCGCCATGCACGCGCACCAAGGCCAGCGTGTTGTGGAGTACCAGCAGACCCTGCAGACGGTCAGCGACCCGCTGCTTGGCTGGACCAGTGTCGACAAGCGGGACTATTACGTCCGCCAGTTTCGCGACATGAAAGGCGCGATCACCGTCGACGGTATGGATGGCTCGGCGCTCATGGACTACGCCAGGATCTGCGGAGCGCTGCTTGCCAAGGGCCACGCTCGGTCAACGGGCGCAACCGTCCTTTCCGGTTATCTCGGCAAGGGGGACGTCGCCGACAGGGCGATTGCGTCTTTCGCACGCGCCTACGCCGACCAGACCGAAGCCGACCACGACGCACTCGTCCAGGCAGTCAATTCCGGACGCCTTCCCGCCGAACACGGGGTTTAGTTCAGGGGTATTAAACGTCCTCCACCCGCCTGCGGGGGGAGGTTCGGAGGGGGGTGTGTTCTGAGTACGGTCCAGCTCGAAGGCCCCCCACCCCGCCTCCCCCCGCAGCTGCGGCAATGCCGTCCACTTAAGCCGCGCGAAGGATGATTTCAAGGGTCTGAGCGTTGGTCGATTTGGGCCCTCGCCAACGGGCTCGGTTGATGAAGTGG
>Ga0209526_10000283_pt1 | contig 32147 bp, 32 predicted proteins | sample JacPinW_OM2H0_M1_FD_188566 | JGI IMG/M metagenome (GOLD analysis project Ga0209526, IMG submission 188566) | Forest soil microbial communities from Algoma, Ontario, Canada - Jack Pine, Ontario site 1_JW_OM2H0_M1 (SPAdes) (version 2) | ecosystem: Environmental > Terrestrial > Soil > Boreal... | reverse complement strand
CCCCAGTTGGATGGTTAAACTAGGCACGACTACCGCTGCGGCCTTGGTGCCCTTGTAGCGCGGCAACACCACGGCTACTTCATGGCCCTTCGCCGCCAGAGCTTTTGGTAGGGCCTCGACCACATCCGCGAGGCCGCCGGTCTTGGAAAACGGCAGCCCTTCCGACGCCACAAACAGGATTCTCACAAGGGTCTCATCGTAACTTCTGCAATCATTTTACGCTATCCCTCTCCTGGCGGCCCATCGGATACATCGGCGGATTTGGGTAGCACCACTTCTGCAACGTCACTGGAGGGAGAGAATCGCCAAACCGCAACTTCCTTCGCGGACGGGGGTTTTACGGAGGTGCCCACCAAGCTCATCTCACCAAACAGAAGCAGCCCACTGGCCTCGCGGCCCGAACCTGGGGATTTCCTCGTTGCGGCGTTCGCCCTGTCGCCGACTCTGTGGCTAATTGTTTTTGTGCTGTTTTTTGTTTTCGTAAGCTTTTCCTCCGCAGTCGCATCGGTGTTTCGCACCGCGCAATTCTGCCAAGCGCGGCGTCTTGCTACACTGTTCCCAGATGGCTCGCCAACGTCTCGGCCAACACTTCCTCGCCGATCCTGAGTGGCGCGAACAAATCGCGCGCGCCATTCGCATCTCGCCGCAATCTTTTGCGCCATTCCCGTCTGCGCAGGAAGAACCTTCTTGCTGGATCGAGATCGGCGCCGGCCATGGCGAAATGACCGAGCGTCTAGCCTCCAGTGGCCTTCCGGTCCACGCTGTCGAGCTCGATCAGCCCCTCGTCGAGCGTCTTCAGCGTCTCGCCAAACAATTCCCCAACCTCCATGTCGTCCCCGGTGACGCTCTGGAAACCAATATCGCCACACTCGCCGCGGGACGCCGCGTGCGCATCTACGGCAACCTGCCGTACTACATCACTTCGCCGATCCTCCATCATCTGTTCACCTTCGCCGATGTCATCGAGGAAATGCATATTGTCATCCAGACGGAGGTGGCGCTCCGCCTCACGGCCCAGCCAAACAGCAAACTCTACGGCTATCTCTCGGTCGCAACGCAGCTCTACACCCGCCCTGAGTTCGTGTTTCGCATTCCACGCGGGGCTTTTCGCCCGCCGCCAGAAGTCGGCTCCGCCCTCGTCACGCTGAGATTTCCCGGCGCGCGCGGCAATCTCGCGAATCTCGATGACATGCGCTTTCTCGGTTTTGTGAAGTCGTGTTTCTCGCAGAAGCGCAAAACACTGGTGAACAACCTAAGGTCTCTGGCAGGTCCCGGCCGCGTCCGCGAAGCGCTGGCCTCGCTAGATCTGCGCCCCGATTCTCGCGCCGAACAACTCTCCGTGTTCGATCTCGCCGCTCTCGATGGTGTTCTAAATCCGACGTGAACCTCTCCGTGGTCTCCCTGTCTCGGTCAGCTCGGTGCGCAACCGCACGGTGCCGCTCCCTTACTCTTTCTTTATCGCAGCGACGATCCGGTCCGGGTAGTCGCTCATAATTCCATCCACTCCCGCATCGATCAGCAGTCTCATGTGCGCGGCTTGATTCACCGTCCAGCACACCACCTGCAAATCTTTTTTCCGTGCCTCCGTCAGTAGCGCTGGCGTTACCAAATCGCCGCGGATCGCCAACTGCCGCGCCCCCACTTCCACGGCCCGTTCGAGCGGCCTGTCAATCTGCCCGTCAAAAAGTAATCCGGTCATCAATGTGGGCTCGATCTTCCGCAAGCCCTCCAGAATCCCGGCATCGAACGAGATTACGACCATTCGGGCGGCCTCTTGCGACTCTCGCAGCGCACCGATCAATGCGTGCTCACCGCCCCAGGACCCACCAGGCTTGAGTTCCAGATAAAAGACCACATCGTGCTTCTTGGAAAACTCGAGTATCTCGTCGAGGGTCGGAATTCGCTCACCGGTAAACTCGCTTCCGAACCAGGAGCCCGCGTCCAGACGCCGCAAATCGGCCAGGGAAAGATCATGCACTTTACCCGTTCCGTTCGTTGTGCGGTTCACGGTGTCGTCGTGAATGGCCACAAACCGCGCGTCGCGAGAAAGCTGCAAGTCGGTCTCGATAAAAGTCGCCCCCAGGGCAAGCGCGCGCTTAAACGCCGCCAAAGTGTTTTCCGGCGCGTACCCTGAAGCCCCGCGATGCGCGATCACTAGCACAGGTTTTTGCGTTGTCTCGCTTTCGTGCGGCCGTTGGAGGATTGGGTGTCCGTCACTTTGATGCTACCAACTTCGATCTATGCTAGCATCCCGCAGTGAATATCCCCGTTGCCGCCCTTTGGCCTGCAGCGTGAGTCTAAACGGCAGCACCCAGGACCTAAACTGAGGAGACTACCATGAGCAAGCACCGCCGGGCCCTGTTGCTCCTGTTGGCTGCTCTTATCGCTCTGCTCGGAGCCTCGTTCCAGACCATCGTTGCACAATCGCAGAAGGAAGAGCCCAAAACCAAAGACTTGATTAAGGAAGTGCGCCACCAACTCCTGCTTTTACCGTATTACTCCGTCTTCGATAACCTGGCGTTCAAAGTAGAAGGCAGCAAAGTGACCCTGCTCGGCCAAGTCGTCCGTCCCACGCTCAAATCGGACGCCGAGGCCGCCGTAAAGATCGAAGGCGTTTCCAGCGTCACAAACGAGATCGAAGTCCTACCGGTCTCACCGAATGACGACCAAATTCGCCGCGCCGTCTATCGCGCCATCTACGGAGATACCGTCCTTTCTCGATACGGCTTTCAGGCCGTGCCGTCGATTCACATCATCGTCAAGAATGGAAACGTGACTCTCGAGGGCGTGGTCGACAATGAAGCCGACAAGAATCTCGCCAACCTTCGCGCCAGCGGCGTACCGAATGTCTTTTCGGTGAAGAACAACCTGGTGGTGGCAGGTAAGAACTAGCCTAAGTGGAGCACAGCGGTCTCCTTCTTCGATCTGACCGCTGTGCTCTTCTCCGCGCCTTCTGGATTACGTTTTTTGCTCCCGCAACGACAAGGCTAAGCCGCTCCGTTGCGCGATAGCCGCCGCGAGATCCGCCGCGCCGTTTCTTTCAGCGCATCCATGATTCTCGGCAGGTTCGCCGCATCCATCTGTGTCAAGGTCCCGCTGACGCCGAGTGCCGCCGCTACATTCCCCATCGAGTCGAAGATAGGCGCGCCCATGCAGCGTGCGCCCATACTGTTCTCTTCGTCATCCATCGCATGTGCTTGCTCGCGCACTTGCTCCAAATCCGCCAGCAACTTGGGAACGCTACTAATGGTCTTCGGCGTACGCTTTTTCATTCCTTGTTGCCGCAGGAGCGCTTCGACCTCCAGCTTCGGCAGCCAAGCCAGCAAGCACTTCCCTACGCTCGTTGAGTGAAGATACATTCGACGCCCGACCCAGGTGTTCACCTTGAAGAAGCCCGGCGCCTCGACCTTCTCTATGTACACCGCTTCGCCGTGGTCGAGTACCGCGAGATGGATCGTCAGATGGATGCGCTCCTGCAACGCCTGCATGAATGGCAAGGCTAGTTCCGCAAGGTCCAGGTTGGCCCGCGCGTCGCCGCCGAGACTCAAGATCTTCAACCCCAGTCGGTAACGGCCGGTCTCGGCATCGCGCCGCAGATATCCTCGCCGCTCGAGCGTACGCAGTATGTAGCTTGCCGAACTTTTGGGGATGGCTAACTTGTGGCTGATCTCGGAATTCGTCAGACCCTCCCGGCGATTCGCAGTAGCCTCGAGGATGTTCAATGCACGTTCGACGGCAGTTGGCGGACTCGTTTCCCCTGTCGCCATAAACGCCTCCTCCGGGCTGCCCTGACCCGCCGATCGATACCCTGTACACAGTATAGAATAACTGTTCAGGATACTGAACAACGGCTTGCACCCGCCGGGACGTTCCGCTAGAAAAGAATCGGCGGAGTGAACACATGTTCAGCATATTGAACAAGGTGGCGCAACTCGGAAATTGTTGGCCGCTGGTGTGCAAATTTCTCGCTGGGCTATTCCCGCGCGGGGGTTCGCAAGCCCTCACCTCCCGCTATCTTATAGAATCAAAGAATGTTACAGAGGTTGTCGCGTGGGGCATTGGCCTCCGAATTGCCTCCTCGTTTGGCCGACCAGTTCCCGCGCTCGCTTATACCAGAAAGGCTTAGAGGCGCAATCATGGCAACCGCATCAAGCAAGGCTGGCTTGTCCATCACGCCGGCGCCTTTGTCCGGCCGCATTGTGCCGGTCAACTCCACGCCGCCTGGATTTGACGCTGTCCGCGATCTGCCGGCCGGATTTCTGGAGTTTTTGGCGCCGCTTCATGCCGCACTCACACCTCGTCAACGCTCTCTCGTTGCGCGACGCGAATCGACGCTGAGGGAAGCGCATTCCGGTAAACTCCCGAATTACTTGCCGCCGTCGGTCTCCACCATGGACTCCTGGCAAATCGAGTTGCCCCAATGGTGCTTTGACCAGCGCAATCAAATGACCGGCCCCGCTGATGACGCCGAGCTCGTCGTTAAAATGCTCAATTCCGGCGCCCCAGGGGTGATGCTCGATCTCGAAGACTCCAATGCCAACACCTGGGAGCATCTTTCCCGCGGCGCCCACAATGTTCTAGAAGCCCTCGCTGGCCGCCTCAGCTACTTCGATCGCAAGCGCGATCGCACGGTCACCATTCAGCCAAGCAAGACGGTGATCTTCACGCGCCCACGTGGCCTGCATCTTCACCAAGCCGGCGTTGTCCCCGGTGAGTTGCTTCCTGCGCCGCTCTTTGATGTCGCTCTCGTCGCCTATCAAGTCGACGCCCCCGCCCTCAAGCACCCGCTGTGCTTTTACATACCGAAATCGGAGTCGAGCGACGAAGCCCTGTGGTGGCGCGATCTCTTCCAGATGATTGCCCGCGCAAAGGGCTTTCCTCGGAACGCCATCAAGTGCATGGCCCTGGTCGAGTCCCACCCGCTTGCCTTTCAAATGGAAGAGTTCGCCTGGAACCTGCGCGACCATATCCTCGGACTTAATCTCGGCCGCTGGGACTACATGGCCAGCCTCATTCATTTCAATCTCGAAAATCCACAGTGGGTCTTGCCTGATCGCAACACCATTCCGCATAACGTCGCCTTTTTCCAGAACCTTCGCAACCTCATGCCCGAGATCTGTCACAAGCACGGCATGCTGGCCATCGGTGGCATGACCGCGCTTTTTCCCAGCCGCGAAGACGCGGAGCTCAACGCGCGCGCGCTCGCGGTGCTCGCCGAGGACAAGAAGAACGAAGCTTCTTCCCTGATGGACGGCGCCTGGACCGGCCATCCCGATCAAAACGAAATCGCCGTCACGCAATTCCCTGCTCCGAACCAACTCGAAGCGCGTCCGAAGAATCCCAACGTGCATCCCGAACTGCGCCCCCTGCCAGCCGACATTGGCAAGCACACCGTGGCCGGATCGCGCGCCGCGATCCGCACCGTGATTCGCTATCGCCACGGCGTGCTCAACGGTCGCGGCGCCAGCCTTCTCGACGGCTACATGGAAGATCTAGCCACCGATCGCATCTATCGCCTGATGATCGCTCAGCGCGTCAAGCACTCGGACTCCGTCGAAATCCTCGCCGATGATGGACGCCCGGTTCACCATAGCGCGGAATTCATTCATGATCTTTTTGACCAGGAACTCGATCGCCTGCTCGCCGAATGCGCGAAAAGCAGGGACGCGAACGCTGCTGAAACCTTGCGCGAAGCGCGCCGTATTAGTGAGGAAATGATTCGCCGAGGCGAATTTAATCCGGCCTGAGGTTTTGGTGCCGCACTCTTCCGTCTGAGCGCGCCTCGGCCAAGTCGCGTTTCGAGCTTCGCTTTCGATCTTCACGGCCTACGAACCACGATTCTTCAAGGAGAGACATACATGTCAGTTCAAGGCAGCAACGGCACTCACAACAAAAACGGAAACTCCCACGCAGATTGGACCACCAACCCCCGCTGGTCGGGAATCACACGCCCGTATTCCTACGAAGACGTGCTGCGCCTGCGCGGCTCCATCCAGATCGAATACACGCTCGCGCGTCTGGGAGCAGAACGCCTCTGGGATCTGATGCGCACCGATCCCTACGTCGCTGCCCTCGGCGCACTTACCGGCAACCAAGCCATCGAAATGGTGCAAGCCGGCCTGCGCGCCATCTACGGCAGCGGCTGGCAAGTTGCCGCCGATGCCAACACCGCTGGTGACGTCTATCCCGACCAGAGCCTCTACCCGTGTGACAGCGCTCCGGCTCTTGTGAGGCGCATCAACCGTGCGCTGGTGCGCGCCGACCAAATCGAATCCGCCGAACGCAAGCAGACCGGCACCTGCTGGTTCGCGCCCATCGTCGCCGACGCCGAAGCGGGTTTTGGCGGCTCGCTGAACGCCTACGAGCTCATGAAAGCGATGATCGAAGCCGGCGCCGCGGGCGTCCACTTCGAAGACCAGCTCTCTTCCGCAAAAAAGTGCGGGCACCTTGGCGGCAAAGTTGTCGTTCCGATTCGCGAATTCATCGAAAAACTCTGCGCGGCTCGCCTGGCTGCCGACGTTTGCGGCGTGCCCACAATTCTCATCGCGCGCACCGACGCCAATTCCGCCGGCTTGCTTGTCTCCGACGCCGACCCGCGCGACCGCCAGTTCATCCATGGTGACCGCACCGCCGAAGGCTTCTTCCAATTTCGCGGCGGCATCGACGCGGCCATTGCACGCGGCCTCGCTTACGCTCCCTATGCCGACATGCTTTGGTGTGAAACCTCCACGCCCGACCTTGTCGAAGCCAAAAAGTTTGCCGACGCGATCCACGCGCAGTTTCCCGGCAAGCTGCTCGCCTACAACTGCTCGCCATCCTTCAATTGGAAGAAGAAGCTCGACGACGGAGCCATCGCCGACTTCCAGCACCAACTCGGCAAGCTGGGCTACAAGTTCCAGTTCGTAACGCTGGCGGGCTTCCATGCGCTCAACATGAGTATGTTCCGTCTCGCGCGCGGCTATGCGCAATCGGGTATGACCGCTTACTCCCAACTCCAGCAAGAAGAATTCGCCGCGCAGGAGCTCGGCTACCGCGCCGTCACGCACCAGCGCTTCGTCGGCACGGGCTACTTCGACGAGATCGCCCAGGTTATCTCCGGCGGCAACTCTTCCACCACTGCCTTGGCCGGCTCCACAGAAGCGGCTCAGTTCCACGGCGAGCCCACGCGCACGACGACCGCTACCGTGGAGCTGGAAGCCCACGGTAGCGGTCCGCACGGCCCCATATCGCCTAGCAAGGTGTCGTAGTCTTCCGTAAGAGCGTTTTTCGATTGTTTCACTCTGAGGAAGGAAAAAGTCGCGCGAGCAGCCTTTTTCGGGCCCTGGCCAGGACGTCTCGTGCAGAAACGCGCTCAGGATTCCGACCAGAGGACCCCCAGCGGGGGGTAACTCTCAGGTACGCTCTGGGACCCCGGTACCATTAAAGTTTCCGTTATACCTGCCGATCATTACCGGTATGCCAAACCTCTACTTCTGCCAGCCTCACGCTCAGAATCAGGGTATGCTACGGGCCGTTCTCTCGCTGGATGACTGCAAGTACTTGGTGGCTCCCCATTCCGCCGTTTACGTCGGTGATCAATTCCCCAGAATGGTGGAAGAGCCTGGCAAAGCCGCCGATTTCGCAGTCTTGAGGATCAGCACTGAAGAAGCCGACGCTGACTGGCGCTGCGGCTTCTACCGCTTCGACGCGGATCTCACGGAGTTGAATGCCGTGCTCCTAAGGCTGGCCCGTTAGCTAGCTAAGTACTCCTTTCTGTAAATACGACGACGTATATGGAATGGAAGTTGAGCGACAAAGTTTGTTAAGCTTGGCATTGGCGGAGATCGCCCATGCCAAGACAAAGCCCATTCTCGATAGTTCTCTCCAAGGAAGAGCGCACCATGCTAGAGACTCAGGTGCGCCAGTATACGTCACCGTATTGTGATGTGGTACGAGCGAAGATCGTGCTGCTCGCGGCGGGCGGGCTCTCGAACGACGTCATCGCTGTTCGCCTGGACACTCCGCGCCAGATTGTCAGCAAGTGGCGTAAGCGATTCGCCCTGGCGCGGCTTCCCGGCCTTAAGGCGCAACCTCGGGGCGGCCGTCCCGCCCACTTCCCCGCCCAGCATCGTCGCCCAAGTTAAGGCGGTCGCCTGTGAACTCCCGCATCGCGTACCGCTTCCGCTCTCCCGACTTTCCTTTCTGAGGTTCGGCGCGAAGTGATCACTCAGGGACTGGTCGCTGAGATCCGCGGGGCGACCTTGCGATGCTCGCTCATCGCGGATGCGCTTCGCCCTTGGCGACATCCGCAGCTGGATCTTTCCACGTGACCCAGATTTCGCTGCAAAGGCCGGGCGCATCCTCGTCCAACGACTTCAAATCCCACAACGAACTCGAACAGCGGCGAGCCTTTCGGCGGCGGTACGAGGATACCGCCTTTCCCTTCCCGTGGACTTCACTCGCAAAGATCTGGCTACTCTCTTAGCGAAAATCGAAAACAAACGGTTCGCGCCTGCGGCCTGACATTCTTCCCAATACGTCACCCGAAGGAGAGCACTAAGCTACTTGGCTAGCTCGCCGCAAAAGCCACCTAGCCAAATCTGTCCCGGGCAACCCCGCCCGACCTCAAGTTCGGCCACGCGGGGTTATGCAGTGAACGCCTTATAGTCACCCATCCTCCCTCGTGATATCAAAAATAGTAGCAACAGCCCACAGTGTGAGCCGGTTGGCGCAAGGTGTCGCACGCATCAGAATCGGCGCGCGCACCGCGCACCGACCACAAGCAGCGCGACTTCGCAGCCGTCGGTATCGTCATCGAGAGTGAGGTGAAGCGTGTCACCTTTGCGGCTCTTCCTGGCCGACGACCATGAAATCGTCCGGTACGGCCTCCGTACTTTGCTCGAATCTCAATTTGGATGGACTGTCGTTGGAGAAGCGACCGACGGACAGGCCGCCGTAAAAGGAGTTCTAGCCACCGAGCCAGACATCACTTTGCTGGACATCGGTATGCCTTTCCTCAACGGACTCCAGGCCGCCCGCCAAATTCTGGCCCAGGGCTCGCGGACGAAAGTCCTGATCCTTTCGGTTTACGATTCGCAGGATGTCGTCCGCCAGGTTATAGACTCCGGCGCGCGGGGCTATGTCCTCAAATCCGATGCCGCAACCGATCTGATCGCCGCCATCGAAGCCATCCGGTGCAACGAGACTTTTTTCACCGTCAAAGCGGCCCAAGTCATTCTGAGCCGCCACTTGAAGCGCGTATACGGCCCAGAAATTCCCGCCGCAGGCGACCGGAAACGCCGCCTCAGGCCCTAAGCCGCTCCTTCACCGAGTCCTCGATGTACAATGAAAACTCCTTCCCCCTACATTGTTCCACCGATAGTTTTGGTGGACTTTTCGCCGTACCGTTTCCCTGATTCAGGACCCGGTGCGTTTGACATTTCCGGCCCGGATCACCCGGTGGCGGTACTCAGCAAACTGGCTTGTCGCCCTCTCCCGCCAGGATCAGGTTCTTCGCGCGGTAGCCATCAATGAACGACGCAGTAAAGAATTTATGCAGGCGAACGATTTGTTGACGCCAAGGAAAGGCGCAGATGGCAGACAGGAAAACCTCGGTATTCGGAGTTTACTCCACTCCGGAAGGCGTTGAGCTCGCGGGCAACACTTTGGTGACCTCAGGATTCTCCAACGCGGACATTTCCGTTCTTCTGCCGGACGATATCGGAACGCCTTCGCGAAGGCCGGAGATCCTACTCTCCGTGCAGTGCGCCAGTTCTGACCAAATCACGCGCGCAGAAGAAATTCTGAAGCGCACCATGGCCGAGGACGGCTCTTTCCGCCGGAAAGTACCTTCAGCCATGCTCCATCCGGTACTCCACGGCACAGCTGCCACAAAGTAACTCCAAAGCCAGAGGAGACGCTCATCTCAGCGCCAAGGTGCGCAATCGGCAAATAGCCAACGCGGTGCCATGCGCATAAGGCCGCTTTCCCGCATGCTACAGTGGTGGAGAGCCGACCCCATAAGATCCGCCGCGCCCGTTTGTGGCGAGCAGCACTGCTGGTGGCCGGAACAACGCCCCTCGTTGAGGTTTCCGCTCATGATGTCGCAAGACCTTTCCTCCACGATCGCTCCCCTGGTCACCACCGTGTCGATCGTGGTCTTCTTCGCAACGGCACGACTCAACCGAGGAAAAAAAAGTATCCTCATCCCGGATTATCGCCGGGGCGTCCTGTTCGTCGACGGCATCTTTGTCAAGGTTCTCGAACCTGGCAGCCATCGCGTCTCGGGATCGAAAGAGCAGATCACGATCGTCGACATGCGTCCCCAGCCCATTTTGCTCGAGCGCGTCTTCTTCCAGGACGCCATCAAAAATCAGGGCGTGGTTAGCGTGGCCGTCGACCTGCTCGTGCAAGACCCGCATCTTGCCGCAACCATGGCGCGCGATCAGGTAAAGGACGGTCTCGCCATCCTTCGCGACCAGTTGCGCACCGTGCTTTCGCAGCAGATTGCGGACCTTCGGCCCGAGGTCCCGGCAAAACTGGCCGAGGCCATCGCCGCGGCGGCCAACGACGAATTGCGCAAAGTCGGCATGCGCGTTGCCGGCACAGAAGTCACCGAACTCTGGTCCGCTCCCCTGCCAACCTCCGCGTTCAACGCGCCGGTTACCGTCCAATGACCGGCGCCATCGTATTGCTTTTCTCGGCTGCTCTGATCGGCTTGGCCGTCTATTTCAACGACCGGGGCAAACCGACCTATGTCACCTTGCTGGAATACCAGCGTGGCATCCTCTACCGGCGCGGCGTCCCGGTCCGCGAAGTCGGATGCGGCAAGCATCGCGTCTGGACCGGCACCGAGCTGCTCGTTCATGCCGACACTCGCCCCATTTCCATCAGCTTCGAGAATCAGGTGGTCGCTCTGCAAGACGGTCACTCCGCGCTCTATGGCATTCTCGCCAGCGCGCAAATTCAAGACATCCGCAAAGTCATCTCCTCCGCGCGCGACTACAATCACGTGCCGCCCGCCATCTTGTTGCGCTGCACCCGCCTTCATCTCAACGCCTGCTCGCAAAGCTCGCTCCCCATGACCAAAGAAACGGTCGTCAACAAAATCACCGAAGACGCCAAGACCCGCCTGCACGCCGCAGGCTTCGAGCTCATTTCCTTCCGGCTATCCCAACTCGCCATCGGCACCGTAAAAAGACAAGACGAATCCGCCAAAAAGGAGACCTCCACGCTTGCCTAGTTCTGGACGGACTCCTTTGGGACGCCTGCGCAGCCGCGGCGGCGACGCATTCTGCCATGGCACAGGACAGGTTAATGCTGTGCCCGCTCCTCGCCCCCGCAGACCCAGCGTCCCGCTGGTTCTTTCTCCTGGCGGCCGGGCCGGCCGGCGGGCACACGACGATTTCCGGCCTCCCACTCTCCACTCCTCTCTGCTCCCCTCAAGTTATACTGCCCGAATGCGTGCTTACCGCCTCCCACTACCAATTTTGTTGCCGGTAGCGGAGCCAAAGGAGGTATCGCCCGGATCGAGCCATTCAAGGCCTGCCAGAGAGAGGCGGCCGTCCGGCTTCTGCAGCTTGGCGACTTACGCGACGTGTCCGCTTCCTCCACAAGGAAATCGCTGTCAATTCCCCTCCCCGTCGGCGACCAGCGCTACCATGAATAATTCTTCCGCATACCTTCTTTCTCTAACTTTCTCCATGCTCTCGGTGCCGTTGGCCTGGAAATCAATCGCGTCCTGTCGGACAATAATGTTGTAGTACCGAGCGTCGAATCAACGATGATCGTTCCCGATCCATACTCGGCCGACAACGGCGGACCGCAGAACCCCGCGCGCCAGAAACTGGTTGCTCTCCGCATCACGCTCCTCCGCCTGCACAAGACGCTGCTGGAGATGGAGCGTCGCGACTACGAGCGCGTCAATGGACACGTCTCCACGGGCGAACTCTTCCGCCTGGTCATCGACCACGAGCAATTTGCCTGGCTCCACAATCTCTCCGAGTTCGTGGTGCGCCTCGACGAAACGCTCGCCGGCGAACCGCCCGTAACACCCGCGGACACCCACAGCGCCATCGTGCTCGCACGCAAAATGTTCGCTCCCTCGGAATCCGGCGACGCCTTCCAGAAGCGCTACTTCGGCGCCATCCAGCGCGATCCCGCAGTCGTGATGGAACATGCCGAGCTCGCCCGACTTTTCGCCAACGAGCCGGCCGACGCGAGCACCCTATAAAGCAACAGACCAAAAATTCAATCGCCCGCACTTGGGGATGCGGAAACGCTTATAATTCCAGTCGCACCGGACACTCGCGAAATGACCCGACCTACTCTGCCCAGCAGCAGGCGCATTTCACGCAACGCCATTCTCCTGGCGTTGAACTTCGTGGCTCTCGGACTAGCGACCGCCGGATCGGCTCGGCAATCCGGTGCCCACAAAAACCGCTTTTCACCGGGCAGCAAGAATCTTTCTCATTTTGATCTGTCTGCGGACCGCACGCCTTCTGCTACGGACCGCGCGGCTTCTCAACGCTTGTCGTCAAAGGACCGGAAAGAGGTCTTCGAAAAAATTTGGAAAGATATTCGAGATCACTACTACGATCCTTCCTTTAACGGAGTGAACTGGGACGAGGTTCATGCGCGCTACGTTCCGCTGGTTGAAGCGGCAAGAAACGATCAAGACTTTTATACGCTCATGAGCGGGATGACCGGGGAACTTCACGATGCTCACACCCGCTTCAGTTCCCCCGAGCAATGGAAAAACTACAAGAAGCAGCAAGGCGTTACCGCGGGCTTCAACGTCGAGGATCTCGATGGCAAGACAGTCGTCACCAGCGTCAGACCTGATTCGAGCGCGGCTCGCGCCGGCGTCGAGCCCGGCATGGTGGTTGTCAGCGTGGACGGGAACCCCATCGAAGACCGCGTCGCTGAAATCGAGAAGAGCCGGCCAACGTCGTCGTCGGAACGGGCCACCCGAATGTTTGTTTACGGCAGAATGTTTGCCGGCACCCCGGATAGCGCGGTCAAGCTCGGGCTGCAGCGGGCGGATGGGTCGAGCTTCGAGGCAACGATAACACGGCAAACCTATTCCGTGGCACCCGACGTGGCCACGGATGTGCTGCCATCCGGCAACGCGTATATCCGCTTTGACGGATTTCAGCCTCCTATCACCAAGGAATTCAGGCAAGCCTTGGAGAGATTCCGCAATTCGCGCGGAATCGTTATCGACCTCCGCAGAAATGGCGGCGGCGACTTGTCCGTGCTGCTGCCCATTGCCAGTTACTTCTTCGACAAAAAGACTCTTTTTGCGAAGGACTCCACGAGGTCGGGAAAGCCGCTCTCGGAATTTGCCGGAATATTCAAACTTCCCCTGGAACTTTACGTCGGCAGGTCGGGCGATCAGATCTATTCTGGGCCGGTCGTCATCCTTGTGGATGCGCGCTCGGCAAGTTCCTCGGAAGTTTTTGCGGCGGGGATGCAGGATTCCCAGCGCGCAAAGATCGTGGGGAGTCAGTCGTGCGGATGCGTTCTGGGAATTGCGAAGCCCAGGGAGATGAAGGGCGGGGGCGTACTCGAGATGAGCGAAGTTCTGTGGTTCTCGCCCAACGGACGCCGGCTCGAGGGCACCGGCATCATCCCCGACAAAACAGTGATTCCGACGTTAACCGATGTTCAGAACAAACGCGACCCAGCGCTTGCAGAAGCCGACAGGACCCTCGCCGCGCTAGCAGCATCGAATAAGAGACTCTAATTTAGAGTTCCCCTCCGGGATCGTCGCTTCAATGCGCTTTTGCGTCGTGCACCAGAACAAATTTCTGTATGCGTTTGCCGGTGTCTACCTCGCCGCTGTAGAGATTGCCTCGGGAGTCGGAGACGATCTGATGGACCCAATGGAATTGCCCGGCGTTGCGGCCGTTGTGTCCAGTTTGGCCGACCACCGAGCCGTCTTCGCGGCGCACCGTCCAAATCACGTTGTTCTCTCCATCGTCGACCAGGAGAAACTTTTGGCGGTCATCAATCGAGAAGGCGAATTGCCAGACGGAACCTCTGCCCAACGTCTGGGGGCGTAGAGAAAACTCTTTCACGAATTTGCCTTGCTTGGTAAAGACCTGCATGCGGTCGTTAGCTCGATCGCAGACGTAGACGAGACTATCCCGCGAGATGTGCACGCAATGGACGGGATTGCGAAACTGCTGATCCGGAGGCGCGGCAGAATTGTAAGGTCCCGGATCTGTGTCTTTCGGCGGATTGCCGTACGCTCCCCAGAGACGCTTGAAGGCGCCGGTGTCCGAGTCAAAAACGATGACTCGCTTGTTGAGGTAACCGTCGGCGAGATAAAGCTCGTGGGCTTCGGCATCCAGCTCGATACCCGCCGGGCGGCCCAGAATGTCTGTGCGCGAGCTGTCGGCGGGGTCGGCGGAGGGGTGGCCGATCTGCAGGATGAAATGTCCATTGTTTTTGAACTTGAGCAAGTGACGATCGGTGTCACCCGCGCCCCCGATCCAAACATTGTCATCCTTGTCCACATAGATACCGTGCTCGCGCTTGGGCCAATCAAAACCTTCGCCGGGGCCTCCCCAGGATTGCAGCAGATTTCCTTGGGTGTCGAATTCGAGGACCGGCGGCGTAACGAAACAGCATTGCGACCAAGGTGGCTTCTGCGACGCGCCCAATTCGTCGGGCGTGTCCAATCCGGGGCGTTGCAGAACCCAGATGTGATCGTGCTGGTCGACGGCCATGCCGCCCACCTGGCCCATAATCCAGTTGTTTGGCAACTCTTTTGGCCAAAATGGATCGACCTGATACCTCGGAGGATCCTGCGCGAAGGTTATCTTGGGGGAGGTGAGGGCGAGCAGAGTGCACCCCATCCCAAGAATGACCGATATCAGGGCGAACCTCGGCTGGCTTCGCTGAATGTGCACGAACACTCTCCCTGGGTCACAATTTCTGGGTACGGAGACGCGCGGAGTATAGGTCTGCAACAGGGTAGTGTCAATGCGTCTAGGGTGTCATGCGTCTAGGGTGTCTGCCAAAAGAAGCGTCTCGCTGGGCTGTGCAGGAAGTCCGCGCGGCCGGCCGGTGGCTGCCCGGTGATAGCCCGGCGAGAAAGCTCATGCATCCAAGGTTCATGAGGAAACGTAGTCTGAACGGCACGATATTACCTCGACTGCCTCTTTACAAAACCTTAGACGAGTTGCGGAAGGAGGCCCAGGCTTGCAAAGCCTGCGATCTCTGGCGAAACGCAAGGCAAACGGTGTTCGGTGAAGGCGGCGAATCGAAGACCAAGATCATGTTCGTCGGAGAGCAGCCGGGCGAGCAGGAAGACTTGGCGGGCAAACCGTTCGTCGGGCCCGCCGGACAACTGCTGGACCGCGCTTTGGCAGAAGCCGGAATCGACCGTAAAAGGACCTACGTCACGAACGCGGTGAAACATTTCAAGTGGGAGCCACGAGGCAAGCGGCGCATCCACAAGAAACCGAACACCGCTGAAATCGCGGCATGCCGGCCGTGGCTCGAGGCTGAAATCGACACGTTGCAGCCGGAAGTGATCGTTTGCCTGGGAGCGACCGCGGCTCAGGCTTTGCTGGGAAAAGACTTTCGCGTGACGCAGCGCCGGGGCGAGCTGATGACGTCTTCGCTCGCACCTTTCATCATGGCCACGGTGCACCCTTCCTCGATACTGCGGGCGCCGGACCAAGAAACGCGGCAGAATGAGATGGAGCGCTTCATCGGTGACCTGAAGAAGCTGGCGCGGTTTGCTAAATGACGGTCGGCGCGACTCGCCTTTTTCGAGAACGGCACTTGTAGACGATGCGCCGAAAGGAAAGTCGCCCCACAGTTTCCCACGGGGGCGATCAGAAAAGACAGGGTAAGGCGGGTTTTCAAGGTGCGGATCAACGCCGAACTTGGTGCCGTCTGCGTTGTCTGGCTGAGAGACCTCGGAGTTTAGGTTTTTCTGTACCTCGTGTTGACCGAACGTGACGATGGGAAGGATTGCGGCGGACAACACCCACTGCCACGAGTGATTTGTTTGCTGAACCACAAAGAGCGCAGCACCCAGACTCCACTCTTTCTGGTGCGCGACGATTTGAGCCTACCTGAAGTCAATCGGCGGAAATCGGCGGTGCGGTCAGAAACTGGAAAAGAGTTTGTCTTTACTGTGCCGGTTAGAAATGACAAATTGCAATCGGCTGTTCACGAGGCCCTGGTTTTTGATGGCGCGCTTGACAATGAAAGAGGATGGACCGTAGCTTCGCGCGTAATTTGGGAGGAACAAGCGATGAAAGGGGCACCCCCGGCCAAGTCTCACAGAGTACTGGTCATCGACGTTGGAGGCACGAACATCAAGCTATTGGCGACCGGGCAAAGGGAGCCGCGCAAGATTCCTTCTGGACCCAGCATGACCGCCCGCAAAATGGTGCGTGTAGTGAAAGATGGGGTACGAGACTGGAAGTTTGACCGTATTTCCTTGGGCTATCCCGGGCCGATCATTAACGGGCACCCGCTCCGGGAACCACACAATCTGGGAGGGGGGTGGGTGGGATTCAATTTTCAAAAAGCGTTCGGCCATCCGGTGAAGGTAATCAACGACGCAGCCATGCAGGCGCTGGGCAGTTACCAAGGCGGCCGCATGTTATTTCTCGGGCTAGGCACGGGTCTTGGATCGGCGATGATCGTGGACGGAGCGCTGGAGCCGATGGAACTGGCACACCTTGCCTACAAGAACGGGAAAACCTACGAAGACTATCTGGGATTACGCGGCCTTGTACGGTATGGAACGAAAAAGTGGCGTCGGCATGTGGCCAAAGTCGCGAAGAAGTTGAAGACTGCTCTCGAGGCCGACTATGTGGTGCTAGGGGGCGGCAATAGCAAGAAGTTGAAGAAGTTGCCTCCTGGGGTTCGCCTGGGAAGAAATGAAAACGCGTTCCTCGGTGGATTTCGGATGTGGCAGAAGCAGGGTGCCACGGAGTGATTCTCTTCCGCCGAACCCCGCCCATCGTGGATACAGAGGCAAATCGGAGCTCACAGAATCCACAAACCTTGAAATTCATGGTATTCGCGGCGCCGAGAGATTACCCGAGCTGCCCATTGGGCTCCCGACTGGCTGGGAAGGCGGGGGAACTTCTTTTCACATTTAGGGCACTTGAATTGAGACGGCCCGACAATGGGCTGAGCAAAGTTCGGCCTAGGCCCGCCACTTTCCTCAGACAGAACAGGATCCTTTTATCGAACTCGACCATTGGGAAACCACGCCAGCAACCTCTTTGTGGACTAGCGTGCGTGGGAAGTTGGCAGTAGGACGCGGCAGGGATGTTCATTAGCGGAGCTGCTCCTTGGTCCCCGTCTCTCCCGTAACATCCTGTTTTGTCTATAAGTTAGCCGCACGCGCCACTTCAACCTTCGTCTTGCCGGCAAATCCTGCGGAACTGTCCGGTCCCTATGGGCTCCACCAGAAGTGCGCGCCGTCTCAATAGGTGACGCCCATTCCCTCTGAAAGGTGACACTCGTTTTCCGTGAAAGGCCGTGGTACTGATCATTTCAAAGGGGGGGACACACACTTTCGATCTGAATGTGCGCAGGGATCAGAATCGGTACTTTGGTACTGTCTTTGCTAAGACATGGGTAGAGGTTGCCGCGAATGGAGTCCAGCCCAAGTCAGTCGGGCCTGTGTTGGTGCCAGGTGACGGTGCCGCAGGAGCTTCAAGCGAATCGTCTTTGCGTCCAGCACTTCATCCTTGGGATTGAGCACGATTGCGCCGAACTGCGCCGCGAAACTGCCCTGGGGAAAACGAGCGCGGCACGCCAGTCCGAGATCGCAGACTACGTCAAAGCCACCGCCATGAAGCTCACGCAAGTGGCCACCGGACGCATGCGTTTGTCCGACGAATTGAAGAAGCGCATCCTCACCACCTTCCTCACGTTGATGAATGTGCATGAGAGCCTCGACCGCTCGGCGAACCGCAACATGCGCGAGTTGCATACCCCAGTAGTAGTACCCAGCTAACTTCGGCGGTCCTCTGCTGGTCACTAGGACTACGCCCAAGTGATGGATTTCCTAGGCCGACCTACAGCACTCACCTGATTGTGGCCGGGACTACGGTGCTCTAGCCTCGGTGCAACCAAAATGTTCATGGCGAGACCGACCCTCGCTGACGGACGGGTGCCTGGCTCACACCGAATACAGGCTCCCGTCCCCCCTTCCGTGAACTGGCTCTCAAGAAAGCAAGAAATCCTCGATATTATAGCGAAACCAAGCTTGCCATCACCCGCAAGGTGATGCGAAACACGCCGCCTACAGCTATCTGCTGTTGTTGCTCGCTTCGTGCTACACTTCGGCAGTGAGGGGCTTGGCCGCTGGCGGCGGAACTCGAATTGAGTTCCGAGGCGCCTCTATCCGGTGCACGAGCCGTCGCATCGGCTTTATTTTCAGTGAAGACGGCTGGGAGTGAGGTCCTCGGCGTAATGCAGATCAGCGGCTATCGGCGAATCGAAAGGCGTCGATCAGTTCGCGTTACACTCGCGGTACCATTACGAGTTGACGGGCAATCCGTTTCCGGGGAGGAGTTCATCATCCGAACGAATTCGCACACGGTGAGCCAGTTTGGCTGCTTGATTCCGGTCGAAGCGGAGGTGGCACCGGACCAGACCCTCGTTCTGATGAACGAGAACACCCGGCAGTCGGTGCAATGTCGGGTGGTATCGACGCGGCGTCATCGCGACGGCAAGAGATATCTGGGGGTCGAGTTCATGGCTCCCACGAAATCAAATTTCTGGCGCATCGCTTTTACCAAGCCGGGAGCGAAGTCGCTGAAACGGCAATATGGTTCGCTTGGAGATTCCACTGCTTTCGGTTGAATCACGATTTGTGTCGCTCTAGTTTTTGCTTCGCTATCCCGCCTTAACGTCGCCCGCCTTATCCCATACGAATCGAGGAAAAGCTGCCTCGATGCGAACTGGCGGGTGTTGATTGGAAGTTTTCATCCACCGCGAAGATCACAGAGTGCTGGGCCATGTCTGCATACTGCGCCGATTTTTGGTAACATGCGGTGCGTTTGGAACTTGAGAGGATTGTCTATGAAATTGGTTTCCTTCCAACACCAAGCACGTGAAAACCGGATCGGGGCGGTTGCGCCCGACGGGAACATTGTGGATCTCAACGCCGCGTACGCGGCATATTTGCGGAGCGTCGGACGGGAAGGGGCTTTCTACCAAATCGCCGACGCTCGCGTGCCCGCGAACATGCGAGGGCTGTTCGAGAATGGAGACTGTGGGCTTGACGCGGCTCGAGTAGCGCTCGAATACGCGCTCCGGGAGGGTCCGGAACTTGAGGGGGCATCCGGGGAGCCGACTTTCTTTCGGCGAGACGCGGTGCGTATCAAGGCGCCTATCATTCCAAAGAAATTTTTCCACACTGCGGGGAATTTCCGGGAGCACCATGCAGAAGCGCAGAAAGCGGGTTTTTCGCATCCGGTGCTGCCGTGGATTGTTTTTTTTCAAAACGTGGATGCCATCGTCGGACCGGACGAAGCCATCGTGTATCCCGAACACCTCACCGAGGAAGTCGACTACGAGCTAGAGCTCGCGGTGGTGCTGAAGAAATCCGGGAAGCATTTCTCTGCAGAAAGTGCAGCGGACTATATCGGCGGATATGTAATTTTTAACGACATCACTGCACGAGATATTCAGCGGCAGGAAATGAAGTCGGGAGTATTCAGTTTTTGCAAAGCGATCGACACGTTTTGTCCGCTGGGTCCGCATATCGTCACGGCGGACGAGATAGCCAACCCCAACAATCTGGCGATGGAGCTGCGCGTAAACGGTAAAATGCGCCAGCAATCCCATTCGAGCAAGATGTCCGTCACAATACCGGAGATCATTTCGCACTATTCCCCGATGGGTTATTCGGCGGGGGATGTGCTGTCAACCGGAACGGTTTCCGGAGTTGCGGCTTTCAGCGATGACCCCAAATCGCTCTATCTCCAGGCAGGGGACGTCGTCGAGTGTGAGATCGAGAAGATCGGGGTGTTGAGAAATCCCGTCGTCTCGTACAAAGACCTATACGGTGGCAAGGCGGTCGAGGTTGCGGGGGTGGGGCGCCAGAAATGAGCGCGCCTGCTCGGCAAGACGGGCTTTGGATCAGCGATTTGAATCATCGCCCCGAGGTGCACAGGACGTTCGCGCACGGGACCCTGGTGAAGTTTTACGATACGACGCTACGCGATGGCGAGCAGAGCGTAGGGGTCGTGCTGCCCCCCCAGGAAAAGCTAGAGATTGCGCGCGCACTCGATGGTCTGGGCATTGGCCGCATCGAAGCTGGCTTCCCACGTGTTTCCGCGGAGGACGCCGAAGCCTTCGGGATGATCGCGAAGGCGGGCCTGAAGGCGGAGATTTGGGGCTTCGGACGAGCCCTAAAGGCCGACGTTGACGAGTTGCTGCGTTTGGGCGCCCATGCCACGGTGATTGAGACGCCGACGAGCACGATCAAACTCAAGGCGTACGGTCTGTCCGTAGACGAAGCCAAGCGGCGCGCTGCTGAAGCGATTGCGTACGCGTGCAAGCATGACGTGCGGGTCGCGTTTTTTTCCGTGGATGGTACGCGCACTGACCTCGAGGTCCTTCGGGATTTTTACTGCAACGCGCTCGACGCGGGAGCACAAGAGCTCGTCGTCGCGGATACCATTGGCGCATGTGGTCCCGAAGCCGTGGAGTTTCTGGTGGGACAGGTGCGTGCGTGGGTCGGACCGCAAGTGCCTCTGCATTTTCACGGACATAACGATTTCGGCCTGGCCACCGCGTGCGCCGTGGCGGCCGTTCGCGCGGGCGCGGAATGGATTCAAGGAACGATGAACGGTATGGGAGAACGCGCGGGTAACGCCGACCTCGGCGAGGTCGCGATGGCGCTGAACGGGCTCTATGGGGTACCGATCGAGCTGAACCTGAAGAAAATCCGGGAGGTGTCCGCACTCGTGCGGCGCACGGCGGGCCATGAGCTCGAGCCGTGGAAGCCGGTGGTCGGGGAGAATTTGTTTATGCGGGAAAGCGGTGCGGTCGCGAGTCAGTTCCATATCCCGGAAGCGATCGAGCCGTTTTCCGCTGACCTGGTCGGCGCGACACGCGCGATCGTACTCGGGAAAAAGAGCGGGCTGGACAGCATCGCGATTAAGTCGAAAGAACTCGGCGTTTCGCTGACGACCGAGCAGCAGCAGAGTGTCTTGGCGGATGTAAAACGGTTTGGCGTCGAAAAGCGCGGGTTGGTGACAGACACGGAGTTTCTCGCGATCGTGAACCGGCTGAAGCACCCGGCCTGACCGCACGTTTGTTTCCACAAGCGACACTACTTGAAGTGCGGCAAGACCTTTTCACCGAAGAGGCGCGCCTGCTCCGGCCGATCGTCACCCCACAACTCCAACATAATGTGCGTACAACCGGCGGCGCGGTACTCTTCCAGTTTTTCTATGCATTGGGAAGGAGTTCCGGCGATCGGACAGACCTTATGGAGGACGGAGTCCGTTACCGCGCGGGCGGCGGCCTTTCGTCCACCCTGCTCCATCGCTTCGGCGATGGGGCGGATCTCGTCGAAGGCCAGTCCAGCGCACTCGAGCAGGGTATCCGCGGAGCCCCGAATGTTCTGAACTTTGTTGGCGAGGTACATGGCCGCCATTTCGCGCGCGCCTTCGCGCGCCGTTTTTGGATCTGTTCCGACGCTGCCGACGACGACAGAGCCGAGGTCGAGCTTGGAAGAATCTTTGTTCGCTTTGCGGGCGCCCTCTTCCATCATTTTGCGGGAGTACTCGACAAACTTGGGGGTAGTTATGCTGGCCGTCAGCAAACCGTCGGAGTGCGAGCCGGCGAGGCGTTGCAGCACGGGACCGGTGGCGCCGACATAGATGGGCACGCGCCAGCGCGGAACGTGCGCATCCGATTTCAGGGCCGGCGCGTACGCTTGAAATGCCTTTCCTTCGTATCTCACGTCGTTGCCAGCAAGCATGGCCTCGATAATCTCGATGCTTTCCCGCATTACTGTCGCCGGACCGACCTCTTTTCCCTTTTCGCCTTCGCCGATCTCCTTCATGAATATTTTCGAAGCACCGAGGCCGAGCAGAAAACGGCCCTGGCCCGCCGCTTCTTGCAGAACGCGGGCCTCCATAGCTATCTGGACGGGGTGGCGGGTGTAAGGCGAGATGATGCCCCAGCCAATGGTGATTTTCTTGGTTTCGCGGGCGACGATGGCCGTCACTGCGGTTGAGGAACGTGCTTCCATGGAGTGTTTGCGCCACCACGGATACGCTTCGGCCAGCCAGAAGGTATCGAACCCAGCGGCGTCGCAGGCCTGGCCCATACGAACAGTTTCTTCCAGCGGCTCCATGCTGAGCTGCAACACACCTATCTTGAATGGCATGGTCATCGTGTCACTTTTCTCCCTTTGTGAACTGCCTGCGATTGCCGGGCTCTACGCCGGATCAGTCCAGGAATGTTCGAGACCTTTCACCAATTCCCACACGGCGCGATTTAGAGGCACGGGTACTCCGGTTTTTTCGCCCCAATCGGCAATCGCCCCGTTCATGAAGTCCACTTCAGTTTGCCGCTTCGCAAGAATGTCCTGAAGCATGCTCGCCCTATGTTTCCCTGGAGCATTCGCCCCCTTTTGAACGAGCGCTCGGGCGTCGCCATGCAGTTCGATTCCCAGCGCTTTGGCAACTGCCTCTCCTTCGGCTATCAGCGCATTGAATAGAGCGCCGGTTTGCGCGAAGCGAGCCGCCGCCCCGTGATGGAGCAGCGTAAGGGCACCGACAGGATTTGTGGAGGCGTTGAAAATAAGCTTGGTCCATTGTGCGCCACGAGCGTCTTGCAGCGGTATGACGCGCAAACCGGAGCGATTGAGGAGTTCGGCGAGTTGTTCTACTCGCGTGTACGGCGTGTTGGTCGCCTCAAAGGGGCCGATCCACGTGTCGCCGTTGATATCGAAGCCCGTGTGCCCAGGTTCAATGACATGGCCGGCTGGAAACGTAGTGCCGCGAATCACCCAGCGTACATGTTGGGCGATAATTTCTTCATTGCCAACACCGTTTTGGACCGAGCAGACACCACTTGATTCACCAAAAATGTGAGCGGTCTGTTCGATTGCGCTGCGTGTATGGGTGCTCTTGGTGGCGACGATGCCAAAATCACAGGTTGGGATTTCCTGGGGGTCCGAGGTGGCGTGGAGGCGGGCAGTGAAATCGGCTGCTCCGGTAATACGCAAGCCGTGTTCGTTGATTGCGCGCGTGTGCTCTTTCCACACGTCGTAGGCGTGGACCTCAACGTCTGTAAGACGCGCCAAGTGAGCGCCGAAGATACTTCCGATCGCGCCGCAGCCGACAATGCAAATCTTTACGCTCATGCGGTTTCCCGCGCCTCCACGCCGGTGTAAAAGCGCCAAGGCACATTTGCAAGGCACTCGCCTTCTTCCTTGCCAACACGGTACGTATCTTGGGTATAGAGGCAGACTTGGCCGCCTTGATCGACGACCTGTGGATGAAAGCTCAGGACCATGTTTTCTTTCAGTTCGATATGGGTGTTTGCGCCGATAGCCGGATATTCGAGCATGGTCATGCCGATCGAATGACCCGTCAGGTGCCCGAGCGCGAAACCCGCTTTGCTGAAGACGTCAGCCGCAGCTTTGTGAACATCACTGGCCAGCGCGCCTTCGTGCATTTTTTCACGCGCCGCCTCCATGGCCTGCGGATAGACCTCACTCATCGCGCGCGTTCGCGGGCTGACGTTGCCGCGGATCAAAGCGCGGGAGAACTCGACCCAGTAGCCCGCCGCACCGGTAATTTCGAGAGAATAAAGCAGCAGGTCGTCGACGCCCACCTTGCGCTGAGACGGGACCTTGAAATGGGCCTCGGCTTCTCCTCCGGTCCCGCTGAGTACGATGTTCATCATGCGAGGTCCGGCTCCTCGCGCGAAAAATCTTTCGACAGCCGGTGCCATGATTTCGGCCTCGCTCTTGCCGGGTTCGAAGGCAGCGAGCAGCGCGTGGAAGCCGTCCAAGATCATGTCCATGCTGTCGCGGAATCCTTCGAGTTCTTCATCACTTTTGACGGCGCGCGCCATATCGAAGTGAAAATCGAAGGGGACGATTTCGAACGAGCCTTGTTGGAGCTCGCGGTAGTCGCGAACGGCCATGATGAAATCCAAGCCGTAGACGGCAACGCGTTTCCAATGGCGCTTTTCGATTTCTTCGCGAAGCCATTTTCCGGGAACCTCGGCCCACACCTTTTCGCGGACCCAAGGAGCTTTTTTGTCGCCAATCCAGCGGGCTTCCTGAGGGAAAATAAGAACGGGATCGCCCGCCAGCGGGAGCAACACGTAGACGTAACGGTGAACGATTTCGAAGCCTGATGTGTACCGCACGGCGCCTTCGAATCCGGCATATTGATTTCCGCAGACAATGATGGCGTCGACTTTCTTGCTTTCCATGGCGGCGCGAATGTTGTTGTAGCGGCGATCGATTTCTTTTTGGCTGGTCATTGCGATGGCTTGGCCTCCGGTCAGTACGGTCCACAGATTTCGGCTATGGCGAGCGCGTAGACTCTAGTGGTGTTCAAGAGCGTTTCGATAGCTACTTTTTCGCCCTCGGCGTCGCGGGGTCCGCTGGATGGGCCGTAGTTCAGCGTTTCGATGCCAAAGCGCGTCATGACGGATGCATCCGAATCCCACAGTACGGTGGCGTGTTTTGGCCGCTCGCCCAGAACCCGCTGATGGCAGGATTCGATGGTCTTGACGAGCGGATGATCTTTCGAAATCTCCGCGCCCGGCACAGATACAAAAGTCTCGTATTCGATACCATCGCTCGGATGTTTTCTACGCAGGTCGAGGACGAGTTGCTTGACGGAAACACGCACTTCTTTCAGAGGCATCGTGGGTGGAACGCGGACGTCGAGAAAAATATCGGTGCGGTCCGGCGTGCGGCTTACGCGCCAAGGAAACCCTCCGCGAATGCAGCCGACATTGACGACACCAGGCTGGCCATCGTAGGTCGCCTTCTTCTCCCAGGCAGCGATCCACTCATAAATCGGATCCAGAATTTCTTTCATGCGAAAAATGGAGCTATGATCCTGTTTTCCTCGCGTGAAAGCGGTGTGGACGTAGTGCCCGCGCGTCGATAACCTTACCCAGACTGTTCCGTAGTGGCCGAGCACGAGCTGCAAGTCGGTGGGTTCACCGAGGATGCACATATCGGGCAAGACGCCATGATTCACCAGGTGGTGCGTCCCGACTCCGTAGCCGCGGAATTCTTTGCCGACGAACTCGTCGCTCCACTGCGTTTTCTCGATCTCGCCGGCCACCGCGGCAATTGTAACGTCACCCTCCAGCGTGATGCCCGCGCGCATCAAGGCTTTTACCGCTTGCGTATAACAAACAAGAGCGCCTTTCATGTTGTAAATACCCAAACCGTAGATCAGGCCGTCGCGGATTACTGCCTTGGGCTTGTAGCCAAGACCCGTGAGGAAGGTCTCGCGTCCGGTATTCGACGTATCCATGTGGCCGTTGAACATTAGGCTCTTGCCGTTGCCGATGCCTTCCCAAAGCCCAACGACGTTGGCGCGGCCGTCCTCGACTTCTTGCCAGGACACTTGAAGGCCGGTGTCCTCGAACACCCGGCGCATGTACCGGCCCATTTCCAGCTCTTCACCGGTTGGGCTGGGTATGTTTACGACGTCGCAGGACATCGCGACAATTTCATCCTCGCGAATGTGCGAGAGAATCGTCTTTGCTAAATCTTCCTTCATAGAATAAAGGCCTCCGCCCCGGCCATCGTGCGCAGCGTTACCCTATCTTCTAAAATCATCTGGATATGAACAAAGCTTCTCGCAGCCAGTCGTAGTCACCAAGAAGTTATCTTCGAGCCTGAGTCCGCCACCTGCATCCCAGTAAATTCCGGGCTCGATGGCCAACACCATACCAGACCGCATTTCGCCGGGGGCGGCTTGATGCGAGTAGGGGGGTTCGTGCGCGCGCGCGCCGACTCCGTGTGCGACCGGGTGTGAAGGCTGACCGGGATAGTCCGCGGCGTCGATCCCCTTGCGAATGATACGGTCGATCCCACCAAGGGCAGCGCCGTCGCGGACACAGGACACCGCCGCGGCAAAAATCCCCAGCAATTGATCGAGCAGCCGATCATATTCCGGTGTCAGTTGCCCTGGACAGATGTTCTTCGTCAAATCTGTCCAATAACCATCGGCACAGACCCAAAGCTCGACCAGAGTGGGCTCATTTTCCATTACCGGCCGGTGACTTGTCGCGGTGAATGTAGCGATGCCGGGACCCGACCACACCAGGGTGAACGCGCGGGCCATCTCGACTTTGCCTCGGTATCCCACGCCGACGGCATGGATATGGCCCTCGATCATCGCACCGACTTCGCTCTCTTTCATGCCGGGCTTGATGTTATCGCGGGCGTACTCCATGCCGATCGCGGCCAGTTCGTTGGCCAGGCGCATACGTTCAAGCTCTTGGGGTGTCTTGATCATGCGCACTTCAGCCAGAAGAGGCGCAGCGTCGACAACTTCCTTGCAGCTCGCGCGGAACGCGTCGTAAAAGCCCTGCCAGTACACCGTGGGTTCGCCGACCATGCGATCGCAAATTTGCGAGGTTTGCGAGAGCTCGATTCCTACCCTGCGGGTCAGCTTACGCTCGTGTAACACATCCACGGCCATTTCGACGGCGCGAATCATCGGAGGCCGCGGGTCCTTTGGATGATAAAAGGGGAAAAAGCGCACGTCCTTGTTCCAAGCCGTGCGCTGTGCTTCGCGATATTGCGGTTCGATGACCAAAAGAGTGGGGTCACCCTCACGAGGAAAAATCGCGAGGTCGTACCCCTTCATTGTCCAGTAGTTCGTCAGGTAGAGGACGTTATCCGGGGCACGCACCACGACAGCACTGAGGTCGCAGCGCTCCATCATCTCGCGCACTCTTTGCCATTTTTCGTGATCCCGCGCGTATGTCATCTTGATTCCTGGTTACTTTGCCGGTCGCGCGTTATTGTCTTGGTACGTCCACGATGCTTCTTTGGCTCTGATCAAGCGGTAGAGCGCGGTATGCAGCGGCGCGGCAATACCCGCGCGATATGCTTCTCGCGCGATGGCACCTCCGAGAAAATCGATCTCGGTGTTCAGCTTATGGCGGATGTCGTAGAGCATCGACGGGGGATGGTCTGTCTTTGCGCCGATCTTGTTCATCTCCCACGGGTCTTCGTACAAAGAGATGCCGAGGCCGGCGGCGACTTGTTTTCCCTCGTCGATCAAGTGACGCAGCAGGTGCCCGAGGTCGCCGAATTTTTCTTCCTCAGCGAAGTGATGACTGTGAACTAATTCCGTAAGTGCAGAAACGGAGTTCACCGACGAATTAAAAATCAGCTTCGACCACTGGGCGGGGCGGGCGTCTTCGAGAGCCACGGCCTTTAGCCCACCGGCGCAGATCAGATCCGCAGCCTCCTTCACGACGGAAAATGGGGTTTTCGTCGGCTCGAAAGGCCCCATCCAGGTAGGGGTGTCGAGTTCGTACTGCACGTGCGTATCGCTATGCCGCGTCCCACTCATAAAGGTAGCGGCCCGAATCACAAAGGCCTTGGCAAGACCGGCCACGATCTCTTCGCTGCCTAGACCGTTCTGGGCGCAAAGAATGGCGCCTCGCCGGAAAAGATGCGCGACAGGACCCAGCGCTTCGGCTGTCTGCGTCGCTTTGCAGGCCACAATGCCCAAGTCGAATTCAGGAAGCTCCGCAGGATCGCTGGTGGCTCGGAGGTTTACGTGAAAACTGTGCGAACCGGAGACGCGGAGACCAGTCTCGTTGAGGGCGCGCGCATGCTCGGGCCGCCGCACGTAAGCCCAGACGTCGCATACCTTCGCCAGATGCGCGGCATAAAGGCTGCCGATGGATCCGCACGCGATGATGCAAACACGCTTCATCTATCGGGCTACGCGCTGATGTGTGACGCGCACCATACCGGCCGTTTCGCCTGCGCGCGCCCGTTGCAACGCGCGGTAAATTGAATCACCGGTATTGTGAGAGTCGTCGATGATGACTCCATTTGAGTACAGCGCATCCTGCAGTGCTGCGCACATGGTGTGGACCGGAGCGGCGCCTCCCTCCCCCATCCCCTTCGCGCCATTGTAAGAAAAGGGCGATGGAGATTCCATGTGCCCATAAAGCAGGTCCGGCATATTCATCGCGGTGATCGGCGTGTAATCGCTGAACGTCGAGGCCAGCAGATTTCCATCGGGGTCGTAAGCGCAGTTCTCCATCAGGGCTGCGCCGATGCCGTGGGCGGTGCATCCATGCACCTGCCCTTCGACGATGCGCGGATTGATCGCGCGGCCACAATCGTCGACGCAAGCGTACGCGAGGATCTTTGGCTGGAAGGTCTCGCGATCGATTTCCACGGCGGCGACATGGATCTGGGCCGCGTAGGTGAGCGTCAAGTTACCGTATTTGCGCTTGATGTCCGGGAGTCGAAAAGGCGCGTGGTAAACGTGGCGGCAGTTGAGTGTGACGTCCCAAAGGTTTTCGGGCATTCCCGCATTGTTTACGTTTACGAGGTTGGCCAGAGCCCAATAGTTGATCGATTTCTTGCTTCGTTTGTCGCGGACCTCCGGTCCTTGCGCACCGATACCGAATTGCAGATCCTTCCGCTTGGCCTTTAGCGCCCATGCCGCTAGGCGGCTCATTTCATCGTGAAGTTTGACCCCGGCGCCATGAATCGCAGAGAGACCTGTCACCGCGAACTGGCTGGCATACGTTCCCGTATGGCCGGTGTATACGTTTTGCTCGGTATCAAATCCCGGCTTTACTTTTACAAGATCCGGAGAAATGCCCAAAACGTCGGCGACCACCTGCGCCGCCGTGGTTTCATGACCTTGCCCCTGCGGAACGGAACCCAAACTAACGACGACTTCGCCGTAAATATCCAGCTTAACGTTTGCAGCCTTCGATTGGCCTGAAAACGGTGCACCTGGGTTGATAATTTGCGCCTGGCCGAAATTGTTGGTTCCGGAGTCGAGAGTCGATCCTATTCCCAGTCCTATCCAACGGCCTTCTTTCTTTGCAGCTGCTTGTTTTATCTTCCAGTCGTCCCACCCGATTAGTTTTTTGCCGAGCGCGAGCATGCCTGCGTAATCGCCGGAGTCATAGACACAGCCGTTCGGGGTCGTATACGGCATTTCCCGCTCGCGGATGTAGTTGCGGACCCGCATCTCATCCGATGGAATCCCGAGTGAGTGCCCGCAGATATCCAGGATGCGCTCCATAAACCAGAGCTGCTGCATCCGCGAGTAACCACGATTGGGACCCACCGGGCACTTGTTCGTAACCACCTGATTCATGTCGATGCGAACATTCCTGACGCGGTAAGCTCCAGGTAACACCTGCGCCCAGATCACGCATCCGAGTGGTTCGTAGCGCGGGTAGGCGCCACAATCGTCGACGTGCCGAGAATCAACTGCGGTGATGACGCCATTTTTGTCCAGCCCCACACGGGTGTCGAAATAGGTCCGCTCGTTTCCATGCGCGCTGGCCTGCATGTGCTCGGTGCGGGTCTCGGCCCATTTCACCGGGCGGTCGCCGGTTTTGCGGGAAGCCAGAGCACAGACGGCCATGTAGGGATAGTTCGTTATCTTGATCCCGAAACCACCGCCGATATCGAAGCTTTTCATCAGAATCTGATCGATACGCACGCCGAGTGCCGGGGACAAGAATTGGGCGGCGAACGAGGGAAATGAATTGTTCGACCAAAACTCGATACGCTCTGACCGCGAATCCCAAACGGCGATCATGGCGTTGTTTTCGAGTGGCGTGCTGGAAAACCGGTGGAAGTGCAGGCGACTGATGTGCACAACGTGCGCGGCTTGTTTGAAAGCCTTCTCGACATCGCCATATTCGAACAGGCCGTGCCAGTTGCGGTTGGTGCCCATCTGGGGATGGACAAGACTTTCGTCTTTCAACGCCTCTTCCGCGGTCATCACTGGCGGAAGCGGATCGTACTCTACTTCCACGAGTTCCGCTGCATCTTCGGCAATCATGCGCGTCTCGGCGACCACGGCCGCGACGGGTTCGCCCTGATACACAACCTTGTCTACGGCCATGGGATAGTCGGCTATCTTCTGCCCGGCGTCCGGTCCAATTTCGATGAACGGCTGCACCAACCCTTTTATTTCCGCGCCCGTAAGTGTGCAAACAACTCCTGGCAGTGTAGCGGCCTTCGAGACATCCACGCGGGTGAGTTTCGCGTGTCCATAGGACGAGCGCACAAAGCGAATGTGGAGCATGCCGGTGAGTTTCTGATCGTCGACAAAGATGCCTTTGCCTCGCACGAGGCGGTCTTCTTCTTTCCGGCGAATGGGTTGGCCGACCCATTTGGCAGCGACATGGGCAGCCTTGGCCTTCGGCGTCGGTTTTCTTGGTTTTTTGGAAATCGTTCTCGTCATAGCCGATCCGGTCTATCCGAGTGCTATCCGCAAGCCGTCGATTAATTTCTGCACGTTTCTTTTTGCCAGCGGTTCGAGCATTCCGCCTGCCAGCGAAGCAATCCGACCGACGACGTTCGATTGACCCAGCCAAGTTACCTTTGTTTCTCCGCCCGGTAAGGTCGCGAGATCGAAGCCGGCGCGGAGTGTTGCCGAACCGCCGGGCACGTCGCCTTTGCCCTCATAGACAGCACGGGCGGGCCGATCGGTTTCCGTGAGCGACATTTTTACGGCCGCAGTACCACGAATGTGCGAGATACCGACACTTAACTTCACCAAGAAATTCGTCGCGTCCAGTATCTGCATGCTCTGGTAATCCGGTAGCAAGGGGCAGAAACGGTTAGGATCCACGAGGAAATCGTAGACTTCATTCTGCTTTTTCTTGACTGTGAAGTCGCCTCCAAACTTGATCTCCATGGTCTAGCGCTTCTCCATTTCGGAGGCGGCCATCTCAATCGCCTTGAGTATGTTTTGATAGCCGGTACACCTGCAGGTATTCCCGGCGATGGCTTTACGGATCTGTTTCCCGGTGGGTTTTGCGGTCTTCGTCAGCAAGTGCAGGGTTGAAAGAAGAAGTCCCGGGGTACAGTAGCCGCACTGCAAGCCGTGACACTCCGCGAACGCCCGCTGGACGGGATGGAGCGTGCCGTTTATGGAGATACCCTCGACCGTAGTGATCTCTCCTCCGTCCGCCATAGGTGCAAACAGGGTGCAGGATTTCACGGTTCTGCCGTTGAGGACTACCGTGCAGGCACCGCAGTAGGTCGTGTCACAGCCGATGTGAGTTCCGGTGAGGTTCAAGTGGTCCCGAAGAAATTCTACGAGCAGCGTGCGAGGCTCTACGACTGCCTCCCGTAACTGGCCGTTCACGCAAATGCGCACCACTGTTTTTTCAACGCCCGACATATTCGTGTCCTGCCTCTACGCGCTCGCCGCGCGCTCGGCGCGCGGCGATGCCGATGGCGCGCTTCACTAACGCGGCGACAAGCACCCGCTTGTAATCCGCCGAACCGCGCATGTCGCTCTGCGGCTCAGCGGCTTCCCGCGCCGCATCCGCAGCGCGTTGCACGGTCTTATCGTCGAGTTTCTTGCCGAGCAGTTCCCCTTCCGCTCCCTTCGCGTGAATGGCCGTCAGTCCCACGCAGCCCAATACGATGCGGGCGCTCTTGCAAACATCTTTGCCGTCGAGGGTGAGCTGAACTGCCGCGCTTGCTGTTGCGTACACCGGCGCGCTCCTCTTGAACGCCACGTATGCCCCACCACTGTTCTTCGGCGGCCTCTTGACGATTACTTCGCGCAGCAACTCGTCGTGACCTAACACGGTGGTATATGCATCTTCGATGAAATCCGCAAGGCCTAGCGTGCGTTCACCGGCAGGGCTGAAACAGCGCACAGAAGTTTCGAGGGTCAGTAGCACGGCGCCCCAATCGCCGCTGGGATCGGCTTCCGCCAACGATCCGCCAATCGTGCCCTGATTGCGGACCTGCACGTCCGCGATTCCCGCGGCGCAGTCGAGTACGATGGGAATGGCCGCTGCCACTTCGGAATTCTCGATATCGGTATGGCGGGCCAGGGCGCCCATTCGCAGCTCGCCATTGTGCATACGGATTTCACTCAGATCGGGAATGAAGTTGATATCGACCAGCGCACTCGGCCGCGCCAAGC